>ERZ1740065.537-NODE-537-length-20616-cov-5.755654_pt1 | contig 20616 bp, 18 predicted proteins | sample MGYA00581738_ERZ1740065 | MGnify/ENA primary metagenome ERZ1740065 (study PRJEB43018, sample SAMN04849749) | marine metagenome | isolation source: floating plastic debris | place: Pacific Ocean | collected 2008-09-01 | study: EMG produced TPA metagenomics assembly...
CGTCCTCTTCTTTCTTTCGCCTCCTTCTGGCCCCACGCCGATGATGATGCTTTCGCCCCAGCCCTTGTGCGCGGCCTCCAGTGCCGTGCGCATGACATTCACATTGCCGGTGGCGTCAAAGGTGTAATCCGCACCACCCCCGGTTAATTCAACCAGATGGGCAACCATATCCCCATCCACCTTGGAAGGATTGACAAAATCGGTCATTCCGAAGTGTTTTCCCATCTCGGCCTTGTCGTCGTTCAGATCGACGCCGACAATCTGGTCCGCCCCGGCCAGTTTCAGGCCCTGAATGACGTTCAAACCGATGCCGCCGAGGCCGAAGACAACTGCGCGCGAGCCGATTTCCACCTTGGCGGTGTTGATCACGGCGCCGATGCCCGTGGTCACCCCGCAGCCGATGTAGCAGATCTTGTCGAAGGGCGCGTCCTTGCGGACCTTGGCGAGCGCGATCTCCGGCACCACGGTGTGGTTCGCGAAGGTCGAGCAGCCCATGTAGTGGTGGATCGGCGTGCCGTCGAGCATGGAAAACCGCGTGGAGCCATCGGGCAGGAGCCCCTGCCCCTGGGTGGCGCGCACCTTCTGGCAGAGGTTGGTTTTCGGGTTCAGGCAGTATTCGCATTCACGGCATTCGGGCGTGTAGAGCGGGATCACATGGTCGCCCACTTCGAGGGTCGTCACGCCCTCGCCCACTTCGATCACGACGCCCGCGCCTTCATGGCCCAGGATCGCCGGGAAGATGCCTTCGGGGTCATCGCCGGAGCGGGTGAATTCATCGGTGTGGCAGAGCCCGGTGGCCTTGATCTCCACCAGAACCTCGCCCTTGCGCGGGCCTTCGAGGTTGACCTCCATGATCTCGAGCGGTTTTCCGGCAGCAACGGCAACGGCAGCGCGGGTTTTCATCATGGGGTTTCTCCTCACTGAATTCTGACGGTTCCAGAGAAGACGGCGCGCTCGTCTTGTCAAGGGAGGGCCGGAGGCGGACAGGATCGGGCTGGAAGAAATTTCCGAAAACTGCGAAATTATGGGAATTTCAGGTCAGCATCCGCCGTTGAGCTGGAATTCTGGCAAGTCTTTTCCCCTGAGGTCCATAAGATCGCGGACAGGTACTGAGCCAGGACCCAACACATGACGCATCAGCCACGCAAGATTGCCAGCTACGCCCTTGATGATCGCTACACCCGGACCAGCGGTCGGGTGTTCATGACCGGCACCCAGGCGCTGGTGCGGATCATGCTGGATCAGGCGCGGCGCGACCGGGCGGCAGGGCTGAAGACTGCCGGCTTCGTGTCGGGCTACCGCGGATCGCCGCTGGGGGGTGTCGATCAGGAGATGTGGCGCAGTGCGGCGCGTCTGAAAGAGGCGGCGATCACCTTCATGCCGGCGGTCAACGAGGACCTCGGCGCCACCGCCGTGCTGGGCGCGCAACAGGCCAGCCTCGATCCGCACGCACAGGTCGAGGGCGTTTTTGCCATGTGGTATGGCAAGGGCCCCGGTGTCGACCGGTCGGGCGATGCGCTGAAACACGGCAACGCCTATGGCTCTGCGCCAAAGGGAGGCGTTCTGGTGGTGGCGGGAGACGATCACGGCTGTGTCAGCTCCTCCATGCCGCACCAGTCGGATGTCGCCTTCATGGCCTGGTTCATGCCGACGCTGAACCCGGCAAACGTGGCGGAATACCAGGCGTTTGGCGAATACGGGCTGGCGCTCTCCCGGTTTTCGGGCACCTGGGTCGGGTTCAAGGCGATCTCGGAAACCGTCGAGAGCGGGCAATCGGTTGACCTGACCCCGGACCGGGTGTTCCGCCAGCCCGATTTCACCGCCCCGCCCGGTGGATTGCACGTGCGGGTGGCCGACCTGCCCTCGCCCGAGATCGAGACGCGCATCCGGGCCAAGCTCGACGCGGTGCAGGCCTTTGCCGAGGCCAATCCGATCGACCATGCGGTCTATGGGATTCCCGGCGCGCGGTTCGGGTTTGTGACGACCGGCAAGGGGCATCTCGACCTGATGGAGGCGTTGCGTCTGCTGGGGCTGGACGAGAAACGGTGCCGCGCTCTTGGCATTGATATCTACAAGGTCGGGATGGTCTGGCCGCTGGCGCATCACGCCGCGCTCGATTTCGTGACGGGCAAGCGCGAGGTCATGGTGATCGAGGAGAAGCGCGGGATCATCGAGAGCCAGTTCAAGGAACATTTCTACGACTGGCCCGGGCGCAAGCCGGACCGGATGGTCGGCAAATACGACGAGGAGATGAACCCGCTGGTGCCCTGGACGGGGGAGCTGAGCCCGCGCCTGCTGCTGCCACTCATCGCGGCACGGCTGGACCGGTTCTTCCCGGATGAAGGCTTTGCCGGGAAAGCCCGGACGCTGACGGCCGACACACCGCCCGTTCTGAAGGTGGCGGGGGCCACGCGCACGCCCTATTTCTGCTCGGGCTGCCCGCATAACACCTCGACCAAGGTGCCGGAGGGATCGCAGGCGGCCAGCGGCATCGGCTGCCACGTCATGGCCAGCTGGATGGACCGCGACACCGTGGGCTATGCGCAGATGGGTGGCGAGGGCGTTCCGTGGATCCCGCAGTCGATGTTCAACGGCGGCAAGCACATCTTCCAGAACCTCGGCGAGGGCACCTGGTATCATTCCGGCTCGCTCGCAATCCGACAGGCGGTGGCGGCGGGCACCAACATCACCTACAAGATCCTTTACAACGACGCGGTGGCGATGACCGGCGGGCAGCCGGTGGACGGGCCGGTATCCGTCGCCGGTATCGCGCAGACCTGCCGCGCGGAGGGTGTGGACAGAATTGCGCTTGTCTCCAATCACATCGAGAAATTCCAAGCATCAGACTTCCCGGCAGGTACAAGTTTTCATTCCCGGAGCGAAATGGACAAGCTGCAGCGTGAGCTGCGGGAGATCCCCGGCGTCTCTGTCCTGATCTACGAGCAGATGTGCGCCACGGAGAAGCGCCGTCAGCGCAAGCGCGGCACCCTGCCGACACCGGACCGGGTGGTGGTGATCAACGATCTGGTCTGCGAGGGCTGCGGCGATTGTTCGGTGGAGAGCAACTGCCTGAGCGTGGAACCGGTCCGGACCGCCTTTGGCACCAAGCGGCGGATCAACCAGTCGAGCTGCAACGCCGATTATTCCTGCCTCAGCGGGTTCTGCCCCAGCTTTGTCACGCTGGAGGGCGCGCGGCGACGGCGAGAGCCCAAGGCACGGGTGGATGTGACCGCGATCAGCGCTGGCCTGCCGCTGCCAGACCTGCCCTCGGTGGCGCATCCCTACAACCTGCTGGTCACCGGCGTCGGCGGCACCGGGGTGATCACCGTCGGCGCGCTGATCTCCATGGCCGCGCATCTGGAGGGCAAAGGCGCCAGCGTGCTCGACTTCACCGGGTTTGCCCAGAAATTCGGGACCGTGCTGGGATACGTGCGCATCGCGGACCGGCCGGAGGCGTTACACCAGGTCCGGATCGAGGCGATGTCGGCCGATGCGGTGATCGGCTGTGACGCTGTGGTCTGCTCCTCCCCAAAAGCCTCGGCCCACTACCGGCCGGGGACGCAGGTGGTGCTGAACCTTGCGGAGATGCCGACCGGCGATCTGGTGCTGAACCGGGACGCCGATCTGCGGATCGACACGCGCAGGGCGGCGGTTGCCGCGGTGGTGGGCGCTGACGCGCTGGACGCTTTCGATGCGGGCAAGCTGGCCGAAGCGCTGATGGGCGATGCGGTCTATGCCAATGTCATCCTGCTGGGTTTTGCCTGGCAGCGCGGTCTGGTCCCGGTCGGGCTGGAGGCGCTGGCACGGGCCATCGAGCTGAACGGCGTGGCCCCGGCGCAGAACATGCGCGCCTTTGCCTGCGGCCGGGTGATGGCCGCCGCGCCGGAGCACCTGCACCCGCCGGAACAGGCGCGGGAAGAAACGCTGGCAGAGCTGATCGCGCGGCGCGCCGCCTTTCTGGCCGACTATCAGAACGCCGCCTATGCGGAGCGGTTCAAGGCGCGGCTGGCACCGCTTGGGGATCTGCCCGAGACGGTGCAGGCCGATGCGGCGCGATCGCTCTTCAAGCTCATGGCCTACAAGGATGAATACGAGGTCGCCCGCCTGCACCGGGATCCCGCGTTCCGGGCCCGGCTGGCAGCGGACTTCGAGGGTGATTTCCGGATCCGCTATCATCTCGCGCCGCCCGTGCTATCACGCAAGACCGATGGCCGGGGACGCCCGCAAAAGCGCGAGTTCGGGCCGTGGATGGGTCTTGTCTTTGGGCTGCTGGCGCGCGGCAAGCGGCTGCGGGGCAGCTGGGCCGACCCCTTTGGATATCACCCCGACCGCAGGCTCGAGCGGGCGCTGATCCCCTGGTTCGAAGAGGTGTTGGCCGAGGTGCCTGCCTTGTGGCGCGCCGGGGCGGAGGACAGCCTGCGCGAGGTGCTGGCCGCCCCGATGGACATTCGCGGATACGGGCCGGTGAAAGAAGCCGCGGCGGCAGCGGTCAGGGCGCGGGTGGCGGCGATCCTCTCCGAACTGGCCTAGGGGGTCGGCGGCGCCAGCGAGGCGCGGTGGATGAATTCGGTCGACAGCTGCACCGGCGTGGCGCTGACATCGCCGCTGAGCCGGGCGATCAGCATCCGGGCGGCGGCGCGCCCCATTTCGATTTGCGGCACGCGGACGGTGGCCAGCGGCGGCGTGACCACCGAGGCAAGGCCAATGTCATCGAAGCCGACAAGGGAGACGCGCCCCGGCACCTCTACCCCCATGTCGCGCGCCCGCATCAGTGCCCCGGCGGCCAGCACGTCGTTGCCGCACATGATCACGCTGGGCAGATCGTCCGACGACATGATCCGCACAAAGGCTTCGGCCCCGAATTCCAGACGGTATTTCGCTTCGTGCAGCTGCAGCAGCGCTGCCCCCTGCCCGAAGTCGGCGATGGCGGCGGCGACGCCTGCGTGCCTGTCCCGCGCGCGATCATTGCCGTCCCGCACACCGCTGATCATCGCGATCCGGCGATGGCCCAACGCCAGCACCTGCCGGGTGGCGTCATAGGCGGCGCGGCGGTTGTCGAACCCGACATAGAGGTGGTCGGCATCCGGCCTGAAACACCACGAGATCACATGTGGCACCCGCCGCTTGGCCAGAAAGTCCCGCGTGGTCTGGGGCCGCGCGTCCCCGATCAGCAAGAGCCCGTCGGCGCCATGGGTGATCAGCGCCTTGATCTGGCGCAGCTCCTGATCCGGATCATAGCCGGTGCTGGCCAGGAGCAGGTTCACGCCCGCTTCCGAGAGCACCTCCTGAAACGCCTGAACGCCGCTGGCAAACATCGCGTTGGCCATGCTGGGGATGATTGCGCCCACGGTATTGGTCCGGTTGGAGGCCAGCGCCCGCCCGCCGAAATTCGGCGTATAGCCCAGCACATCGATGGCCTTTTCGATCTTGTCGCGCGTGGGCTTGGCAACCTTGTCGGGATCGTTGAGCGCGCGGGAAATGCTTGCGGTGGAAACACCCGCCATGCGCGCCACGTCTTCCAGGGTGGGAGCAGTGGTTCTGGTCATCCGCGATCTATAACCTTCTTTGCGGTCAAAGGCTTGAAGTTTTTTGCCGCGCCCCCGGAACCGCGTGGACCTGATCGCGCACGTAGGGGCTTGCGTGAATCGATGTAAGCGCTTACACAGCTTTTCCAAGAGGAGCCTTTTCATGCACTGTCTGGGCTTCGCTCTGGAGGTGTGGTGCACAATCCGTTCTGCAAGTCTTGCCCGGTGTTGCGGGCGCCGGATCGCTGCGGACACCTCTGTTTGGAACACTGACCCGATCACCAGATAGGACCTCTTTCAATGGCTCGTGAGTACCTCAAAAAAGCTGCCAAGACCGCGATGACGGACGCGGGCGACGTGCGCGAAACCGTTCAGAACATCCTCAACGACATCGAGGCGGGCGGGGATGCGGCAGCGCTGAAGTATGCGGAGAAGTTCGACAATTATCAGGGCAATGTGATCCTGGGGGAGGAGGAGATCGCCGCCGCATCGGTGTTGGTGTCGCAGAAGCTGAAGGACGACATCGCCTTTGCCCATGACAATGTGCGCCGCTTTGCCGAGGTGCAGAAGTCGACCATGAGCGATGTGGAGCTGGAGGTCGTACCGGGGCTGATCGCGGGGCAGAAGGCGATCCCCTGCCGGGCGGCGGGCTGTTACGTGCCGGGCGGGCGCTACAGCCATATTGCAAGCGCGATCATGACGGTGACCACCGCGAAGGTGGCCGGCTGCCAGCATATCGTGGCCTGTTCGCCGCCGCGCGCGGGCGAAGGCATTGCCCCCGCGATCATCTATGCGGCGAACCTTTGTGGTGCGGACAAGATTCTCTCCATGGGGGGCGTTCAGGGTGTGGCGGCGATGACCTTCGGGCTCTTTGGCCTGCCGAAAGCGGATATTCTCGTGGGTCCGGGCAACCAATTCGTGGCGGAGGCCAAGCGCATCCTCTTCGGGCGCGTGGGCATCGACATGCTCGCGGGGCCAACAGACAGCCTGATCTTGGCGGACAAGGGCGCGGACCCCTTCATCGTGGCGACCGACCTCGTGGGACAGGCCGAGCACGGATACAACTCCCCCGTCTGGCTGGTGACCGATGATCGCCCGCTGGCGGAGAAGGTCATGGAGATCGTGCCGAAGCTGATCGCCGATCTGCCGGAGTTGAACCGCGCCAATGCGGAAGCGGCCTGGCGCGACTATGCGGAGGTGATCATCTGCCCCAACCGCGAGGAAATGGCGGCCTGTTCCGACGATTACGCGCCCGAGCACCTGACCGTGCAGGCGGAGGACCTGGAATGGTGGCTCGATCGGCTGCAGTGCTATGGCTCGCTGTTCCTGGGCGAAGAAACCACCGTGGCCTTTGGCGACAAGGCATCTGGCACGAACCACGTGCTGCCGACCTCGCAATCGGCGAAATACACCGGTGGGCTGTCGGTGCACAAATACATGAAGATCGTGACCTGGCAGCGGGCCACGCGCGAAGGCTCCAAACCGGTGGCCGAAGCCACGGCGCGCATCTCTCGGCTGGAAGGCATGGAAGGGCACGCGCGCTCGGCAGACGCGCGGCTGCACAAGTACTTCCCCGAAGAAAACTTCGATCTCTCGGCGATGGATTGATCGCCGATGCACCCGCTCTTCGACGTCTCCGGCAAGACCGCCTGCGTGACCGGGGCCAGCAGTGGCCTCGGACGTCAGGCCGCGAAGCTTCTGGCGGAGGCCGGATGTCGTGTTGTGGGGCTGGCGCGCCGGGCGGATCAGCTCTCGGCCTGGCAACAGGAGACGGCGGGCGAGACCGCGACACGCACCGCCGATCTATCGGACCGCGGCGCGCTGCGCGGCATCGCCCACGCCGTCACGGAGCCCTTTGGCCCCATCGACATCCTGATCAACGCGGCGGGCATCAACACGCGGCAGCACGCGGATGAGGTGACGGACGAGGGCTGGGACGTGACGCTGAACCTGAACCTCGCCGCCCCCTTCTTTCTGGCGCAGAAACTGGTGCCTGCCATGAAGAAAAAGGGCTGGGGCCGGATCGTGAATTTTGCCTCGCTACAATCGCGCCGGGCCTTTGAAAACGGGATCACCTATGGCGCCTCGAAAGGCGGGGTTGAGCAGATGACCCGCGCCATGGCCGAAGCCTGGTCTGGCGACGGCATCACCGCGAATGCGCTGGCACCGGGGTTTTTCCGGACGGAGCTGACCGGCCCGGTCTTTGCTGATGCGAGTCTGGCCCGGCGCAACGCCGATCAGACCTGCATCGGACGCAACGGCGAGCCCGAAGATCTTGATGGGCCGCTGATGTTTTTCTGCTCGGAGGCCTCGGCCTACGTGACCGGGCAGACCCTGTTTGTCGACGGAGGGTTCACAGCAAAATGAAAGCGCTTGTCTATACCGGTGTCGAAGAACTCTCCTACATGGACCGGCCCATGCCGGAGGCCCGCGATGGCGAGGCGCTGGTGCGCATCATGGCCTCGGGCATCTGCGGGTCGGACATGCATGCCTACCTCGGGCACGACCCGCGTCGCCCGGCCCCGCTGACACTGGGCCATGAGGCGGCGGGCATCGTCATCGGCGGGCCCGAGGATGGCCGCCGGGTGACGATCAACCCGCTGGTTGCCTGCCAGAACTGCGAATTCTGCGAGACCGGGCGTGAAAACCTCTGCACCAATCGTCAGATCATCTCCATGCCGCCGCGGCAGGGGGCCTTTGCCGAATACGTCTCGATGCCGCTGCGCAACCTTGTCACGGTCCCGGATGGCGTGAAACTGGCCCATGCCGCGCTTGCCGAACCCATTGCCTGCGGCTGGCACGGCGTTCGGCTGGGCCGTGCGGTGCTGGGCGGAGATCTGTCCGGTTTGCGCTGTGTCGTCATCGGCGGTGGCGCCATCGGGGTCGGCGCGGCACTGTCGCTCTCCGCGCAGGGTGCGCGCGACATCACGGTGATCGAGCCGAACGAGATGCGCCGCGCCCGGCTGGCCGATGTGGCGGGCTTTGAGGTCTGCGCGCCGGGCGAACCCGCGATGCCGACCGAAGGCTCGGCGGATATCGTGATCGATGGCGTGGGTTTCGCGGCAACGCGGGAGACCGCGAGCAGTATCGCGCGCGCCGGTGGCGTAATCGTGCACATCGGCCTTGGCGAAGCGACGGGCGGTCTGGATGTCCGGCGCATGACTCTACAGGAGATCACCTTCATCGGCACCTATACCTACACGGCCGAGGATTTCGCCGCCACCGCTGCCGCGATTTTCAACGGCCATCTGGGCCCGCTCGACTGGGTCGAGGAACGCCCGCTTGCCGAGGGGCATGGTGCCTTTCGCGACATCCGCGCCGGCAGTGTCGCAGCCCCCAAAATCATATTGACCCCGGAACATCGCGCGGCGGACACTTGATCCACGATCAACCGGCCTGCTGGCCGCCGCAAAGAGGACAACCGACATGCACAAGAAGATCATCGTTTCGCTCGCTCTGGATCACGGGATCAGCCAGGAGGCGCTGGCGATGGCGCGGCATCTGAAGGGCGACGACGGCGAAATCATCGCGGTTCACGTCTACGAGCCACCCAACAGCACGGTGACGGCCTATGTCTCCGAGGACATCGTGAAACGGGCCGTCGACGGCGCGCGGGCAAAGCTGCACGACCGGGTCGCGGAAGCCTCGGATGTGACGCCGGTGATGCTGCAGGGCCAGCCCGGACGCGCGATCACCGATTATGCCGAAAAGATCGGCGCGGACTGCATCATCATGGGGTCGCACAAGCCGGGCCTGAGCGACTACTTTCTCGGCTCGACCTCCTCTCGCGTCGTTCGGCACGCGCCCTGCTCAGTTTATGTAATACGTTAGATTACCCTCACAAAGCGCTGATTTTGCAGCGTTTCACCACAAGGAGTACGTAGGTGTCCATCAACACTAAGATCGTGGATGACTTCGTTGCCAATGGCATCGAGTTCGTCACCACAGTGCCATGCAAGCAGCTGGCCGGCGTCATCGACGAGGTCGAGGCGCGCCCCGAAATCTACCATATCCCGTCGAACAAGGAAGACGAGGGCATGGGGCTTTGCGCAGGTGCCTTCATGGGGGGCAAACGCCCCGCGATCATCATGCAGAACACCGCCATCGGGGTAACGATCAACACGCTGGTCACGCTGACGCAGTATTACCGGATGCCGCTGCCGATGCTGATCTCCTACCGCGGCGAGCTGCGCGAACCCGTGGCCTGCCAGGTGGAGATGGCGGTGCACACCAAGGCGCTGCTGAACCAGCTCAACATTCCGACCTATCATTTCCACAAGGAAAGCGATGCGGAGGAGCTCGACACGATCCTGAAATACACCTTCATGTGCAACAAACCTGTGGCCATCCTGACGGATGCGTCCTTCTGGGGAGGCTACGGCGACCAATGATCCGTTCCGAAGTTTTACGCGAAATCGCTCCGATCCTGCGCGATCACCTTGTTGTCTGTAACATCGGTCTGCCCAGCCAGGAGCTGCACATGATCGACGATCAGCCGACCAATTTCTACATGCTGGGCACCATGGGGCTGTCGTCCTCCATCGGTCTTGGCGTGGCGCTGGCGCAGGACAAGACGGTCATCTCGATTGACGGGGACGGCTCTGTCCTGACCAATTTCGGCACGCTGCCGACGATTGCGAACAACGTCGCCGACAATTTCATCCTGCTGATCGTGGACAACGGGTCTTATGGCTCGACGGGCGACCAGCCGACCTATGCCGGCAAGAAGACGTCGCTGGCGGCGGTGGCCAAGGCCTGCGGCTGCGAAAACGTGATCGAATGCCAGGACAAGGACACCGGCGAGGTGCTGCAGAAGGCCATCGACAGCAAGAAAATGACCATCATCGTGTGCAAATGCGACAGTGGGAACATCAAACTGCCCGTGATCACCATGGACCCGGTCGTGATCCGCGACCGCTTTATGAAATCGGTGCAGGCCTGATCCCTTGGGAGGGGCAAACGCCATCCACAGTTACGCCGATGCCCGCCGCCTCGCGCGCCGACATCTGCCGTGGATGGTGTTTGATTACATCGACGGGGCGGCAGGCGAAGGCGTGGCGGAAGCACGCAACCTTGCCGCCCTGCGCGACATCACATTGCAGCCCAGGGTGCTGGTCAATGTAAAGGACCGGGACCTGTCATCGCCCGTGTTCGATCACGCGGGCCGGGTGCCCTTCGGGATCAGCCCGATGGGCATGTGCAATCTGGCGACGCCGGGGGCGGACCTGATGCTGGCCCGCATTGCCGCCAGACACGAAGTGCCGCATGGCGTCTCTACCGTGGCCTCCACCACGATGGAGAGGATCATCGAGGCGGCGGAAGGCCACGCGTGGTTCCAGCTGTATTTCAGCGGGGACGGCAGCGGGACCGCGAAACTGGTGGACCGCGCCAAGGCCGCTGGCTATCGCACGCTGGTCATGACGCTGGACGTGCCGGAAGTGGGCAGGCGCCCGCGAGAGCTGCGCCGCGGCTTCAAGATGCCGTTCCGGATCGGGCCGATGCAGTTTCTCGATTTCGCACTGCATCCCGTATGGTCGATCTCCACGCTACTGGCCGGCGCGCCGGATCTTGCAAATTTCAGGAAGGAGGGGTTCGCCTTTGACCGGACCGAAAGCCGCGCGGCGGCGGATTGGGATTTCCTGAAACGTCTGCGCGACAGCTGGGACGGTCATCTGGTCGCCAAGGGCGTCACCGATGTCGAGGATGCCAAACGTCTGAAGGCGGAAGGCGTGGATGCCATCCAGGTTTCGAGCCACGGCGGCCGGCAGTTGGACAGCGCCCCGCCCCCGATCCTGGCCCTGCCTGCCATTCGCGAGGCCGTCGGCGCAAAGTACCCGTTGTTCTACGACAGCGGTCTGCGATCAGGCGAGGACGTGGTGAAAGCCTATGAAATGGGGGCCAGCTTTGTCTTTTTCGGACGTGCCCTGCAATTCGCGATTGCCGCGGGCGGAGAGCCCGGGCTGGCTCGGTTCTGGGAGCTGATCACCGAAGAGGTGGGGCTGACGCTGGCCCAGATGGGACGCACCGCCCTGCCCCGCTCCTGACGTCAGCGGTTGATGATCTCGGCAATCCGCATGGCGATCGCCTTGCTGGCTTTCTTGGACGGGTGAATGCGGTCTCCGGAATGGAACGACCGGTCACCATAAGGCACAAGATCCTGCAGAGAGACGAAGTGCACACCTGAATCGGCGCGCGCCATCCGTGCGATCCGGCTCTCCAGCTCATTCCCCTCTTCGCGGCAATGCTCGATGATCGAGCCGACGCCGGGGCTGCGCAGATAGCCCACGTAAATCACCTGCGCGCCGGAACTGCGCATCATGCGCACCATGCGCGCGATCTCACCGTTCTGACCATCCGCGCTGATCATCCGGTTCATCTTTCGGTCGCACCGGCTGCAGCCGCATCCCAGCCAGAGATCGTTGCCGCCGCCGTTGAGGATGATCCAGTCCCAGTTTCCGGGCGCGTATTGTTTGGAGATGTTCAGCCCCATCGCACCGGTGAGCGGCAGATGATAGAGCACGCGGGCGCCGACAACGGAACGGTCGATGACCGGCTCGCGCAGGATCTGCTCCACCCCATCCGCGATGCCCTGATCCCGTCCGGCGTGCCACGCCATCATCGAATCCCCCATCGCGAGGATACGGGGCGATTTGTCGTACGGTACCGTTTCACCGCAACCCGCCAGAATCAGAATAAGAACACTCAGTTGAGCCCAAAGGAACTTCATTTTGCCACCACCAGTTTTTTCACCACGCCCTTGCAAAAGGGACATTTCCACAGCTTCCGTGATAGGTGCGGATCTCTGAAATCCCGTTAACGCCGGGCGAAAATGCGCATGCTGAAATGCGAGCATTTTGCATGAATACGCAGAAAATTCAAATGGAACAGCTTTCTCATGATCCGGATAGCGCAGCAAAAACAGGGTGTTGGCCGATGTCTTGTGCGGCATTCGCCTTTTGCATTGATCGGCAGCGACGAACAATTGCGCGGTTTCGAAGAAATTTCGCCGGCTCATTCAACAATGCACGCCGTTGCAGCCCGGATCAGACAATTTTTCCGCGATCGGAGGACTGCTGATTCCCGTTCCGGTCAGCGAGCGCTAGCGGGCGGACCAGAACCATCTTGACAGAAAGAGCGTTTTGACAGATATTTCTGTCATGACAGGAATTAATGATAAAAATGGATCAGAGGCGAAATCCCAGTTCATCCTCTATTGGGGGGACATGGGTGGCCAATGGGGCGTCAATCGCTCGGTCGCGCAGATTCAGGCGCTGCTCTTTCTGAGTGTCACACCCCTGAACGCGGAACAGATATCGGAGGAGCTGGGCATTGCACGCTCCAATGTATCCAATTCCCTCAAGGAACTGGTGGGGTGGAAACTGATCCGCCGCGTGCCGGTTCCGGGCGACCGCCGCGAGCATTTCGAGGCGGAGACGGATGTCTGGGAAATTGCCCGACGCGTCGCCCAGGGCCGCAAGGAGCGCGAGATCGACCCCGCCATGCGGGTGATCGGCGACTGTGTCACCGCAGCGGAAGGCGAAGGCGATCTGGATCCGGTTGTTCTGAAACGTATGAAGGACATGCAGGATTTCCTGACCTCGGTGGACCGTTGGTACGCGCAAATGCTGGGCGTGCCGAAGGCCAAGCTGAACCTGTTGCTGAAGATGGGGAACAAGGTCCTGTCGGTGCTGCATCTGACCGGGAAGAAAACGGAATAGCCGCAAAAAATTTTACACGTCAATTTCTGTTCATACAGAAATTTCAGATTAAACGATCAGGTGATAGCCATGCAGATGATTCCAAGATCCCACCCGCAACTGCCCCAGGAAGACACCCGTTTCCGCAATTTGCTTGGCGAGGAGATGTGGGACCGCTTGCCGCCGGCCATTCGCGACCGGTTTGGCAAGCGCGTCCGGGGTGGTGAAAGCGTTGCTTATCAGGGCGTTGTTACCGGGATGAAGATGAACTGGGCGGGCTGGGTGCTGGCGCAGGTGGCCCGGCTGGTGGGCGCGCCCCTGCCCTATGACATGAGCTGTGTCGGTCAACCGGCCATCGTGGTGGTGACCGAGGACATCGCCGGGGACGGGCAGTTCTGGGTCCGGCAGTATGGCCGCCGGTCGGGGTTCCCGCAGATGGTGCACAGCTCCAAGAGGTTTGCAGGCGCAACCGGGCTGGAGGAATACATTGGCTACGGTCTCGGGATCGCGCTGAAGGTAGAGGCGAGCGAGGCCGCACTTTCCTTCAGGAGTGATCACTATTTCATCGCGCTGCCGGGGCGCCGTATCAGGTTACCCCGGCTCCTGAGCCCGGGCGCATTGCGGATCGAGCACCGCGATCTGGGCGCCGGACGGTTCCGCTTTTCACTCAGCCTCGGCAGCCGCATCTTTGGGCGCTTGGTGAGCCAGGATGCCGTCTTTCAGGATGCACGGGCATGAAGGTGATGCAGGACCCTGCAATCTGGGTTTTCGACAGCCACTGCGTGCTGTGTGACGGTGGGGTGCGATACACCCTGAGGCACGAAAAGGCCGCGACCATCCGCTTTGTCGCCCTGCAGTCGGCAGAGGGCCGGGCACTTGCGCGCGGGCACGGGATCGACCCGGAGGATCCAACCACCCTTCTGTTCATCGAACAGGGCGTGGCGCTGGCGAAATCGGACGCGGTCATCGCGCTCAGCCGTCACCTGAACGGCCCTGCCCGCCTGATCCGGCTGGCCCGGCTGCTGCCGAAGCGGTTGCGGGATGTCGGGTATGACATCATCGCACGCAACCGCTACCGTCTGTTTGGCCGGCGGGCGGTGTATACCATGCCCGACCCGCGCCATCGCCACAGGTTCACCCTGTGAGCGCGCGGCGGATCCTGCTGCTGGGCGGCACCGGCGTGTTTGGCAAACGGCTGGCCCGGCACCTGATGACGTGGGAAGGGATCGAGCTGTTCGTCTCCTCCAGAACCCGGGCCAAGGCGGACCGTCTGGCACGAGAACTGACCGCAGGCGGAGGTATCGCGGTGCACGGGGTCGCGCTCGACCATCGTGTGTCCCTGACCTGCCGCCTGAAGGAGATCAGACCCTTTGTTGTGATCGATTGTTCCGGCCCGTTCCAGAGCGCCGACCACGATACTGCGGAGGCGATCCTGAAGGCGGGCGCGCATCTGGTCGATCTGGCGGATGCGCGCGACTACCTCATGCAGTTCGGCAGCAGGCTCGACCCCCTGGCCCGCGCCCGTGGCCTGTCGGCGCTGACCGGGGCCAGTTCGACGCCAACGCTCTCTGCCTGCGTCGTGGAAGAGCTGACCGCTGGCTGGCAGCGCATCGATTCGATCGACATCTGCATCACACCAGGGGGCCGCAGTGAGGTAGGCCGGTCGGTGATCGAAGCGATCCTGAGCTATGCAGGCAAGGATGTACCGGTCTGGCGCGCCGGGCGGGTGACGCAGACCACCGGGTGGCGCGATGCCCGCCGGGTGGATGTCCCCGGGCTGGGCCGACGGCGTGTTGCCGCCGTGGAAACGTGGGATGCCGAATACCTAGGGCCGCGCCACAGGGTGCAATCCCGCGTATCATTTGCCGCCGGGTTGGAATCCCGGATCGAGCAGCGGGGCATCGAGCTGATCGCCGCCCTGCGCAAACGGCACCTGTTGCACGACGCGGCCCCGCTGATCCCCGCCCTGCTGGCTGCGCGGCAGCTGACCCGGCTGCCAACCTCGGACAGGGGCAGCATGATGGTCGACATTCGCGGGATCGATGGTGGGGGGCGGTTCACCAAGGCGGTGTGGTCCCTGGTTGCGCGGCGTGATCACGGCCCGTTCGTTCCCACGCTGCCGGCCGCAGCCGCACTTGCCAAGCTGCTGCGCGGCGGCGTCACACCCGGCGCAGGTCTTGCCCATCTGCAGCTGAGCCTGTCGGACATCCAGGACCAGATGGCGCCTTATGACATCGAGACCAAGACATTTGTGGAGCAACCGGAAGAGGGGCTGTTCGAACGCTGCCTTGGCGCCATCGAATTTGCCGGGGTGCCGGAGGCGGTTCGGGCGTTTCACCGGACATCCGCCCCGGTTATGTGGACGGGTTCTGCACAGATAGATGGTGGGCGATGGTTTCTGCCCAAACTCTTGGCGCGGGCCTTTGGCCTTCCAAGCACCGGGCGCGACGTCCCCCTCACCGTGCAGGTGGAGCGCGGCCTCTCAAAGGACGGGACGCCGGTCGAGCGCTGGACCCGGCACTTTGGCGGGCAGCGGATGACCTCCGAGCTTGCCTGCCGGCGCAGGGGTATCCTGACCGAACGCTTCGGGCCTTTCACCTTTTGCCTCGGTCTGGAAACCGGGCACGCTGGCATCCGCATGCCGGTCACCGGATGGAAACTGGGACCACTGCCCTTACCCAGGTGCCTCGCTCCCCGTTCGCAAACGCGCGAGTTTCAGGACGATGCCGGACGCTTCCGCTTCGATGTCAGGCTGAGCGTGCCGATCCTCGGCCTGCTGGCCCATTATCGCGGGCAGCTTGAACCTCGCCCTCCCCGGCCTGACCCAAGGGGATGACAAACCGCAGCGCGCTCGGCACCGCGATCCGGGCCTTTGCAGTTGCAACCGGTCACGACATCTCGCGCAGCCGAGCGCGGATGTATTTGACCGCCGATCTGAAATGGCTTGGCCCCGCGGCTTCCGCCCAGCGCCCGGGCGTCCAGTGGTTCTGTGCACCCTGCATCGGACCGCCGTAAAGCTCGTCCTCCGAACGCTCTTCGAGAAAGCGGGTCAGCTGCGCGTATCTCTCTGCCAGAAGTGCGCATGCCGCCGGCCAGGACAGCTGCGCCTGGGCGCGCCGCAAGTCGGCGTTGTAGCGCTTCAACTCATTCCACTTGTATCCCTCGGCAGGGAAAAACACGGGCTTGCCCGCGCGCCCGTCATTGTACCAGCCCAGAAAGAGATCGATCCAATGGGCCCGGTGGGCAATGACATCCTTGATGGATGTATCGTCAGCATCCTTGACCAGCGCAACGGACGGATCCAGCGGCGCAATCAGGCGCTGGAGTTTGAGGTATTCCTTGCCGGTGACCTCCAGCAGGTCGGTCTTGTTCTGTGCCGCCATGGCCCCCCCTCACGATCTGCGCGACACTATGGCGGTCGGGCAGCACGGGGCATTGACCCACGTCAAGCCTGGCGAACCCCATCACGACACAGGCGCGCCGGTGGTTTCCCGCACCACGAGCTCAGCCGAAATCTCGGACACGGTGACCGGCATCGCCGGATCCTGAATCCGGTCCAGCAACACCCGCCCCAGTTTGCGGCCGAGTTTCTGCGGCGATACGGCCATGGTCGTGAGCGGCGGCGTGGCCACGGCAGCATCCTGGATGTCATCAAAGCCGATGACCGAGATATCGCGGCCCGGCTGCAGACCGGAGCGCACAAGCGCCAGGCTGGCGCCCAGCGCGACCATGTCCCCGTTGCAGACAACCGCGGTGGTTTCCGGATGGGCACGCCGGAGATCCAGCATCGCGTCGAGACCGGCAAGCTTGTTGTCTTCCGATTTCCAGATCACCTGCGCCCCGAGGCCCCGTTCGGCCATCGTGCGTCTGTAGCCCTCGATCCGTTCCTTGCGCACGATCGTCATGTCCGTTCCGCCGAGGTAGGCGATATGCCGGTGCCCGAGATCGGCAAGATACCCCGTCGCCGTCGAGGTCGCATCGGCGTTCCGGATGCCCACGTGGTCGAAATCACGGCGCACCTGCCGCAGGAATGTCACCGTCGGGATGCCGTGGGCGACCAGCAGATCGGTGGTCTCATCCGGCGTCTGCAGCGCGGGCACCCAGAGCAGCCCGCCACGACCATGGCGGATGAAGGCCTGCAGGTGCCGACCCTGTCGCTCGGCATCGTCGCGGGTATCGAGGATGGATACCATGTAGCCTTCGGCCTCGAGCAAATCGACAACGCCCCCCACCACTTCGGTGTTGAAGGGGTTCAGCAACTGGTTGATGACAAATCCGATTTCGCGATTTTCCCCGGAGCGCATCGCGGCGGCGCGGGAATCCGGAACATAATGCAGACGCTTGGCGGCCTGCAGCACCTTGTCCCGGGTCTGGGCTGAGATCCGCCCGGTGCCGCGCATGACCTGGCTCACGGTCGGGATGGACACCCCGGCTTCCTTGGCCACGGTGCCAAGCGTCGGTTTCCCAGACATCTGCACTCCTGTTGGTAGATATATCGATCTATCAAATCATGGGAGATATGGCATGGATTTTCAAGGAAATACGCCAGATTTCCGGTCTGTTTCACCGCATATTCCCGTATAGGTCGCAAAAATTGGAATTGACAGATGATATAACGATATATCAATATTTGACATCAAGTGGAGGGATTCGGCGCAAAACAGAATGAGCGGCGCACCCTTGCTTCGGGAACTCGCTGCGCCCCGGCCAGCCGGTCATTGCGGTGCGGTCTGAACGATGGCGTCGGCGGGAGACCGGCGTCCAACAGGAACTCTGGGAGGAAACATGTCCGTAATTTCAAAACTCGCCGGTGCTGCATCCGGCTTTGCCATGGCCTGTGCCGCCGTCGCGGTTCAGGCTGACGTCTTGTTCTGGTCCACGCAGGCCAAACCGGTGGAAGAGGCGCAAGCCATGCGCGAACAGGTGCTGTCAGGCGCCGGTGACAAGATCGACTATCAGCCCAATGACGGCGGCCCCTGGTTGACCCGCCTTCAGGCGGAACTGCAGGCGGGCTCCGGCTCAATCGGTGTTCTAGGCGCTCTGCACGGCGATTTCTCGGCCATGAACCCGGACGATCTGGTTGATCTTGACGCGCTCGGCGTGGGGGCGGCCAGCGACACCTTCAACAGCCTCGCACAGCTCGGCACCGACAAATCGCAGTACATCCCGTGGATGCAGGCGAGCTACATCATGGCCGCCAACAAGGAAGCGCTGCCCTACCTGCCTGAAGGCGCCGACATCGACGCGCTGACCTATGATCAGCTGATCGAATGGGCGGCGAATGTGCATGAGGGTACGGGCTCGCCGAAATTCGGTTTCCCGGCGGGACCGAAGGGGCTGAAGCACCGGTTTTTCCAGGGCTACCTCTACCCGTCTTATACCAACGGCGTGGTGCGCACCTTTGCCTCGCCCGAGGCAGTGACCGCCTGGGAAAAATTTGCAGAGCTGTGGGAGCATACGAACCCGGCCTCGACCAATTTCTCCTTCCTGCAGGAGCAGCTTTTGTCGGGGGATGCGTGGATCGTCTTCGACCACACCTCGCGTCTGGCGCAGGCCTTCAACGAGCGGCCGGATGACTTCGTGGCCTTCCCGGCCCCGGCGGGCCCTGCTGGTCGTGGCTTCATGCCGGTGATCGCCGGTGTGGCGATCCCCAAAACCGCGCCCGACATGGATGCGGCGAAGGATCTGGTGAAATACATGCTGTCACCCGAGACGCAGATCGCGACGCTGCGCGCCACCAGCTTCTTCCCCGTGGTCGATGTGGAACTGCCCGATGACCTGCCCCCGTCCGTGCAAGCGGCGGGTGCCGCTGTTGCGAAGATGAGCGGCGCGCCGGATGCAAACCCGGGGCTGCTGCCCGCGGGTCTGGGCGACAAGGGCGGTGATTTCAACCGCATCTACGTCGATACCTTCGAACGCATCATTCTGGCGCGTCAGCCCATCGAGGCCGTGCTGGAAGATCAGAAGAAGCGCCTGGCGGCGATCATGGACCAGACCGGTGCACCGTGCTGGGCGCCGGATGCCCCCTCCGAAGGAGCATGCCCGGTCGAATAACCGCGCATAGCTTCCCTCCCCGTGTCCGGGCAGCGACAGGCCTGGACACGTCACCCCACATTCAGTTGGCGCAGCCGCGCCAGATAGGAGCGCAGCCATGAACGCCCGTGTGTTGCCATATGTGCTGATCCTGCCAGTCACTCTCTTTTTGTGCCTGTTTTTCCTTTACCCCTTCGTTCTCGTCTCGCAGCAGGCCTTCAGCAGCGATGCAGGATGGTCGCTGGAGAATTTTCGCGAAGTCGTGAGCTATTGGAAGTTCCCGATCTCGATGCAGAACACGTTGCTGCTGGCCGCCGCCGTGGTCCCTGTGCAGCTGGCGCTGGCGCTTTTGATGGCCACGATGGTCAACAAGATGCAGAAAGGGCGCGATATCGTGCTCTACATCTGGACCATCCCGCTGGGCATCTCGGACCTTGCAGCGGGCATCATCTGGCTCGCGATCTTCGAGCAGTCGGGCTTTCTCAACTCGATGATGAACGGGCTGGGGATCGTCGATCAGCCGGTCAACTTCCTGTCCTACACGCACCCCGGCATTGTCTTCCTCGCAATTGCGCTGGCCGAGATCTGGCGCGCGACGGCGATCATGCTCGTGATCCTCGTGGCGGGGATCGGGCTCATCCCCAAGGAATACTACGAGGCCGCAGAGGTCTTCGGTGCTTCCCCTTGGAAGCGTTTCACCCGCATCACCCTGCCGATGCTGCGGCCTTCGCTGCAAACGGCACTGGTGCTGCGCGTGATCCTCGCCTTCGAGATCTTCGCTGTGGTTGCGGCTCTTGGCGGCACGCTCTTCCCAGTCCTCATGGGGGAAACCTACGCCTATCAGTTCGACCTGCTCGACAGCGGTGCGGCGGCGGCGATGGCTCTGATCATCCTCGGCATCTCGATTGCCTTCACCCTTGTCATCCTGCGCGTGCTGCGCGTCCCGAAAGGAGCCACGATATGACCGATGCGACTGCAACAGATGTCGCCCCTGGAGATGCAGGGGCGGCCGGGCGGTACCTCTACATCGCCTCCGTCGTCTTCCTCTGCGCCTGGGTGATCGTGCCGATCTACTTTCTGCTGATCAACACGCTCTCGTCGCCGGAAACTGTGAACAGCTTTCCCAAGCCGTTCTGGCCAGAGTTCGACCTTGGCAGCCTGACCTTCTTTGCTGGTTTTGCCGGGATGCTGACGGCCCTGAAAAACTCGGTCCTGGTGGCGGCGATGACCATGGTGATGTCGATCATCATCGGGGCGCCTGCGGGCTACGCGCTCTCGCGCTTTGAATTTCCGGGCAAGGGGCTGTTTCGACTACTGATCCTGCTGACGCGGGCCTTCCCCCTGCCCCTTCTGGCGCTGCC
>ERZ1740065.538-NODE-538-length-20567-cov-12.924093_pt1 | contig 20567 bp, 17 predicted proteins | sample MGYA00581738_ERZ1740065 | MGnify/ENA primary metagenome ERZ1740065 (study PRJEB43018, sample SAMN04849749) | marine metagenome | isolation source: floating plastic debris | place: Pacific Ocean | collected 2008-09-01 | study: EMG produced TPA metagenomics...
GAGGGGAGGGAAGAGAGGAGGAGAAGAGGGGGAGAGAGGAGGAGGAGAGAGAGGATGGAGGGGAGAGGATGGAAGGGAGAGGGGAGGGAGCAGGTATGAAGGGAAAGGGAAGAAGGGAAAACTGAAGGGCAAAGACATATCTAGAGAAAGTATAAACTGAGGTAACAGGTGAACTAGGAGAGGAAAGAGACAGAAAGGATGAGAGGGATGATGAGAGGTATAACGAATGAAAAGTGGAATGTCAGTTCTGTGATTTACATACACACAAAGCATGCATGCATTATAGTATAGATTTTCCTACGGATTTGCATGCTAAATTACATAACATTTTGTTTGAAATCTGACTTGGTGTAAGTAATAAAAATGGGTACGTCAGTTAATGGGTGTCGATTAACGTACACGTTTATCAGGAATGGTCAATGCTTATTAACTCGATGTCAGGTGTGTAAGTCCGCACATGATGACGTGTACATTGACATCATAAACGTAATTTTATAGCATTGATTATTTCGAGTTTTCGTTTGTTTCTTTTCAGTTTTCATTGCCTTTTACATCATTGTCGAATACCAGCTGAATTTCTCTCTCAATACCTCAGTCTCTAGTACCGGAGTTTTCCATAGCCTCTCTGCTGCGGAATACTGACTCTGTGCCAGTAGGCCTGCAGTGTACCTATCCTAGATATAGAGTCATACCTTGGTATCAATCCATTTCATGTTCAGCCGGTAGTTGGTTAGCAGAGTTCCACCATCGTGTATATCCTGCAGTGCTAGCTGCACTGCAGGCTCTATCCCGCGTCCCACATGTCCGTGAACTCCAGTGAATGGAGCCAACCCGACCACTGTGAGATTCTGTTTTGCTGCCTCTGTCATAGCCGTGGTAGCCATCAACAGCAGGAGCAGTGGCAGCGTCGACATGCTGTCAGCTGATGGCGTCAACTCCCACTGGCAGTGTTCTGATCACAGTTAAACACTGCTGTGTCTGTACTCAACCTCATACCGTCCTTGAATGAAACAGAAGGTAGTGGCAGCAAAATAATATAGATACATACGTGCACAGTCGAGCACACTAACGCCTCTTTGTCAATACTTTGCTCTATTGTTGGAGGGATCAAAGGCTTTGAAAGCACCACTATTGGCTACAAAGCATGTACGGTCAACCAATCAATGACAGCGATCAACGAATCATTTGGGAATCAGTCATCAGTGAAGTAGCCTATGATGGTGATGAATGGGTAGACAGAGGCTCGAAACCCGTCTTGTCTGCTGCATTCATGCCTTTGACAGCTATATTTCAATATAACATTGAGTATACCTTTTCTTACGCGCTTGTATAAGCAGTCGTCTCCACCTGTATGTCAACATTTTCCTTTAAGATCTTTGTCCACCCAAGTTTGACAAATGTGGAGAAAAATCACTCTACGTCTGCGGTATGCTGATCTCTAGTGCTTAAAATCAGTTCATTTTTCTTACCGCACCAGCCGGTTGCGGGTGCACGGTGCTATGTACTATTCGGTAGTTGTCTTCCCATGTCAGTTGTGTGTAAAGTTATTGATTAGTGAGAATTGGGTACTGTATATGTGGTAATCGTAGCGGTGCTTTAAATATAGCGAAATAGTGATTTCGTGAGTTGCTTACCGATGACTAGTATTTATTGACGTATCAGCACAAAACTCTAAATTTTATGTGACGAAGTATAGAATTTCTGAAACTTTTGTTATATTTTGGACACGCAATAATTACCACGTACACAGTATTCATCAGAGATGTTAGCTGATAGCAGTTGGAGTTTGGTATGACAGCTACAGTTTTATGTTGAAGCCACTTATTCTATTGATGATCACAGTAATTTTGATGGAAATACATGAAAGATGAAATAAAAAAAGAGGGGAAGGGTGCAAGCTTGGTAGATGAGGTTACCCTGCAAATCGAAACTGTCGATCTTCCGTAAAAAATATCTTAATAATACAATTATGACATCAACTTGAAAAAATGCAATCCGTAATTTTAGAAACAATCAACTTCTCAAGTGAATATCCCTCGACTTTCAACACAAAAACCCTATCTCACCTACTCTGCTTTTGATGTAAGGTGAGAGCTGCAGGTTGTGTTTTTTCTGCAGGTAAACCTTTAAAACCTTTTAACCTTTTAAACCTTTGAAACTGTGTTCCCTCGACTACAAGACACGCCTAAATCATACGTAGATGTCACTATAACTTCACGTAGAAAGGTTGTAAAGGAGCCATCTTGGTTTCATAAGAGAGAATTGACTTAGAACTATTAAACCAATTATTGGCTAGAGGATGAAGACTAATTTAAGATGACCTCACTTCCTTAGACACGTGTTTTATAGTCGAGGGAATACAATACTAGCATACTAGCGATTGTTGGTGAATCCAAAGGGGTGGATCAAGGTCTGCTGGCCTGCTAAGGGGAACTCTTGCTTTTATTATTTCTCTTCTTCATGAGAAACTGGATTTTCAAACAAGGGCTGCCTTACTGCTAACACCTTCCCAAGTTCTCAGCTTCCAACCGCTATTTATAACCATAGACTAGACTTATACCAACATCATACTTATGTAATATGTACACAGCCTACACCTGCTGTAACCCGCTGCAGTGTGGACTCTGGATCAGGTAGATGGAGGTGTATCTCGTCTGGTCACATGACTACAGCAAGGATTCCGCACTAAAGTACTGAAGTCCTACAATACGATCTGACAGATTGCGTTCTTAAGTTATATTATATGTTACCACGTGCCATGATGTGAAATGATCTTGGACTCAAAAGTCTGTCTGCTGCTCTGCCAGTTGCTTATGAACTAAAGATTGATCTTGCCCGGGCCACACCGTATTGTTTAACGTAGAATTAAACACCTCGATCATCTCATTAGCTGCTCATCTAGTCTTCTGATGTAGACAGAAACCGCCTGCAGAGCAACGATGCCGCTCTACTCTCCAGCTGGGGGTATCACCCTCTCCTCAATCTTAAGTACAAGATGATTTAGCCCTGCCTAATCCTCCTCCAGCTGTCTTATCATGTGTAGCTGATAAGTATAGATAGACATTCTTGACTGCTGTCTAACAATTATAGGGGCAGAGATCTCTACACTGCTATATCACGGGAATGGATGATAATGACACTGATATTGATATACAGGTTATACAGTATGAAATCTCCTCTTGTCTCCCACTCTTCCACTGGCCCTTTCTCTCACGGTCTCTCAATATCAGTCATCGAGTCCTCTTCTATCTATTTCCTTCTATCACTCACCCTCCTCTCACCCTCTGCTGTTCCATTTCTTTCCCACTTTATCTCCCTCCCTCTCCTTCCCAGCCTACCCTCCCCTACCTCGCTCCCTCTCCTTCCCAGCCTGCCCTCTCCTACCTCTCCTTGCTCACCCCTCCCTCTTCTTTCCTTCCCTCTAGATTCTCTCTCCCTCTCTTCTATATGCACTGTGCTCATCATTTATTATTGTTAGTGGTGGTTCTCATTTTCAGTTCCTAATTTTCAGTATTTATATTGTAGATGAGGCTGACAGTACGTGACACATGATGCTAGATGATTTAACATACCTAATCTCACTGGCCACTGCGGTGACTTACACAGCCGGATACGTACATACCTGCATGCGAGTAAGCACTGATAAATGGAATGTCTCTACATGGATTCAAGATTCTACTATCCACTAGTCATGCAGCGCTTCAATGCATTGTTAGTTGCTCTCTCGTCGAATTATAGAGCTATTTACCGGTCACCTTATTTGGATGTGTGCGCGCGCTGCCGCGGCCTCTCACTGGATCTCGGGTTGATCAGGCCCAGAGAGCGCCGTGCAGAGATCCACCTGTATCCGCGCCTCCTCGAACCTCATTGGCCAATTGCAGACGTTTCATTCAGCAATAGACCTATTGCAGACGTTTAATTGTTTGCAGCGCCTGATATATAAGCCGGCAGTAGAATTCCTGCTGTCATACACTCGATATACAGCATCTTAGTAAGTACCCTCCGTCATGTCATAGTTTATTTACTTATCATGCCCTTTTACTTTGGAGGTTAATTTATTTGCTTGTGCTGTCTGCTTTTTAGGTACGGGCACTAACGGGCTGTTTTTCGTGTGTCCCTTTCCTTTTCTTCGATCGATAAGTTGTTGGAAGAGAAGACATCATGTCGTACGATCCGAATCATCCAGCGCTCGTGTCTCACCTGTCGATCGACAGGAAGGCTATGCTCAAGGCTCAGGCCGAGGGCCCGCCCTTCGATGGTAAGAAGGCCTGCTTCGTACCGGACCACAAGGAGGGATTTCTGCCTGCTGACATCGTGTCCAGTAAGGGTGACGAGATCACTGTTCAGGTCCACGGTGCTGGCGTAAGTGTTCCACTCAAGCCGTATTCGCTGTGATCCTCGTCACAAGTCACCAAGTCACCAAGTCATGCACTTCTGTATCATAAGTATTTTTTCACGTGGTTGTAGCAAAAGACGGTGAATAAGGACGATGTGCACCAGAGGAACCCGCCCAAGTTTGAGATGTGCGAGGACATGGCCAACCTGACCTATTTGTCTGAGGCGGCCATCTTGCACAACCTGAGGTCGAGGTACACGGCTCAGAGGATCTATGTGAGTTTTACGGCTCATCGCGCACTGATTTACCACGCATGTCAATTTCAATACCGGCTCTCTGCAGGGTGTTAATTATTTTTGCACTGTGAAGCCTAGTAGGCTGTAGGAAACAGATTTATTAATTGATAGAATTCGATAATGACATGGAGGCGGTTTGATTGCATGATTCGGTTGTTATAGTGAAAAAAATAGGAGCTGCTCAGTGGATAGCGCTCTGCTAGAGTCCTGCACACTGCAGACTACGCAGGCAAATATTGTTTTACCTGCGCCTCCGCATTATTCGTTGCAGACATCTTTACTTAGCCTAATCCCAGTATTCAATAGCGGCTAAGCTGCTTTAGAAGAAATACCATATTACCTTATAAGGAGGTGGGCTTTGTGCTGCTAATGTAAGCCATACCCTTGATTAAATGTGAGGGGTAGTTCGACATTAAAACACTACATGCTGTCCCTGGAGGGGCCCTCGTATCCATGTCTTACATAATGATAATCCAAACATAGAGCAGTATTAGTCGTGTCTCTCCTATGGGAATTCGACCCAGCCACGATGTGACAACTCCCACGAGCGCTTTATGTTCTATCTATTTCTATTGATATGTTGTAGACGTACTCTGGTCTGTTCTGCGTCGCCATCAACCCTTACAAGAGGTTCCCGATCTACACCCAAGCTGTCATTGATGTCTACAAGGGCAAGAGGAGAAACGAGATGCCGCCGCATATCTTCTCCGTCGCTGACAACGCCTACCATGACATGTTGCAGGACCGTGAGAACCAGTCCATCCTGATTACGTGAGTTAGCACCAGAACTCGGGTCCTCGTTGTCATCGCCGGCAACAGCGAGTCATTTATTGCGGTTTGTAAATCTAGTGGAGAGTCTGGTGCTGGAAAGACGGAGAACACGAAGAAGGTCATTTCTTACTTTGCCAATGTTGCCGCTCAAGGCAAGAAGAAGGACGAAGAAGACGACAAGAAGGGATCACTCGAAGACCAGATCGTTCAGGCTAACCCAGTACTGGAGGCCTACGGTAACGCCAAGACCACCCGTAACAACAACTCCTCTCGATTCGTGAGTAGCTGTCTCTGCACTCTCAACTTCTCTCTGTACCTCCTCCCCTCTTTTGAGTGACACCTTTCATACGATTATTAGAATTCTGATGGTTGGAAATGAACATTCTACTGTTATTCGAGCCGTGCATTTGACGAAATTGCTACAAATGTGGAGTTGTCTTTCCTTTTCCTTGCATGTGATATGGTGTAAGTTGTGCGTTCATGTATGCCTCTTCCCCCAGTGCGATGGTGTTTTGTTGCCCCTTCCTCTTCGCTGAGCGACAAGTGGACCTCAATGTTTCTCTATATTTCCACTGCATCACCTGTTCTTTACCGGACATATTACCCTGTGCAGCTTACCCCATGAGTGAGTACATCTCCCTCTTCCTCTCTGAGCAATCTATCCACTGTAGATTCTAGATCCCAGTTTTCTGCAGTTTACACCCAAGTTTCCACCAGCTAATGACACTGACTTGATGTTTCACAGGGAAAATTCATCCGAATCCACTTTGGTACCACTGGCAAGATCGCTGGAGCTGATATCGAGTTCTACCTGCTGGAGAAGTCAAGAGTTACGAGTCAGATGTCTGCTGAGCGTAACTACCACATCTTCTACCAGCTGCTGTCGCCAGCTATCCCCGAGATGCACGAGAAGTTGCTTGTGAGCCCGGACGCTGGCCTGTACGGCATGATCAACCAGGGTGTGCTGACCGTCGACGGAATTGATGACGTGGAGGAGATGAAGATGACCGACGAGGCTTTCGGAGTGCTTGGCTTCAACGATGAGGAGAAGCTGTCACTGTACAAGGCCACCGCTTCCATCCTGCATTTTGGTGAGATGAAGTTCAAGCAGAGGCCGAGAGAGGAGCAGGCTGAGGCCGACGGTACCGGAGAGGCTGAAAAGGTATGGTGACAAACATGTTTATGAGCACCGTGCTCATTCGTGCGTGTGCTGATCGAAGATTTTAACCTTGGTAGGTTGCCTTCCTTCTCGGTGTCAATGCCAAAGACCTGTTGCAAAACCTCCTGAAACCCAAGGTGAAGGTCGGTACCGAGTACGTGACCAAGGGACAGTCAATGGCCCAGTGTAACTACTCGATCCAGGCCTGTGTTAAGTCGCTGTACCACCGCATGTTCGCTTGGCTGGTTGAACGTGTCAACAAGACTCTGGACACCAAAGTGAAGAGGCAGTTCTTCATTGGTGTGCTGGATATCGCCGGTTTCGAGATCTTTGAGGTGAGAGTTTAGTTTACTTGCTCTCATCTTCTACAACTTTTTGTATCGCATATTTGATGTGCTTAGGTTTTGTTCTACTCCTCATTTTGTATTGATCATGTCGTCATCAAAATTTATCATCTCTTATTTCAGTACAACGGATTCGAGCAGATCTGCATCAACTTCACCAACGAACGTCTGCAGCAGTTCTTCAACCACCACATGTTTGTGCTGGAGCAGGAAGAGTACAAGAAAGAGGGTATCCAGTGGGAGTTCATCAATTTCGGTATGGATCTTCAGGCGTGTATCGACTTTATTGAGAAGGTGAGACATCATCCCGTAACCAATAAGATTTGATGATTTGATAGATTTAGACTAAGTTTTTCACCATTTGTTTTACAGCCTATGGGACTGTTCTCCACCCTTGAGGAGGAATGTATTGTACCAAAGGCCAGTGACAACACCTTCAAGGAGAAGCTGTATCAGCAGCATCTGGGCAAGACTCCGTGCTTCACCAAACCCAAGCCGGTGAAGGGACGCGAGGCTCACTTTGAGCTGAAGCACTACGCCGGCACCGTGCACTACTCCATCACCGGATGGCTGGAGAAGAACAAGGATCCGATCAACGAGTGCATCGTCGACCTGCTCTCCCAGTCCAAGGAGGCGCTGATCGCCTTCCTGTTCAAGAAGGAGGAGGCAGCCGCTGGTGGAAAGACCGGCAAGAAGAAGAAGGGTGGTGCCTTCCAGACCATCTCCTCTGCTCACAGGGAGTCGCTGAACAAGCTGATGATCAACTTGAACAGCACCTCTCCTCACTTCATCCGTTGCATCATCCCCAACGAGTTGAAGCAGGCCGGTCTCATCGATGCCGAGCTTGTGCTCAACCAGCTCCAGTGTAATGGTGTGCTGGAGGGAATCCGTATCTGCCGAAAGGGATTCCCCAACAGGATTGTGTACTCTGAGTTCAAGCAGCGTTACACAATTCTGGCCCCCAACGCCGTGCCTGCTGGCTTCGCTGATGGCAAAGTCGTTGCTGAGAAGGTGCTGGGAGCTCTCTCACTGGACCAGAATGACTACCGTCTCGGTATCACCAAGGTCTTCTTCAAGGCTGGCGTACTCGGTCAGCTTGAGGACATGAGAGATGAGGCTCTGACCAAGATCATCTCCAGGTTCCAGGCCTTCATCCGCGGCTACCTGATGAGGAAGAACTACAAGAAGCTGCAAGACCAGCGAGTCGCCCTCTCAGTTATCCAGAGGAACATCAGGAAATGGCTGCTGCTTAGAAACTGGCAGTGGTGGAAGCTGTACATCCGTGTCAAGCCTCTGCTCAACGTGGCCAGGGCTGAGGATGAGATGAAGAAGAAGGAAGAAGAGTGGGCCAAGACCAAGGAAGAGTTGGAGAAGCTGCAGAAACGCTACAAAGAGCTGGAGGAGCAGAACGTAGACTTGTCCAGAGCCAAGAACGATTTGACCCTGGAGCTGTCCGCAGTGGAGGAGAGCACGTCAGAGGTTGAGGAGAAGATGGCTGGTCTGATCACCCAGAAGGCTGACCTTGAGGCACAGCTCAAGGACATGGAGGACCGCCTGATGGATGAGGAGGATGCCGTCGGTGACCTTGAGGGTGTCAAGAAGAAGCTGGAGGGCGAGTGCAACGAGCTGCGCAAGGACGTGGAAGACTTGGAGCAGGCTCTGGCCAAGGCGGAGACTGAGAAGACCAACAAGGATCACCAGATCTCCACCCTGCAGGGCGAGATGGCTCAACTCGACCAGCAGATTGCTAAACTGCAGAAGGAGAAGAAGAACGGCGAAGAGAGCAACAAGAAACTGACTGAGGACCTGCAGGCTACCGAAGACAAAGTCAACCAGCTGAGCAAACTCAAGCAGAAGATGGAGGGCAACCTCGATGAGGTGAGTTGGACATAAAAATACATGGTCATCATACTTGTAGTGCCCTCCACCAATTGCAATACACTATTTTTATAGCTTGAGGATGCTCTGGCGAGAGAGAAGAAGATTCGTGGTGATGTGGAGAAGGCCAAGAAGAAGGTAGAGGGTGACCTCAAGATGACCCAGGAGACTGTCGAAGACCTCGAGAGAGTCAAGCGTGATCTGGAGGAACTCTCCAGGAAGAAGGACGGAGAGATCAGCAACCTCAATGGCCGCCTGGAGGATGACGCCAGCCAGATCGCCAAACTGCAGAAGACCATCAAAGAACTACAGGTAAGCATTGGATCACCGCTATATATATACATATACAATATAAAATAGCCTCAGGCGCTCAAATTTTGGTGCATCAGACTGAATGATTAGCTCTCAGCAGGAACTTAGTCCGTATCTATAAATCAATGCTGAGAGTGAGGTCAGCAGTGAATACAGTGAAGTATTCCTCATCAGATACAAGTATGGACTGTAAGGCTACACATCATAAGGCTTCAGCAGATGCTGTCGCAGACTCTATATCTAGTATTAGAACAGGAAAGTCGAGTAGCGTGTCATCCGAAGCTGAGGGCAGCGATGAGAAATGCGAGGCGCTATCCACCAGTTCAGCGCCGACTGACGAGCTTTACAAACTGTCATCACCGCCACCATATTTATCAGTGCAGCCGTACATCAGCTCTTTTCTTTCGCATCGTAGCAAGCGTCACATTAGGGACAGTCGTGAATATGATGTCATGCCTCACGCGTCACGCAGTCTGCTGGAAGTATGTGTAGGTTGCTATGATTTTGAATCGATTAAGAAAGTGACTAATTATTTTTTTTTAATTTTTATAGGCCCGCATTGAAGAACTGGAGGAGGAGCTAGAGGCTGAACGCGCCGCCAGATCCAAGGTCGAGAAGCAGAGGAATGAGCTGCAGCACGAACTCGAGGATCTGTCTGACCGTCTGGATGAGGCAGGTGGTGCCACCGCTGCTCAGCTTGAACTCAACAAGAAGAGAGAGATGGAGCTGCAGAAGTTGAGACGCGACCTTGACGAGCAGGCCATGCAGAGCGAGGCCACAGCCGCTGCTCTGCGTAAGAAGCAGCAGGATGCTGTCAATGAGCTCTCTGACCAACTGGATCAGCTCAACAAAGCCAAGCAGAAGTGAGTGAGACTCTGATTACCATTGCATGACAAGTGAGGGAATCGTGTCAATGATGCCGTTGGATCTGTGATAGGGTCGAGAAGGAGAAGGCCCAGCTGCGTAGTGAGCTCGATGACATTGCCAGTCAGCTCGAGGTCATGGCCAGAGGCAAGGTAAACTAGCTCATGCTGAACTAATCTGTCATCGTATGTCTTTACCAGGGCTGAGAAAGAGAGAGCTAACTTGAGAATAGAAAATGAAGACCTTATTTCGAAAATTGATCAATTTGAAAGAGCAAGGGTAAACCGAAGTGCTTTGTTTTTGAGATTTTATTCGATGTGATTTTTACCATTTCCTCCCTTAGATTTTTACTTTTTTAAAGCTCAACCCCTGGTGTGAATTGCTGTTAGTGTTCTGAAAGTATTCTCCTCTATGCTTCCAGTCTAACGCAGACAAGCTGGCCAAATCTCTCGAGGCTCAGCTGTCCGACTTGCAGAGCAAGATGGATGAGCAGGCCCGACAGATCGTCGACCTTAACAGCAGCAAGAGCCGCCTGACCGCCGAGAGCCAGGATATCACCAGACAGCTCGAGGAGGCAGAGCACAACGTTGGCGCCCTGTCCAAGACCAAGTCAAAACTGCAGGCTGAGATGGAGGAGTTGAAACGTAATCTTGAAGATGAGACCCGCGCCAGGACGAAGCTGGCTACCGAGGTACGCAACCTGCAGTCCGACAACGACACCCTGAGGGACCAAGTGGAAGAAGAGGGAGAAGGCAAGGCTGAGGTCCAGCGACAGATGGCAAAGGTGCAGGGAGAGCTTGCTTCTCTTAGGGCCAAGATCAACAGTGGTGAATTCGGCAGCGGTGAGGCATCAGAGGAGATGAAGAGGAAGATGGCCGCACGCATTGCTGAGTACGAATCTCAGCTGGAGCAGGCCAACTCCAAGATCAGCAGCTTGGAGAAGGTTAAGGGCAGGCTGACTATCGAGATCGAGGACCTGATGGTAGAGGTGGAGAGAGCTTCATCGTCCGCCACCACGCTGGAGAAGAGAGAGAGGCAGTTTGAGCGTACTCTCTCCGAGTGGCAGGCCAAGTACCGGGATGCACAGGCAGAACTGGAGGCGTCGCAGCGTGAGGCTAGAGGCTACTCAACTGAAGTCTTCAGAATTAAGTCTCAGATCGATGAGGTCAATGACGTGGTGGAGTCACTGCGCCGTGAGAACAAGAACCTGAATGAGGAGATCCATGACATTACCGAGCAGCTGAGCGAGGGTGGAAGGAACGTTCACGAGATGGACAAGGCAAGAAGGAGACTGGAGAAGGAGAAGGAAGAGCTGCAGTCCGCTCTGGAGGAGGCTGAGTCTGCTCTCGAGCAGGAGGAGGCTAAGGGCATGAGGCTACAGCTTGAACTCAGCTCCGTTCGATCTGAGATTGAGAAGAGAGTTGCTGAGAAAGAGGAGGAGTTTGAGAACACCAGGCGCAACCACGCCCGTACCATCGAGTCTATGCAAGTCACCCTGGACGCCGAGGCCAAGGGTAGATCCGAGACCCTGCGTCTCAAGAAGAAGCTTGAGCAGGATATCAATGAGTTGGAAGTCTCTCTTGATGGTGCCAACAGAGGCCGTGCTGAAGCAGAGAAAGCAGCCAAGAGGTTCCAGGCGGATCTCAAGGACCTGCACAGCACCCTGGAGGAAGAGGTCAGACAGAGAGATGACCTGCGCGAGCAGCACGCTCTGTCTGAGCGCCGTTGCACCATGCTCAATGGAGAGATCGAGGAGATGAGAACCATGCTGGAGCAAGCGGAGAGAGGCCGCAAGTCTGCTGAGAATGAGCTGCTGGAGGCGGCTGACCGCGTCAACGAGCTGTCAGCTTCCAGCGCACACATGAACGCGCAGAAGAGGAAACTCGAGGGAGACTTGACATCGCTCAACTCTGACCTTGAGGAGGCCAACAACGAGCTCCGCGCCGCAGAGGAGAGAGCAAAGAAGGCAGCACAGGATGCCGCCCGCCTTGCTGAGGAGCTCCGTGCAGAGCAGGATCACAGCATGCACTTGGAGAAGATGCGCAAGCAGCTTGACCTACAGCAGAAGGAGCTGCAGGCTCGTCTCGATGACGCAGAGGCCAACGCCATGCGCGGCGGCAAGCGCGCTCTGGCTAAGCTGGAGGAGAGAGTCCGATTCCTGGAGGCTGAGCTTGATGGTGAGCAGAGGCGATTCCAGGATGAGGTGAAGAACAACCGCAAGACCGAGAGACGCCTCAAGGAGCTGCAGATGGCCGCCGACGAGGACAAGAAGAGCCAGGAGAGACTGACTGAGCTGATTGACAAGCTGCAGAAGAAGATCCAGGTCTACAAGCGCCAGGTCGAGGAGGCCGTAAGTTCAACGTGGCATGTCACACATGACACTGAATTGAACCGTACGTAGTCACTGAACTCGATGTTGGTGGGTTCGTAGGAGGAGATTGCCGCTGTCAATCTGGCCAAGTACCGCAAGGTGCAACACGAGCTGGAGGAGGCTGAGAGTCGCGCTGATGACGCCGAGAACAGCGTCGCCAAACTTCGCAGTAAGAGCCGCAGCAGCGTCAGCCAGTCCCGCTCAACTTCTGGCGCCGTAAGTAATAGCAGCCATGCTTCTGTGTCATGTGAGACAGTCAGACTAAGTGTGACATAATGCTGACTTTGACTTGAATAGGGAAACGTTACCGTTGTTAAGACCACCCGTAGAGTGGTGACAGAGTCATCCTAAGTGTTTTCAGTAAGTCGCCGTTGTAGAACGTTGTATGTGTCATTTACTTATATGTGTCTTGTTGATGGTTTTCGTGACTGGAATGGCATGAGCCACGTCTTGTGTATTTGGGCTCATGTTTCGCCACTGGCTGCGTACCTTGGATCTTCTTGCTTTGGCTGAAGCCATCACATACCCTTATGTACGTCTATTGCAGTTCTAATTTGGCTCTCTTATTCGGTATGTTGGTCATTGGTGAAAGCAGTAAAGCATGTGAATAGACCGATAACAAGTTCATAAATGAATAAATTGCAGTGATTTTTAGATCCAGAGTTTCCGAATGCATTTTTAACATGTTGATATAGAGATGTGTGCTAACGCTTTCATAGCATGGCATTTTTTGTGTTCCGAGTGGTTCCATCAAGTCTGCAGTCGATATAGCTCAAGTTCTTATCGTTTGTAGTATGGTGGTGGTGGTTACTCAAGCTACAGCAGATTCTCAAACTCAAGAGCTCAAGAATACGCTGAGGAAGGCAACGAATTTCAGGAAGAATAATCGGCAAAATAAAGCCTCAGGTCATATCTGTGAGAATGTCAGTGTGTGGGAGCAGCTGTGCAGTTAGCCCGAACTGCATCTGCTCTGAAACACTGGCTATTCACTTTCTCTCAACAAAGCATTCAAGTAGATAATATCTAATGCAAACTAGCTTTGAGAAATCTGTTTCCGTAGCGACGTGTAACCAATTAGAAAGTAGAAAGACTAACAGTAGCAAAAAGAACGTTTTCTAGAGTGTTCACTTTAATATCGACACTGCAGCCACCAAACCATTGCATTGGATAAAAATAAAATGGATACAAATAATAATTATTTTGAGTATTTTCTTTTTATGCATATGATTCCAACAAAACACCCGAATATCCCATACTGAAGCACTGCGGATATGATGTTCACATAAAATAGCACCATGGAAGCATTACTAATCAACTGCACCAAAAGCGGGTGGGGGAGTTGTGTACTCCTGACCCATCGGTTGAGCAATATCTCTGCCTCTCATACTCACAGCTGGCTGAGTGATGCCATCGTTTCCCTGAGGGAATGTCTGACTCTGAGACCTGTCAGTCTGAGCCTGCGTCATCCGACGCTTCTCATGCTCCACATCAGCGTATGACGGCGGGAGATCCAGTTGGCGACGCTGTCGCTCTTGTGGCAGCACATTTACATCAGCCTCGACGACGTCTAGATTTGGGTAGAGGCCATAGGATCGCGACGTCGAGCTGTACTGCCTATACGGACTCCTGTCATCACTTGGCAGCAAACGTTCTCTCTCACTGCTGGCAGTGCTGTTGCGGCTGACCGTGTAGCCAGCCCTTCGCAGCTGCCTGATGATCTTCTGCTGATGCCTGCGCCTCGACGCCGTGTCATCCATAGAGCAGCAGCAGAGGCAGCAAGTCAACACTAGGACAACGACGACGACTGTGGCCCCGAGAGCGAGGGTGAAAACTCCGATCAGGTCACTCAGACTCGCGCCTACAACCAGGAAACAGACGTACATTACTGCCAGCTCAAGACTAGAGCATACCAACTGACAATGGTTGAGAAAACCGAAAGACTGACCTTCAACTTCAGATATCTGGATCAGCAGATGCCAGTTACGGCTGTTTTTGCTGTAAAACTTTACCTGGATCGCTGTCACGTGGAGGTCTACACCATCTGGCGACAAAACCAGCGATTCAAGTTCTGTCTTGTTGATGGTCATCTGCAAGAACGAATCGGTCAGGAAATCATCGTACAATCTAACGAGTAGAAAGGGGAGACAACTCTTATCAGCAGTAAAACCAGTGGTCGAACGATACTCGGACCTGGCAACATGAGGAGATAAACAAATGGTAAATAAATGATAAACTGCCGTTGTTTTTCGTTCTTATAGCTTCACGCTTGGCTTTGTCAGGTTTTAAACCCCCCCCCACCGCTCCTGCTATCTACCAGCAGATAAAATTGGAAGCATTTTTTTTTAAATCAGACATGAACACAGCGTTATAAAAAACTGCTGCAGTTAGAAATAGTGTGTGAGAAGTTGGTCATAGTTCAACTGATTGGCGATGATCACTTGTGGCCAGATTCCGGGACGAACAGTGCCCTCTACGTGGTTTTATACAGAGGGGGAGGCAGCTTCAACTATATCTCAGCCACAGCGACGTAAGGCGCACACAGTACTTTTCCATCACTTTATTAGTAGAAAAAAACTGGGCAGTCATCTCTACTCTGGGCAATGAGGAAATGGAGCAATTTCACTTCACTATGGAAAATGTATTTGGGTCGGAGTAAGGGCTTGTGTAAAAATGGTCTGAGCAAACCTTACTGGCAGCGTAGTTAGAGGGAAGGCTTACGAGCTATAAGTAGATATGAACTAGCTGCACTAGGCTGCTGATATGAGGGTTACATCGATCATTGTACAAGCGACAGCTGCTTACATCACAAAGCATTCAAGTGACATGTGACTTGACAGCTTACCAGAGGCTCCTCATGACTGCCAGTGCCTTTGGGGAAGATGAGCACTTGGACTTGGTCGTCAATGATGTAGTTAGATGATGCGTTTACGAGAGAGACCGACAGCGAACCACTGCTAGACGATACGCTGATGTCACAACCGTCACGGATCGCGTCGCGCGCGGGGTCGGCGAGCAGCACCAATGGCACATCGACCTTGACACTGTGCTGAGAGGAGCACGCAGAGGAGTTGACAGCGACCACTTTCTTCCCCTCACTCTCACTGACGTGATGTAGCAACACCAGTAGCAGTGTTACGCACACTGGAAAACAGATGGATTGTACGATTGCACCATCGTCAAAATGATACGGCCCATACCTACATCATTAACACACAAGCTGGCCTATACTGTGTCCTAAATAACTGGATACCAGTAGCACAACTTCAGCCCTCAGCCACTAATCTGTTGACATTGCTATAGTATAAACCATGAAATATGATCATTCCAACATCACCAGAACAAGTTGTTAATGCCAGCACGCATTACATATGAACAAAGCGCTTTCATGAAGAGTTAATCAGCACCATGTTACTGCGGATCCATGCCCACCTGATGGGTTGGCTGGCATGTTCTTTGGTTTCATAGTTGGACGGCGGAAGACAGATCGTGGTTACAGCGCTCACATAACTGTTAACTTCTATCCTGTCCTTCAGAATAGATAGTCTAAAACAACACAACAGAAAAAAATTGGTAAACTGTGGGTTCTGGGTACAAGGGAGTGCTGGGTTGATACAAAATACTATGGGATATGGGAAAATAATTTTCAATCGATCCTAGCTAGCTTTGGAAATCGAAGAATGGAAAGCAATAGGTATTTAATGGCTATACATGACTTTTTATCCATAATCCTTCAGCTATTGTGTAAAGGAATCATCAGAGCACAGCATATTAGTGATAGGTACACGTTTACAGCCTCAAGGAGGCAAAACTATTCTGAAAAGTCATGGTAGCCACTCAAAGCCGGTAGCTTTTTTGCGATTTTACTGTAGATCTACCTCGAAAATCGAAATCGAATATCGAACTTTCTGAGGGAGAATCGAATCGAATTGCTGATTCTTGGAATCGAACCAGCACTAGTACAAGCCATGGCTTGCAGGCATTTCCTTGGATGTCAAAATGCTGTATGGCCCACCTCCCCGCTATTTTGATGCATGACGACTGATACTATATGGATTAATGAAGGTACTTGAGTCTAATTATCAGCTGTGCCTAGTCAGCACTAATTTTACATGCCTAGATCTTACATGACATGAAACGAAGCCCTCACCTTCGGCAATATACGAGTAGACCGTCAAACATTGATTTAATTCTGACACAAAGATACTCCGGCACGCACATGTGTTAACTATGCACCACGGTACGTGATTATATCTTTTCTCTACTCACCTCATAGGCAGTTGGTGCGATGCTATACAGAATACGCCCAACGCTCTTTAGATACCGATCTAAACAGTAAAAGAAAACGATTGGCTTGGATAGTGAAGATGATCTTGGAAAGTCAGCAGTGTGAACAATAGTTCTACGCTGAGTGACGAGTTGGACAGTAACTATCAGTGATTCTCTCCTCCTCTCCGTCCTCTGCTTGTCTCAGCTGTTGCTGCCGTTCTCCACTGTTATTTCATTTCCTGCTGGAACGCCCTGCCTCTATAGTATTTCCCGATGTGCTGTGGGTTTCCCATAATTCTCATTTGGTTTTCGTAAATATATTCACATTAAAAAGTACCAATATATGATAAAATGTCGAGAAAGCTGGAACTGAGCGTTTTTTTCAATTCATATTGATAATACTGTCGACCTATAATATTGCGGCGTTAACATAGAGGCGTCTGTGTCTACAACAAAATCACCCTGTCGGCAATCTCCATATCGATGTTTCCAACGTCGGTCATTTCCAATCACCGCCAAACCATCGTCAAAGCGTCGTCATATCATCAGCTGTTTTAGTGGACTTAACAGAAACACGAAATTCGTGAGTTATAACCTTGCTTCCCAGGCTTCTGTGGTTTAAGCATCTATTATCATTATCGGAATTGAGTATTATGAGCAGGCGTTCTTATTGTGAATTCTCTCAAAATGGTGTTACGTTTTATCCATTTTTGCCTATTCAAAAGTGCTTTGAATAGAATAGATCGCAGCTATAGCCATGTAAAGGCAAAAATAAAACTGTTCTAGTATTTTATTACAACCAAAACTAATTGAAATAGATTTGGCGCATTACCTACAGTCTCTCCTTACTTTGGTACACTGTAGAAGTTTCGGATTCTGATACATGTACATGTGTGTGTTTTGTAGACCTGAAATGGGGAAATGGAATGGCAAATCATGCCGTCTCATATCGATGCTTTCAATGACATTCGTATATTTCGTGGTTGAGTTGGTAATGGGCCATGTGACTGGTTCTCTGGCTCTAGTCGCTGATTCTTTCCACATGCTGTCGGATGTAGTTGCGCTGATTGTTGGGCTTCTTTCTGTCAGGGTATGTTACAATAATTTTTTTTATTTCCCGAAGGCATCCATATTAGACAACTGCCCACAAAATACCTGGCTGATGAATTATCTCTTGGTAACTAATTTCATTTAGTACTCAAAAAGAGGCTCGTCGAGAAAGAACACGTTTGGCTGGGCACGAGCCGAAGTTCTTGGAGCAATGGTGAACGCAGTGTTCCTCATCGCTCTCTGCTTCACCATCTTTGTGGAGGCGATTCAAAGGATGGTACAGGTGGAGAAGATAACGCAGCCCAAGCTCCTGCTTGTGGTTGGTGGTATAGGCCTACTAGTGAATCTTATCGGGCTAGCATTGTTCCACAACCACAGTAAGTAGCAGCTGTTTGCCCAATCACACCTTGCGTTACGTCTGTCTGCCATTATTGCTATCATGTTTTTCTTTGACAAATACTCAGGTTGCCTTGCCGAGTTCTCCAAGTTACATCTATATTGATCTATAATCCCTGTCACAGCTCTGGTTATCTCATAACTGTCCTCGATTTTATCACCTCGAGGTGCCTGAATGCTGTGATATCTAAACCAGTTGGTATAATCAGAGCTGTGCTATAAGAGAGGCCCTGTACCCATTGTACGGAGACTATTTGTCGATGCCATTCAGCGGTCATATTGCAATTTATCTCGTTTGATCTGTTGGGTTGTTTTCTTGTCACCAGTCTGAACTCTGATTCGTTTTCCTAACACTTGGCTCTCAGTATAGTTTCTGAATGATGGATTCTCATCTGTCCTCAAAGCTTGGTTAGCTTTCTTCATATAGCTGTGGGGCTTGCATTTGCTATATATCTAGAGAGATTAACAGCTGGTTTGTGATGGACCTGGGGTTAAATCGGCAGCAGGAACATGTAGCCACAGGGATTTCACCGGGTTCCCTCAGGACGGTTGCCTGTGGAGTAGAAACCAGACAACCAAGGCAAACCCTGGGGCTGCCTGAGGTTAGGAACCTGCTAAGTGGAAACCCAGCCTGACTGAGTACAAAGACTCTAATGACTCATGTGTCTTCCAATGGGCTATCCAATGTCTGTCACTGGCTCATAAGCGTGCCATCTATGGTACATTAACATCTCGATCTCCATCCATGCTGACCGACATGACATCTCATGCCTGTGAACTACACCTCTGAAGTCGATGTTCCTACGACTGCTTTGTCTGATTTTTCTCAGGCCACGGTCACTCGCATGGCGGTGGAGGTCATGGTCACTCTCATGGAGGTCACGGTCACAGCCATGGGAAGAAGCAATCCGACAGCCAACTCAGCGAGTTCAGTGACCACGAGTCAAAGCGTCTCAAAGGTTTGTCACGCGTAAACATCATCTATTAGTTAGCTGGCCCTCTCTTGTCTGTCTGTCTGTCCTTCTGAAAAACCAGCAAGGCAAGAACAGTGACCAGGCGGAAAACCAAAGGATTCCTACACACTCCATGGGGGTCAAGCAGGCCAAGCAAAACCACAGTTTGCTTTCATCGGCAACTAAACTAAAGTTCAGCAAAACATTGGAAAATTCCTAACATGAAAACAAAATATCTGTCAGTGCCCTGGATTACGTCAGCTACTGTTTTATAGCTGACACGTGATTGGTCAATCAATACACAAATTTTTTCTGGAAATGAGGAGGAAATTGTTTCGAACAGCTCAACATCACCAACGAACTATAGTTCATGTGAACTGTGTGACATAATATCACATCATTACGAAGCAGACTTTCTGGGGCCAATGTTTGTCACATGAAGGGCTGCCATTCTAATCTCACCACATCCCCCCCACACCGCGCTGCGAGAGAGAATCAGTCAGCTATCTAACTTACTGGTGAGAAAATCGGTGTGTTTATGACAATTATGTTGTCTGATGAAAGCAAATCTGTGTGACAGTTCTGAAATATGGTGCCAGTTAAATGGATGGTTTAGTACCAATTCTCTCGCCTGTGTTTTCATTCTTTGGATTCTGTCGACTGCAGTACGGGTCAGCGAACTCGAGATATTCCAGAACTCAACACCAACAGGGTTTCCCTCCTCAGCCATCACACCATTTCAATAGTAGCATTTCCTCATGAACTATAGACCCCCTGTGAAACAGGAAAAATGAATATTGTAAAGCTTCAAGAAGTGTTTTCCATACAGCTGGTTTATCCTCATGTATATTTATGCTGATTATATTGATAGCCATCCGTTTCAGGGAATTTTTTAACTGCAGATTGCGAGGCGGTGACGTAGGCAGTGTCACAGGAGGTCCTTGTTCAATTAGAAATGAATGCTAGAACAATGCTAGACGTAGTGTCCGGTTGGACTGAAACCATTTGTCAACTGTCATTATTTCTGCCACGAAAAACTTCCCCACATTTAATATGCATTGATGCTGCTGAGCTGGCCAGGTAAACGGCCAGGTAAATGAATGTTATATCTGGTACACTAGCACTTACAAGTGTCACCCTTGGCTGACCACACATTGCTGACGCCAGGTATCACAAGCTTCTCCCTACTTACACCCAACAATTAATCATGCTGGAATGTGTCCTCGTGACACGGGCTCTGTCACGTGACAGTCTTAGTGGGAGTGGGATATGTGCTGTAAGTGGTGACGTTATTTATGGAGAAGTTTGGGCTGTCACATTGTCTGTGACTTGTGTTTTGGTACACTCAGCTGTCCCAACTGAACCTCACAGACATAAACTCGTTAACTTTTCCAGAAGTTGAGTCATAATCTAATATTGTTAAAAATCTTGTTTGTATGCTTCATAGATATGTACATTATATCATAGACATGTATGTTATATCATAGACATGTACGTTATATCATAGACATGTATATTATATCATAGACATGTATATTATATCATAGACATGTACTTTATATCATAGACAT
>ERZ1740065.539-NODE-539-length-20563-cov-5.746343_pt1 | contig 20563 bp, 9 predicted proteins | sample MGYA00581738_ERZ1740065 | MGnify/ENA primary metagenome ERZ1740065 (study PRJEB43018, sample SAMN04849749) | marine metagenome | isolation source: floating plastic debris | place: Pacific Ocean | collected 2008-09-01 | study: EMG produced TPA metagenomics assembly...
CAGACGCTTTGGCCGCAGCATTGCCTTTCCGCCCAGAATTGGGATAGATGGTCGCATGGCATGGTCACAAGGACCGCAAAACATTCGCGAGTCGATTCAGATTATCTTGCAAACGGCACTCGGAGAACGGCTGATGCAGCCTAACTTTGGTGCAGGCATTGATCGTTTTTTGTTTGAGCCGAATACGACCGCCAACCGTCGTTTGCTGCAATCTCAAGTAGAAAGCGCACTACAGCAGTGGGAACCCCGTATTCGACTAGGCGATGTGCGCGTAGAACCAGTAGAAAGTGCGCCTCAGCAGGTACTGGTCATACTCACCTACGCGCTGGTGAGCACAGGCGACTCCGAACAGCTAGCGCTCACCGTCACTTTGGGAGGCTAAAAGAACAACTCTATGCCCATTAATATTCCAACTCTAGACGACCGAGACTATCAGGACATTGTCCGAGAGGCACTGGCGCGGATTCCGGTACACAATCCTGAATGGACAAACTTTAACGATAGCGACCCAGGTATCACGCTCATTCAGCTATTCGCCTTTATGACGGAAAGCATCCTATACCGCGCCAACCAAATCCCTGAACGCAATCGGCTGAAGTTTTTGCAGCTCTTGGGTATTACCCAAACGCCTGCTGCTGCTGCTCAAGGATTTGTCACGTTTAGCAACGAGCGCGGCCTGATTGAACTCTTTACCCGCGCAGAACCGCTAGAGGTTCGCGCCGGACAGGTTTCTTTTTTGACCGAAGCCGGTGGGCTTAGCATCTTGCCTGTTACGGCCCAACTGTTCTACAAGAAAGCGATCGCTCCCGACTCAGAGCAAGCAACCCACTACAGCGAACTCTATGCTGATTTACTCGGTGACGATCAGCCCGCTTTTTATGAAACACTGCCTATGCCAGAGCCCCAGGCAGATGGAACGCTGCCTATGTTCAATTTGGCAGATGCTGTCGATGACTGTCTGTGGATAGCGCTACTGGCAAGACCTGGAAAAACACGCGAAGACTGTTTGAGTGAAGTTCAGGGGAAGAAACTAACAGTAGGCATTCTCCCTCACCAAACAGCAGAGGACGGGATAGAGCTCTCCGCTGGGCAGCGCGTTCGAGCTGACGCATCCTCTCCGGTGACTTGGGAGATCGCCAATGCCACCACAAACTCGCCACAATACACCTCCCTTCCCTTCAAAACAGAAGGATCAGTTTTGCATACGCCTAGCCTTGTAGAACTGAGTTTGCCAGATACCCTCACGCGCTGGGATTTTTCTACGATGGAACCGGGATTAGAAGGCACGCAGGACTATCCCCCTTCCTTAGCAGATACCCCCCTAGGAGAACCCGCGGGGCGCAGTCGGCTTATTACCTGGATTCGGCTGAGAATTGATCGCTCATCGCGGTTAGCAAGCACCCGCTCTGTGAAAGCTCGGCTGAGCTGGGTTGGCATCAACGCGGCTCGTGTAAAACAGGAGGTCGCTGTACGCGGCGAAGTTGTCGGTACAGCCACGGGTGAACCCGACCAAGTATTTCAGCTAGCCCATAGCTCTGTGATTGCCGAGACGCTGATGCTGATGGTAGATGGTCAGCGGTGGATGCGAACCAACGACCTGCTAGCAGCGCCACCCGAAGTTTCCGTGCAATCGTCCCGGCAGCCGCTGTTTCAGCCCAAAGCGGTTCAGTCTAAACAGCCAGGTTACGCGCCAACATCTAAGAGTCAGGTGTTTGTTTTGGACGAGGCATCTGGCCAAATCACGTTTGGCGACGGAGCCCATGGTGCGCGGCCAAAGGCGGCCTCTACTATTGTTGCCAACTATCATTTTGGCGGTGGACCGCAAGGGAATGTAGGTATTGGCGCCATTAACCGCAGCCCACTGTTACCCGCTGGATACAAGGTGAGTAACCCCATTCGTACCTGGGGCGGCGATCGCGCTCAGGATATGAAAAGCGCCGAGAAAAGTATTGCGCAACAGGTAAGGCATCGCGATCGCCTGGTATCTATCGCAGACTTTGAATCAATTACTACCCAAACGCCAGGAGTAGATATCGGTCGAGTTGCTGTTCCTCCACTTTTTGTGCCACCTAATCTCTTAAATCTGCCGGGCGCCATTACCGTCATGGTCATTCCGCAGCCAGCCCCCAAGCAAGGGCTTGCCAGTCAAAACCCTCAGCCTGATACGCTCTTTCTAGAAGCCGTCTGTCGTTATCTTCAGCCCAGGCGATTGATTACAACAGAGCTTCACGTTTGTGGTCCGACATACGTTGATCTATGGGTATCTGTTGGCATTGAAGTATTAGGCGGCTACCGTGCTGGCCCTGTGCAGGCGCAGGTAAAACAAGCTATCACTAACTTTCTCTCTCCACTAAGTGGGGGACAGCAACAGACCGGATGGCCACTACAGGGAGCTATTGTGCAAGCGGAGTTAGAGGCTGTCGTCGCTAGAGTTGAGGGCGTGCGGCTGGTCAATGCGCCGCTGCGATTGGGTAATAGTCGAGGTCCATTGAGCACGCCTGCAACCTTTGAATTGAGCGGATTGCAGCTTCCCAGGCTGATCGGGCTTTCTGTTGTTGTTGGTCAGGCGCGTACCATCGAGCAAATCCAGCAGCCGGATGAGGCAATTCCCTCAGATGCAGTTTGGACCCCATTTCCTGATATTCCGGAGCGGTTCTAAATTATGAAAGATGTTAACAAATGCCGCTACCATCTTGTCTTAGGCAAGTCTGATTGGGAGCCAAGCCGGTTAGACGAGAGTCAGATAGGAAATGTTCAATCGCCAGAACAATCATCGGATCAGTCGCCCAAAAAGCAGTGGGTATACGACCCAAATCGTGAAGGTATTCGTTTACTGGCAGATGTCTTGACCTTTGAGCAGAGGGGAAGCCAAGCGCGATCGCTAGTGCCTGGCAATCGCCGTGACAGTGCCAGTGATGCCTATGGTCACCGATATTGGATAGACCATACTGGCACTCACATTCGGGTTCGCTGGGCAGAAGCGCAAAATGCCGAAACACTTTTTCCTTTTCCCGCAGTAGACTGCTCACCGTCAAGTATTTCTGTTTTTCACTCCGCAAAGTCTCCCACAGTAAACAAGCCAGAACCACTCTCAGGACTCGCGGTCCTTACTGACGGCTATTTAGTCACGGGTTCACCAACGACCAACAGTCTACTCGCTTTCGATCTATACTCATTGGACGGCGGATTTCTCAGGATCGCGTTACCCACGATAGCTTACAGTCAAATTGTGCGACCGTTTGACCTTGCTGCTTGCGCCGATGGCGGACTGCTGGTGTTGGATAAAGAGAACAAGCTAGTTGTCAGGCTAAATCGCCAGTTATCCGTACAATCTAGCTCATCCGATAGACGTGGGGAAGCGAACGTACCGCTCCTATTTCAACCTCAAACGGGAGAAATCCGTAAGCAGAAAAGTGACTCGGTAGCCGATTCTATCGCACTCGAAATGAGAGGTATACCTGTTGCGATCGCATCACTTCCTGACGGTGGGTTCTGGCTGCTTGAACATGCAGACAACATGCTTGCCTCTACGCTCTGGCACTATCCACCGAGCGCTACCAGCGCGAGCTCAGCAACGGCACTACCGCTACGGACCGAGAATCTAATTGATTCAGAAGAAGCTGCTCTAGATATAGAACAGATCGTGGGCTATGACCTTGCCTATGTACCTTGCGATCGCACCGAAAAATCTACCGCTGACGGCACGCTTTTCGTGACTGATATTCAAGGCAATCAGGCTTACGCTTTGCGTGTAGAGACGATCTCACCGCTGTTGCTGCGCATAGAAAAGCGCTACTACCCTTTGCGCAGTTTAGAACCTGTATCTTTGATCGCGCCTCGTGTTGATGCACTTTGCTCTAAACAGCTTTCTGAATCAAACTCATCACAAAAAACAGTCCACTATCTCCAAGCAAATGATCGCTGGCTACCGATCAAACCACTGCCTAGACATCGCTACTGGCCTGAAGCGACACTGGTTCTTAATGCCTTTGATGGGCACGAACCTAGCTGTCTCTGGCATCGCCTATGTCTCGATGCCTGCTTGCCACCTGGAACCGAGCTCAAAATTGAAGCTCGTGCCGCTGACCAGGAAAGTCTCTTAACTCGCACTAGCTGGCAGCCACAGCCCGACCCGTACAAACGCTCTGGAGTGGAAGTGCCCTACAGCGCTCTGTGGAGCGAAGAAGAATTAAAAGAAGACTGTGTTGGGACTTGGGAGCTGTTATTTCAGCAGGTAAGAGGTCAGTATATGCAGATTAAGCTCACGCTCGTTGGCAACCGGCGCAGTACGCCGTTGGTGCGATCGCTGCGAGCACACTATCCTCGATTCTCCTACCTACAGGCCTATCTACCTGATGTGTACCAGCAAGACCCAGTTTCTAGTAGTTTTCTAGACCGTTTTCTGGCTAATCCTGAAGGAATTTTTACCACCATAGAAGGGCTGATCGCTCAAGTGCAAACTCACTTTGATGTACGCACTGTCGCTCCAGAAGCTGTCACTTGGTTAGCCAGCTGGATTGGCCTAGCACTAGAAGAGAGCTGGAGTGACTATCAGCGCCGCCTACTGATCGCGCAGGCCCCCTACTTCTTTCAAAGGCGCGGCACCCAAGCGGGTTTACTGCAAGCGATTTTGCTAGCGGTCTACCCAGAGCTTGGTCCGCGCATTTTTCGAGATGATGCAGCTCAGCTATGTTCTACCGTTCGCATTGTTGAGCGATTTTTGGCCCGCACATACGATAGCGTAGCTGTGGGTGACCCTACCGACTCTGATAATTCTGATTCAAGTGAATTAAGTGCGAGTGAGCGCACGTCAAGAGAGCAAACAAGCGAAGATAGCCGCGCCCACCGCTTTACCGTGCTGATTCCCACCACGTTAGATGATGATACTCAACGACTGATAGAACGCATTGTTGAGTTAGAAAAGCCCGTACACACTACATTTGCGGTTAAACAATACTGGGCAATGTTTCGAGTAGGAGAGATTCGACTAGGAATTGACACTGTACTCGGAAGAGGCGGCCAATTTGAAACCTTCGAGCTGGGTAAAAGTGCCTTAGCCGAGGCGACCTTGGGCGCAGCTTTCCCTTACGATTTGGCTCATCGCACCGTTTTAAGTCGATAGCTTTGATTCTTTATACAAGCCTCTTACTAGAGAAAAACCCATGACTCAACCGTTCCAGCTATGTCCTAACTTAAATAGTCTCAATGCTAAAGAGCGATTAAACTATGTGCTCGGTCAAGTTCTGGGGGTTAAAGACTTTCAGCAAGAACAAAAATACTTTTTGCACAAGTCGCAGCTGCAAAACAGAGGGCTTCATGGGTATGGCACCGTTTGGGGACTAGATATAACAACCAGTTTAGTGAGTGAAGAAGATAGTACGAAGGGAACGGAGGTGAAGGTTTCACCTGGCTTCGCGATTGATCCACTAGGCCGGGAAGTGACAATAGATGCCTTACAGTGCGCTAATTTGACCGACTGGCTAGCAGCGGCAGCTCAGGAAAAAAACTCATCTGCTCCCGAAGAGTCGCTCAAGACTAATTTGGATACGCTTACAGGCAGCGAAAATCAGCGTAACCTCTATGTCACACTTTGCTATAGAACCTGTGAAACAGGCGCACAGCCTATTCTTGGGAACCCCTGTCGCATCGATTCAGACAAGGACAGCGCGATCGCGTACACACGCCTACGCGATGATTTTGAGTTACAGCTACGGGCTGCGCCACCCAAACAGCCAGAAGAGGATCGGATAAGAGCGATCGCAGCTCTTTTTAGCAAGATAAATATCGTACCCGATAGCGAGATAGAAGAAAGCAAGATAGAAGAACGAATCGCTACGCTAAGAGCGTATCTTGAGCTGCCTTTTGGCGAGCCAATAGAGTCTGTTGATCTGCCTCAATCTTCGGCTCAAGGGATTCTAAAAGATTTGCTGCGCTATTGGGTTACCAATATTCGCCCTACTGTCAGCCTTGATCAATCGCCGCTGCTATCTGTGCTTAGGTTGTTAGAAGTTGACCCTTCTGCGACTCCTGACGAAAGAAAGTTTCAAAATAGCATTGAACAGCTCAAAGGTCTTCTGGATCGCCTAGCAGATAGCAACAGCACCGAACCTGCATTAGACGTTGAGACTATTCAGCTCACTGAAGATGAAAACACTAGACTACAGCGGGTGCTGAGTAAGTACTGGCTGGGTAAGGTCAACAAACAGGTTGAAGACGATTGTTTGCTGCTGGCCGAGATAACGTTGCAGCTAAACGATGACGGTACCATAGATGAAAGCTCATTCGCAGTAGAAAACAACCAGCGGCCCTACCTTCTACAAACTCGACTACTGCAAGAGTTGGCATTAGAAGGTAATCAGCTTAGCAGCGCACCTCAAAATGCACCTAGCATCACTATCGGAAGTGTAACTACAGGCGCACCGACCGACCAAGCAAGCGTTGTTGATTCTGACCCGGGCCCTAACGTTACGCTAGATTTCGTTATTCCCCGTGGTCAGCCAGGCAGCTCAACACCAGCAAGTGAACCACCTTCTACTAAACTGATAAGAAATATCTTTCAACCGAATTTATTTCTTTTAGAAGGAGAAGAAGAGGGTATTCCCTTTGCTACAGACGGAGCACCCGTTCTATCTAACATCAACGGATATCCATCACTAATCTTTTCTCGTGGAGCAGGTAGCGCGGTCTTTTCAACCTTGCGACCACTAGAGAGCAAACCAGGACAAACGCCTCGACTGTATGTTCATTGTGCTTCAAAAGAGGAAATAGAATTGTCGTGGTTCGTTGCTTGGCGGTGGAAAAAGTCAATTGGGACTCCGCCAACTAATGTTGATAATCCTGGAGAGAGAATACATAGCCTGGACGATAATAATGCTGGCAACTTTAGCCAAGCTACGGTCACGTTTCCACTCATCCCCCTTGCTGACTTACGGCTACAACGTAGCAACCCCCTAGCCTTAAGTATTAATAAGGAAATAGCATTACCAGAATCAGATTATTTATCAGTGTATTTGAAGCCTAATGTCGAAGAGGGCAAGACAGATGCAGTTTACTTGCTAATGGCTGAACTTGTGTGGGGAGAAGAAGGATAATGAATAACCAACTTTTAGATGCTGTTTTTACTGATAGCATTCAACATCCTAACTTCTTCAATGGGCGCATTTTAACAGCAACAGATTTGCGTGAGGAGCAAGGTGCCAACCAAAAGCGATCGCGCTACATAGCGCAAGCAATTGGCAGTGGCGTTGCCTATGGGTTAACGGTTTCTACTGCTAAAGACAACAAGAGCTTGAACATATCGGGTGGATTAGCCATTAGTCCGAGAGGTGACACACTCTCGCTTTCAACAGCAAGCATTACGATTCCGCTCTCAGAAACAGCTCGCGCTGCGCTTCCTGATAGCTCTCCTTTTGCACCTTGCGATCTAGCCAATCTGACGACCGTCTCTAGTAGCATCAGCACTCAGTACTACCTGCTGGCCATCACCAGCGCCAATAGATTATCTACTCAGCTAGCTGCTCACTCTGGGCTGGATAATAGCCGTCATAGCTGCACCAGTCGCTACGAAGAAGTGGGTATCCAGTTCCGCCTTATTCCGATCATCGATCAGGCACTCTCTAAAGCTTCCAAGCCGCTTGATCGCAGTCAGCTCGCGCACCTATGTCTAGGCACTCAAGACGTTGTAAAAGATTTGGCTGCTCCGCTGGCGCTGCCCGACTACTACGGTCTAGAGGATCGACTGCGGCTAGAAGGCAAGGAGGGCCGAGCCGGTGGACTAAGCGATTGTGATGTGCCGCTGGCAGTGTTTCACTATCAAAACGACCGCATCCAGTTTGTAGATATGTGGTCTGTTCGTCGTGTCTGTCAGCCTGGAGTGCGATCACTCGCCTATCCATTCAATGGTAAAAGTAACTTTCAAGACGAGTGGTTCAAACCTCTGATCAGCCCAAGACGAATATCCGAAGCCTCTGCGTTCTTTCTTCAGTTCCAATCACAGCTAGAAGATCTGCAAAGCTCGGTTGCGGCTAGCAAAAGACAACAGCTATCAGCAACCGATTACTTCAAATACTTACCGCCTGCCGGCTTTCTGCCGGTTGGGTCTGGCGGCTTTAGTCCTACAAAGTTCTTTGGTAAGTCATTCCCGATTTATACCTTCAGCGACCCAGCTTTGATGCGATCGCTTATTCAAGACTCTTTCCAACAAGAGCCTTTCGTTCCCGGTGAGCCCGTCGCTCTGTACAGCTTCGAAGGAGCGCCATCGCGATCGCCCTATCTTTTATTTGTGAGACAGGTGCCCGAACCTAGACTCAATACACAGCCGTCAGGGCCTGACATTGATAGCAATGATAATGGAACGCTGTATGTCAACATCGTCAATAAAGATGGAAACGCGGTAAAGGCCGGAGTCGTAAAGTCAATAGAGGCAGTGAACTCAAAAACAGGAGAAACTTACTCTGAAAATAAGCCGTACTCCAAATTCGGCAATGCGCTTGAGCAAAGAGCGATATTAGCTGCGATGGAACGCTACAGGAAATCTATCAAAACGTCTGAGCATCCCTACAAAGGACTTAGATACGTTGGCGAGACTAATGTCACGAAGAGCGAGAAGATTACACGCGGAGTCGCCGAGAAAAGAATAGCCAATAAGATAGAGTACAACATTCCTTTCAGCACACCTACCTATCAGCCTTCGATTCAGCAGAGTACGCTCTATCGTCTCTCACTCCCTCCCGGCAAATACATTATTAAGGCCAATCTGGGTAACAACATCTATTTAGTAAGTACTTCAACGGTTGCTGAAGTACGATCCAGCACCAACACGTCTGCTGTACTACGTCTTACGCCTCGCGTGATGACTTAGCCCTATGGGTCAGAGCGTATTCCTTCTAAGCCGATTGAAGTTTTCAATGTTTTCGTCGTGTTTTAGATAGACTGATTTGTCTTCAATCCGAACTATAAAAATCGGTTTGCTAACTGGAAAGAATCTACGCTTGGGACTATGCCGATTGATGATATAGATCCAGACTTGTGGCAAAAGATAGACTCTCCTGAGCTAAATATTGCCGCTGAAGATATCTTGAGTACGCAAGAATCAAATGCAACAATCGTCACTACAAGTCCTGACATCTTTATTCGTAAAGATTACAATCCGGCGAATCCTGGCAGCGGCTTTAATGCGTTCATTCGCACCCAGGACGGTAGCGCTACTCCTTTTATTGTGATTCCAGCAGACAATGTATCGGGAAGCACTACTTCTGTTGCCAAAGTGCCTATTCCGGACTTTGACCGCAGTACTGTGATGAAACTAAACGCCGCAGGACTAGGCGACCTCGATACGTTTGCCTCAGCACCCAAAGAGCTAGTTGCTGCTGTACTGGGTCAAAGTGTGGACTATAGCAACAGCCTAATTAAAGACTCTCAAACTTCGATAAAAGAAGACTTTCAGGAGGGTTTTCTAGGTTTTTCTGGTATCAATGCCAACATGAACAGTGTTTTGATATCAGCAGGGGTCAAAAAAGTAGATATTGCGAACAAAACGGTCGCTGAAATAGAAACAATCTTTACTAGTAACAATCTATCAGAAGCTAACAGAGGTAAGTTTACCGAGCGTTTTTTGCTAGACGTTCAGCGCAGTCTACCGCCAGAAACATTTTCGGTAACGACGCTTGACCTCTCCGACCAGCAAAAAGCAAGGCTTACTGACGAAGCTGATATCAAAACGATCGAACAGTTCCGCAATAAGCTGGTCACCCAAGCAGGGAAAAACGAGGTTAAGTCCCTGCTTGGCATTGATGATGAAGGGCTAGAAACGACTCGTCGCGTAGCAGAAGTGAAAAAGGCGCTGGGTGAATTTGAATCGAGCGCTGATCAAAGTATCGGTGCGATTGATGGTATAGATAAAGCAACGGCTAAGTCTTTGATGGATATTGGCATAACCTCTAGCAAGGCGTTGGCACTCTTAGACGCGAATCGGTTAGCCGAACAGTTGGGGCTATCGTCGGCAGAACAGGCCAGCGAGATTATCAGCACAGTTAAAGATAAGACTGACACAGTGCGCTCCACGCTAGCTCGCGAGCTATTGGAATCATCGGAGGCTGGTGCTGCTGAGGGCAGTGAATTTGCCAGTATTGGCGAGATTGCCCGTGTCGAGCTGACAGAAGCTCGTGTGATAAAGCCTGCTCAGAATGTCTTGAATCAGTTTGTCAAACGAGAGTTGGGCCGCTTACCTATCAACCTGGAGTCAACGCTGGAATGAATATGCCCTTTTCTCATAGCTTGACGCTTGATCGTGTAGAGTTCAAGCTCAATAGCTCAATGGCAACAAGCGAGCAGAAAACGCTTCGTAGGCAGACCATTCGTGCCCTAGAGCAGGTATCCATTCATCCTGCGATTCCCCCCGCTGCGATTTTGATTGTGCGGCGCTTGCCAGATGCAAAACCAGGACAGCTGTTGGCGAATGGGCAAGCTGGCCTATCGGATCAGGCTGCGCATAGGCGACGAACGTGGGAACAAGCCACCCAACATGCGCTGACGGGCTGCTGGCAAACAGCATACCGACCTATGGCCGAAACAGTACCATCCACTGCAAACAGCGTACGATTCATAGATACGGCTGAATGGCTGGCCTGTCTTTCTTTGGATTTAGATGAAGGAATAGCAGGCGATCACTGGTGGTGGACGGTTCCTTTACGGCCTTATCGTCAACAGAGCAGAGAGACTGTTTTATCCGCGCTATGGCAGTCTCAGGCGCAGTGGGTACCGACGGCCTTCAAGTCGCTGTGTCAACGCCATCCAGAAAAAACAGCACGATTACTGGATAGGCTTTCACCGGTTGTACTAGAGGCTGTGCTGAGTGCGATCGCAAGCACCTATCGTTTTTCTCTTTCAGCACCCTTCTCAGAAGTCATTCAAACACTTTCACCCTACGTACCCACGACGGCACAAAACTTGACGAGGCAAAAGAGTGAGTCAGTCCAGGTACTAATAGCGCTAAGCTGGACGCTGCCAGCAGCTGTGCAGATACTTCAAACACCTTTAACAGCAGGCATTCAGTACGACGAACTTTCTACAGAAAACAATCAGGTACCGCTCGTAGAAGATGACAAGCGAGAAGTGCAGAATCAAGAAAAGGCTGAGCAGGATGAAAAAGACGTTCCGTCGCATACTCATTCAGACCTTGAAATACTGAAAGAGACCGATAGCGAGAGGACTGCGAGAAGACCTGAAGCGCTGCCTGCTGAATCTTTACAGCACATAGAACAAGCAACCAGTGCAGACATAGGCGTACGCACTGAACTTGGTGGGCTTTGGTATTTGGTTAATGTTCTTTCAAACTTGGGCTGGCCGCGCAGCTCACCCACGCTCACCCCTTGGCATCAGCTATTAGCGCTCTCAAAAGGGCTTATTTCGCAGAGGTCTCTTTCAAGGGAGCCTTATTTCACTCAATTATCAGATCCTGTGTGGGACATATTTACAGAACAGACTCAGCCGTCTTGCCCAGGTATCCTTCTAGAGCAGTGGTATCAGAAAACGTCGCGACAGGTTCTCTCTTACTTAAATGACAGATTGGATGAGCCTACGGAAATCGTAAGCTATCTACGAGAATCTGCCACTCTCTATTTTACCAATACGCATGTCGATATTGTGTTCAGCCTAGAACAAATTCGGATGGACTTACGCATCGCAGGACTAGACCAAGACCCTGGATGGGTACCAGAGCTAGGAAGAGCGATTGCATTTCACTATGAATAAAACCTAATGAGTAAAACCCAATGAGTAAAACCCATGAGTAAAACCTAGCCTGTCAAGCTTTCACTAGCTTGCACCAGTCAGACGGCATTAGTCAGACGACATCATTCAAACCGCGCTATTCAAACTGCACTATGAGTACCTTCTCCACCGCAAAGGAATACATTAGCTACTGGGTGAAAGTCAGCGGTTTGCATGTCTCTGCCTGCTTGTGCGATAGAGGCGGGGAAGAGATTGTACAGAGCTATGGATTTTTGAATACTTACCTAGCACCATTTCAGCAGCATTTCCCACCACAAATAACCATTTGCGAACTCGACCAGCAAGTATCTGCGCAAGCTCAGTCAATCTATCAGCGTGAGTCTTCGCCTCATTTTCCGCTCGTTCGACTACAGCAGCTAGATCTTACGCTTAACCACATCAAGATACTGCTATTTGCGGGCTTAGTAGAAGTTGATGCCCGCTTTGGTATCGTATATAGCGAACTTCATCCATTCCACACAGAACAGCGGCTCACCATCGGACTGCTGGACGACCTCTTACAGTTCAACGCACCAAAAGATAGCCCTGCTTTCTCAGTTTGGACTGCCGTTCAACAATTAGAGCGTCAGGGACTCATTGACCTGCACCATCGCGATCGCCCTCGGGCTGCTCAAGCGATTACAGTACCTGCTTTAGTTTGGGATGCTTTGGCTGGCATAACGCTTTGCAATCCTATCGACCATCTGCAATATCTTAGGACCGATACGCTTGAAAGCTTTACATCGCTTCAGGGGCTCTTGTCCGATGAGCTTTTACAGCAGCTCTCACGACTGCCTGAGCTAGCGGAAAAGGGATTAATTTCAGGTGTTGTGCTTAGAGGAATGCGTGGCACCGGACGCTTGCAGGCGATGTCAGCCGTCGCGCAATCACAGGGTAAAAATCTTCTGCATTTAAAGACACCTCGTCCTGAAGAAATTAGCGGTCTGTGCCGACTTACGGGCAGCTTGGCTGTTCTTCAAAACGCGATTCCTGTAATTGAACTAGAGCTAGTGCCTGGAGAGAACTATGAACTTCCTAAACTGGCTGGTTACAGTGGGCTCTTCGGCATTTTGCTGAACAATGAGGGAAGTTTGAGTGGGCCTCAGTCAGCAGGCTGCTTGACGCTCAAGGTGCCCGCTCCCAATCGCGTTGCGAGGGAGCAAAAGTGGAAAACGCTTTTATGTAAACAGACTAATTCCAGTCTTTCCCCTAATCTTGTGAGTCAAGCAAGCCGATACCATCTTACGCTGGGCGCTATTGAAAAAGTCGGTCAGCTAGCTTTTGCCTACGCGGAGCTGAGTAATCGCCTACAGGTAGAGATTGCCGACGTACGAGCCGCCTGCCGAGCCCTCAATCAGCAAACCTTAGAAAATTTGGCGACCTATATTCCGACCGATCGCTACGATTGGCAGCGCCTAATTGTATCTGAGAGTACTCAAATGGAGCTAGAAACCTTTATCCAGCGCTGTCGCTATCGAGAGAGTTTGCTAGAGCAGCTTGGTCAAGGCTTTTCTGGCGCTACGCGGGGCGTTCGGGCGATGTTTAACGGCAGCAGCGGCACAGGTAAGACACTGGCGGCTCGGATTGTTGCAGCTCAGCTTGGATTAGAGCTATATCGGGTCGATCTTTCGGCTGTGGTCAGTAAGTACATTGGTGAGACAGAGCGCAACTTAAGCCAGCTATTTTCACGGGCGGAAGAACAAGACGTTGTAATTTTACTTGACGAAGGAGATTCTTTATTGACCAGCCGCACTGATGTGCAAAGTGCCAACGACCGCTACGCTAATATGGAGACGAATTATCTCTTACAGCGCCTAGAATCGTACGACGGTATTGTTTTGATTACCACGAACGCAGCGAATCGAATAGACAGCGCCTTTCAGCGTCGTATTGATGTTGTCATTGAGTTTGACTCGCCCGATGCGATCGCTAGAGAAAGACTGTGGCGACTCCATTTACCTACTGAGCACAGCATTAGCCAACAGTGCTTACAAAAAATCGCCTATCGCTGTCAGCTCACAGGTGGACAAATTCGCAACGCGGCGCTTCACGCTACGCTCCTTTCTGTCATTCCTAATACTGAGCATCCTTCGTCTGAACCCTCGCAATTATCTGACGCTCTACTCATAGAAAGCGTTCAGCGGGAATACACCAAGCTTGGAGCAGCTTCACCGCTGAGTTAGCTATGGTTTCTTCTTTTAAACGCGATCGCCGCAAATCCTCATCGCAACAAAGCAAGAAGCCGACTAGCTCGTCGCAGCCAGTAGCTTCAGTACCGGCGGTTTCTCGGCTGGCTATGGGATCATCTCGCAGGCAGTCTATTATTCAGACTAAGCTAAAGGTTAACCAATCGGGCGATCGCTACGAGCAGGAAGCAGATGCCGTTGCGCGAGCCGTTGTCCAATCAAAAGCGGGGCCTTTGCCGCAACCAGATAGCGGTCGAGATCTGATTCAGCGAATGCCTGAGGGCGAGACCGTACAAAGAATGGCAGATGAGGGTATTGCAAATGCTCCGATGGTGCAGAGCGATGCAGAAGAAGACACCATTCAGCGTAAAGGCACAGGTACACCGACAGTCTCAGGGACGACCGCCGCACTGATTCGGAATCCAGGCGCGGGCTCACCGTTGCCAAACTCTATTCGCAAGCGTGTAGAGCCACACGTAAGAGCCAACCTTAGCGGCGTTCGCCTTCACACTGACAGCAGCGCTCAGCAAGCGACTACCAGCCTTAACGCTCGTGCTTTCACTCATCGTAACCACATCTTCTTAAATCGCAGCGAGTCTAGCGGCAACTTAGGGCTAATGGCTCACGAACTCACCCACACGGTACAGCAGGGCGCTGTTCCACGCACGTCGGTTGCAGTCAGTTCGCAGCCTGATCAAGAAGCACCTGCGTCTGCAAGTTCACAGCCAAAAGAACCGGCTCAGCCACAACCCAAACTAGCGTCTACACTTTCATCTGAGAAGCGACTCCAGCCTTTCCAAACGGTCAGCGCGCCGCCAGAGACAAAAGAGACTGCGGCTGAAGCCAAGCGAGCAAACGCAATCTTTGCGAGTACGCCTGCTAAAGAAATTGACGAAAAAGACAAAGCGCCGCGATCGCCTGCTACAGACCCGGCTTTCCAAGCCGTAACCCAGCGCAGTAAGCGCATTGCGAAACAACAACAGAAACACGCTCCAGCTAAGGCTGAAGCAGCAAGTGCTCAAGCGGCAGCAGTCTCGCCCGCAGGCGAACTTAAGAGCCAAGCACAAGACCAGCAGATGCAGTCGCTTGACCAGCAGAAGCCAGGAACCTTTAGCGCTGACAAGTTTGTTGAGCTGTTAATGAAAAAAGTCACAGCAGTTGTGCCTAAAGATGAAAAGAGTGCACTCGACCCAAATCGGCAGAGCAAGATTGAAACGGTGAAGAAAACTGTCTCAACAGCAGTGACACAGGAGAAGGACCGTGCAAGTAGTGCGATCGCCCAAAAGACTCAGGAGAAGCCCAGCACTCAAGGGCTGAAGCCTCGAATTGCTAAGCCACTGACTACAACTAAGGCAGGGCCTAAGCCTACTAATCTCAAGGCAAGCCAAGCCGCGCCCAAGGCGAAAACTCATATTGAGGTGACGCAACCGCTTGAGCATAATAATGCGCAGCTTCAGCAGCAGATGACCGCTGCAAATATCACGGACGAGCAGCTTGCTAATGCAAATGAGCCTCAGTTTACAGAAGCGCTCACTGCAAAGAAAGAACTACAAACACAGACTAAGAAGGGTCCGAAAGCCTATCGAGAAATTGAGAATAAGCTGCTGACTCAGGCCGGAAGTGAAGCGCAGGTAACGGGGCAGAAGCAGACGAGTGCGATGCACGCTGAGCGTAAAAAGCTGCTGGCTCAAGCGAAGTCGCAGCAGGTCGCCGCTAAGAGTAAGGATGAGCAGGCTAGGGCGAAGGTTGTTAAAGATATCAACGGCATTTATGAAAGCACTAAATCGTCAGTCACAACAATCCTAAGCGGACTAGATAAAGAGGTTAGCAAGCGATTCGATTCAGCGGCAAAAGTTGCGGATACTAAGTTCAAAGATGTTGTTGATAGGGGAACTAAAGCCTTTAGAGAGAAGCGCTATGGTTCGTGGTACAACGTCTTTGGGTATGGCAATCGCCTAATAGATTTAATCGGTAAGCTGCCGCCGCAGTTAAATGCGGTCTACGTCAGAGCGCGTGAGTTTTACGTCACGACGATGCGCGACTCTATCAAGGAGATTGGGGCTTATGTGGCGCAGCAGCTGAATGCTGCGAAGCAGAAGATTGCGGATGGCAAGAAGGCGATCACCACTTACGTGAACGGGCTATCACCTACGCTGAAGCAGGTGGGTGAAACAGCCGCTAGCAATATTCAAGAGAAGTTCACTCAGCTCGGTGAGCAGGTGAATAGCAAGCAGGGCCAGCTTGTGGACTCGCTGGCGCAGAAGTATGCGAAGAATTTGAAAGGTGTAGAGGCACACCTTAACAAGCTGAGAGAAGAAAATTCAGGACTGATTGCCAAGGCCGCGAAATATGCAAAAGGCGTTTGGAAGATTATTCAAAACTTGCGGAAGATGCTGCTGTCTGTGTTGGCAAAAGCATCAGCGACTATTGACGCGATTTTGAATAATCCGATTGGGTTTGTGAAACTGCTCATTAAGGGAGTAAAGCAGGGTTTCTCGAATTTTGTTGCCAATATCGTGAAGCATTTCCAGTCAGGATTGATTGGTTGGCTGACGGGTGCGCTGGGGCCAATGGGGATTGAGATTCCAAAAGATATCTTTAGTCTGAAGGGAATCTTCAGCTTGGTGACGCAGGTTCTAGGCTTGACTTGGGATTTTGTCCGCAGGAAGGCAGTGAAGCTGTTTGGCGAGAAGACGGTTTCGGCGATGGAGAAGAGCGTCGAGATTATTCAGATATTGCGCAAGGATGGTGTGGCTGAGCTCTGGAAGCATCTGAAGGATCAGTTTAGTGACCTGAAATCGTCGGTGATGGATCAGATTAAAGACTTGCTGATGGTGCAGGTTTTGCAGGCTGGGGTGAAGTGGATTTTGGGCTTATTGAATCCGGCTTCGGCGTTTGTGAAGGCAGCGATGTTGATTTATGACATCGTGATGTTCTTTGTGAATCAGGGTAGCCAGATGGTGGAGCTGGTGAAGGCGGTTGTGGATGGGATTAGTGCGATTGCGAGTGGGAAGGTGGGTGCGATCGCGAAAGCGGTTGAGGGCGCTTTAGTGCGATCGGTGCCATTGCTGATTGGATTCTTAGCAGCGTTGCTGGGAATAGGAGGATTAGCAAAGAAGATTCAGGAAATTGTTGAACGGATTAGGAAAAGAATCGAGATAGCAATTAGTAAATTGCTGTTGAAGATTCAGAAAATGTTTAATCGAAGGAAAAATTTTAAGAACAAACAACTCGATTCTTTGACAATAAAAGTGAAAAAGATATCGCAAAAAGTCTGGGGAATAGCCTACAGGTTAACGCAAAAAAGAGCTTTCAAAAAACCTGACTTGCTGAATCATTTAAACAAGGACAGGTACTCTCAGAAAGGCATCAGCATAAAAATCTTTCTCAAGCAGAAAGACAGTAATTGGTATGTCGAAGTACTAGCAATCAAAAAAAGCAAGAAGATAGTTGCTGCTCATGGCCGTGGATGGATCAACAAGAGTCAGAAAGGAGAACTATTTTATATTGGAAGAGATCTCAAGGAAATCAACAAAAAACTGATTAATGAAGCATTTCTGACGTTAAAGAGAAGAGGAGAAAACGACAATATTAAAGAAGCTTACAAAAGGAAGAAAGAGGTCAGCAACAAGATTCAAAAAGATTTTCAAAATAAACTTGAGAAAGAAGCCTCTGGACTAAAGTTTTCTCTAGAAATAGAAAGGTTTTCTGAGGTTGAAAAAGATAATAAACTCAAAGCAAAATTTTTAATCACCCCTAACACTCAAGAAAGGACTGAGGATATAGAAATAGGAAAAAGCACTTTTCAAAAACTTTTCAAGATAGAGGCTCCAAACTCTGACACACACATCGAGATTGAGACTCGTTCAAAAATCTACCTGCGCCGGATCAAAAAACCACCAATGTTAGGGAAAAGTACATTGCCTGGATATGTTGTTAATATGCCAGCGATACCAAAAGAAGTTAAAAAAACAATGGTAACTCGTTATTTCAGTGCAGCCTGGAAAAATGGAAGGACTGATATATCAAAGATGCGCACTGCTGTAATTTTAGGTATTAATTCGTTTAAGAGTATTGATCCCGACAAAGAAAATAAAGTGAGAGGAGAGATTAGGAATGCCATTAGAATCGTCGATACCCCATCCGATGCCCTAGTAGCAGTATTTGGCTTCATCTGGGAGCCCCGTTGGAGAAATCTTATGGAGAAAAGATCAGTACCCGTTGAAGCCGTTCGCAGAGAATGGAATAAACTTGACAAAAATGAAAAGGAGAAGGTACTGAAAGATATAGAAACATCTCGTGTTCTTCAAAAACTGCCGTACGGCGTTTTTCGAAACCAAGTTATTGAGTCTCAGTATACAAAGAAGTCTGTAAATATTCTCAGTCGCATTAACGATCCTATACATGTTCTTACTCAAGATGCAGATGGCGGTGTCAAGGCCAAAGTTACAGGAGTTTTGGCAGCTTACGATAATTTTCTAATAAAAATAGAAAGGCACCCCTTGATGACCATTGGAGGTTATCGTTTTAGTGGTTTCGACTGGGGCGAACTAGGAAACTCACATACTCAGCAGCTTACAGAACTGGCGAATGCCGTCGATAGAGCTATTCGTAACGCAATTTCAGAAGTTTACCCGGAGATGTTGTACCCAACAGAACCTAACTTGTTGATTAAAGCTAAAGATAGAAAGAATCGTGATGGCATTTTCGATAACGGAAGAAAACCTAAGAATCTGTTTGGTTTTGGAGCTACAGAAGGAGGAACAGTAAAGAGAAAGACGTTAGAGGCGCAAGAAGGCATGGGTAAGAGAAAGCATGATAAACCTATCGCTTATGCACCTGAAGCTAGCTCAGTTACGAGTCCTGTTCCGAATAGTCAAGAGCGTGGTTTGACCGTCCGTCCAGGTGAAGTTAATCATCGCAACAGGTACGAAAGTATTAGTAAACAAAAGCAGAGTGCAGCTAGTTCAGGGGTATTGTCACGTGAATTCCAGGCAGTAGCAAAAGTTTCAAAAGGAGCCAGGGGATCAATCAATAAGATTTTCGCTCAAGTTGAGAAAGTGGGGAAATCTATTCTGAATCCAGAGTCGAATGAATTTGACAACCAAGACTTTGAAGAGCTCTATAAAATTACTCAAGATAAGAAAATTTTTAATATCTCAGAAAAAGATACAGAAGGCAAAAAGGCTGAAAAAGTTAAAGATAGAGAGTCACTGAAAAAAGCATATGAGATCACACAGAAGATTATTCAAGTAATGAACAGTGAAGAGCTTTTACCGATATGGACGGAACTCAAAAATGTATTTGATGATATAGAAAGGCATAGTAAAAAAAATAAAAGATAAGAATCTACTTAGACATGGTTCCTTGACTGTATTTATGTGGTGATGTAAAGCTAAACAAAAAAGGTAATGAATGTTCCCTCAAAAAGCTTCTCACGCGCAAAACCAGAAACTCTATCTCCTTTTGCGCGTGAACTATACAGCATCGGATTGTCCAGAGAAGATGTTCTTAGAAAAATTTACGCAGTAGATTTCCCAGAGGAATTTTATCTTATTGAAAGTCAGCGTATTGCAGGCAATCTTGATCTCACGGTAGAATATCTTCAACATCCATGGGATCTCATTGCTACCGTTGAGAGTGGAGGCCCCTCTGAGAAGGTAGAGTTGTGGTCAAAGAACCAAGAAAAACAAGCATTCCAAAAAAACCCTCAAGTTATTCCTCTAATGCAACTATCTATTGAAGGCTCCATGTACGATGACTACATCATTGGATATGAACGTTCAGAATTAGCTCAAGGAAGATCTACTGTCGTGGGGCATAAAGGGGATATAACAGAAAAAGAATCCCAATTTGTACGTATTGGAGCATCAGTTCTAAGCGTCCTAGAAACATGTTTATTAGAGAAACATCGTATATTAGAGACACAGTATAACTCTTTGTCCAATCGAGGTATGGGAAGCGTTAGAGAGGAAGACGTGCATGAAGTAAAAGAAGATATTGAAGCCATTGCAACGATTCGAAGTATCCTACGCAACAAATAGATGCCTCTTGAGAGTGATCTGATTTTTGTGTAAACGCTGTTTGTTTAGAGAGAAAATCTTTCTGGGAACAGAATAGCAAAATGTGACAAAGCAGCTCGCCAATTTTTAATCGGACGATTCCATTTTTTCGCAATATTATTCATCGCCAGATACATTAGCCTGCAAACAGCAGCTTCATCTGGAAAGACCGCTTTGGTCTTAATCACCTTACGCAAGGAGCGATTGAGGGATTCGATAGCATTGGTGGTGTAAATCACTCGACGAATCTCCATCGGGTAGTCAAAAATAGGAATGACATTTTCCCAGTGACGGATCCAGATCTGGCTGATGGCTGGGTAGGCCTCATCCCATTTTTCGCTGAAGGCATCAAGGGCGGCTTCTGATTCAGCCAGGGTGGCCGCTTGGTAAATCGGCTTGAGGTCCTTGGCTACAGCCTTTCGGTCCTTCCAGAGGACATACTTCATGCAGTTACGCATCAGATGGACGATGCATAATTGCACTTGGGTCTGGGGATAAACCGCTTCGATGGCTTGGGGAAAGCCTTTGAGTCCGTCGCAGCAGGCA
>ERZ1740065.540-NODE-540-length-20561-cov-4.317273_pt1 | contig 20561 bp, 21 predicted proteins | sample MGYA00581738_ERZ1740065 | MGnify/ENA primary metagenome ERZ1740065 (study PRJEB43018, sample SAMN04849749) | marine metagenome | isolation source: floating plastic debris | place: Pacific Ocean | collected 2008-09-01 | study: EMG produced TPA metagenomics assembly...
GTATGAGGTGCGACTGCTAAATCTTCAATTGCACCCTGACTCGGTTGAGATAGAAGACTCACCAGAACGGACGGCGGCAGTTTTAGAACCCATTCGAGTTTATGATTGGCGCAATTTATCAGAGGAAGACCGGTACCAGGCGATCGCCACATGCCTCGAGGAAGTGCTAGAAATTCCCGTGTGTCCCCAGCGCTGGGAAGATTGGCAATCCTGGATTAAACGGGCGATCGCCCACAACTGTGCCCTAGGGTTAACCTATGATGGACAGCCTCAAGATATTGTCAATTCCGCCCAAGCGACCTATACGAAATTTATAGGATTTGCAAAATATATAGTGAATTCTGGAGAGGTAATATATCGCGATCAACTTCAAAACAAATTGAAAATTAGTTCCGAAATTTTGAACCTAGGGCTGGAAACATTAAAGGATCAGCAAGTTAATTATCAAGAAAAAAAAGACGGTCTCTTCCAGATATTCCTAGATGACAATCTGTCTCTAAATCCAAGTGAATTTAGCGCTAAATCAAAGACCTTTATTGAAGCAATTCAGGAGGAGATTTTTCAGCAGAATTATTTCTCCACCATTCCCATTCAAATTGTTAAAACCCTTAATTCTTCCCTAATTTCGTTACCATCATAATCGCGAAATATTGTCAGGCTTTCACCGCACAATATTACAGTTCGACCACCACCGTCATTCCCACCTTTACCTGCTCAAACAGGGCAACAATATCTTCGTTTTTCATTCGCACGCAGCCGTGGGATACAGCTTGCCCAATTAACTCAGGATGGGGAGTACCGTGGAAGCCAATCGAGTTGGTACCATCGGTCCAAAATCCAATCCACCGAGCCCCCAAAGGATTATCCTTGCCCGGAGGAACGATCGCCTCAGTGAAAGGATGCTGCCAGGTAGGCTCCTTTACCCGTTGCATCACTTCAAACTTTCCCGTCGGCGTTTCCCAGCCAGACCGCCCGATCGCCACCGGATAGCTGGCAATCACCTGATCCCGACGGTATACATACACCCGCCGCTCTCCCAAGCGCAGCACCACACGGCGTTCTGCTTGAGGCAAATAATCGCCAACTGTACCCAAAGTGGGCAACTGGGGAGTGGGCAATGGGGTCGCAGGCACTGCCGATGCAGAAATGATCGCCCCCGAAGTCAGAATTCCCACTGCGGCGATCGCCCCTAAACCCTGTGCAAAAATGCCCACTGGCAAACCCTGAGCCTGTTGAAACATAAGGCCGAAAGCTTAATTTTCTACAGTAACGGTTGTTCCCATTGTGACGTAGTTGAAAAGCTTCACCACATCACGGTTGTACATACGTACGCAGCCGTTCGATGCCGCTTTGCCGATGGAATTGACCGTCGGCGTACCGTGAAATCCAATAATCCCGTTGCTCATTTCAGCAAAGCCAATCCACCGCATCCCTAAGGCACTGTTGGGGCCTGGCTGGGTAATCTGCCCCGTCCAAGGATTTTGCCACACTGGATTTTCAATACGCTGGAACACTTCAAAAGTGCCCGTTGGCGTGGGCGTCGATGACTTGCCGATCGCCACCGGATAGCTCGCCTCAACGCGATCACCCTTGTACACATAGACCCGCCGCTCTCCCAAGCGCAATACGATCCGTACCTCTTGGGAATTGGGTAAATACTGACTGGCGTCGGCAAGGGGGGGGAGTTCAGGAGCCTGGACAATACTCTGTAGAGCTTCTAACGAGGGTGCCAGGGCATTGGCTTCGGGGGTGTTGGCGATCGCCGGAACAGTTAAAGAGCTACTGCCCACGACAACCGTAGCAACGGTCAGTAAGGCTTTGCCAGTGTCCTTGAGAGTTGGGAAAGAATTTAACACCATGGGGCGGGAGAAAATGGGATGGTTGGCGGTGGAACCTAGCACTTAAGGGCAATACGGTCGGACTTTGAAGCTTTGCTCCAGCCCAAATTCGTAATATCGCTTAAGCATTACTTGGGTGCTACGTTGCCAATATTTACAGCAGCTTAGCACCATCTCTAGGGGGAAATTTAAGGATGTTTCGAGGAAGTTTTGAAACTAGGATTTAAATATTCCTTGACAGAATGCACCGACAAATTCAGAATTAAGAGCCGTCTTGTGCAGAAGCTTGGGCAAACGCGTCCAAGTCTGATCACAAAAGCGGCTTATCTAGGTTGTATTTCTAGATATAGGATCCCATTTCTTTTTGGCGATCGCCCGTCCATCGTGACACCCTTACGAACGTCCTATCTGCTCGGATCGGGTTCCGAAAAACGTTAAGGAGCTACTGTCTACCAGCAGCAAACGCTGAATGCAGATGCTGACTTTCGACACGTGGTCCTACTTGGCTGCCCGTACGGCAAACTTAGCTTCCAGAAAATCCATGGCATACGCAATTGTAGAAACCAGTGGCACCCAGCTACGCATCGAGCCGGGTCGCTTTTATGATGTAAACCGCATCGCCGCTGAGGAGGGCGATACCGTCACCCTTGATCAGGTTTTGCTGGTTAACGATGGGGACTCGGTAGAAATTGGCCGCCCCACCATCGAAGGCGCGACGGTTACCGCCACCGTTGCTCGCCACATGCGCGGCAAAAAAATTATTGTTTATAAGATGCAGCCCAAGAAGAAGACCCGTAAAAAGCGTGGTCATCGTCAGGAGTTAACTCGCATCACCATTGAGTCTATTGCCTTTGGCAGCAAGACTTTAACCGCCGAAGACAGCAGCGCTGAGCCGGCTGAAGCCGCTGAAGCTGAGTAAGCATTCGGAGTGGGAAGTTGGGGCAGTTAATTTAGGCTTTTCCCAGCTAGCTGTCCTACAATTTTTACTACTTCAGAAATTTTTGTTTGCACCGGTAGGTTGGGTGATCCGCCCTCCTACTGACACATTTCAAGTAAAAGAGATTAACCATGGCTCACAAGAAAGGTACCGGTAGTACTCGTAACGGCCGCGATTCAAACTCTAAACGTCTAGGCGTTAAGCGTTATGGCGGTGAAGCTGTGCGGGCTGGCAATAATTTGATTCGTCAGCGTGGCACCAAGATCCACCCCGGAAATAATGTGGGGCGCGGCAAAGATGACACCTTGTTTGCCCTAATTGACGGCACCGTAACTTTCGAGCGTCGGGGTCGAAGCGGTAAAAAGGTCAGCGTTTACGCAGCTGCTGAAGCGTAGGTTTCCTCGGGCCGCAATAAATAAAATAAGTCCATCCTTAAAAAGCTCCAAGTTTACGCAACAGGGAGCTTTTTAAGGATGGGCTGGTAACCATGAGTTACAGGGGAACGGGAAGCACTTCTAACCCTAAGTTGCGGTCGTGGTGGGCAAAATGGTCGCCAATAAAGGTGGCAATAAAGTAGTAGCTATGGTCATAGCCTTTTTGGTAGCGCAGCTCTAAAGGGTAGTCTGCAGATTTACAGGCGATCGCCATCTTCTCTGGCTGTAGCTGATCCTCCAAAAAGCCATCATTGGTCCCCTGGTCAATCAATATGGGAGCCCCGAACCCGCGCGTTCCCTTTGTAATCAAGGTAGTAGCATCGTACTCATCCCAAGTGCGGCGATCGCCCCCCAAATATCCAGCAAAGGCCTTTTCTCCCCAAGGCACCTGAGTAGGGGCAACAATAGGAGCAAAGGCCGAAATACTGCGGAAGTGATCGCCATTACGCAGCCCAATCACCAACGCCCCATGTCCTCCCATAGAATGACCAAAAATCCCCTGCTTCTCGGGAATAATTGAAAAATTTTGGGCGATCGCCCCCGGCAGCTCCGAAACCACATAGTCGTACATCCGATAGTGGCGTGACCAAGGATTCTCGGTGGCATTTACGTAAAATCCAGCCCCAGTGCCAAAATCCCAGGACTCATCCTCCCCCGGCAAATTGCACCCTCGCGGGCTGGTGTCCGGCGCAACCAAAATGCAGCCATACCGAGCTGCGTACCACTGCGCCCCGCCCTTTGTAACAAAATTTTGCTCAGCGCACGTTAGCCCGCTAAGCCAATACAGCACCGGGCAGGGTTTGGTCTCCCACAATGGCGGCAAGTAGACTCCCAAGCACATATCGCACTGAAGCACCGCTGACCAATGTCGGTAAATTCGCTGAGATCCGCCAAAACTACGGGCGGCAGACACTTGAGTTAGGAGCTGAGGAGACGCGGTGGACATAGGCATTGGTTAGGGCATTGATACCGATACTGAAGGCAATTAAAAGGCAAAGCACAAAAATTGTCAGGGATATCGAACAGGTAAAACGGGGAGGGGAGGGGCGATCGCTATAATTGCCCCACCAATAATCCGCTAAACTCAACGGCGCTAATATCGCAAAGCCCGTAAGCTCTGGGGATATTATGAAAGTAATCAGGCATTACATTAACCCAGCATTGTCCTGGAAGATAAAGCGCCCCAATCCCCATTTAATTCATCGCAGCCCTAGGGCATGTCATTAATTAAGAGCCAGAAGCCTTATACAGTGGGGAGTACACGCTCTTTCAAAACAAAAAAGACTAGGGGCTGAAACCGTTATAGCGAAAGGCTTTGAGGTTTAAATGATGACAGCCCCCAGTGGGACAGCGATTTATCGAGAAAAACTGCCATAACTGACTAACAACTACTTGGACTCTAACCTATGACTATGAAACCCTATCTCGCCTGGGGAGGACTGTCTGCCGCCGCTGCCATCATTATTGGCAGCTTTGTGTCACCCGCGATCGCCAGCTGGACCGACCCCCAGGAGGAAAACGAAACCGTCCGTATTCGCTTTCAAAATGACTACACTCGTAGCATTTTTTCCCTAGCCATTTCTCCGCGCCGCATAGACGACTGGCAAGATCTGCTCGGATCAGACATCGTTAAAAGCAGCGAATCTATTGATCTAGAGCTTAATTACACCGAGTTGCGTAATCGAGGCTGCGAGTATCGAATTCGCGCCGTATACTCTGACGGCAGCACGACCATCCTGGAAGATCCTCCTTACAATCTGTGCAGAATACGTCACGTCAAATTTGGAGCCCGTCCCTCCGCCAACCCCTACAGTCCAGAAGGTTAACCCCAAGTTTTCCTTAACAATCTACTGGCAATCCCCGCAGCTTAGGTCATACCATCGGCTGCGGGATTTTTTAGGACCACACCCCTAAAAAGAGTTCCCCCCTCACCCCCTTAGTGCTGTAGGAAAGAGATTTAGGGAAAGGGAAATAGCAATATAGCGGGGCTTCTGTATCTGGGGCTACAAAGCTTTAATACAGTTGTCATCAGGCGCGCACTTTACATCCGTGACCTGGATCACAAAACATCATTTATTAGGTCACTTTTCCGCCAGCCATTAGTCACTTTTTATCGCACTATCGATCGCAGTTAATTTTGTCTGCGATCGCTGATTTAATCCCTTATTTTGTGGATACTGTATATATCGAAAGAGGTAGGCAATTTATCTCATTTTGTAATATAGAACCTGATGTTTACTAGGAGTAAAAAGTGGCTTTTCAATTTGATTTATCGTCTATCAACAGCAATAACATTGCAGAAATTTTCTCAGAGGTTTGGGATTCTGGAAGAATCACTGAGTGCGAACGCCTCGAACTTCGGAGTGCCTTACTCAATGGAGACTTAAGCAATGACGACTACGCTGCCATTGACCGCCTGGTGCACGCTGTAAAGCGCGGCTGGCTAAGCTTAAGCTAAAAATGTCTGTGAAATTGACGCGAATTTTCAGCAATAAGTCTTGCTCCAGTCTGACTTTCTGGTTAGATAAATTTTTAAGATTTACCCAGCAATATTTGGTCCATCGAATCAACATCACGCTTTATTAAATTTGCACAGAACAATCTAAAAATACGCCCTTTAAAGCTCATCAGAATATTAGCAACACATTACGAAGTCAGGAATATCAAAGGAATTAGGTGTCTAGCTAAGCCCGGACCCAATCAAAATTAAGCATCTAAAGATATTCAGTTTTGATCCGGTGCCCAGCCAAGATAAAGATGCTGTTAAATTCAACTTGATTGTTAGATTTAGTAATAAAAATGTTATTTTCGAGGTTGCTAGCTTCCCCTGACCGTATAAGAATTCTCCGTATTAGACGTCGGCACTTAATTCCTTTGCATTAGGCGATAAGTATTTTAGGCGATAGATATTATGCTTTCGCTGATTTCTTAAGTACGACTAGCCTGGGCACCTTTATCTATGTTGGCGATCGCAATTCACCTTTCTCCCCAAGGGCATCATCTAATAGGACTTGCCCTAACTGTGTATCTGCTAGGCTTCACTGCGTGCTACGTACAGGCACTGGGCAAGAAACTTGATCAGCGGCTTTCCCTCATCTCTTCAATAAACGCTGACGATTCAAGCCCTTCCAACACTGGCGATCGGAAAGAAAAGCAATTGCCCCAGTGGAAAGAAGCTGCCGCCATAGTCTTTCCGCCTATTTGGTCAGAACTTCTATGGTTTCGCCGTTTATGGGAGCGTTCGTAAACTGATTGACTCTCACTTTTGCAAAATTCTGAACGAGACTTCATGGATTTCAGCAATCCGCCCATCATTGGAATCAGCAAAGCTTCTAACCTTCGGTGATGGTGCCCCAAATATTTCATCGCTAACCTTGCGCTTCAGCAACGATGTTGTTGACACCAAAAGCAATATTTTTTTCGGAGCCGCGTTCCATATTGAGTCGCTCCGCTAACGCCAGCACCGACGAGTTGGGAACCTGAACGTAGTCGCCATCTTGCCCGTACCGCAACAGTTGGGGCAAATTCGCAATCCAGTTTTCTTCGCTCATCACGTCAACTACGGTCTTTGGAATAGGGCTTAAACTTTGAGCCTGCTCCGATTGAGATAGGGGCACGTCCATAGAAATATCCTTATTGCTTAAATTGCTATTGAGCGTTGCGTGTCATTGGCGATCGCCCACACGAACCAAGCCCAGCCATAAAGCATAGTAATTCCCTAAAAATCAAAGATCTACCTAACGGCTGAGCTGCACGTAAAACCGAGATTAACAGCTTACAAATTGATCAGTGATCTTTTATCAATTCGACCCTGTTTTGGCTCCTGTTTTGAAGGCAGAATCCCATGCAAGACATTTATTACTACAAGAATCACGTCATTAGTCACAAAATCCTCAATAAATGCCGAAAGCAAGGTAAAGATGTCTAAATAAATTACGGCTTATTCATGAACTTTAATTAATCAAATAGTGTCAATTATCGTACGCTTAGATATTTACTAACCAAGAAACTCTCAAGTACCTAATGAGGCAGATTAGGGCTGAAAGATCCTCCAGTAGAGGCTTTGGGTTTTAATTAATGACAGTTTATAAAAGCAAATGTCACATCACCGTGATTAAGATTTGCCATTAGCCCTAAGTGACGAACGGTGAGAGTTTGGCGATGATGCCGGCCAGAGTCGAGGGGCTTTAGCAAGAATCAGAAAGCCTTAGACTATACTGAGAAGTCGGAAAATGGGGTGAAAGTGCAAAAAGGAACAGCGGATATTTGATACTGTGACTCTAATATTTTGATCAGCGTTGAGATTGGGCACGAAATAGCGGATGAAGGCAATTTTATTTTAGTGCTGATACGGACTGGCAAATGACTGCTCCATTCATCAAAGCGCTGTTACTGACGCGGTCAAAGGTGGATCTTATGACGCAAATCTATTGTCAATTAAGGTTGAAATTCGGACGTTACAGGTTTTTCAACTGCTATTATTTTTTCTTGGATTGGGTGCAGCACTTCCCAGCATTTATAGCTTCTGAAGTTTCAAAGAGTAATGGTCTCTGATGTATATCTCGATTTTCCAGGTTTTAAACTTGTTTTAGATTTATTCTCTGATTGTGGCCGAGTTTGTTTTTGGTAATGCCTACCTAACGCCTTAGCTAGGGGAAGTTCGTGACCAGCGCGTTTCAGTCTCAGCGATCGCAGGACGGTTCTCAAGCTCATGTTCTTGAGAACAAAGGGGCTATGGTCGCCGTTTTGTTAGTAGAAGATAATCCTGCTGATGTTATGGCGATTCGGCAAGCCCTAAAGCAAGAGGTGAGCGATCGCTTTCAAATTATAAACTCTGACAATTTGTCTTTGGCAATCCAGCAGCTCCAGGTAGAAGAGTCGCCTATTGGGGTCGTGTTGCTGGATTTAGAACTGTCCGATAGCAATGATATTGAAGCCGTTCAGGAAATATCTCGCTGTGCTCCCCAAGTTCCAATTGTGGTCCTAACTGGGCGCGACGACGATGAAGTGGGTCGCCAAGCATTACGCCACGGTGCCCAGGACTATCTTTGCAAGACAACTCTAAAGCCTGAGAGTCTTGCAAAGTCCCTAAATCACGCCATTGAACGACAACAAATTTTAGAAAGCCTGCGCCATAGTCAAACCCATTTGGAAGAGCAGCAAACTTTTTTACGATCCATCATGAATGCTAGTCCTACCCTAATGGCCGTGAAGGATTTGGCAGGATTCTATTTAGTGGCCAACGATTCCCTAGCGGCGCTATATGGGACAACGCCGGAACAAATGATTGGTCATCGAGAACATTGCGTTAACCCTAGCCAGGCCCAGGCTCGCCTCCATGAACAGGAGGAATTAAAAGTTGTCCAGGAGAAACAAGAGCGCCAAATTGACCAGGAGCCGTGTCAAGACTTAAACGGAGGAGTGCGTTGGTTGCAAAGTATTCGCCGTCCTTTGTTGGGGCATTCTGGGGAGGTGGAGTGTGTATTGGTGGTAATGACCGACGTTACCGTTCGACAGCAGGCGGAGCGTAATTTGTGGGAGCAGGCGGAACGATCGCGCCTTTTGGGACAGCTCACTCACCAAATTCGCGAATCGCTCAAGCTACCGGATATTTTGCATACGGCAGCCAGTCAAGTTCGTCGCTTTTTACAGGTGGATCGGGTAATCATCTATAGCCTGCTGCGGCGGCAGTCAGTGGACTTGAAGGCGATGGACTATGGAAAAGATTACGGCACCCTAGAAGACGGCGGCGGGGCATTGGCAACTGTTTATAAGTTTTGGGCCACTCAAAATGCCATGCAGGAGCAGCTCCATGGGGTGGTGGGCTTTGAATCACGGGAGCAAATTATTGAAGGGGTTAGCCACTGGATAAAAACGGGTGGAGGGCTTGCCTCACAGGTTGTCCTAGCTCAAATTGAGGCTTTAAAAGTGCGATCGCTCTTGGTGGTGCCCATTTTAAAGGGAGAGTATTTCCTCCAGGAAGACCACCTAAAAGGGCTAATTGGTGATCCTGTGGATAATTCACCGGACAGTTCATCGGATAATTTTCCGGGGGACTTTGCCGAGGGGCACGCTTTAGATCCAGAGGAGCAAGGGCAAGAAGATGGCTCCCAGGGCTCGGAATGCGGGCGGTTATGGGGGGTTTTGGTAGCTCACCACTGTGCCGATGAGCGAGCTTGGCCGCTCTGGGAGCAGGATTTTTTACGTAATCTGTCAGAACAGTTGGTGATCGCCATCCAGCAGGCAACTCTGTACGACCATCTGAGCAAGGTGAATCGCAAGCTAGAACAGTTGGCCACCATGGACGGACTAACGGGCATTCCTAACCGGCGCTTTTTTGATCAAACACTGCACCAGGAATGGTGTCGTGGGCAGCGCGGTGGGCAACCTTTGGCGCTAATTGTGGCCGATATTGATTTTTTTAAGCCCTACAACGATCATTATGGTCACCTAGCTGGGGACGATTGCTTACAGCAGGTGGCCCAAGCGTTAGCAAAGGTGGCTCGGCGATCAACGGATTTGGCGTTTCGCTATGGGGGCGAAGAGTTTGCGATTATTTTGCCCGACACAACGCTGACGGGGGCGATCGCCGTTGCCCAGCAAGTTTTGGACCATTTATGGAGTTTGGCCCTGGAGCATGCCCACTCTAAGGTGGCGAAACAAGTGACCCTAAGTTTGGGACTGGCAAGCTTTGTACCTTCCTTGAATCAGGATCCGGATGATCTTATTCAGCGCGCGGACCAGGCGTTATTTATGGCCAAAGAGGCCGGACGTAATCGAGCGATCGCCCTGGGTGCTCATTCAGATGAACAACTCTCCGTTCCAGTGCTCCATCCTCAAACGAATACAAACCCCAGCGCTGAAATATAACGCTGGGGATAGGGGCGATCGCTGTTTTATAGGCAAGCCTAATTATAATAATTGGCGCACTAATTTCAGCCGCACAGCCGCACACTAGGGGCTGTCATCAATTGAATCCCTAGGTCAAGAGCCGTCAGGATTTCAGCCCCTAGCCTTATTTTCTTGCACAGGGCGCGTACTCCCCACTGCATAAGGCTTCTGGAGATTAATTGATGACACGCCCTAGGGGGAAGAAAGCGCCCTTAGCCAAAACGACCGCTGACGTATTCTTGGGTCGCCTGTTGTTGGGGATTATGAAAAATATTTTCCGTGCGATCATACTCCACCAAATACCCCATCTTGCCACCGGTTTCCGTCGCCTTAGCGTTAAAAAAGGCGGTATAGTCGCTGACTCGAGACGCCTGCTGCATGTTATGGGTCACGATAACGATGGTGTAGTTCTCGATCAACTTCTTAATCAGCTCCTCCACCCGCAAGGTGGAAATAGGATCCAGCGCTGAGCAAGGCTCGTCCATCAAAATCACTTCTGGTTGAATAGCGATCGCCCGGGCAATACACAGTCGCTGCTGCTGCCCTCCCGACAGGGCCAGCCCGCTATCCTTAAGCTTGTCCTTAACCTCATCCCAAATTGCTGCCTGTTGCAGCGATCGCTCCACCAGCTCATCCATATCCCCCTGGTAGCCATTAATGCGAGCCCCAAAGGCAATATTTTCGTAAATGGATTTTGGAAACGGATTAGGTTTTTGGAACACCATCACCACCTGGCGACGCAGATCCACCGGGTCAACTGACGAATCGTAAATATCCACATCGTTAAACGTAATCCGCCCGTCCATCTTTGCCCCAGCCACCAGATCATTCATCCGATTAAAGCAGCGCAAAATCGTACTTTTGCCACAGCCCGACGGGCCAATAAACGCCACAACCCGGTTGCGCGGAATATTTAAGTACACATTCTTAACGGCAGTTGACCCACTGTAGGACACACTAACCTGTTCCGCCCGAAGTACCGCTTCCATTTGCTCATCCATAACCAATCCCTCTCATGCTCCGGTGTGAAAATTTGCTCCGACAGTTTGCTCGGAATGGTCGATTTGATAGTCTTTCAATCCAGCGAAAAGATACTTCAAGGGCCCCTAAGCTCGTCAAAATGCGGGTTGCGCCTCATACCAACTTTGCCAGGTGCCCTATTCAGTTGAGAAGGACTATAAATAACTCTCTTTAATGACGCTTCTGAAGATAGTTGCGCAGCAGAACAGCCGATGAATTCATCAGTAACAGCACTCCCAACAACACAATAATGCCCGCTGCCGAATTTGTATGAAACGCTTCTTGGGGGCGAGATATCCAGTTAAAAACCTGAATAGGCAGCACCGTAAAGGGGCTTTGTAAATCTTCCGGCAAAAAGGAAATAAACGTCAAAGCACCAATGGTAATTAGCGGAGCCGTTTCTCCAATGGCTCGCGACAGGGCTAAAATTGTTCCCGTCAAAATTCCCGGCAACGCCAGAGGCAACACCTGATTGCACACCACTTGCCATCGCGTTGCGCCCAGAGCAAACCCCGCCTGACGAAGACTGTCGGGCACTGCCCGCAATGATTCACGGGTAGCCACAATCACCACCGGCAAGATCAACAAAGCCAAAGTCAGCGCCCCAGACAAAATACTGCGCCCGCCGGTAATTGGCTCCATCCAGCGCACAAACACCTGAAGCCCCAGCAGTCCATAGATAATCGACGGCACCCCAGCTAGGTTGTTGATATTAATTTCAATGGCGCGAGCGAACCAGCTATCTTCGGCAAATTCTTCCAGATAAATACCAGCTCCCACTCCCAGGGGAAACGACACCACTGCCACAATCACCATGACCCAGATGGTGCCCACCAGCGCCGATAGTAACCCCGCTTCTTCCGCCTTGCGAGAGGGGAACGACGTGAGAAAGTCCCAGCTTAAACGGGCTGCTCCGTCCACCAGCACATCGCCAATCAGCAACGCCAACACCAACACCAGCAGCGTCACAGCAGTCCAAGCTGCTGCTGAAAAGAGGCTGTCAATGCGATAGCGCTTGGATAGCTCGCTTTTAAACCGTCCTTTAGATCCACCGCCAAGGGGCGATCGCGAAGGATCCGATGCTAAATTCGCCATTATTCGTACTTCTCCCGGAAGCGACGGACAAACCAAAAGCTAAAAATATTCAAAATCAGCGTCAGCACAAACAGGCTCATACCAACGGCATAAATAGTCTTATAAGCCAAAGACCCAGCGGGAGTATCCCCCAAACTTGCCTGCACAATAAAAGCAGTCATCGCCATTACCGGCACAAAAGGGTTTAGCCCCAAGCGAGGGTGTTGCCCCGCCGCCAATGTGACAATCATCGTTTCCCCGATCGCCCGCGACACCGCCAAAATCACCGACGACACAATCCCTGACAGGGCCGCTGGCAACACCACCGAAATAATGGTTTCCCGCTTCGTTGCCCCCAAGGCATAGGCCCCATCACGCAAGCTTTGGGGAACTGCTGAAATTGCATCCTCACTGAGAGACGCAACCAACGGGGTAATTGAAACCCCCAGCACAACACCAGCACTTAAAGCGTTAAAACCCTCAAGCCCAGGAGTAATCGACTGTAGAAAAGGGGTTACCAATAACAAGGCAAAATAGCCAAAAACCACCGACGGAATTCCTGCCAAAACTTCCAGCAGCGGCTTTAAAATACTGCGCAATTTTGGTGAAGCATATTCACTCAGGCAAATAGCTGACAGCAAACCCAGTGGCAAGGCTACGGAAATGGCAATTCCTGACAGCATCACCGTGGCGCTTACCAATACAAAAATGCCAAATTGGGCACTGGAGAACAGCGGCGTCCACTTTGAATCAGTCAAGAAACTAACCATAGAAACCTCTCGAAAGAATTCAAAGGTTTCAAAGATTAATGTTGCGATAATTCCTATTGTTGTGGCAACAGAAACTAGAGCAAACAACCCGAAGATCAACTTAACAGCCAGCTCAACTCGACGGTTTAATAATCGAGTTGGCTTCCACAAACTTGTGTCATTCACGGGAAGAACACTCATAATTTAGGTCAACGCGTCGCCCCACACATCACGCGCATTCTGGATTTAGCCTTTCCACAAATAAAGGGTGGCAGATCCATGGGCATCTTACTGCACCAAAGGCATATTTAGGAATATCTAAATAACCATTAGCGACTCATTTTTGAGACTCGTATTCGTGAATCAAATTCAACAGCTAAACGTTAATTAAACTGATTGATTATTTGATTTTCTAAATTGCTTTGGTTTGTGAAGTAAAGGTTAAAAATAGCCCCTAAAAACTATTAAGCTATCATCAAAAAAACCTCCGGAAAACCTGTGCATTTCCCGGAGGGTAATTTCGTACTACTACACAAAACCTGGGCAATTAATGGGAGGCTGTCATCCATTAAATCTCTAAGTTAAGAGCCGTAAGGAGTTTTGCCCCCCAGATTTTTTATTTCTAAAGAGCGTGTACTCCCTACTGCGTAAGACTTCTGCAACTTACTAAATGACACGCCCTAAAGTTCAAAACCCAATCTATAGCTTATCGCTGAGCTTAACGCCAACGGAAGAGCCCCCTTCAAAAATGCTTCCAGGGGTAGCAGAATTGAAACGCTCAGTAGCTTTAGGAGACAAATCCTTCGGCAAGGGAACGTAACCCACTTCAGAAATTAGACCTTCGTTAGCCTCTGCCAGATGGAATTCAATAAACGCCTTGACTGCGGGCTTTTCTTCCAAGGACTTGGTGCTGACGTAGATGAAGATAGGACGTGCCAGGGGGTTGTAGGTTCCATCAGCGATGGTTTCCTCAGCGGGAGCAATGCATTCCCCGTCAGAGTTTTCGATTTCAACCACCTTTAGCTTGTCTTTGTTCTCAGCGTAGTAAGCAAAGCCAAAGAAGCCCAAGCCGCCAGAATCGGAGGTGACCCCTTGAACGATGACGTTGTCGTCCTCAGAAGCGGTGTAATCACCACGGCTTTCGCCCTCTTCGCCGGTGGTGGCATCGGTGAAGTAGTCATAGGTGCCGGAATCAGTACCAGGACCATAAAGACTTAGTTCGGTGTCGGGAAAATCAGGGCGAACTTGGTTCCAGTTGTTGATGGCACCCTCCGCGCCGGGCTCCCACATTTTGCCCAGCTCTTCAGGCTTTAGGCATGCGGCCCACTCGTTTTCAGTGCTGACAACCACGGACAAACCGTCAAAGGCAACGGGAAGCTCCACAAAGTCAATGCCATTTTCGGCACAGATATCAATTTCCGATTGCTTAATGGGGCGAGACGCGTTGGAAACGTCCGTTTCGCCTACGCAGAATTTTTTAAAGCCGCCGCCGCTGCCAGACACGCCTACGGTGACGCGACTGCCAGAATTAGCCTTCATAAATTCTTCCGCCATTGCTTCGGAAATGGGGAAGACGGTGCTAGAGCCGTCAACTAAAACGTCACCGCTGACACCACCGTCAGTGGTAGTTTCGGCTGCTCCTTCGGATCCCTCACCTTCGGGGGTTGCGGCTGAATCATCGCCGCCGCCGCCACCGCAGGCAACTAAAGATAGGGCTAGGCAGCCCGCAAGAAAACGAATTGATTGTTGCTTAAACTGCATTGCGAAACTCAAAGTTGACTTTTCTTGGTCTTGTGATGCGATGAAAGAGTGGGAGCGAAGACAGTGCGAAGCTACCACAAAATCAGTAATTTATTTACCCTATTAATGAGTAATTGAAGTGGTTTTATTTTGTCAAGTTAAGGAATGGTTAATTGTTGATTATCTACCCATTAAAAAACTCGATATTCATGTTGTTCCGTTGTTTTATTGCCAGTTTTCAGGCTAGTCGCCTTATATTTTTCATGCCTTTAAAACATTAATTGCTACGATTTGATGCGTTTCTATCCCCTGCATTGGTGCGTTTGCCGTGGAGATTTAAAAAAGGTGCAAGACTCTTTTGCGCGCATGTTTTACGAAAATATTTTATGCGAATATCTTACGGAGATATTTTACAGGTTTGCATTGAGTTGCCAATAGTTATAAGCGGCGTAGGCAAGGGTGATAATGCCGGTGGCGATCGCCTGTTCGTCCGGATCAAATTTAGGATGGTGTAGGGGATAGTTGGGGCGATCGCGCCAGCCCACCCCAAGACGGAACATGGAGCCGGGGGCTTGGTCCAGATAAACGGAGAAATCCTCTGCCCCTAGGGAAGGGTCGGGCAGGATTTCCACCTGGCGATCGCCCAGGGCTTGACGGGCAGCTTGTTCAAGAATTTGAGTTAGGACCAGGTCGTTTTGTACAGAAGGCACGCAAGACTCATAGTTAATTTGGCACCGGGCTCCGTAGGTTTGACAAATTTGGGTGACGATGTGGGTGATCCATTGGGGGAGGGTGGCAGTAGTTTCCGGGTGGAGCGATCGCACGGTGCCCACCAAACGGACCCGATCCGCAATGATATTGGGAGCGCGCCCTCCTTCGATTTGACCAAAGGTGAGCACCACTGGGCGCAAGGGGTTATGGGTGCGGCTGATACTTTGTTGCAGGGTGGTAATGACCTGGGCGGCAATCCAAATAGCGTCAACGGCTTCGTGGGGGCGGGCCCCATGCCCCGATTCCCCTTCGATAATAAGTTCCAGGTCATCGGCGGCGGCGGTGAGGGCACCGTAACGAATGCCGATAGAACCACCGGGGATCGTGGGAAACACGTGTAGGGAGAAAATGCTGTCCACGTCAGCCATGGTATTGGCATCCACCATCCACTGGGCCCCCTTAGCAATTTCTTCAGCGGGCTGAAACAGGAAGCGGGCGTTACAGGGAATTTGGTCTTGGAGTTCGGCTAAAACCATGGCGGTGCCAAGACCGACGGTGGTGTGAATGTCGTGCCCGCAGGCGTGCATAATGCCGGAAAATACTGAGTCGAAGGTGACGCGGGTGCGCTCTTGGATGGGCAGGGCGTCCATATCGGTGCGAATGCCGAGGAGGGGACGATCGCGATCGCCACGGATTTCTGCCGTTAAGCCAGTTTTGCCAATCCCTTCTTTAACGGGAATTCCTGCTGCCGAGAGAACTCCGGCAACATAGGCAGCAGTTTGGTATTCCTTGCCGCTCAGTTCAGGATGGGCGTGAAGGTGACGGCGAATTTCTAAAAAGCGCGGGTTTAGGCGGGCAACAATAGCTTTGATTTTTGCCAGAACGGGATTGTTTGAAGCGGTTACAGGCGATCGCAACGAAGCCATAGGATTAAAAACTTAGGACGATAAAAGGATGGATGACGGAACAATTCGGTTGGTAACGCTTGCGTGTTTAGGAACCATTGCGTGTTTAGAGGGCATATTGTTCGCAGTCCCATATTTTCTTGAGCTATACAGTACGAGGATGCAACGTTGTGATGACTTTCCGGGCATTCAACCGATGGCTAGTGCAGAATATGAAGAGCCGGATTGACCAGCACCGTTAGACAGTAATGGCGCCCCAAGGGCTAACCGTTGTAGGGCTTAGCAGTCAGCTGGATGGCTAATGATGGCTGGTTAAACCTGGGTTATTCGTTATTCTGCGATTATTTTGGGGGATGCTGCCGGTTAGGGTCATCACTATCGTGATCGCGCTTTTGCGTACCTTTTGCGAACTTACCTTTACGTACCCATTGTTGCGTATTGGGATTTGCCAATGATTTGCCAACTCGTCGAGATTCTATGGCTACCTACTCTTCGCCAATCGACTTTCCTGTTACCTTTGCCGATGAAGGGGCAATATTGCTGATCCCCGAACGCCTGTGCGTGATCGAAGCCGTTGCTTTTAAGGATATTTGCGCCCAGCTTTTCCAGCGATCGCCCCGTCCTCGGTCCATTATTTTAGATTTGCGCCGCACGGTGTTTATTGACAGTAGCGGCATTGGGGCGATCGTTACCAGCTACAAAGGGGCTGATACCGTTAAAATTCCTTTTAAGCTAAGGGAAGCAGGTCCTCAGGTGATGGCGGTGCTAGCGCTTACGGGGTTAGACGCTGTTTTGGATGTGCAACCAGCGCTCCAAGTGGGGTCCCAGGCGGATCCTCGCCGACGGGAGGAATCATTACCTGCCACTCACCCGTCAGTGCGATCGCTGGTCAAGCGGATTATGGATATTGTGGGGGCGTTGATTGGGCTGGTGGTGACGGGAATACTGGCAATTCCCATTGCGATCGCCATCCGCATCGATAGCCCCGGTCCCATTTTCTTTTCCCAGGAGCGCTGCGGATGGTTAGGAAAGCGATTTCGACTGTGGAAATTTCGATCAATGGTCCCCGACGCGGAAGCCCGTCGTCACGAGGTGGAAAATCAGGCGGAAGGGGCATTTTTTAAAAATGATCGAGATCCCCGTATCACTCCGGTGGGACAATTTTTGCGTCGCACCAGCCTCGATGAACTGCCCCAGTTTTGGAACGTCTTAAAAGGGGAAATGAGTTTGGTGGGAACGCGACCGCCCACCCCTGAGGAAGTGTCCCATTACGAGGTGCCCCAATGGCAGCGCTTGGATGTGCGACCGGGAATGCCCGGAGAGTGGCAGGTGAACGGGCGATCGCAGGTGAAAAATTTCGAAGATGTGATTCGCCTGGATTTGGCTTACCAAGAAAATTGGAGCCTTAAACACGATCTCAAGCTGATTTTTAAAACAGTTTGGATTCTATTTCAGAAAAACAGCGGCGCTATGTAGAGGGACGACGGTTGGGACGGCGAAATTGGCGGCAGAAATTTGACAAGTTGACTCGCGAAGGTTCAGCAGGACGACGCTTTTTATGTACGCCGCCCCAGTGTGCCAAAGCGTGGCGTCGAGCATCGCGGCGACAGTGGTCTCGAGTGCGGCGGTGGTTAAAAGGCCAGTCCAGGGATAGCCAGCCCGGGACCACTGCGGAGTCTGCGGCCTACGAGGGATCTCCCAGTCGAGTGGAACGGTTTAATTGTCCCAGTCAAGTGGATGCAGTGCCGCAAGTTTTGGCGTGGCTGGAAGGGTTAAATCTACAGCTATCGGCGGCGGCCATGTGGGAGTGCCGGATTATTTTGGTTGAGGCGTTTACCAATGCAGTGCGCCATGCCCATAAAGATTATGACGGCGGAACGATGCCCCTATTTGTGACCTTGATTATTGAGGTGTGGGAAGGCTGGCTCGAACTTCAAGTGTGGGATTCGGGCGATCCTTTTGATATGCCTAAGGTTCTGGAGTCTATGCGGCAGCAAAATGAGGCGGAGCCGCTGCGCTATGGGTCAGGGCGGGGGCTGTTGCTGATGGAACAAGTATCAGACCGCTTAGCTTACGAACGACGGGGCGATCGCAATTGTTTGATCGCCCGGAAAAAGCTGGGTGATCGCAAACGATAAATTCACCCCTCCAATCAAGCCTCTAACCGTAAAAAGCTGGCAGGGTTTGCAAAATCACGCCGGATCGCCAAAATCATCCAATCATTATCAAAAGCTTAGGAATTATCAGAGGCTTTTGAATCAAAAACTTACAAGCCAAAAACTTACAAGCCAAAAGCTTAAGAGCGCTGACGGGACGCCAACTTTTCGGATACTTCCTGAGCTTCCCGTAGCAAATCGCCCATCGCGTCGCTTGCATTCTCGTGGGTGGGCAGTAGGTTTTTTGCCTGAAGAGTCATATGAAGCTGCATATCTGCCACATAACTGCCAACGCCTTCACGGGAGGACTGGGAAAGATCTTTGAGGGCGATGGAGTTGATATTGCTCTTCATGAAAGTGCTCCTAACGGGTAGCAAATTTTTGGCTGCGACATTTGAATATAAGCTTTGCTGGCAGATTTTAAACAACCCTTAGTCCCTGTACCAGAACAGGGGGATCACTACCTCAGCTCAAATAGAAATTAACATGGTGACTTAAACGGTTAAATTACGGCGCAAAGATCTTTAACGAATGCTATCTCCTGCCATTGGGGCTGATCCGCCTCAATTTTCTGATTCTCAGATTTATAACTCTCGCTCGGTAACGGCGATCGCCCCCTTCCCATGGATCTCAACCGCCACGTGGCTGCAAACGGTGGAAACAGCGGTGAACGGGGCGCTCGCCCCCCAGGCAGCCAAGATCGGAAGCGCGACCCATGCATTGCAAGGGGCATTTCGTTGGCTGGGGAAGCAGGGATGGCTACATCTGCGTGGGGGCATCAATGGTGAGACGTTAAACGACCTGAAAATGGGGCAATTTCGAGAGAGTCTGGCGCGATATTCCGGGGCGCTGGCATTTTTGCAAATTCAGCACCAAAGCGCCGGAGCCATGGTTGCAAGCAGTAAGAATCGACCATTGCGGGACAAAATTTTGCCGGGCTTGGCAACGGGACATTGTGCCCTGGGCATTGGTTATTCCCATTTACGGCGATCGCCCTCCCCCGTTACCGCCAGACCCGTGGCGGGAGGTTACGAACTATCGGGAACCATGCCCTGGGTCACCGGATGGGGATGTTTTGAAGGATTTGTGGGAGCGGCGGCGTTGGAGGACGGCGGCTCGGTATTTGGGCTGGTTCCGTTTACAGAGGAAGTGGTTGGCGATCGCCTTAGCGTCGGAAAACCCATGGACCTGGCCGCATTTAGGGCCACTCAAACGGTAACGGTCAGTTTTGATCGTTGGTTTTTAAGGGACGACCAGGTGCTGTATCGGCGACTTCCCCAGTGGATTAGGGAGAATGACCGCAAGAAAGTTCTTGCCAGCAGTTTTTTTGCCCTGGGCTGCACCCAAGGGAGCTTGGATTTGTTGCAGGGATATTTGTCCAAGCGCAGTGAGGTGGCGGAAACGTTGGGCGAGACCATTAGGGCGATTGTCACAGAGCTAAACCAGTGTCGCCAGGTGATTTATCGCCATTATTCTCCCGCCTATCGTAATGACCGTCCCGATGGTGGAACGCCCCTGAGCTATGAGGAACAGCTGCACTGGCGGGGGCGGGCGATCGCCCTGGGGTTAAATGCTGCCAATATCGCCCTAATGACCAGCGGTGGAGCGGCGAATTACCAGGACCATCCAGCCCAGCGGCTATCTCGAGAGGCGATCGTCTTCGGCGTTACCGGGCAAACCAGTGCTGTTCTCCGTACTACCCTCCAGGCACAGGGCATCCCAACACGCTAAAGTATTCGGATACGGGAATCAGGTCTAAATCACCTGTTTCCCAACGTTTTTTCTAACGTTCTTTTCCAATGTTCTATCGCGAATTGCGTTTAACAATGCCAGGAATGCCAGCAAACGACCCTATCCCCAATATTCAGGCAGTACAAGCTCCCTACGGTGGTGGCCCCAGCGCCTACCGTACACCGCCGCCGGATCTGCCGTCCCTGCTGCTAAAAGAGCGCATTGTTTATATGGGAATGCCCCTGGTGCCTGCGGTGGCAGAGCTTATCGTCGCTGAGCTGTTGTATTTGCAGTACGAAGACCCCCAAAAACCCATCAAAGTTTATATCAACTCCATGGGCACCTAGGGTTTTGCAAGTGACGCCTTCGCCATTT
>ERZ1740065.541-NODE-541-length-20540-cov-10.930535_pt1 | contig 20540 bp, 13 predicted proteins | sample MGYA00581738_ERZ1740065 | MGnify/ENA primary metagenome ERZ1740065 (study PRJEB43018, sample SAMN04849749) | marine metagenome | isolation source: floating plastic debris | place: Pacific Ocean | collected 2008-09-01 | study: EMG produced TPA metagenomics...
GGGTATGGCCATTGGTGATCATTTGCTGGGTCAACACTTCCAGACCATCCCACGTGAGGGGAATCGTGTAGCCAGCGGCGGCAAACGCTTGAGGGTTGTACCAAACAAGACTTTTGACATCGGCCCGCATCCACACGCCGTAAAGCTCATCATTGATGCTAGCCAGATCGAGCCAATAGGGATCATAGGCATCTTCCAAATCGGCGCGGGGCTGGGGCAATAGGTCTCCCTGTTGAGCAAAGTCGAGCATCAGTCCTGGTTGTGGAAATAGTGCAATATCGGGGGCATCACCCGAATCGACCCGGACGGAAATCAATGTGGTAAAGGCGTCGGTGCCTTCGTAGACCACCTCGATGCCGGTGGCTTCTGTGAAGGGAGCGATCGCGGCCATCAGCTTCTCTTCCCCATTGCCCGTCAGCGTGCCGAGAATGGTCACGGTCTCGGTGCCATCAGACGTACCCGTTGAGTCACTGGAAGGCTGGCAGGCCACCGTGAGACCCCCAGCACACAATAATAGAAAGAACCAAGCAGCTTTACTCGCCATCACTCTATGCCTGCGTTTTAGTCAGTTTGCAAGATTGGTTGAGTAAAAGCTCTAACACTGCCATAAAAAGGCTACCTGCTCTTTGTGATCGGGACACTGCAAAATATAGCCTGCCCCCACATCTCCCCAGAGATAGGGCACATGGTCATCTGAGGCAAATTCGAAAATCAGGGTATCCATTAAGCGATCGCACGTGGGGCATTTGGGGTATTCCACATCCTGCACCCAACAAGGCCAGCCCGCCAGCTTATCTCCCTCGAAAGGAATCATTGCTGCATCCAACATGAAATTGTTCATGATTTGTTTCCGCTGAGATTGCTCACGGCGTTGTCTACCCGTCTCATCAAGAAACATAAAATAGATACAATCGCTAAAGTCTTCGACACCGTCTGCAGAGAAGCGAACTGGATCAGTCGCCACTTGAATTAATTCATCACGAGTGACTGAGACTTCTTTGAGCTCTACCTCAGCCCAATTGGGATAATCTGTCATTGGTTGCCATCCCACGATGATTTGGGGTTGAAACTGATTCTCAATTCGTTGAGCACAAGTTTCAGCCAGAATTTCAGGAATCTCAATGGCGGAGCATGTATCATCAGGCTGAACAATTCTAAGAAGCTGACAGTCTGCAAACGGTTGCCAACCCTCATAATCCACCTCGCATCTAGCTTCGCTGGTGCAATAAAAAAGCTGTAGCAACCCCTTACCAAACTGACTGGCTACCGCTGTCGGTAGCTGTTCAAGATTGAGCTGTAAAAAGAACTGCATAGGTTCTTGGCAGTGCGGACAAATCGGCCAAGCTTCATCAGTCCCTAACCAAGGCTGTCCGGCAAACTTCGAGACGGTTCGGTTCCCATCTCTAAGTTCGACAAGCGGCTTCCAGGCCGTTTTTTTGAAGGGAGCGACTTTGGCTTCGACCATGCTCAGAGTTTCGTTGGGGCTGATGGTACCATCCGGCAAAACTGTGCCCGCCAACTTTGCATCGGTAATGTTTGCCCCAGTCAATAATGCACCGGTCAAATTGGCGTAACAGAGACTCGCCTCGGCCAAATTGGCATTAGTCAAATCAGCATTTTGTAGATTTGCTCTCCGTAAGTCAGCCCCTCTCAGGTCAGCCGATACCAAACTAGCGCCTGTCAAAATAGCCCTTTGCAAATTTACTGCCCGCAGATCGGCCTGAGCTAGATTCGCGCTGGTCAAATCAGCTTCGATCAGATAAGACGATTGATTTTGGAAATTATATGCTCCAAGAAATCTTTGACACAAGACAGCACCCTGTAAGTCAGAGAGTCTGAAGCTCGCTCGTCTTAAATTGACCCCGAGAATAGTGTTTCTTAGAGTAGCGCCGTTAAAATTAGCACTCCCAAAGAACCCACACTCCTGAAGATTGGCATTGCTGAAGTTCGCTCTACTCAGATCTACATTTTGAATAGCACCTGAGTAGCGTATTTCTATACCCTGAAAGTCACGCTCTCCGGCCTGATATCGCTGCAGCAGTTCTTCGGCTTTCATCGCCCCAGTTTTGTGTGAGATAATTCAGCTGCGCTAAGTCAGCTTCAGCACCGCCATAAAGGCATCCTGAGGCACATCTACCGTGCCGATCGCCTTCAGGCGCTTCTTACCCTTGGCCTGCTTTTGCAATAGCTTTTTCTTCCGCGAGATGTCGCCGCCGTAGCACTTTGATAACACGTCTTTGCGTAGGGCGGGGATGCTCTCACTGGCGACGACGCGACTGCCAATCGAAGCCTGCAGGGGAATGCGGAACTGATGGCGAGGGATCAATTCCTTCAGCTTTTCGACCAGGGCCTTGCCCACGTAGTAAGCCTTATCGCGGTGGACGATGTTGGCCAAGGGGTCGGCGGGTTCGCCGTTGATCAAGATATCCAGCCGTACCAGATTGTTGGTGCGATAGTCGATCAGGTGGTACTCCATGCTGGCGTAGCCCTTCGATCGCGACTTCAGCTGATCAAAAAAGTCCGTTACTACTTCTGCTAGGGGCAGCTCATAGATCAGCGCCGTCCGCGACTGGGCCAGATACTTCATATCTTTGAACTCGCCGCGCCGACTCTGGCAGAGTTCCATCAGCGCCCCGACATAATCTTCTGGCGTCAGCATCTCGACCCGCACGTAGGGCTCCGCGATCGATTCGCGCTCCTGAGGCGAAGGCAGCGTACTGGGGTTGTCAATTTCGACCATAGTGCCGTCGAGCAGGGTGACCTGGTAAATCACCGATGGGGCGGTGGTGATCAGGTCGAGATTATATTCTCGCTCTAGGCGCTCCTGCACGATTTCCATATGCAGCAGGCCCAAAAAGCCGCAGCGAAAGCCAAAGCCCATGGCACTAGAGGTTTCCGGCTCATACTGCAGCGCCGCATCGCTGAGGCGCAGCTTTTCTAACGCGTCGCGCAGGTCTTCATACTGGTCAGAATCGGTGGGAAACAGCCCACAAAAGACCATCGGTTTCGCTTCGACATAGCCGGGTAGCGGGCTCTCGGCAGAGGCTTTGGCGAGGGTAATCGTATCGCCCACGCGAGCATCTTCCACCGATTTGATCGCTCCAGATAAATAGCCCACTTCACCGGCATGAAGACCAGCAACCGGCACTTGCACCGGCGACAGCACGCCGAGGTCATCGACAGCAAACTCCTTCTTGGACGCCATCAGCCGCACGGTGTCACCCTTGCTCAAGGTGCCATCCATAATGCGGAAGTAGACGATGACGCCGCGATAGGGGTCGTAGTAGCTGTCAAAAATCAGGGCGCGGAGAGGTTTTTCAATCGTTTCTTGGGGCGGCGGCACGGTTAAAACGATCGCTTCCAAGATTTCGTCAATGCCAATGCCAGCTTTGGCCGAGGCCAAAATTGCGTTGCTGCAGTCCAACCCGATGATGTCTTCAATTTCTTGCTTGATGCGATCGGGGTCAGCGCCGGGCAGGTCGATCTTGTTGAGTACTGGAATGATCTCCAGATCATGCTCTAGCGCCAGATAGACATTCGCTAAGGTCTGCGCTTCTACCCCTTGAGACGCATCCACCACCAGCAGTGCCCCTTCACAGGCGGCCAGCGATCGCGACACTTCGTAAGAAAAGTCAACGTGACCAGGCGTGTCAATCAGGTTGAGCACATAGTCGCTGCCGTCCTCGGCGGTGTAGTTCATCCGCGCGGCCTGCAGCTTGATCGTAATGCCCCGCTCGCGCTCCAGATCCATGGTGTCGAGCACCTGATCTTTCATATCGCGATCGCTCACGGTGCCGGTTTTATGCAACAGGCGATCGGCCAGGGTCGATTTGCCATGGTCGATGTGGGCAATAATGCAAAAATTGCGAATGCGGGAGACGGGTACGTCAGTCATAAATCGAGCACTTTCGAGAAAGTCTGTTACTTAAGTTTAATCTGATTTAACCCGAAGACTTCGGGATCGTTCCACAATGACCGGCCGATCTCGGCCTGACAGTCGCCATCTGGCAGCGCTGTGAGGCATTGGGCAGCCCTCAACTATGGTGTGGAGTTGGCGATATGTGGGTACCCTAGGCTAAGTTTTAACAGTCAGGTGGGGGCGATCGCGCAGCGCGACGCGAACCCAAGTACGGCGTGCATCTTCGTCCTCAAGCGGTTGGCAGTGAATGGTGACGTGTTGACTGGCCCAGCCCTCAGCCGCCGCTGGGTTGGTGCCTTCCTGTTTTTTGTGCATAGATTGAGGCCCCGGTTCTACAGCATGTCTCCACGTTCCCACTCCACTTCAACGATGTCCTCTCCCAGCGATGCGGAGACGATTGTTCCGGGGCCAGCTATCGCGGCGGGAGTCGTGGCGCCTGATCCCCCCCTGTTATTTATCATCGATGCTGCTGGTCGGCTGCTGAGTCTTCAGTGGGCGGCGGCGGAGCGTTATGCACTGGATCTCTCAACTTGGGTCGGCCAATCCCTCAGCACGCTAGTCACCACCCCGCAACTACCGCAACCGCTGCCCATGGATCAGTCTTGGCATTCGTTACAGCCTTGGCAACTAGAGCTGGGAGCGCTGCAACTGCAAGGAAGCGGGCAGCTGAGTCCGCTCCCGGCGTCCCCGGCGGGCGGACAATGGGTTGGCGCGATGACAGTGACGGCGGTGAGCGATGCGACGGCTCTCGTTCCGGCTTGGCCTCACCCCATTGCCAGTCAGCTGACGCAGCTGACGTGGAAGATTCGCCGTACGTTGGATCTAGAAACGATTTGGCAGCAAACGATTGAAGAACTGTCGGCCATTTTGCCGATCTCTTGGGGGCTCTTTTGTGAATATCTGCCTCACAGTCCCGTCGCCTTAGTGAAGGCGCTGACTTCGGAGGACGCTTCGGTGAAGTTGGCTGAAGAACTCTTGCTCAAGGACTATGCCAGCTTGTCCACTGCCCTGCGATCACCCTTGCCCGTGATCGTGCCGTCTTTGGCTGCAGCGGTAGTGACTGACTCGGCGGAGTTAGGGGATCGAGGCGAGTACTTAGTCGTTGTGACCCGACATCAGCGCGAGCCCAATGGACTGATTGTACTCAAGTCCTCCACGGTGGCAGGCTGGGCCGGACTCGATCGCTCCCTGCTGCAGTCGATGGCCGATCAGGTGGGTACCGCGATCGCCCATGGTCATTTATTTCGGGATGCCCAAGGGCTGACGGACGAGCTGCAGGCGGCCAACCAACGGCTGCGCCAAAAGCACAACGAATTGGAAGAGGCTCGCCAACAGGCGGAAGCAGCCTCACGTCTGAAAAGTGAATTTCTGGCCAACACCTCCCACGAACTGCGTACCCCGCTCAACGGCATGATTGGCTTTTTGCGCTTGATTTTGGACGGCATGGCCGATGACTCCGAAGAGCAAGATGAGTTTTTGCAAGAGGCCCACAAGTCGGCCCTGCATCTGCTCAATTTGATCAACGATGTCTTAGATATTGCCAAGATCGAAGCGGGCAAGATGCAGATCGACATGTCACCGCTCAATCTGAGCGAGCTGTTTGCTGACGTCGAGAACTTCACGCGACCTCAGGCCGAGCGCAAGCAGCTCCAGTTTGAGATGAACCAGCCCTCCACCCACGATCAGATTGTGATCAACGGCAACTATCAGCGCCTGCTACAAGTGATGTTGAATTTGGTTGGCAACGCGATCAAATTCACTCACGAAGGGGGCATTACCATTAGTGCCGAAATCAAATCTCAGAAAGTCGAATTTCAGGGGCAAGAGTGGCCCGGCACCGTCAAGGTCAGCGTCGCCGACACGGGCATTGGGGTTTCCCTCGAAAAGCAAGATCGGCTGTTTCAAACCTTTAGCCAAGTCGATGGGGAGCGAACGCGGCAATATGGCGGCACTGGCCTCGGCTTAGCAATTTCACAGCGGCTGATTGAAGCGATGGGGGGCGTCGTGCAGTTTATCAGCATGGGCGAGGGCTTGGGGGCAACGGTGACCTTTACGGCGCTGCTGTATCAGGCGCCGGTGCTGATTGAATAAAGCGCGATCGCGCTTGGTGATTTTCGGCGAGGCGTGCCGCGATCGCCTCCCATTGGTCAGTGGCGATTAAGGTGGTCAGCTGTTGAATCTCTTGCTGATAGGCTTGCAGCGATCGCAACACTTCATCGCGGTTGTAACGGGCCATCATGAGGCCCAATTCGGGGTGGCCCCCTCCCACTCGACTGGTATCGCAAAATCCAGAGCTCGCCAAGCTTTCGGCGAGTTGGCGGATATTGGCATCCGGTTCATGTAGGCAAGCCTGGATGAGGCTGCCGCTGATCATCACGGGTAAATGCGAAATCCACGCTACAGCCCGGTCATGCTGGGCAGGTGTACAGGTGAATACCTGAGCTTGTAAGGCGGTGGCGAGTTCTGTCAAGAGCGCCACCGCTGCCGGTGGCGTTTTGGCAACGGGTGTGATCACATAGGCCCGCTGGGTAAACAGGTGGGGTTCAGCGACGGCAATGCCAACTTCGGTTTTACCCGCCATCGGATGCCCGCCTACGAAGTTGGGCCAATGGGGCGTCACGGCATCCACAATCGCGCCTTTGACCGAGCCCACGTCGGTCAAGACCGTGTGGGGTGATAGATACGGTACTAAGTCGATCGCGATCGACTCAATCACGTGAATTGGGGTACAGAGAAACACAATGTCGGTGGCGTGCAGGCTTTGCAGATCGGTGGAGGCATGATCTACAGCCCCGCAGGCGATCGCCGCATCGCCGGTGGCCGACCGTCGCGCTACCCCCAGTACCTGATGGCCTAAGCGCCTAAAGTCGAGTCCCAGGGAGCCGCCAATCAGGCCCAGCCCCACGATGCCAATCTTCATAGTGCCCTTGCTGTGAACGTTTAAGAGGTGTCTGACCCAAACCGTACCTGATGATGGGGGCGGTGAGTACAGCATCAGGCGTGATTGATCTCTGTTTTTGAGGCGTCAAAGCTCGGGTTGCGGCCACCCCAGACTTGAGGTTGCCTGGTTGCTTCAAGGCTCATAGTCGGCAGTGGGGCGGATGGCCTCTCTAGCACTGCCAAATGATGACCTTGTTTGTTCACTGAGGGAAGAGTTGCGAACGATGCGAGAAATATGGCTGCTGTGCTGGAGAATCTGGGTCAATCGCTCGGTCTTGAGCCATACTCTCAATCAGCGGCGACTCGCCTCGATATACTGAGTTGTTGCCCTGCGAACCGTCTTGCCCAATGTCTCATTTGTTATCGTTCCTGTTGCCCCTTTGTCACGTTGCCGATGAATGTATTACCCCCTTCTGATGCCGGAGCCCAGCTCCTCCAACGATATGCCCAAGGGGAGCGCGACTTTTCCGGTCTCAAACTCAATGAATGTAGCCTTTCCGGTGCTAAGCTACCCCACATTATTTTGCGAGGCGCCAACCTCAGCATCGTTAACTTCAGTACGACGAATCTGAGCCATAGCGACCTGCGCCAGGCAGTGCTCAATGTGAGTCGTCTCAGCGGCGCTAATTTGAGTCAAGCTCAACTGCAGCGGGCTCAACTCAATGTGACGAACCTGATCCGAGCGGTGCTGGTCGGGGCTGATCTCTCGCAGGCGTCGCTGGTGCGCTCAGAGCTGTTGCGGGCTGATCTGAGTAACGCCAATCTGACGGATGCTAATTTGCAAGAGTCTGATCTGCGGGAAGTGAGGCTGCGATGGGCCAACCTCAACGGCGCGATTCTTACTCGCTGCAGCGGCCGCCATAGTAACTTCCTCGGTGCGAACCTGAGTAACGTGCAGGCGAACTCGGCCAACCTTGAGGGGGCGACACTCAGCGGGGCAGCGCTGATGATGGCCGAACTGCGTCATGCCAATCTGCGCGCTGCCGATCTCAGCGGAGCAAACCTGCGGGGCGCCAACTTGCGATGGGCTAATCTCAGCGGGGCCAATCTGCAGGAAGCGGATCTCACCGATGCGAAACTGAGTGGGGCGGATCTGGGTGGGGCACAACTGGAAGGGGCGACGTTGGCCAACACGACCCTGGTGCACGCGGATTTGACCCGCACGAACCTGCGGGGGTTGCGCTGTGTGGGCTCCGACCTTTCCGGTGCTACCCTGACCGGAGCTCAGATGCATGGCGCGATCGCCTATGACATTCAAACCACCGAAATCATTTGCGAATGGGTGGATCTGAGTCCCCTCGGCGATCAATCCCAGCGACGCTATTTCAATACCGGCGCAGACCTGCACACGTTTTTAAACCAGCGCCCGCCCCAAGTGACGGTCATTGTCGATCAGGTCATGTCCTTGGCGGCCCAGGCGACCCTGGCCACAATTTTTGAGCGCCTGGGACAAGTCAGTCATGTTTTATTGCGCCCTCCGAATGTTGAACTCACCCATCGGCATACCCAATTCACATTCGTGGTTGAAGATATGCTGACCCTGGCAGCGATCGCCTACTTGGTCACCTGGCCCTTTCAAGATGGCCAGGCTCTGCAACAAGCTTTGAAAATGATGATGGAGTCTGCCGCCGATCCGGCTCAGCAACCCGTGATGCAAGCGGAGACGGTTCGCGAGATGCATCAGGTTGTGACCGCTCTTCAGACATCAGATCTGATGCATCTGCGGGACTTGATCGACAGTCAAACCTTTTTTAAAATACCGATTCAGGTCAAGCTGGCGAATGCCTATGGCCGCACGCTCACGCTTTATCACAACCCACAGTTTGGTGTGCGTCGTCTACCTGTCACCGATGGGAATCGGCTCTCGGTGAAAACTGGGTTCGTACAGTCACCGACTCTGGACGACTATTTGGCATTTTTGACGCCGCCTTAATGGCCAATCTCCATGCTCAGCGATCGGACACCCGAGGTCATTTGGGAAGTGCCGAGCCGCTCAGGCGCAGGGAATCACAGTGGTCGTCTAGGACAAGGCAATCTATTGCTTGGCCAATCGAGCCTCCAGAGTTCGATTAGCACTGTTGCCAGACTGTCTAGCCTCTCCTCAGCTGTCTGGCAGGGGGCTCCCCCAACATCTGGAGAGAAAAAGCACCGTTCACAGCGGTTAGCGACGATCTCTGAGACTTTCAGGCGATCCTTGGGCTTTTGCTTATAATACAGATGCTCTAATTTGCCAATCAATTGCCAGTCCAGTTCCCCCTGACTCGGAGATGCCGTTGATGCGTTCAACTGTTGAACCTTCATCCCCTGCATTGTGTAGACGTTCTTAAAAGAGCGGCTCTAGGGTTAGCGGTTGGCTATGATATTGAGCACTGTCCCTGGTGGTTTTGTCCCCTACCTCCATGTCTACTCCCCGTCTTCATCCCGACACGATCGCTGCAGTCCGCGATCGCGCTGACATCGTTGATATTGTCTCTGAGCAGGTGGTGCTCAAAAAGCAGGGAAAAGATTATGTGGGGCTTTGTCCCTTTCATGATGACAAGTCTCCCAGCTTTAGCGTTAGTCCCAGCAAGCAGTTTTACTATTGTTTTTCCTGTGGGGCTGGGGGGAATGCCTACAAGTTTTTGATGGAGCTAGGACAGCGATCGTTTTCAGATGTCGTGCTTGACTTGGCGAAGCGCTACCAGGTCCCGGTCAAAACCCTCGAACCCGAAAAACGCCAGGAGCTGCAGCGTCAGCTTACCCTGCGCGAACAGCTTTACGAAATTTTGGCGGTGACTACCAGCTTTTATGAGCATGCGCTGCGGCAACCGGAGGGAGCACCGGCGCTGACCTATCTGACCGGCCAGCGAGGCTTGGTGGATGAGACGATTCAGCGATTTCAGCTGGGTTATGCGCCAGGTGGGTGGCAAACGCTGTATGGCTACCTGGTTGATCAGAAAAAGTATCCGGTGGCGCTGGTCGAACAGGCCGGGCTGATTGTGCCGCGCACATCGGGGAGTGGCTATTACGATCGATTCCGCGATCGCCTGATGATTCCCATTCACGATATTCGCGGTCGGGTGATTGGGTTTGGTGGTCGGGCGCTCTCCGACGCAGATCAGCCCAAATATCTCAACTCTCCTGATACCGAGCTGTTTGATAAGGGGCAAACACTCTACGGTCTTGACAAGGCCCGCGCTGCTATTGCCAAAGAAGATCGAGCGGTGGTGGTCGAAGGCTATTTTGACGTCATCTCCCTACATGCCGCAGGCAGCGAGACGGCAGTGGCCTCTCTCGGGACGGCGTTCAATGCCAACCAGGTGCGGCAGCTGCTGCGCTACACCGAATCGAAGCAGGTCATCCTCAACTTTGACGCCGATGCGGCTGGGGTCAAGGCGGCCCAGCGGGCCATTGGCGAGGTCGAAGCGATGGCCTACCGCGGCGATGTGCAGCTCCGGGTGCTCAACATTCCCGATGGCAAAGATCCTGACGAGTATCTGCAAAATTACCCCATCGAAGCCTACTACGGGCTTCTAGACACAGCACCCCTGTGGATTGACTGGCAGATTCAGCAGATTGTGCAGGGGCGCGATCTTTCCCAGGCGGATCAGTTTCAGCATTCTTCTCAAGACATTGTGGCGCTGCTCAGCGAAATCGCCAACGCCGATACCCGCACTTACTATGTGCGCCAGTGTGCCGAGCTCTTTAGCAATGGCGATGGCCGGTTGGTGCCCCTGCTAGCCGAAAATCTGATGGTGCAAGTGCGGCGGCAGCGGCGATCACCCCAGGGCTCCGGCCCTCGCCCCAGCCTGTCTTTTACCCAAACCAGCACCCTCGAAGCGGCAGAAGCGGCTTTACTGCGCGTGTTTATCCACAGTGCTGAGCATCGCGCTGAAGTGCTTGACATGCTTGAAAATCGTGACCTGCAGTTCAGCTTTTCCCACCATCGATCGCTGTGGCAAACCCTGCGAGCCCAGCACGATGCTCAACCCGACGAGCTGATTGGCTGGTTACGCGATCGCACCGCCGAGTCAGCAGCTCTGGCCCAAACTCAACACCTCTTTTATCTTGATGAAAAGACCCATCGCGATGTCTTGCGGGCCCCGTTAGTCATTCGTGCGGCGGCGGCCTGTCTCGAACAGACCCTGTGTGAAAAACGCTATCGCCATTTTTTGCAGCTCTGGAGCGAGGGCGACAATGGCCAAGCCGTGGAGCAGCAGACTTACTACCAAAATCAGATCTATGCTGAGAAGCGTCGCATCGCCGAACTGGAAAAAGAACGGCAGACGACCTTCGAAGATCTGGCTCGACTCCCGTGGGTTGGTGTCGATAGCTGAAGGGGCAAGATAATTCCCGCAACTGCTTGATCACTCTGAACTCATGAGCAGGATGGCATGGCTCAAGGCTCCCGGAAACAGCTGGGCGATCGCGGCGAGGCGTTGGTGGCCGCTTGGCTACAGCAACAGGGCTGGCGCATTGTGGCGCAGCAGTGGCATTGTCGCTGGGGTGAACTCGACATCGTGGCGCGATCGCCCGCACCAGAGGAAAGCCTAGCGTTTGTTGAAGTCAAAACGCGGCGGCAACGCAGCCTCGATCAGGGCGGGCGCTTAGCGATTACTCTCCAAAAGCAGCAGAAACTTTGGCGGGCGGCTCAGCAGTTTTTGACAGAGCACCCTGAAGCGAGCGAATTACCCTGCCGGTTTGATGTAGCGTTTGTTGCTCAGGGCAAAGTATCTGGCGCTTTAATGACGCAAACCATCGATGCACAACCGCCGTTAGCCCTCGTGGAATATATCGAGAATGCGTTTCAATTAGAATAATTGTCCCCTGAGGTGACTGACAGTGCGGTTGTCTTTCTGAGGGGCTTGCGCCATTTAGCAAGAGTGAGTATCGCCTAAGGCTGCGAACCACTGCTTTCTGGAGCCGAGCCATGGCTTCATCAATCGGGAGACAGCACAGTACCACCCAACGCCTGAGGTGACGAGGGGGGAATCCCTTCTAAAACAACGAGAGATTCCATCACGGTTTTGACCAGTGGTGCTGCCACGGTTGAGCCGTAGGCATCGTCGCCAGCGGGTTCATCAATTACGGCGAGGACGGCATAGCGCGGGGCTTCTACTGGCAACAGACCAATAAAGCTGGTGATGCGACCGGTTCCGTATACGCCTCCCTCGGTGACCTTCTGCGCGGTGCCCGTTTTGCCCGCAATGCGATAGCCCGGTATTTGCGCGGACTCGCCGGTGCCATCGGCCACGACGGCTTCCATCATGTCGAGTACGGTGGCACTGGTCTCGGGTGAAAAAACCGATTTAGGGGCCGACGTATCGGGCTGCCAAGTGAGGTTGCCGAGGTCATCGACTAACCCTTCAATCACGGTGGGTGTGACGAGCTGACCGCCATTGGCGATCGCCGCCTGTAGCTGTAATAACTTAATCGGGGTAAGTACGAGCCCTTGACCAAAGGCGGCTGTGGCCGCATCGACCCAACTATTGACAAACTGGTCGCGATCTTTAAGCAGCGGTGTGTTTTCAGCTGGCAGGCTGATGCCAGTAGGTTGATTGAGTTCCAGCTTTTCTAACCAGGCGTAAAACTCTGATGCTGGTAGCTGATCCATCAGTCGCACCATGCCGACGTTGCTGGAATATTTCAACACTTCGGTCAGTGTGAGGGTGCCGATGCGGCCCGTCGCCTCATAGTCAGAGTTTTGAATAACCCATTTATCGATACGAATTTGCCCGTCATCGTAAACCGTATCTTCGGCTGTTACTGCCCCTGCTTCGAGGGCGATCGCCACGTTGATCGGCTTAAAGGTTGACCCCGGTTCGTAGAGATCCGTCACAGCCCAATTTTTGAGCCAGGCAAGGTCAGCATCAAAGTAGCGATTGGGATCAAAGGTCGGTTCCACCGCAAAGGCCCGCATCGCCCCTGTGTGCACATCCATGACCATCACGGTGCCCCGTTTCGCTCCAAACTGACGCATCGTTTGACGCAGGGCTTCTTGGGCGACCCGCTGTAGCCGACTGTCGAGGGTGAGCTTGAGTTGCTGTGAGGAGTCGGTTTGGGGCAGGTTGGCGACAGGCAGTGCTGGCCCAAGCACGGTCGGCACTTCGGAGATGGGTAAGGTGAGACGTTCTTGATACGCCGCTTCTAAGCCGGTTTGGGCCTCACCATCTAAATCAATGAAGCCGACAACTTGAGAGAACAGATCCTGCTGGGGATAAAACCGCTGTTGGGTAGGAATGAGTTCGAGGCCATCTAGCCGCAGGCGTTTGATGCGCTGAGCATTTTCTTCGGACAGGCCGTCTACTAGTCTTACCCCGGTCGCTTGGCTTTTGAGCTGTTCAGCCAAGGCCCCGGGCGGCATCTCCAAGAGCGGACTCAGAGTATTGGCAACGACTCCAATCGGCTGACGGAAGAGCGCTGGATGACCATAGAGGGTATAGACCAGACGATCAACTGCCAGGGGCGTACCCTGGTTATCGACGATCGCACGACGGGCCACGGCGGGATCGAGTCCGCGAGCCTGTTGATTGCGGGCGACGGCCTGCAAGGCATCTCCTTGTACGAGCTGTAAGTAGCCTAACCGTCCGGCGAGCCCCAGGGCGACCACCAGTAGCAAGGCCCAGATCAGGGCAATGCGTCGAGCCAAGAAAGCTTGTTGATTGGGGCGTCTACGAGTGGTGGCTGACAGATGAGTACGGCCCGATGAGCGCTGCGATCGCGGACGGCCAGACCGCTTACGAATAGAAGGGTAAGAGTGCCCCATCAAAAAACCTCAATAACAAATGGCCTAGTAGCCCTTGGGGAAAAAACGCTGATCAGCGGCAAAGGATTCCGTGGGTGGCGGTGATGGCGCAGCCGTCGAGGTTGGCATCGGCGCGGCTTCGAGAAAAATGACATCGCGAGGATGCAAGCTGCCATTACTCATCGCCGTGCGTGCGGCTTGAGCGAGATGGTTTTTAAATACGGCATTGGCGGTCGTTAACTGCTGCTGCTGATCTTGCAGACGCTCTAAGTGCACCGTAGCGGTGGTGAGCCGTCGATGGGCATTGACGGTTAGAGCATAGGCTGACAAGGCTCCAGCCATGCCCAAGGCCGTAGCGACTAGCGAAACGCGCTGACCGGCAATCAATAGCTTCAGCCAAGTGGGGCGATCGCGCTGACGAGGCGACGGAAAAGTCACCGGTGCCGCCGGTTGCGAAGTGGGCAACACGGTCAGCCGACGTCGGCTCGGTGAACGCATCGGAGACGCTGAAGACCGAAGCTCCACTTCTTGAGATCTTAAAGCTGCAGACATCAATTCACTCCTGAATCACACCCATGTATCGCCTCCCCGCTGTCCTGTACCGACGACAGCATCCCGCTAGATTAAGCGCCATAGTAGCTTGCTGGTGGGGACTCAGCAACTATTTTCTAGGTGTTGGGGCTAATCGCTGAAACTCGCTCCCATAAAATAACTCACGCGCCTCAATTTGCAACCCCTGAGAGCACATTTAGAGGCTTGTAGCCCTGGGGGCGATCGAACTCGCGATCGCTGGGCGACTCAGGCAGGAATTAAGTCCAGGGAGAGACGTGCTCTGAACGGCGACGCTCAGTGAGATCGTCCCATGCGCGGCGAGCCCAGACGCGCTGGGGAGAACGTTGGGCTTGCCTTCTGACCCGGTGTCACCTATGTGTTGCTCGAACTCAGCCACTTTGAGCAATTCCCAAACTGGGCTTTACCGATGCCAGAGAGCTGTGTCATCACAGACAAGCAAAAGCATCCGGTCCCGCTGTGTGAGGATGTGAGTGCTGGAAACAGCCTCACCGTTGCCTGAGTTCAGCGCCTTAGAGCTTCGTACCACACTCGGGGCAAAACGCATGATTCGAAGGGTTTTTGGCCCCACAGCTGCTGCAATACATCAGCTCAATTGTTTGGTGAGCTGGTGATTTTTGCGACGGCAACCCAATCATCTGAGCATTGCTCTTGCCAGGAGCCACCATGGGATAGCAGTTTTCATCCTGGCGTACCCGCACATCCATCAGCACTGGGCCATCGTGGGCCAGCATGGTGGCGATCGCCTCTGCTAGCTCAGAGGGATGGTTTACGACCATACCCTTGACGCCATAGGCATTGGCCAGCAGTTCAAAGTCAGGCATGCCTACCTGCATGTTGGACGATGAATAGCGCTCGCCATAGAATGACTGCTGCCACTGGCGCACCATGCCTTGCCAGCCGTTGTTAATAATGACCGTTTTGACTTTGATATCGTATTGGGCCAGAGTGCCCAACTCCTGGGGATTCATTTGAAAGCTGGCGTCGCCGCTAATGCAGATCGTGACATCGTCGGGGCGAGCGACCTGTACCCCCATGGCGGCCGGTAGGCCAAAGCCCATCGTGCCGAGTCCCGCACTGGAAACCCAACGACGGGGACCATTTTTGAGGAACTGAGCCGCCCACATTTGGTGCTGCCCGACGTCGGTGGTGTAAAACGCTTGAGGTGCCTGACGGCAAAGCTCCACAATGACCTCCTGCGGGGCGATCATCTCGTCATAGGTGGGGACGACCAGGGGATAATCGTGGCGCCAACGCTGAATGCGATCGCGCCAAGCCAGAGTTTTATCCGCATCGGCGGGCTTATCAAGTTCGTGGAGCCGCTGGAGTAGTCGCTGCAAAACCTGGCGCACGTCGCCCACAATCGGCACGTTGGGAATCCGATTTTTGCCCACTTCGGCGGGGGCGATGTCAATGTGAATGACTTTGGCCCGCGAGGCAAATTCGTCGAGCTTGCCCGTGACGCGATCGTCAAAGCGTGCTCCCACAGCAATTAGCAAATCACATTCACTCACGGCAAAGTTGGCATAGGCGGTGCCGTGCATGCCCAACATGCCAACCGAGAGGGGATGGTGCTCGTCAAAAGCCCCTTTGCCCATCAGGGTCGTTGTGACCGGAATCGAGAAATATTCTGCGAGGGCCTGAATTTCGGCATGGGCTCCGGCGGTAATTGCTCCACCCCCGATATACAACAGGGGCTGCTTGGCAACTCGCAACAGGCGAATGGCATGGTCGATTTGGCGCGGGTTGCCCTTCACCGTGGGCTTGTAGCCCGGCAACTGCACATCGCCCGGCTCCACCGGAATGTAGTCAAACTCTTCGAGCCCGACGTCCTTCGGCACATCGATTAAAACCGGCCCCGGTCGACCCGTTTGGGCAATGAAGAAGGCCTCAGCTACGATGCGCGCCATATCACCGGCCGTTCGCACCACATAGGAATGCTTGACAACGGGCAGCGTGATGCCAAAAATATCGGTCTCTTGGAACGCATCTGTCCCGATCGCGGCACGCGGTACTTGCCCCGTAATCACCACCATGGGAATCGAGTCCATCGCAGCGGTGGCAATACCCGTTACTAGGTTAGTGGCCCCGGGACCCGAGGTGCCAAAGCAAACGCCGACTTCTCCTGTGGCGCGGGCATACCCATCCGCCGCGTGGGCTGCTCCCTGCTCATGCCGCACCAAGATATGACCGATACCGCCGCGCTGCTCGGCTTTATAGAGCTCATCGTAGATAGGCAAAATTGCCCCACCGGGATAGCCAAAAATATGACGCACGCCGTGACGTTGCAGGCTATCAATTAGGGCAAAACCACCGGTCGCCCGCTGAGTTGTAACTTTATCTTGTGCAGTAACAGAAGATGTCATGAATTTTGAGGGTGAATTTTTAAAAAGCGCGCAGTCGATGGTTAAACCTGAGGAAATTTGAGCTCGATAAAGTTCCCACAGAGCACAAAAGTTCGTCGGGACTTTCACTATAGTACGAGATTAATCTGGCACCCTAACGGATATCCCGTATCTATAGAATCGTTTTCGATCCAGGACCTAATTCCCTCGCTCTCTAAGGTTTTCAGGGGGGCTGGATTATCTTGATCTAGTGCTGTTGCCTCGCGCATTGATCACTAAGTAAGGATTCCATGACATCGCCAACGGGTCGCATCGTTTGTTTAAGAACACTGTTCTCATGTGTCCAAAATCTTTTCGGGTCGGTGCTGGCGCCTGTTCACTAGTGATCCCGTTGATCAGACCCGTTGAGGTTCTGGATCGCCTACCTATCCTTGTTTGCAATCCCTCGCTAGGTACTGGCTGTGGGTGTGGTCATGTCTCCCTTCAAGACGTTGGGGTGTTCATGGCTGACGCATCTTAGGGTTGGAACACTTGTTGCTGGAGCGTCAGCAGTTCTTTGATGCCGGTTTCGGCTAGATCTAACAGCTGATTGAGCTGCGATCTCGAGTAGCTCCCTTCTTCAGCGGTGCCCTGCACTTCAATGATGTCTAAGTTGCCGTTCAGCACGACGTTGCAGTCGACGGCGGCGGCTACGTCTTCTTCGTATTTCAGGTCGAGTAGGGCTTCCCCTTCTACAATGCCGACTGAAATTGCTGCGACTTCATGGGCCAAGGGTAGCGTCGGCAAAACGTTCTGATCCACCAGCTTCTGCAGCGCGTGTTTGAGGGCCACATAGCCGCCCGTGATTGAGGTGGTGCGGGTGCCCGCATCGGCCTGCAGCACATCGGCATCGACGGTGATTGTGCGTTCACCTAGGGCATCGAAGTCTAAGGTCGATCGCAGACTGCGACCAATCAAGCGCTGAATCTCTTGCGTGCGGCCCGATAGCTTCATCAGTTCCCGACGCTGGCGCTCAGGGGTCGCCCCTGGCAGCATGCGGTATTCGGCCGTGAGCCAGCCCCGGCCAGAATTTCGCAAAAACGGCGGCACGCCCTCTTCGATCGAGACGGTGCATAGCACTTGAGTGTCGCCACACCGTGTCAACACCGACCCCGCCGCAAAGCGGGTAAAGTCGAGTTCAAACGAGACGGGGCGGAGTTCATTTACTTGCCGACCGTCGGGACGCTGCCATGCCATAACTGCTGCCTCAATGAACCCAAAATCCTCACTCACCATACAGCAGGGGCGATCGCGCAGCAATGCGAGTGGAGCGAGCGAGTGGAGAATTCGGAGTTCAAGTTTTTCAAAGATCGGACGCTGGGGACTGTGGCTTGCTGCGATCTGGGGCGATCACGGGCATCGAGTCAAGCTGGTCGAAGTAGGCCTGTTCGGTGAGCAGCGTCGTGGGATCGGCGACATGATCGACAAATACGGTCCCCTGCAGGTGGTCTAATTCATGCTGAAAGATGCGGGCCACAAAGTCGGTGAAGACCTGGCGTCTAATCTGGCCGTGGAGATCGCCATACTCCACTTCAATTTCCCGCCAACGCTCTACTTGGCCGCGCTGGTCGGGCACGCTCAGGCACCCTTCCCAATCAGCGACGCGCTCGTCGGCATGAGACACGATGCGAGGATTGATCATGGCAGTGGGAGCCATGGTGGGCGCGTGGGGATAGCGCAGATTAGGACGCGACGCCACGATGAAGAGTTGCTGGGCGACGCCGACTTGCGGTGCCGCGATGCCGACCCCGTTGGTCTTTTCCGCCGTCCAAATGAGATTTTTGATCAGGGTCTGCAGGTCTCGGTCAAGGGTGACCACTGGCTTGGCCATCAGCCGCAGCCGTGGATCGCCCAGGGTCAAAACAGGAAGCTGCTTTTTCCACATCGGTTGAAACCTGTTCTCCGAAACCGCACAACAATTCTAGATCTCCAACGCTGCAGCTAGGGGAGTGGCTCAAAAATAGCTTCCCCGATCGCAAGGGTTTGGTACTGTCAAACCCTTACCGAAAAATGTCTATCTTGGAGGGATGATTTAAGTGCAGACCCTGACTGCCGTTTTCAGAATCGATGGTCAGGGGGTGTGCCATCGCGGGGAGTTGAGATCTTTTGAGACTTGGCCTAGATCAATGACCTTTTCCCTCGATGTTGGGCAGCATCAAACCCCGACAACGATTTGGCGAGCCTTCTGTGCAGCCTTCCCTAACGCACGGGCAATGCCGCTGGACTCAAAGCCAGCTCGACGCGCTGCCCGTAGCGATCGACCACGAGAGTCAGCGATTCACCAATCTCGGTCTCTTGCACGATTTGTTGCACCGTTTCAGCGGATTCAATGCTACGTCCTGCGAGGGTGGTAATCACATCACCAGGTTGCACACCCGCTCGGGCTGCTGGCGAGTTTTGCTGCACGCCTAAGATTAAGACGCCACTATCCACCACGATCTGGCGGTTGCTGGGAGACTCAGCATTCACGACTTCGCGCACGGCAGGCGTCAGCGATCGCATCTGAATCCCAATATAAGGATGCTCCACGCGACCTTTGGCAATCAGCTCTTGGGCAATTTCCTGCGCCGTGTTGATAGGAATCGCAAAGCCCAACCCTTGGGCACCGCCGATAATCGCCGTATTGACGCCAATCACCTGACCGCGTTCGTTCAGCAAGGGGCCGCCGGAATTGCCAGGATTAATGGCTGCGTCGGTTTGAATGAACCGTACCCGCTTGTCCGGCACGCGAATCTGCGAGCTGGAGCGCCCTGTGGCACTGATGATGCCTGCAGTGACGGTGTTGTCGAGTCCCAGTGGATTACCGATCGCGATCGCCCATTCCCCCGGTCGCAATTGTTCCGAATTCCCCAGAGCGGCGACGGGTAGCTCCGATGCTTCGACGCGAATCACGGCGACATCGGTGAGGGGGTCTTCGCCCAGCACTTCGCCGGCAAACTCGCGGCCATCTTTGAGCGTGACTAAGACGCGATCGGCCCCTTCCACCACGTGGGCATTGGTGATAATCAGTCCAGCGGCGTCAATGATGAAGCCTGAGCCGGTGCCCTGCTCCACTCGCGTTCTGGGCTCGGTGGGCACGCCGCGATCGCCAAAAAACTCACGAAAGAAGGGGTCATCAAAAATGCGTGGCGATCGCTGGACTACCCGACGTGACGCATCAATGCGCACCACTGACGGCCCCACCCGCTCAACCGCATCCGCAATGAAGTTACTCGATGACGCGCCAGTCGCACCGGGTAGTACCTGAGCGATGGCGGGTGGTTCACTCCGTAGCCAATTTGCAAAGCTGGCTTCAGAGGGGGAGGTGTGGTTGAGCAATACCAAAGCCCCCGTGCCCAGCAGTGTGAGCACGCCGTAGGTCACTGTGCGTCGTTTGCGGGGGCGAGGTGTGGGAGGGGGCGACTGGGGGGATGGGGGCATGGGCATGGCGGCGTAACTCCTCTGAGCGATCGATGGAAAAAATTGGGTGCCAAAAACTGACAGCGCGTTGGCTGAAGTGGTTAGGCGATACTTCAAAAAATGTTGAAAGCAAAACGGCTACTAGCCGAAAAAATCGCCAAGTAACTCTTTCTGCAGTGCAGTGGCTGACCTACAAAAATCTAGGGACACGCGCTATCCCCTAGGGCTTCGAGACTCTTTGACGCCCGTGCAGAAAATTAAGTTCCTACCTACACCATAGCGAACTGTGGAGGGCTTTACCTAATTTTTACTGCTATGACGCGGGCTTGTGAGCTAAATTAAAGGCGGTTTTCAGGCCGTTTTGGGGCGATCGCTCCGTCCAGATTCCCCAGTAGTTTCTTCTGATTCCAGTTCAACGGCTATCCGCTTTTGCACTCACTCTCAAGTGCACTCTCCTGCGTGCCAGTCTGATTAAAACTTAAATTTATTGATGCATTGACCTCTGCGATATCACCCACAGTCTGTGGCCAGGTAATACGGTCGGCGGAGACGTATACCGGCAGTTGGGTTCAAGAAGATTACGCCAAGGCATGCGCATGAGGGA
>ERZ1740065.542-NODE-542-length-20539-cov-13.090119_pt1 | contig 20539 bp, 12 predicted proteins | sample MGYA00581738_ERZ1740065 | MGnify/ENA primary metagenome ERZ1740065 (study PRJEB43018, sample SAMN04849749) | marine metagenome | isolation source: floating plastic debris | place: Pacific Ocean | collected 2008-09-01 | study: EMG produced TPA metagenomics...
AGGACTTAGGTCAATATCCAGCAGAGAAAATCACACAGTAAAACTTACATGGTAGTAGCAAAACGAATATCAGCGAAGTGTTCTGTGACAGACTCAAGTGTCCTGTTCTTGGTGTGCAGCGCCCCTCTCCTAGAGCATCTGACTAACTGCCCAACTGCCTAAATGTCTGACTAACTGTCTAACTGTCCCTTGTCTGAGGACAACATCGCCTTTATATATGTGTTGCTTGTTATTTGGTCAAATCTGATATCACCGTCCGTTTGTCGGCAACCATCATTCCTGCCACTGCTTGTTTGTTGCCCAACCTCTGATATCACTGTCTGTGAGAGATTGATCTTCTTGCAGCTGCAGCTCCTTCTGACATGATTTCCGCCGCTCTTCCATTTCACCATATGTGTCCTTATTCTTTCAAGTCCCTGCTGGTGTTGCTGGGTTTCAACATTGCTGGTACTAGATTGTACCCAGCTAATGTGTGTGATTCAACTAATGTATGCATTCAATTAACTTATTCTCACGGTACTAAAAATGGCAATCTAGCAAAATACAATACCTCTATACCCAATGTAAAGCGATGTCCAAAGCATAAGTATAAAGTATAAATTCTATTCATAACTCAATTAATTGCTGACAGCATTCATCGGACCATATTCGATTTTCATCCATACATATATCTCTTAAAAATTTCATCTATGTCGCTATGCGCTTGACCCGTGGAGGTAGGAAAAGTGCTAAAGAAGCGGGTAAACTCAGCTGTTCCTTCTTTCAACGACGGACTCTCAATTTTCTTAGCTCATTTGTGCGAGGCATCCTATGCTGTCGTTATGCACGAGGGTCAGTATTCCAGCAACTGATGACCGTGATTGCACCTAACGTCAGAGATCTGACATGACATTAGCGGATCATTCTGCGAAAGAGTTTCGGAAGTATTTTCGAATTAATAAGAGTTGGTAACTCCTACTGCATTAGTGCAGCAATCAGCTTTCATTAACATACACTCGCATCTGGACAGCTTTTTAACTCAATCCTTAGTGCTTTGATAGGTTTTGGTGCTATTTATTCTACTTCGTCATGAGGTATTGGGCTTTTGCGGTTTCAGATTCATAGAACAACTGACATTTATTACATAAAATACGCTCAGATATATTAAGCAGACTCCTAAAAGTTGCAAGTTATGATTTAGGAAGCGGATAACAAACTGGTTCTGCCATATTCGCACAGAATAAAAAGAGTCGTGAGTTCTTCTGGACAGTTGACGCCGTGATGATCATTTACTCAGGAAATGACGTATTCCATTTATGACAGCGAGTATAGAAAGAAAAAAATATTTGCTCAAATATTTTTTCAGATGGGTCCGCTTGTCTCACTGTTTTGTCACAGATTTATTCAAAAAATATTCGGCTCGGAATATTTTCGAATATTTTTCATTCCGCCGTGTGACATGTCATAGGGTCGCGAACTCGCTTCACAAGTAGAAACTTAAGGACATAAATCTATGACTAAGACCACAAGCTGAATGAGCGGATTGGTTTGAAAAAGAAATTGTGAAGTGTTGGAGAGAACTCTGTTACAAACTTACCTCCTGCTTCTTCATGTGTGTCAAGGGCTATGGTAGCACGGTACAGTTCGACATGATGAAAAACTTGTTTCCCTATTTGGTGTCATGTATTTGCAATTTCTGCCCTCTTTCATTTTAGGAGAAAGACGTAGTGATGGACATACCAGCTGATGTTGTGATTGAGAAGATCAGAGAGTTTGCCGCAGCTGAGAGCTCAAGCAGATTGTTGGCACTGGCCATCTCATCTCATGGAGACGGACACGACAACATGCTGTTTGTAGAGAGAGCATTTACTGCCAATGACATGATCAGAGAGCTGGATGGGGAGAGAGAGTCGCCACCAGAGGTAAGTATGTCTTGTAAATGCAGCAATACTCCAGCAACACTCCACCATGTGAGCAATGGTTCTCTAATTATCAGCACAAAGAAGCTGTTGCATCACCATTGGAGCGGGCTGAGATATGGGATAGATTGCAGCAGCTAACCGACCTCCACACGAGCACAAAGCAGAAGCTGCTTGAGATCATCTCTTCTCTATCAGATGATCACCAGTTCACGGTGAGCAGCGGGAGTTGGACAGTCACAAAGATTGTGGAGCAGCTGAACAAGAATCCAGATATCTGGGGAGACAAGGCCGAATCGGTGAGTTCATTGACATGCTGCTGATATGCATTCAACAGTGTAGTACTAGAGCGGGTATGGATATCACAGGTAAATGCACTGGAATTTTTGCATGACATACTGTAAAGCAGGAAATTTTAGTGTCAGTGTAAAAGTAGCTAAAACAACGTTGGCAAAGGAATTGCGATATTTGAATTCGCTATTATTTTTAATGAGGTACTATACAGCTCTCAATTTATACCGCTACGTTAGGTTGAGCGGAAATCATTATTAGCGTGAGTTTCTAGTTAACTGCTGATTCCCTTCCGTGTGTTTGGGCAACGGAGCTTGTATGGCGTGTATCAAAACAGGTTTTTTAAATACATTTCTGTCGAACAAAGCTAATACCATCAGGCATGACTGGGATTCAGGTGGTACAGGTAAGAGCATAGCTATCAACCTGTCAGGCTGCAAATACTGGACATTCTATTTTTCTGAAGATTGAGAAGCCATAGCTCAAAACTCCTACCCCATCCAGCTACCCTTCTGTCATATTTGTGCTCGGCTCAGCAAGCTCTGTCTAGTGAGCCACGGGAGAACATTGGAAACCAATAATAGCCATTTTGACCTGAAATTCCGCCATCTACAATAAGGGAGCGTCCTGGAATTATGGGATACTTGACAGGTATGAGTAAGAGAGGGAAGACCTATCACATCTACAATGTAGATAGAAAAAATGACAAATAATAGTCTCCAGATACTTATCAATCAAGAGAGAATTGCTTATTTTACTATTCCTGAAGATAAAACTATGTGTACACTGACTCCCAAACATCGGCGGACTGAAGGCATTTGCGTCCTGATGTCAAATACAGCTCTGCTCTGTGGACCAGTGCAGCAAATTGATTAGTCAATGATTGGCCAATTACAATTGAGTGACTTCCTCTCTTTACCGCATCGCTAGTGTTCTACTCAAATTTTGCACCTGCAGCTTGGCTATGAGTGAATAAAAAGAGAATTGCTAAGAATAACATCTGAGAGGGATAGCTGGCTATCTTTTTATGTGGGTTAGATGAGACCAGAAGACTGTGAAGCAAGCAATTATCTGTAGAGTGCCACGAAATTTTACCATTACCTCTGTGAAACTTATCATTTGGATTTGTACAAGCAAATGCGATCAGCAGTGTATGGGCTCGCATGGCCATTAGTGGAAAATAGGTATGAATTACGGTTTACTTGTTGAAAAGAAGTACCAATTCATCAACACCCCATCTAAATAGCAATATATTGTTGGTAGCACAAAAACTCTGTGGATTAGTTTGATTTTGATCAAACTCAAATATTGGTTGTGATTGAGTTGGCGGACTTGGAAGTTATACTGTCCAGTCACCAAAAATGGTCTTTTTTCAACTGATTTGCAGATAGATTTTTCGCGGATTTGGAGTCAGTGCACCTTAAGATTCGCTAAAATAAAAGTGTATTTACTTCAGGAAACCTTGTAAAAAATCTACTATTTTAGGCGCAAAAATTTCCCTTTTTACAGCATACATAAATTTAATGAATATTAGTATTAATGTTTATGGAATCAAGGAACTGTAAAGTTCCAGCAGTATCTCTACTTGCGAAATAGCAATTTTATCTCACTGCAGTTCGTCATTTGTTGAACTGCTGATGTACATTTGCCAATGTAGTGATCTAGTCCGTCCGCATATGCTGTGGTGTATTTATGTAATCGATATATTGACATACATAAATGTAACATAATTTCAGTAAATGACGTTGAGGCCTCCTGGAGATGTTACAAATTATCCCTACCCTTGCTTACTCTGTTAGCTACAGGCACTGATAGGGGAGTCAGTCGATACTGAGAAGCTCCTGATGAGATGGCTTTCATTGGACACTGCGCTGGTGTTACTTCGATATCTTTCAATGAGGAGCCACGAGGTTTGTAACATTTTTGCTTCTAAGCTATACAGAATTGAAGAGCTAAAGCGTCATTGCCATTCTCAGTTTGGTTTCTGAAATTTGTTTGAAAAATTTCCAAAATTTTTTTCTGTTCTTGTTGAAAAAATGCTACAATATTATTCTAAAAAATATCACGATTTTGCCAGCACTTTTTTAATTTCCGCACAAAAGCTCCAAGACGACAAATGGCGAAAAACAGTAGATTTTAGTAATTTGAAAATAAAACTCTTATATACTGCCTCGAATACCACTTTATGACCTTTATTTCAGCGTTTTACTGCTCCCCAAACATGATCAGTCAGTTTTCGTTTTTGGGGACTTGTGGTGCACACAGAACACAATCAGATGATCTGATGTCGCAGATGAATTACCTAAAAAATAAAAATGTTGTAGATCTATGGGGAAAATTGTAGGGTTAGCAACACTGGCCGCCGCATGCCATAGGGTAGTTCTTAAGAAAATACTCATGAATTTCAAAGCAATCTCAGGTAGGCAAATTTGATCTTGGATTGTATCCCTCAGAAGATCTTATGAAGTTGTTAGCATTTTTAGAATTATATGAGGAACTGATATGATTCTATTGTAAAAACTATTTTCTACCTGTTCTAAGCCCACTATGTACTTATTCTCATACCTTCGGCAGACACATTGACGTCATGTGACTTTTAGCTGGCAGTTGTTATTGCTATATAGGTCAGAAGATGCAGGTTCAGTCACTATAGTGATTGATACTAGGTGAATAAATCTTTCTGTTTCAGAATCTTAAATCAGATTGCAAAACTGATGAGTAGAGCCTGAAATATGGGGCAGGCTCTTAATTTTTCTCTGATTTCGTCATTCTTATATATCTCAGGACTTAGGGGTCTGTTTCAAATTGAAATTCAGATTTAGGTTATGGAAATTAATTCAGAGCTGTTGAAGCTTACTTTGAGCTAAATAGCAAACTCAATCACCGAAATCCATTTTTTTGAGAGGACAAATCCTCTCATGTCTCTGTTTCCTCTAGATCTAAGCATCTAGAAAGAACGGAGATGTGTTGTTTGTCCACTGATTTATGCAAAATTAGCATCACAACATGAATTTATCACGTGGATATGAGCTGTGTCCTAGAGTAGTAGAATTGTAGAATAACCTCAGTAATTGACTGCTGACCTTTTCTTAGCAAACAAGAGAATAATTATTTATTGCACAGATATTTATTGTATTTTATTGTTCAATGCAACGAAAGATATAAAAATGACTACTTGAGAATTTTATGATCTGAAAAAGTGCCAGAATCCAGCAATTTTTGTCTGGCTGGGGTAACTTGACTTTTTTGCCCGGGTTAGCTTCACTCCTACAATAACCCACCACCAAATCCACCCAGCAAATCCTGCTGGCCATCGACTTCCTGTATGAATGGCCATGGGCTATGAGTGAGCAAAAGCACAAAAGTACGGGGCAATTATGGGAAATTTACGAAAGCCAGAAATGTTGAAATCAGAAGATCCGGAATCTTAGGACTTTTTTATTGTCTTTTCCTAGACAGAAGCTGCTTGATTCCGCAATGGAATGCCATGGAATTAAAATCCTGGTAGTGGCGCTTTAAAATTTATATGACAGATAGAACTATGGTAGGCAGCATATTATGTATATATCTATCAGGGTTCTCACTAGCAGGGCGCCAGGGACGATGCACTCCTATAATATTTCTGAGCGTGCTAAAAAATTCTTGTGGCTGGCAAAAAATAGCTAATGTTGTCCAGTAATTATCGTGTTTATGCCTGTGATTCTGTCACACTTAAACAAGTGCAGTTGACTTGGTGGTTCCTTAGAAGTGCTTGAAGCATTGAGCTCTAGGCATACTTCAAGGTCAAATACTAATTTAAATAGTGACGATTATTCATATACTAAAATTTAATTTCGTTTTGTCAAAACATTTTGCGTGGTTTCGGCACTCATTAGTCTGCTATTCTTCATTTTGCTGTTTTAATTGCAAGTTTCAAGAGATTCGCGGTATCAAAGTCGATATCATTGTACCTGACCGTGATTGAATGATCAAATGTCACATAACGGTCAGAATATGACTAACATGGTATTGATTTCTACTAGAATGCGCTCTCAAGAGGAGAAAACTCCTGGTTTTTTTAAACATCACATATGAATTAGTACGACAAAGCTGTGCCCGAGATGCCCCTTGGCACTGACCTGAACTCTAAATACTGCTGTATGATACATTAAGATACTAAACCAAAATTGCAGCTGTGTGGGAAACAGTCAACAAAGATATTTCATATGAACGCACTGATACGAAAATAGGGCTATTCGCAGGGTGCTCGGCGCTTGATAGCTAACATGGTAGAGGCACCTAATCCCTGTGAGCATGAAGCACTCAACTTATATATTCGTTATTAGTATTTTTCATTCGGAGTACTCAAGCAACCAATTCAGTAATATTTCATTCAACCTCTTCAATGACCTATATCTGACGACTTGTATCTGATCAGGAACTTGTGCAGCTGTAAACAAATCCACTCCAACTGCCAGCAGCATTGCTAACGTCTGCATAAATAAGAAAGATACTGGGAATGGTATTAGCATTCAAACAAAGACAAGAAGCGATTTCGTGACCCTGCGACATGTCGAGAGCTTTATTTTGGTTGGAAAAAGCTCTCTCCGTAAGTGGCGAACACGGCTGTCACAAATATAATAAAAATATTCGTTTTCACGTGGGCGTGGCTTATTTTATTCCCCGCCCACCTCACCATGTGATGCAGTTATGACGAAGCCTGCTCTATCGTGAGAGGTAATATAGCTTTTAAGGTGGTTACTGGCACAACAGGAAGTCAATGAAATCAATTAATATCGGAATCGCTGCCCTAATGATGACGTAATTCCTGCGTTTTGGGCCAGCCGATAAATAAAATATTCACTTGAATATGTTTCGAGTATGGTTAGCATCGCTTTTTTTTGTCGCGGATTTAATAAAAAACTATTAGGCTCGCAAAACTTTCGAATATTTTATTCGGAAAACTCGACATGTCACGGGGTCGCGAACTTGCACAAGGTTGCACTCAGATGCTTGGATTCTGAATGGATAAATAGCAAATACAAAGAGCTGCAGCTGTATTAGCAATATATAGTGCAGAGCACTAGCATGCTTGCCGGTGTAATCCGCAATAGCTATCCCACAGCAAATGCTGCTATGGTTTATTAATTGCGTTCATCGGAACAAAGCGACCAGCCGAACAACATTCTGATTGGCTAATAATTTAATTTCAAAGCGAGGACCATCACTCATACAGGTCCTGAGTGTTTGGCTTGAAACTTGTCACTTCCGAATAGAATAATAAAATAGATTGCCTCAAATTTTTTTCCCATAGGCTCCTAGCGCCTGGCGAATGGCCCTATTCTGATGAAAGAAGCTGGATGGAAGACCCAGTATCCAAAATCGTTATGTAATGCCATTGGAAATGTGTACTAGAGATGTTTTCAGATAATCAAAGCTATTGGGAATAATAATTGCTGATAAATCTCTTTTTCTGTCATTTCAGACGGGACGACCCAGGCCGCTACTCATCAATACTGAGAAGGCTCTTGATAGAATCAGATGGTTTATGAATGATGACTTATCGAACAAGCACCTGCTGATGTCACTGCTCTCTACTTTCAGCAGAGAGAAGACTGTGATGATAACTACATCACCGCTGTCTGTACAAGATGTCATTAACGCTCTGGATAATGGAAACAAATCCCAACCGAAGGTCTGTCGACTGAGTGATGATAGAATAGTGCAAAGCTGCGCCCTTAATTTTCACTGCCAAACTACGCTGCCCATAGGGCAGCTTGACGAGCACCTAAGCGTAAGCGCACAGCTATAGTGCCAATGGCAAGGGAAAGTGTAGAAAGGGTGTCTCCTCCCACAGGGTGGTCTATGGGGCCTTCCCAGGAAGATCTTATGGTTGAGAGTGCTCTGAGAGTGAGCTTCAGGGTCATCTAGAGTTCATATCTGAATCTGCAAAACAAACGGCTCTTACCTCTACTACGCTGCAACAACGGATCGTCTCGGTATTCATAAAGCCCTGCTGAAACTTGACTTATGCCTTTTTGGGTCCTATTCCTCAGCCGATCCTCTGTTTTCTTAGGCGTCCCTATGATTGCATTCGGAAAAGATAGGCGTTAATTCTAAGTTCTATTGTTCCTACCTTTTCTAAGGCTGCTATACGTCAAATTTTATATCTTTCTGCATTGCCCTGTTGTTTTTCATCAGAGTATCTTGCAGTTCCTGATATCTGCACAGTTTTACTGCTATTCTATGGACATTCATGGACCACAATAGGATAGTAGTTTGTTCAAGCTTAATCCTTAGCCGATTCCCATAAGCCTGTTGTTCTTCATTTTGCCTTTTCTGACTGCAAATTTCTAGAGAAATTCGCGGTGACAAAGCTGATATCGTTGTACTTGACTGTGATCAAATCGTCAACTGTCACATACAGTTATGAATGTCACAAAAGAGAGTGGAATGTTCACAAAAAGTTTCTCCCAAGGGCAGAAAACTCCTAAATTTTTTGGAACTTCTAGTATAAATTTGTATGGAAACGCTGTAGCTGCATTTGCAAGACCTTGGTATGGTGCTACTACTAGAGTGGTTCACTACTAACTAGGTCAAGGGGAAATATCACAAAAATAATGCATGTGACAAAAACAAGCATCATATGGTAACTGCGGCTGCAGTTTGCTATTGGAATAAAGATACCCATGTGACGACAGGGAGGTAGCACAGCTCCCATTAAGGAACCCGCTAAACTAATTACGCAACACTCAGAAGAAAAGCACAGCTTGGAAATACTGACTGGACCTAGCCAACACAGCTGATCTGAATAATGATATATTGGTATGGATGGTTCTCTATGAAATTGGGAGGCTGATAGATGGCCACTGAATTACAGAGAGGAACTCTGTATGAATTAAATCCATTGTAGTACTGAACTTGAAGTTAGTGTTTTAGGTCTACCTGATAACACCGGGCTATTAGCTTAGATGCTATACATAATGACGACTCACTCTGTGGACTGGCAGCATTCTCTTTTAGCCTTCATTTTTTAACCTCAGAATGAGGGGTGATGTGAAAAAAATGTAGTGTGAAAATTACTCGACTAGATCCAAGGCTCAAATTATTCTACTTTCACCTAATGTAACCAAACGTAAGACTTTCATAGCAAAAGAAGGACTACATTATCTTGTAGGAACTGAATTTAAACTTGATGCAATCATATCTTAACATCTTTGGTAGTTCTCTGTCAATAATTCTTAAAACACTTTTCTGCGCCCTACCTATGCACATAGTTTCGTTTATTGAGATATCAATGATTTTATTGGACTTGTCCTCTCCTCTATTCCAGGTGGTTTTTCTTGGATACTGCCGAGGAGACAACACTGGCAGAACTGACAGCTCTGAACAGGAGCTCAAAGAATTGCTTACATGCCGAAGAATGAAGAAAATTCCTTTTCTCTTTGTTGACCACCTTCTCCGGACTGGTGCTGATCACAGCTGGAAAATGGTGGCTCTACCTGAGAACTACTACGTAGTGTTTTCTACTCTATCTGACAGCAAGTAAGTTTACAATACTCATCACATATTGACATGCCACTCAGCTTGCGGGTCCGTAAGCGATGCTTCTGTCACAGGTCACTGCGTGGAAGGTTTTTCGGAGCCATGCTCGAACATCTAGAAGAACTTAATGAGGGTGGAGAGGGCGACTCCTCACCAAAATGTGTCGAGATAGAGGACATGATGACAGACGTAGCCGGTAGGCTGAGAGACAAGACGTTCCTGTGTCAGCATGTACACAGGATAAGCAGTCTGACAGACAAGCTGTACCTCAATGTTTACCCTCAATCTAATTAGGATATCTCACCACCACCTGGTAACTTATTTAGCTGTTTAGTGCCGCTCCGAAAATTGAAAACTTAAATAACTTAGATCCTACCGGAAATCGTACGCTCACCTCTCAGATTATCATATTCAATCATTTGCTAATTTATAGAGAATGCATGTGTGATTGCTGATACAAACTAATGTCATAGATTTAGCTGTCCGTACCGTTGCGTGGCAATAAAGATATATAAATATCAGCTCGTTCTGAGTTTTATTGCAGATGTGGATTACTCAGTGCTACACATGGGCATGAAAAAATATGCGCCCATATAATATCACAGGGATCAAAGTTATTAGCATGCATTGTCAGTGTAGGGGTGAGGTGAGGTGGTTGGACAGAGTTTTCTCCTAGGGCAATGCAGTCCACCAACCGTATTCCCCTGCTGGCATTTTTAACTCTCCTGTCGATAGGCGTGGCGGTTTCATAAAGGCGTTAGTACTAAGTGCGGAGTAAACCTAGCGAAATGCAGGCATAAACCAGCGCATGAAATCAGCGGGTCTATTGGTAGGAGAGTAAAAAATGTCCCCCCCTCACTCTAATGGTCGCAACTCGCTGAAAAGGGGGAAATCAGTGCATGTCTATGTTCGGCGTAGGATAGACGCAGTGTCCAGCTTCAGTGAGGAACAAATAATTTATGACACCCTTACATGTTATAGATGTAATGTTTTTTCAATATGGTTTTCGTTCTGAAGTGAAGTGTACAGCTTCATAATAATTAATTCTTACTTATACGTTGTTATGTTTGCATGCCCCTAGACTTTCTGTCAACAGCCATTTTCACCTCTCGGTTCTGTTGTGCCAACGGCTCGTTTGGGATACAAATTGGGAAGTTTCAGCTTGTACTGGCTCTTGCGATATTCTTTTGTCCAACATTGTCTATTTACTTCTCTATAGCGAGTGTGATTGCATGTATGATTATTGGTGTTAATATGAGTGGCGTCCAAGACACGCACGGCATGGTATCTACTTGCATTGAAATTAAAGTGTTCATTGATGATCACTGTAGTACATGCTTTGCTATGAGCATGAAGATGAGATGAAATGAATAGAAATGCAATATCTCCGTAAAAAATAAGAAATTAGAATACAACCTCCAGTGTTATTTATTTGCTAGTGATCTTATGATTCATATTTTTCTTAGCTTTATTTCGATGCTGTTCATTTTAGAAGAAAAAGATATAAAGCACATTGTGGTTTATATTTGTTTCTTGCTTCAAAAGTATCCAACTGTATGCAGTCACTCTTGTTTAGTTGTCAGTAAAGCAACGCTCAGAATAGTTTTAGCCTGTGAGTGTTATGATATGAGGAGCCGTTTGTAAAAAATCCAAGAATCCAAGAATCCCTTTCATGCCTTCATTATCAGCTCTGTTACCTTCATCCTCAAGGCTGGTGTTAATTTTGCGCTCTGGGACCTTCAATCTGAGCTCTCTGTAGTCCGTTATGTAAGATGGCGTCTTCATTTTATTCATCAGCTAGCTCATTCTGCACCAGCACACTTTCATTCTTTGCTGTCTCTACTTCATTACTTGAGAGGGGTAGTTCAAAATTTGTTTCCACTGCTTCATTATTCAGCTATGATACCCTCAAACTACGCTTTCTTGCTTTCAATTATCACTCTCGGCCTTACCTTCATTATGCTCTATTGCACCTTCATTCTTCGTGGAAGTACCTTCATTCTTTGGTTTTCCCACAGCGTGGAAATTCCGCAGCTTGCCTCGGTTCCAACACTATAGCATAGCTATTAGCACGGGTGGGTCTTGGTTGTTGGCTCCGCCCTCATTTTCTGCACGCATCCTTTCATTGGACCATTTAAATAGGTCAAGAGTTAGTGTTTTCATTCAGCTACCATAGTTTGAGTGTTGTGTTTGCATTACATTACAGTATCTCAGCAGTATCTCCCAGCATTACCTGGCAGAGCTATATCATAGCAGTGCATCTCTTCTACCTTATCTCAGCAGTTCATCTCAGTGTTTCAATACGTCAACACCAATATTGCTATAAATTTGAGTCTAACAATGGCTAGCAACAGTATATCAAGTGGTAGGGCCAACACTGAGCAAGTTGGCTCACTCCTGCAGACCCTTCGCCAAGGGCAACCGCAGCAGCAGCACAGCGCAGCAGCCCATCCGCGCAAGAGGTAGAAGTAGTTTTGTTGGATAAAAGTAGATCGAAGCATATTTTAGTCTGATATGATGATTAATCTCTCTATTGAATTGCTCCACTCTCTGATTGTGTACGTAACTCCCTAATAAGACAGACTTTTTGTCTGAGCACTCTCTCATAGCCTCCCAGACCATAGCATTCTCAAGGCCATGGTCAATCCTGACTCTTTTTGGTCTTACACCAAACAACTCAATAGAATCAGCAAAGCAAGTACACACCGTTACCAACTGGTTGTTTTCAATGCACCTCAGATATGTACACGTTCGACAGAACCCATCAATGGCAGCATGAATCACTAAGCCCCAACGGATGAATTTGTGATTTCCATCCAGGTGCCAGATGTAGCAAGGACAAGGCACTGAATAAACTCTCCTTCTGATTCTACGATTTTGAAGTTCCTGCCGCTCTGCAACGCCTTGAAGATCCACGAGATCAATAGCTGCACGGATTCTATCCCTACTCACTCTAATACCCTTTGAGTTTAGAAATCTGAGAACCATTCTTTCACCAAAACCTGACAGCTGTGATTTGGCATGAGTAATCTTTGCATCTAACTCCAAGTCAGTTATGGCTGTGCACTTGATATACTGAGGACAGTGTTCTAAAATAGAAGGGATTCAGAATAAACTCCTATCCGCAAAGCATGAAACAACTAAAAAAATACACATTACCTCTAATAGCTGCAATTAGATTAAGCCGACTGATTTACAGTATAGTTGCTGTTTCAGTCTCCGTTACTCCTGCATCCATCAATGATTGCAGTGTCTGTAACTCAATAGACTTGATTGGTGTGATTTTTAAGATGTTTGTGAGATGTAAAGCTGTTGAACTCGTAATAAATGCCTACTTGATGGCTCAAATTATACTAAGCTCTACCCAATTTTATAATGATTATTTTATAAGCAAGATACGTTACCTGTGCATAGAGCTGAAAGGCTGTAGTTTCAGCATGCTATACATTCTAAACCCCAGACTAAGACACTGCGTATATTTCACCTGGAGGTTAGACGCTCTGTCTAAGGGTCACTGGGAATTCTTTATTTTGGAGTTGTCTTCCCCCATGTCTAAGACGCTCTTTCTTATAGTGGGGGACATAGTAACGTAAAATGTTACAAGATCCTAGAATAAACTGGACTCCGGATTCTAGGTAGGATTCTCAACTACACGGCACTCATCAGTTAGTAGATTCTGGCTGCTAGTTGACACGGATTTTACTCATCTCTTTGACAGACACACTGTTGGTCTACTGCTCCCATTTGTAATATAAAATGATAGAAAAGGAATTATTTCATATATATCGGTCATGCATCAGTCATCAATCATTAATACTCCACACCATTGATTTGAACGAAGAACTTTCTTTGGAATGCAAAAGTTACAACGCTCACACTGTCGTGTAAACCTGGCAAAGAGCAGGTGAGGCGCAATGAGCTGGAGTGTGATCATTTACCGGGCTACGCCATTCATTTTCCGAGAAAGCTTCCGAAGATAAGAAAACTGAAAATTTTAAAAAATTGTCTGTGGATTATTACAGCAAAGCCGCACCTGCTGTACTGTTTGGTAAGGCTCTGATCATCTGCCTCTCCATGAATAATAATTTTTCTCAAATTCAGCTGAAACCCAATGGGAATTTGGATCGAGTTTCTTGATGGAAGTAGAGATATCTCTCTTCAATAATCACCTCTGCTAAAGACGACATTTATATTGAACAGCTGCTGGAGGGCGTCGACAGAGTCTACTAACAGAAGGTATGAATACAAACGTGTTGGTGGACCAAGAGGCAATGGGAAGAGATGAAAGATTTAGCGTCGTCCTCTCGGCTTTTGTCATTCTCCCGAAGATATTTGTACATCCGCACGTATGGGAGTAAGCAGGAGTGAGTGGAAGTGAGTGGAAGTGAGCGGGAGTGAGCGGAAGTAAGCGGAAGTGAGTCGAAGTGAGCGGGAGCGGATAGGTGCGGATAGGCGCGGGAGTGAGTATAAAAATCAACAGAAGAATGACAAAATCCATCTTCTCTTGCAGCTCGTTATCAATACTTTGGTATTTTCTTACCCTATACAAGCCATTGCGAAAAGAAATTCGATGCAAGGGATCAGAGCTTGACACTAGGTTCTGTGACAGAATCTTCCGTTGTCGCAGCAAGCTGGTGTCAACTCTGTATCAGACAGAGTTTGGCTTCTTGAGGGCTTCCAACAAATTTTTGATCAGTAAATTGACCCAAATGAGAGCATTGAGCAATGTCTGAAAGAACTGATTCAGCGGATACTCTGGCTGACTGCCAGCTGTCTAGAGATACACGTAGATGTGGACACGCGCAGGGAGGAGTTGTCTCTCTCCGTCTCAAGAATATTTCATCCACTGATAGATCGGACCCTTGTCTGAGTTCACGGATGTTGATGCAGAAGACCTGGAGAAGCTGTATCTGCTGTTACACAAGTGGACTTCAGCCTCAGTGTTGACCTACATCACCGCATCTCCCAGTTGTTTGGAGCAGCACAACCAAGGAAGGAGCTCATGCTAACTTTGAAACCACTAGTCGCAGCTGTTGAAATTAAACTGCCAGATGAGGAAGCTGTGACTGCTCAACTGGCAGCTATCTTGTTCGTATCCATTGAATGACAGAGTTCGCTAACTCCTTGGACAACAGTTTTTGAGGTGGAGGTTAAGTCCTGGGTTGTCTCTTTTCTTATGTCACAATCTGTGCATTTTAACTCACTGGTGAAATCACTGCAGTCTTAATTGGTATCCTGCTATTTCTGTGCCAGCGATTTCCAATCACGGAGGAAGTGAATGGGGAAGTGAATGGGGAAGTGAATGGGCATGTATAATTGTGACAACGATGGTGATGACACAAGGACACTGTGAACCCTAGCGATATAATGTCATGGTGAGGTTAGAAAAAGCCGTCACAGTTGTGCCTCCATACACAAAGAGGATGCTGAGGTGTGCAGACGCCGCACTTGGATACAACAGAAATGCGTACACGTACCAGTTTAAGTGCGGTGAATAAAAAGCCGCATCTCTAACGCATCTTGATGTATAATACATGCGGGCATGGCCACATAAGAATAAAAAATACCTAGTCCTGTTAGTTGACTCGTTCAGTTGTGAGTCGGATAAAATTTCACAAAATTTTCATTTCAGAGCAGCGTTTATCTTCAGCTGCACATGTTGGAGTCAGGCCAATCTTATAAACTTTTTGCAAACATAACTGGTAAATACTCACCCACTCCCATGGATTTCAGCAGCAGTTACTTACTTGCGGCATCTCCTGTACAGATAAAATTCCCAGTTATTTGCCCTCGGACCTCACTTAATTTTCTTGATCAAATACTGACACTTGATTTGGTTGTGAAAGAAAATCAACAGAAAGTAATTGACTGAAAATGGTGCATTTTCTGATGTCTGACCCTGCCTGAGATATCTGTCTTGTCCTCTCTTTGCCCCAGAGCTTAAAGTCTAACTTTCTTCTCTTGAGAACTATCATTCAATACTACACGAAGGCACTGGCAGATCTAGGATCCAGCAAAGGAGACGTGTAGCATCCCGCAGAATAGCTAGCTACACATAGTGAACAAAATAATGTTGTTGGGAGGGGTGTGGGAAGGTTATCCCCTCCCACATGGGGAAGAGGTCTGGGGACCTCTCAGAAAAAATTGGATTCTGGAAGTGCTCTAAGGGCACATTTCAGATAATCTGGATCCAATTTTCATGACAAATATCTATGAGAATGTAACGAAACTGATACAGTCATATCTTTGTTCATTGGTTAAGGTATGAAATACTGTGCTCTAGTTCTCGAGTACCATTACTTCAAAACTCCCTTTATACTAGACAGGATAATACAATACATGCTAAAAATGGTGCTTCCTGATCTGATTCCGCACCTTTTGTGTGAAATGAAGGTACACATGAAAGCACACCATTCAGATCTGGTCTTTGTGAAATAAGTGTTGGTAGGATTGGAATAGTCAAAGCCTTCTACATGTCTGAGATTAGCTGATGAATGATAACAAAAAGTGGAGAATTTGGACTAAAATTATACCATTAGAGAGTTGGCAAGACTGACCACAGTGTGCTGTTTACTGAGTAGCCCTAGTATGCCTAGGTAATTAATGGTAAGAGCATCAGTGAACTTAGCCAGTCCCTTTTTTCTTGTGGGAACTCGCGTTCCCACAACTAGGAGGTCAAGTTCTATTGTGGGAGCTACGTTCCCGCCATTCCCACTAGACTTTAAGTACTGCTCCACCCTCTAATAACAAAAATCTGTTGTTTTTGGCCAGTAGGTTTCCTGGCTACGTTGAACTCTCCAGGATGGCGTTTCCTACACAGCTATCTCTTATGACATAACACCAGGACTTGCTCCCGACAGTGATGTTCCAGCTGTGTCCACGAGAGTTGTATTCCCTCTTTAGTCTTCCTGTTGGCCTGCTATGCAGTTAAGCAGCTGACCAAGTTGCCTCTCAAGCTTGAGTCAGAGCGGTGACCCTACCTGACAGGGCTGGCAACTCTAAGAAGGAAGGTTAATTCACTATTCCTATCTCTAGCAGCGGGTTTATGCAAGTTCAAATTAGCGAAGTCGATGAGGTCCATTGTATTAAAACTCCTTCGCTATCAGAACTTTTAGAAAATTTTTCTGTAGCACAATTGCCATCACTTCCATCATAGAATATCATCGCTCCCTGCTATTGTTTAATATTTGAGCTGTATTGGATTGTAGTTTAAAGTTTACATAAAAGGAGCACAATGACTGGGCGTTAGCAAGCACTGACTGGCACTGAGTCTACCACTAGATTGACCTGCAGTTGCCTGCTAGAGGTCCAGCGGAGTGTGCCGCAAGACTGAGTACCTGGAAACAGTAGGGTAAGTAATTTACTAGCTATAACTCTGAAGTAGATGATTGCAAACCTACAAAGATCTATGCCACAACAGTAGTGTGATAGACGGATGTTGTGAGAGTTGATGTTAATGTGTCATTGTAGTTAGTAAGCTGTGGGACTCAACACCATCTCTGTTGTGTTGTTGAGGAATGTTACCATGAGTGACGACAATCTCTCCTCGTTAGCCTGTGTGTATAGGTAGCATGATGTGATTGATGTCAGTGACAGCAATCGCTTGGTTGAAGCACATGTGAATACTCGTATTCCAATGCGCTATCTATAATGATAAAACCTATCGGATTCTTGAACTACTATGATTAGTGAAATTTCAAAGAGTAACATGTTTTGCCCACGCTATGATTATATTAGGTGTGTCTTCTGCTTCCCACTATGCCGATAGTGTGGTGCTTCTGCTATTATCAATTGCATTTACCCTCAGTGACTGTGCATTCAAAGAATTAGTTCTTCCCCCTCACCTGGCACTTTGGCTATCCGGGATTTGTGTATGGGCACTGCTAGAAGTACTAGAAACTCCTTCCACTCTCCCTCTGAAAGTTTCAGTGTCTGATTATCCCCTATCTTTTCAGTCTGGGGATTTTCAGGCTACCTTATACTCTGGAGAGTGGTGCTTACTCTCCTACTCCGCTGTCTGCTGCAGTGGTGACTTATCCACAATTACATCCCAGCAGCAGCCGCTGTGGCTTTCCGAATGTGTCCAATAGTTGTATACCCTCTTTTCTCTTCTTGATGACGTTCTGTGTGGTTTCATGGCTTAAGCTTAAGGGAACATCTCCAACCCTACGTTACATGGATAAATAGTTTACGTAGCAAGGCTGCGTTGCTCTTGCCATCTCTAGCAGTTGCATGCAATGTTGATATACCTTGGTCAGCAAAGTCTACCATATTAGAACTCCACCCTGTTGGCACTTATAGAGAGTTGCAAGACAAAACCATCACCAACTACGGAGCCATAGGATGTCATCGCTCCCTGACGTTGTTATAGAATTGTTATTATTAGCTGTAAGGCATTGTAGTTAGAAGGTTCAAAAAAAAGGCACATTGACTGAGGGCAAGCAAGTGCTGACTGGAGCTGAGTCTACAGCTATAGTGATCAGAAGTCATTTCTCAGAAGTTCAGCAGAATGTGGAACAGGAGTGAGTATCTGGAAAGTCAGCATGTAATTCTTAACTTTCTTTTATTCATGAGACACTCGATATGATTGATGGGCAGGGGTTCCTGAGAGATCCAGCAGAGTTTTGTAGAAGAATGAGTCTGTGGAAATAGTGGAATCAGTAATAGTAAATACTTCATATTAGATAGTTAAAAACATAAGAATATCTATCGAGCCACAAACGTTAGGACGCTCTCGGACTGGATGAAACTGTGCTGAGTATTGATGAAAGTGTCTAACACGTGTTTACAAGAGGAAACTTCTATTTTCATCGCGTGCGGTCGTGTAACTACCTCCCATCATCGATTGTTGCTGCTTTTTCTCAGCGACACGGTCTGACCTATTGAAAGCAGTTGAGGGTGATATAATTAGGCCACATTTTATATGACGTTCGAAGGCTAAATCAGCGACAACTGTACCTAGAAAAAAATTCATCATGAACTTTATTTTGGCCAATAAAACCCATTATAGGATAGATGATCTTATACGATCCATTCTGAAACTCTCACATATTACAGTGGCGCTCAGATGATTGCATCCAAAGCCTGATGCTAGGGTCATATTTAGTATCCGAAAGCATCGCCAATGGGAAGATTGCCATCAGAGCCCACATATTTGTCAACGTGAACTACAGTCAGTCATCGGTGGTTCTTTAAACTGTTGGTTAAAACTGATCCATAGGAACTATAGAGAACCCTGGGTGTAAGTCTCAGCCATGCATCGTTCCTGTTGGGTCATCTCATTAATATGCACCCCCTTGCAGAGCATGGGTAAGACATTTATGATATCATGAGATTAGAGTCGGCTGTTTGGAACTCCATTACAATACAACTGGCGACAATTGACAGTGATGAAATCAGTATCAAGTGAGGGCAGTGTGGGCATAGCATTAGTGATCACATCTCACTCTTAATTGTTAGTGGCAATGAAGAGTTAGATGCGATCAATAATGTCTCATCTAACTTTTCGAACTCATCTATCACATCTAACTCTTCATTGTCACTGACAATGAAGAGTGATATGTGAATGCTTGTTAATGTGCACACTAGGCCGATTTCCAACAGCCGCAACAACCAGGAAGAAAAACAGCCTGTCAATCAGTCGGCCAAGTGTTCCCACTTATCAAACAGTTTCACAGTATAGCTTGAGAGACCATGAGCAATGTGTCCTCATATTTGAGGTAGAAATGAGTTTTTCATCACACCTGATTGGTGTCAAGAAACTAATGAAGGCCATGGATAGTTGTATCACCACATAGGCTACCTCAGCTTGTGCTTTCTACATTAGACTATGATTTGAATTGCAAAAACAAAAAGCTAGAGCAATAACCTCTTGAGCCAGAGGTATGAATACTATTGGAGAAATTTTTCGTGGATCCAATAAACCATGATATCAAGGCATCAGCTATGTACTCAGGTACTTAGCCGCACCTGACTAGCTGCTGATACATCTTGCGGAGAGGAATTTGAGGGGTGCTTAATTGCCAGATTTGCAAATTTGCTATACTGACATAGTGTTAACGCTACAGATCTTGCAACTCGATAATTTTTCCATGCTTCAATTTTCCTGGATTGACCCCACGGTTCGGTTAATTTCAGTTTAATTCAATGCTATTTAATTATTACTGTATAAGTGGTGGGAATCTGCTGTTTTTGATCCATTAATTTCCCTCCACGATACGAGACTAATGCGAGGCTGTTGGAGTAAGTTTGTCTGTTGAGAATTCATCATGGCTAATTATATTGATGGTGAAGTGCTCTGATACTTGGATGTGGTACTACAACCAATGCAGTGATCTCACCACATGTACCAGAGGTGTGAAACGCCAAGACTCTGAGTTGCCATCCCCAAACGGCAAAATTAATCCTAGATTTTGGTTATCTAGTAATGAAAACCTCATGTTGCTTACCAAATACAATCAATCATTGTCTGTGCGCACTAGATAGCAAATATAAGTTAGCTGCTTCAGCAGTTCAAAACGCGGGAGATTTACAAGGAAAATTGAAGGGCTGGCACTGCTGATACTCTGTTGAGAAAGGTTATGATCATTAAATCAGCATCAACTATGTTTATGGTCAAGATTATAGGCTAGATGTAGTGTGCATACGTTGGTGTATCAAGTTAGGAACCACGATGTTTATAGGGCATTTTTTACTCTTCTATCGGTAGGCGCGCCGCAATGATGCGCTGGCGTTATGCCGGTGTTACGCTGATGCTACGCTGGCTTTTGTTTGCACTTATGATGCTTTCGCCGCACTTAAGCCGGCTTTAGTCTAAGCTTAACATC
>ERZ1740065.544-NODE-544-length-20507-cov-4.739634_pt1 | contig 20507 bp, 15 predicted proteins | sample MGYA00581738_ERZ1740065 | MGnify/ENA primary metagenome ERZ1740065 (study PRJEB43018, sample SAMN04849749) | marine metagenome | isolation source: floating plastic debris | place: Pacific Ocean | collected 2008-09-01 | study: EMG produced TPA metagenomics assembly...
ACGCATCCTCCTCCCCCACCGTAATCCCACCGATCTGGTTGTGAATGCCCAAGCCCTTGACGTCACCCCGCAACAGTACATTGCTCCCTCCCCCCAAGATCAACTTGGGATGGGCCGGATGGGCCAAGGCCTCCCGCAGTTCAACTACACTGCGAACTACCACGAAGTGCTCCGCGCGTACGTCGATGCCAAAAGTATTGAAATCCTTGAGGGAGAAAAAAGCTTGTACTTGCATGCCGCAATATTACAAAACCGCAGGCGAAAGGGCAGCTTTACCAGGCGACAAATTCAAAGCCCCAGAGGCCGTGGCTGATCGTGATGGGCACGTCGTCACCAGCGACCTTGCTGGGAAAGGGATAATGGGCGTACTGCAAACGCAGGATCCGTGTATTGCGCAGTACGAAAATGCGGTAACCATCCGGCGCGGCCGTACTCAACTCCTCCTGCAAACCAAAACGGCTGCCGGTATACGCTTCGATCCGCAGCAACTCCAGGTGTTCGGTCCGCGGCTGTTGGAACGCCAGCTGGCGATTGGTCCAGCTCAGCAGCAAGGGCATAAACAAAATGCACAGGACCGTGAGCCCCAGAAAAAGTTGCCAGCGTTCGAGCAATTCCGATCGGTGGCGCCCCAGCCCGTAGCCCAGTCCCCCACCGACTAGGATACCGGCGATTAATGCCGTCCACAAGAGGCGGTTCAGTTCCAGGTTGTTTTGCAGGTGGGGTACTTCCAAGGTATAAGCCGCAATGAGGCCAAAAATGCCCGTGGCGCTCGCGATGATTTTCCAAGTATCTGCCATGGATGCTATTGCGGGGTAAAGGGAAAGGTCAGATCGACTCGAATTGTAGCTTCGCCAACCCGCTGTAGGCCCCATCGTCGATGGCGGACAGTTCCTCGTGGGTGCCGCGCTCGATGATTTTTCCCTTGTCGATCACGTAGATGCAATCGACCTCGCGGATGGTAGAGAGGCGGTGGGCAATAATGATGGAGGTCCGCCCTTGCATCAGCACGTTGAGGGCGTCCTGTACCACGCGCTCGGACTCGGCATCGAGGGAAGAGGTGGCCTCATCCAGCAGGAGGATTTCGGGATCGCGCAGGATGGCCCGGGCGATGGCAACGCGTTGGCGCTGGCCCCCCGACAATTTGACGCCGCGTTCGCCGACGACGGTATCCAACTGCTCGGGAAAGGATTCGATAAATTCCCAAGAATTGGATTGCTTGGCCGCCTCGATAACTTCGGCCTCGGTGGCGTTGGGATTGCCGTAGAGGATATTTTCGCGGATGGTTCCGCCAAAGAGCAGGACCTCCTGAGGTACCACGGCGATGTTGCGGCGGTACTCGGTGAGGTCGTAGCCAAAGATGCTCTTGCCATCGACGAGGATGTCGCCGGATTCGAGGTCGTAAAATTGTTGAAGGAGTTGAATGAGGGTCGACTTTCCCGCCCCACTCGGCCCGACCAGGGCTACTTTCTGCCCCGCCTTGATTTCGAGATTCACCCCTTTGAGAATGGGAATGTCTTCACGGGTAGGGTAACGAAAATGGACGTCGCGGTAGACGATATTTCCCTTGAGCGACCACTGCGAACGGGGCGCCCGCGCTGCGACTTCGCTTTCCATTTTGAGAATCTCGCGAACGCGTTCGGTAGCGCCGATGGCCCCGAGGATTTGGGAGTAGAAATTCCCCAGCCCGGCAATTGCGCCCCCCAGGATGGCCGTGTAGGCCACGAAGGATACGAGGTTGCCCACCGTGATGGTTCCCGCTTGCACCATCAGGGCGGCCTGCCAGATGATAAAAAACAGGGCGCCAAAAAGGACGGTGACGATAAAGACGGCAAAGATGGCCCGACCCCGGGCAAATTTCATGGCCACTCCGACCATCTGGTCGATGGAGCTACCGAAGCGGCGGGTTTCAAACCATTCGTTGGTAAAGGATTTGACCGCACTGATGGACTGCATGGTTTCGCTGAGGATGGTATTGGCTTCGGCCAGTTCGGTCTGGCGTTCTTTGGACAGGCGACGGATGTAACGGCCGAAGAAGATCGCCCCGATCACGATGACGGGGAAGGTACTCAGCATGATGAGGGTCAGCCAGGGCGTGGTGATGCCGAGGAGGACGATGCCCGTCACCAGGATGATGATTTGGCGTAGGAATTCGGCCAGCACGATGGAAAAGGCATCGTAGAGTTTTTCTATGTCGGCCGTGATGCGGCTAACCAGTTCTCCCACCCGGTTTTTTTCGTAAAAAACGATGGGGAGGGTAATCAGCTTTTCGTAGAGCGCCTTGCGTACGTTGGCGATACCGCTTTCGCTGACTCGGGCAAAAAGCATTACCCGGGCGTAGGAAACGAAGCCCTGGGTGACCAGTACGACGATCAGCACCAGCCCCATTTGTTGGAGATTCATCCCATTGAAGACATCCTCTCCCTGGGCGATGTCGATCATCTTACCCATGAGGTAGGGAAAAATCATAAAGACGATACTGGATAGGAACAGCAGAATAAGCCCACCAATGATGGACCAGCGGTAGGGGCGGATGTATTCGTAAATGCCCAGCGCCTCCCGCAGCTTTTCGCGCGAAAACTTCTTATTTTCGGGTAGCTCCTCTACCTCCTGATTCCGATTATTAGCCATAGCGATCCTTCTGAGTACTTGGATGGAACAAGTCCAATGACAAAATTAGTCATATTTACCCGTTTTTGACGGCCAAACCTAACTCACTTTGTCCGCCGAGGGTAATATTTTCACCCCGAGTTCCCGGACGATTCCACGGGCAACGTGGTAGGCCAGGGCCTGAATCGACAGCATGGGGTTGGCGCCCGAAGCACTGGGAAAGGCACTGGCGTCGGCGACGTAGAGCTTTGGTACCTCGCGGGTTTCGCCATTGGGACGGAGGGGATGGTCCCGATCGGAGCCCCCCATTCGGCAGGTGCCCATTTGGTGCGCACTGAACAGGCCATAGTGATTGAGCGTCCAGGGCAGTCGGGGGATTTGGGCGACGAAACGTTCGAAGTCCTCGTCGGTTCCACCGGAAAAATATAGGGGTTGGTTGTGCAGGATACCGATGCGCTGCGCTCCCGCCGCCCGGTGGATCCGACAGGCCTCCTGCATGCCCCGGATGAGGTGCTGGCGATCGTAATCCGACAAGCGGTAATGGATTTGGGCCTCCCCTTTTTTATCGAGTCGGATCTCGCCGCCGTGCTTATCGCGGGTCAGTACGATAAAGGTGCCCATCTGGGCTACCCGTAGCATCTCTTCCTTGTAGGCTTCGCCCGACTCCCAGCTCGTGGCGGCCGCCATGAGGCCCGGATGAACGGGCGGGGTTTCGAGCTTACAGCCCCAATTGCCATCGAGACGGGTAAATTCATCGCAGACCGCCGACATCATCGGACCGTACCAGGCTTCGACCGGGTGGTCGTAGTGGGCGGCGACCGCCACGGTGGGGTGTAGGTACAAATTGCGACCGATCTCGCGGTGCTGGAGTCCACTGCGTCGCAGCAGGGCCGGGCTGTGGATCGAACCCGCGGCTACTACCACCCGTTTCGCCCGGATCCGCAGCTGGTGATTGCCGTGGCGCGCCAGTATTCCGGTGGCTACGCCATTTTCAATCCACACCTTTTCCACTTCGGTTTCCGTCATGATTTGTGCCCCCTGCGCGAGCGCATCGCGTAGGAAGGTCTCTACCGAACCCTGCTTGCTGCCATTGGCATCCCCGAGTGGGGAAAAGCCCTGATCGCGCCAGAATTGTTCGGGATCGAGCCCCGGGCGGGCCTTCATATTGCGGGGAATGTCCTTGACCCGGTAGCCCAGGCGTTCGGCCCCTTCGTAGAGGGCGGCATTTTGCGGGTTGTGGCGGAGCAGCTCCGTCGTCACGGCATTGCGCCTTTCCACAAAATCGAAGCCCTCCTGATAATCGGGATGAAGGAAATGGGGATTGCCGTGTTCTTCGGCCCACTCGCGCAGTACGTAGTCGGGCGTGCGAAAGGCCCCCGCCCAGTTGACGGTCGTTCCCCCGCCCAGGCAATTGCCCGCCAGGACGGTCACGCCACCGTCTACCGAGGTGAGCAAGCCCTTGCCTTCGTAGAGGGTATTGATCATCTCCATCTCCCGCTGGTTGTACTCCCGGTGCCGGCGGTAAACGCCCTTTTCCACGATGATGACCCGCTGACCCGCCGCCGCCAGAACGGCCGCCGCCACGCCCCCACCAGCGCCACTGCCGACGATCACCACATCCGCCGTCCATTCCTTTCGCTGAGTCGGATCAGTGATCTCCAGATCGGGATAAACGGAGGTATCGGACGGAGAAAGCGGGGTATAGGACAAGCGTTTCCAGTTGGGATTGGGGCCCGTGGGGAGATGGTCGCCATAGTAATACAGTCCCACCAGTTTCTTGAGGGCATTGAAGCCCTTGCGCAAGTCGGCGATGGGATGACGGGACCATTTTTGGAGGAGGGTCTGCCGCTGTTCGGGGCGCAGGTTTTGGATGCCTTTGAGGGGCCCCCACCAGGTCAGTCCGACCAGGGGGCTGGCCAGCACCGCCAGCACCTGCTCCATCTCCTTGCGGTCGCGATCGGACAGTTGGCCCACCACTTCGATGATCCGGTCGGCGGTCCCCAGGTCGCGGGGGGACCGGGCCCAGTAGGCATCGGGATCATCGGGTCGTTGTAGGGGCGGGACAATTGTTTGGCAGACGGCCTCGAGCGCGGCGCGTTGGCGCGGAGAAAGCTTTAGCATGAGTCGATTGGATTTGAGACCTTCAAGATAACGAAATCGGGGCACAATTCACAGCCCCTAGCGCTACCGAACGCGAAAATGTGGCGACCAGGTACCCACGAGTACTCCCATCCAAAAAATGACTACATTGCGCCAGCAAATCTTCCGATTCATGACTGACGCCCTCCGTTTCCCCATCGGGAAATTTACCGCCCCCGCCCTCGTCGGCGCGACCGAATTGCGGGACTACCGCGAACGCATCCGCTCCTATCCCGACCGGCTGCGGAGACGGGTGGCCCACTGGAGTGATACCCAGCTAGACCACCCCTACCGCCCGGGCGGCTGGACCGTCCGCCAACTGGTACACCACCTAGCCGACAGTCACCTCAATTCCTACCTGCGCTTCAAGCTTGCCCTGACGGAGGAGCGCCCCACGATCCGCCCCTACCACGAAGACCGCTGGGCCCAACTCCCCGATAGCCAACTGCCCATCGGCGTTTCGCTCGACTTGCTGACCGCCCTCCATCACCGGTGGGTCACCCTCCTCGATACCTTTGGGGCGGAGGACCTGATCCGCGTCTTTGTCCATCCCGCCGACGGGAAAGCCTACCGCCTGGACGAAGCGATGGGGCTGTACGCCTGGCACGGCGATCACCACCTGGCCCACATCGAGGGCCTGGCCCAACGCCAGGCCTGGACCTAAAGCGAATCCGTCGCTACTGCTCCGGCTTAGGATGCACTCGGCGGTGAAAAATCTTACTGACGATTTTCCATTCTCCATCCAATTTCAGCAAATTCATATAATCGATAAAGGAAAAACCTTCGTAGTCGATCACCACCTGAGCATTGGCGGCCGTTCCCATGACGTTGATGTAGGCAATCCGGGTCTGGCGATTGGATTTGGGGCCGGGCTTCATCCGCGACTCAAAGAATTCCAGGGCGTTGACCTCCATGGGCTTTTCCCCACCGGCCCGCATGACGGCCGATTCGTCAAAGGCCTTGCGAAGGGTCTCGAAATCGTTGTTGGTTCCCCCGTCCAGGTAATAATGGAGGGTCCTCTCGATCTGAGCGTAATCGGAGTCTTGGGCCCCGGAAGAGGCTGCCGAGAACAGTAAAACAAGCAGTACAAAAAGGGTATTTTTCATCTTATGATCTTTTATGAGATGTGTTAAAATTTAAAAGTTGTAATTTTTTTCAAAAAAAATTTCCTTGATTTTTCGGGGCTTCTGGCTCTTCTTATTATATATTTTTGCATATATCTTATGGAATTAGCTCTTAAAAAGCGTCTATATATCGTGATTCTCCTGATTCTAGGTGATGGAGCGTCCTTTTTTATTCCACCACCAGAATCAGGGATTCTGGGTTTGGGTAGCGGAGCTATGCGGTAGCGTAGGGTCCGCAAAGGGGTGCGGCAAACGGTCGTGCCTTGAGGGTGGGTCCCACCCAAGCCCCTTATTACTTCTCCGCCCCAAACTTGGTTCTCTCAGATCTTCTCTTTTAACAGGCTGTCTCCCCCCTCACTGCCTCTCCCTCAACGCCCTCCCCGCAACCCCCGCAGCACCTCCACCACCGCCGCCATCTCCTCCTCCCGGCCCATCGTCATCCGACACCACTGCGGCTGGTCCCGTGGAAAGGGACGACAGACGATCCCCGCCGCTTCAAAGGCATCCCCCAAATCCGCCCCTCCCTGGATAAAGGGATCCACCGCAAAGAGCACAAAGCTCGTTTGGGAAGGCGTGTGGGGGATGCCCCACTTCCGCAGTTGGGCGCAAAATTGGGCATTGGCCGCAGCGGTTTGGGTCCGGGTCAGGTCCTGAAAATTCGTGTCCTCCAGGCTGGCCAGGGCCGCGGCCAGGCTGCTCGCACTCACCGATAGTTCGTAGGTGCTGTAGCGGCGGAGCACCTCAATGGTGGATGCGTGCGCCAGTAAATAGCCAATCCGCATCCCCGCCAGCCCGTAAAACTTCGAAAAGGTCCGCGACACCATCAACTGGGGATGGTCCCGCACCAAACGCGCCATACTCTGCTGGGTGCCATTGGGTAGGTACTCGATGTAGGCCTCATCGATCAGCAGGTGTTGCCGGGGCGATTGCTTTTTACAAAAGTCCCGCAACTGGTCGGTCGGTAGGGTCGTTCCGGTGGGGTTGTTGGGATTGACGAGGTAGACCAAATCAACCGGATCGCGTAGGGCCCGCTCCATCCCTTCCAGGTCAAAACGCTGGTCGCCATCGAGCACGACTTTTTGCCAGGTGCCCCCCAGGTGTTCTACGTAGCGCGGCAGGGCCCGGTAGGTCAGGTCGGCCGATAGGATTTGGGCTTTTTGCCGCCCCAAATGCGTCCCCAGGTGGTATAAAATTTCTAGGGAGCCCGCCCCGAGTAGGACGTTTTCCGACCCCAGCCCTTCGCGTTCGGCAATGGCCTGTTTTAGGCGATCGCGGAGGGCGTGCTGGTAGCGATTGCCCCTGGACAGGGCTTCGACGATGGCCAATTTGGCCTTTTCCGAAGGACCGTAAGGGTTTTCGTTGGCGTTCAAGCGAATGGGCTCCGCCGCCTCGGGCTCGAAAGGAGCGAGGGGGCGGGGTCGGTTGGGGGTCCAGGCACCAAAGGGCAGGGCTAGGGTGGCCAGGGCACCGGATTGTAACCACTGGCGACGCGAGAGGGATGACATAGATACGGGTTTTAGGTGGTAGCAATTCTGGTCAATACCTTCCCAGTTTAGGGCAAAACCCGCAGTTTCTCCAGCAATTTGGGACCAACGGTAGTATAGCCGTCTCAAAGGTAAACGCGGGAGCCGTTCAGCCCAGTCGGTCCTTGAGGGCCTTGTACTTGGAGCGGCTAATCGGGATACGGGTGCCCCCGTGGAGGCGGATTTCGTACTGGTTGGTGATGGCTTCGACGCACTTAAAGTTGACGATAAAGGATTTGTGAATGCGTTCGAAATGGGCGGGTAGTAGTGGGATGAGGTGGCGGAGGGATTTGTCGTGGAGAGCAGTGCGGCCATCGGTCAGGTGTAACTCGGCGTAGTTGCCGGCTCCACGGAGGTAAGCGATGTCGGAGATGTTGAGCAGTTGGAGTTGTTGGTTTTTACGAACGGCCAAAAATTGAATGGGATAGGCCGCTCGGTAGTGCTGGTTGTCGTAGCGGTCAAAGGCCTTCTGGAGGCGTTGCTTATTGAAGGGTTTGGCGATAAAATCGAGTACGCCGTATTCGTAGGCCTCGACGGCCCGGTCGGTATAGGCGGAAATGACAAAGGTTTGGAAGGCACCGGATACGGCTTCGGTCAGGAGTTCAAAGCCATTTTTTCCGTTGAGGTTGAGGTCCAGGATGAGCACGTCCAGCGGGTGCTCGCGGAGGTGGGTCCGGGCACTTTCGATGGTGGGTTTGACGACGACCTGTCGTAGGCTGGCCCCCAGAATTTCTCGGATCAATCGCTCGATGCGTTGGGCAATCAGGGCCTCGTCTTCTACAATCAGGATACGCATGGTTTCTACCCGTTGACTTAGGTTTTGAGAATCAGTTCTACCTGCCAGCCGCCAGCCACTGCCCCACTCTTCAATTCCCAGCCGTCGGCGTAAGCCTCCCGAAGGCGCGCTTCTAAGTAGCGCAATCCGGTCCCCTTGCTCTGGCTTTGCCCCTCTTCCACTGCGATTTCACTATCGTTGTAAAAAATGTAGCGGACGTGCCCATTTTCCCGCACCTTGCGCAAGTGGAATTGCCCCCGCCGCCGATTGCCATAACCGTGGGTGATGCCGTTCTCAATCAAGGTATGAAAGATCCCGGGGGGTACGGCCTCCTCCCCACTCAAGCCCTCGGTACGCAGCTCAAAATGAGCATCCTTGCGGTACTCCATGATTTGCAGGTGAATCTGACACAGCCGAATCTCATCGGCAATGGGAATCAGTTTTTTATTGGACACCTTATTGACCAGGCGAAATTCCTCGGCCAAACGCTCCACAAAATCGGAGGCTTTGGCCGGCTTTTGATCGATCAATTCCTGTAGGGAGGCCAGCGAGTTGAGAATAAAATGCGGCTGAATACTTTTTTTGAGCAACTGGTTCTCCAGCGAAGCCGAACGCAGCGAGGCTTCCTGCCGCAGGCGAATCTGTTGGGCCACCTTTTGCCCCACCGAAATCGTCATACACAACAAAAAGAAGATGATGCCGATAAAGTAACCAAAACCCAGCCAGTCTCTATACCCCAGATAAGTAAAGAGCATCAGCCCCCCCATCGCCACCAGCGCCCAAGGCGCCCCTTCCGACTTTTGCCGCACCCCGTACAAGATACCCAGCGTACTGAGGATCATCGACCATACCAAAAAGTGCGATTCCGAGATCGTTGAATAAGCAAGGAGGCCAAACGCCGCAAAACCGAGTAGCCACCAGCGCCGCCGAGGAATCGACATTTCCCAGAGGATAAAACCAAACAAGGCCACCGCCCCCAGCACCACCGCCAGGTGAATGGACTCGTAGTTCTGGAAATCTTGGAGCCAATCGGGCGAAAAGAAATTTTGTTGGGGTTTGAGGATGGCCTTAAACACGTTGGTCAGCCCAAATGCACTCAACCAAAGGAAGGAGGTCTTGCGGCTAAAGCCAAAGTAAAAGGTGAGAAAGAACAGGGTGGCGGTCAAGAAGATGGCCACCATAAAAATTAGGCGGTGATTGAGATAGCGTACGCGGCCGGCAAAGAATTCGAGGGTGCCCACCCCGACGCGGGGAAAGGTGGCCTCTTCGGAAGACAAATCGGAGACTTGGAGCAAAAGGTGATGCTTACCGGGCTGGCTTTCGGCAACGGATAGCGGCAGATAATTGGAATAAGATCCCCAACGCCGATTTTCGTAGAGCAAGCGCCCGTCCCAGTACACCGTCACCGCTCCCGTTCCGTAACTCACAAAGACCGCCAGGGCGGCCTCCTCCCCGCTGGGTAGGTCCAGCTGGATGCTACACCAATGGAAAGCCCGCTCGGGAATGGGGTCAGCCTCCCACTCCAAACCCACCGTACAAGGGACCACTGGCGGATCGCCTCCCGACGCATCGCAAACGCGCCAGAGGGAGGGCGGCAAGATTTCGGGCGTATCCCCGATGGACAGCACCGTGGCTTGCCCCCAGAGTACGGGGCCGGACCACAGACAAAACAGGACTGCCCAGAAGCGGCCCATTGCGGCTATTCGTTCAACTTGAGTACTTCGAGAAAGGCTTTTTGTGGCACCTCTACGCTACCGATCTGACGCATTTTCTTCTTGCCCTTTTTCTGCTTTTCGAGCAGCTTGCGCTTACGGGTGATGTCCCCTCCGTAGCACTTGGCCGTTACGTCCTTGCGTAGGGCCGAAATCGTTTCCCGCGCGATGACCTTGGCCCCGATCGCCGCTTGAATGGCAATCTTAAACTGCTGTCGGGGCAACAAATCCTTGAGGCGCAAACAGATCTTTCGGCCGAAGGCCTCGGCTTTGCTGCGGTGTACCAGTGCCGATAGGGCATCGACCGGATCACCATTGAGCTTGAGGTCGAGCTTGACCAGATCCGACTGGCGGTAATCCAGCGGCGTGTAATCAAAAGAAGCATAGCCCCGCGACATGGACTTGAGACGATCGTAAAAGTCGAAGACGATCTCCGCCAGGGGCATCTCGAAGGTCAGCTCGATCCGGGTGGTGGTGAGGTAGACCTGTTTGGTCAGGGTCCCGCGTTTGTCCATACAGAGCTTCATGATCGTCCCGATGAATTCGGGCTTGGTGATGATCTGGGCTTCGATAAAGGGCTCCTCGACGTACTCCAGGTAAGCCGGATCGGGTAGGTCGTTGGGCGTTTTGACCAAAAATTTGGTACTGCCCGTCTTCTTCGTCTTGGCGTAATAGGTAACGTTGGGGACCGTCGTAATGACTTCTTGGTCGAACTCACGCGAGAGGCGTTCCTGGATGATTTCGAGGTGGAGCATGCCCAGGAAACCACAACGGAAGCCAAAGCCGAGGGCCGCCGAGCTTTCGGGCTCGAAGGTCAGCGAGGCATCGTTGAGCTGGAGCTTTTCCAAGCTGTCGCGCAGGTCTTCAAAATATTCGTTTTCGATGGGGAAGATACCGGCTAATACCATGGGCTTGACGTCCTCAAAACCCTGGATGGCTTCGGCGCCGGCCCGGGAGGCGAGGGTAATTGTATCCCCTACCTTGATTTCGCGGGATACTTTGATGCCCGTAATGATGTAGCCGACGTTGCCCGCTCTCAGTTCCTTTTGGGGGACCTGATCGAGTTGGAGGATACCGATCTCGTCCGCATCGTAGTCCTTGCCGGTATTCACAAAGCGCACCTTGTCTCCCTTGCGGAGGGTGCCGTTAAAAATCCGGAAGTAGGCGATAACACCCCGAAAGGAATTGTAGACGGAGTCGAAAATGAGGGCCTGGAGGGGCGCCTCCGCATTGCCACTCGGTGTAGGGATGCGGTCGACAATGGCGTTCATGATATCGGGAATGCCCTGCCCCGTTTTGCCGCTGGCCAGTACGATATCGTCCCGCTCACAACCAATCAGGTCGATGATCTGGTCGGAGACCTCGTCAATCATCGCACTTTCCATATCGATCTTGTTGAGGATCGGAATAATCTCCAGGTCATTGTCGATGGCCAAGTAGAGATTGGAAATGGTTTGGGCCTGGATGCCCTGGGTGGCATCGACGATCAGCAGGGCCCCTTCGCAAGCCGCGATGGAACGCGAAACTTCGTAGGAGAAGTCGACGTGTCCCGGCGTATCGATGAGGTTGAATACGTATTGTTCGTCATCCGTATGCTTGTAATACATCTGGATGGCGTGGCTTTTAATGGTAATGCCTCGCTCCCGTTCGATGTCCATATCGTCCAGGGCTTGGTCTTGCATATCGCGTTCGGCGATGGTTTGGGTAAATTCCAACAGGCGGTCCGAAAGCGTGCTTTTTCCGTGATCGATGTGAGCGATGACACAAAAGTTCCTAATGTTCTTCATATCTGTGCAAATATACGGTTTTAGACGTTGTCAGGTTGCCGTATTTTGGGCGAATCCCGTTTGGCAAATTCAGCGAAATGTCATTTTCTGGGGGGGAGGTCAGGGTGGGCAAAGGGAGTAGTGGGAGCACCCGGCAAAAAAAATGTCGGAGTAGGTATGAAACTCCGACACATCAATTAGTGTATGAAACTTAAAAAATAACCAAAATCAAAGGTTTCTATCCCTGCGAGATGCATCAGCCGCCACAATTCCTAAATTTACGGGGACAGTGTAAACCTTGCTTTACGATAACGTAAACGATTTTTAACGAAAAAAAGTATGGAATATCGCAAAAACCGCCTTATTTTCTCTCTTTAACTATTAACTAGACACTAAAAAAGACTCCTTGCCCCTACGTAAGGTTGCACTATCTCGATTTTTTTATTCTCTCCCCATGGAAGCCAAGCTCTACGTCTCCATTTCCGATTTTTTTCGCTCCATCCAGATGGAGCTGCGGCAGGATTTTGACTTTACCATCCACTCGCTCGACCACCTCCACGGCGAGCCCCCCACCCAATCGCCTTTCTTTCGGACCAACTACCACGCCTTCCTCCTCCTCACCGGCGGCCGGGGCTACTACACCATCGACCACCACCGCTTCGAACTCCACGCGGGGGCCTTCTACTTCACCAACCCCGGTCACCTCAAATCCTTCTTTATCGAAGACAACCTCACCGGCTACCTGATGACCTTTTCCGAGGCCTTCCTCAAAGCCAATTTTCCCCTCCCCCTCGAAAACGACTTTCCCTTCCTCTTCCGCGAAACCACCCCGGTGATGTACCTCCCCCCCACCATCTTTGGCGAGCTCCAATCCAGCTTCGACCACCTGTGGCGCGAATACCAGCAGCACTCTCCCTACCAACAGCGCATCCTGGGTTCCCTCCTCGTCGCCCTGCTCTTCAAAACCAATACCCTCCTCCAACAGTACCGCGCCCGTATCGAAACCCAGGGCCGAGCCGCCGCCATCGGTACCGCCTTCCGCCAACTGCTCCACCAAAACATGCTGGACTTTCTCCAGGGCCGGGCCCCTCTCCTCCGCACCGCCAACGACTACGCCCAGCAATTGCACCTGCATCCCAACCACCTCGCCCAAACCATCAAAAGCGAAACCGGCAAGACAATCAAACAGTGGGTGGACGAAAAAATCCTCGCCGAGGCCAAAACCCAACTCGTCCATTCCGACAAAACCATCACCGAGATCGCCTACGACCTGGGCTTTTCCGATCGCTCCAATTTCGCCCGCTTTTTTAAAAAAGAAGTCGGACAAACGCCCGGCCATTTCCGCAAATCTTGAAAATTGACCCCTCGTCCTTCAAAAGCGACCACGCCCGCCCCTAACTCCCCCCCTACCTTTGTAGCGTACCCTTTCGGAAGGGACCATTTTTCACTAACTCACAAAATCAATCACTATGTCTACTTCAAAAATAGCCATCATCACCGGAGGCAGTCGGGGGCTCGGCCGCGATACCGCCCTCCAACTCGCCACCGCCGGTCACGACATCCTCTTTACCTACCGCCACAACCGCGAAGCCGCCGAAGCGAGCCTCCAGCAAATTACCGCCCTCGGTCGCCAAGCCCACTTTCTCCAACTCGACGTGGGCCAAATCGCCAGCTTCGATACCTTTGCCCAGCAAATCAAGCAACTGCTCCAAACCCACTGGCAACGGGACCACTTCGACTTCCTCATCAACAATGCCGGGGTGGGGGCTCACGCCATGATTGGCCAAACTAGCGAGGAGACCTTCGATACCCTCCTCAACGTCCAATTCAAGGGGGTTTACTTCCTCACCCAGACCCTCCTGCCCCTGCTCGCGGATGGCGGACGGATCGTCAACGTATCCACCGGGTTGACCCGTTTTGCCCTCCCCGGCTACGCCGCCTACGCCAGTATGAAGGGCGCCATTGAGACCTTTACCAAGTACCTGGCCAAGGAACTCGGCCCCCGCGGAATCACGGCCAACGTCATCGCACCCGGTGCGATTGACAACGACTTTAACCGGGCCGCTTTCGATCACCAGCCCCAGATCGTGGAGTACATCGCCTCCCAAACCGCCCTGGGACGGGTGGGGCAAAGTTCGGACATCGGTAAGGTAGTCAGTTTTCTGTGTAGCGAGGCGGCGAGCTGGGTCAATGCCCAGCGACTCGAAGCCTCGGGGGGCATGTTTTTGTAGCGAGGCAAAAAGGACCCGCTACTCCCGGACGACCTTGTAGGCTTGTTTGCCCGCCTCCCCCAGGTCCACCTCCAGCAGGTAAATGCCTCGGGGCAGGTCGGCCAAGCTGATCTCCGCCGCGCGTTCGGTCCGTACAGTCCGGCCCATCATATCGCAGAGCTGTACCTGCTGAACGACGGCCTCCGTTTGGACAAACAAGCGGTCGCGGGTGGGGTTGGGATGAATTTGTAGCGGAACCATCGGCGGGCTGGGGACTGCGCCGGTGGTACTCCCCCCACCCACCGGGGCGTCAGCATCGTTGCGAATCTCGGCGGCTTCGAAATAAGCCAATACCGCACTGATTCCATCGTAGCTGCCCCCGCCCCAGAGGGGTACATTGGCCACCGGCAATTCACCGCGCTCCCCGCGATGACTGCCCACCACCACCAGGCCTTTTCGCAGCTTAAAAACATTGTACAGATCGGTATTGTCCGACGATTGCTGGCTCAGGGTATCCCACTGGCCCACCACCAGGGAGCTGTACAGCGGCCGGCTCAGGCTCGGATCGTACTGACGTACGAAGTAATTCCAGGTCGAGCTTCCGCCCTCTCCGGGGCGGGGCATTTTCTGATGGGCATTGCGGGTGGTCATCGTGCGGCGGCCCCGGCCAATCACGATGACCGAGCCATCGGCCGTTACCTTGAGGGCATTGGGTCGCAGACGCGTGGTGTTCAACTGGGGCCAGCCCTGATTGGGATCGGGCCAGGCATCGAGGAGCGGGTCCGGGTGCGGGGCACCGGGGTTTCCGGGATGGTCGGCATACTCCGCTACGTAGGTACTGTGAATCAGGGTCCCTTGGTCCGCCGTCAGCTTGCCCAGCCAAGAAATATGAATGTTGCCGTTGGTCCCGGTAAAGCGGTTTTGAAAACCCCGGGCGGCGGGTTGGCTGGCGACGGTATTGCCCTCCCAGAAGTTTTCGTTGTTGTTGCCGTGGCAACGCGCCATCACCACGATTCCACCGGCGGGCAGGGGGCGCGAATAGTCGATCGCTAAGCCGTCGACGTACTGATCGGGGCTGGAATTCCAGGTGCTGCCATCGGCGCGGACTTCGTGGTAAAGCCGCGACCACCAGCGCAGGGTACCCGTTGCGTCCATCGCCAGTACGGCGGGTTCAAAATCGGGATTGCCGTTGGGGAGGATGCTGCGGGTATTGAAACCGATGTAGCAATGCCCATTGCGGCGGTCCACGACCACTGAAGAAGGGCCGTAGGTGAGGGTACCACTGGGCAATTGGTAGCCTGTGTAGCCGGGCCCATCGGTCGACTGGGTGCTGGCCTGGGGGTCACAGGGGCTCGCAAAAAAGGCATCCAGAGGCCAGGGACCACGAGCGGTGCCGCCGTTGCCATCGGCCACCACGCGTTCGTAGTCCGCCTGCGTCCAGGAGCGGAGATTACAGCGTCCGTCCTTCTTAAACACAATCCCGCTGTGGCTCAGTCCGGCAGCCCCGCCGTCGGGGAAGGCCGAAGCGGGTGTGTTGCGGTATTCGCCACCCGCCACCTTCCAGTGGGTCCGCCAGTTTTCCACCACGTCGAGCACCCCATTTTCGTCCAAACGGTGTAGGGAGGACCAGTTAAAATCGTGGGAATCTCCGCGAACGAAATAGACCCGCCCCTCGGCGTCTACGTCCCAGGGTTGGTACTGCTTGGGGTAGTCACCGCTGACGCATTTGACGTTGTAGGTCCAGTCAAAACCCGTGGGAATGCGATCGACAAAATTGCCGTTGAGTCGGGCCAGAAAGTAGCCGCCCTCGCTGGAATCCTCGGTGGTTCCGCTGAGGTAAATCTGGCCGGTACGGGCTTGGGGGGCATTGGTAAGTTTGATAAAACGAATGTCTTCCGCCGCCCCTTGGGCAAGGTGTACCAGGCCCTTGAGCTGGCTAAAGGTGCTGTCGGTATGCAACAGGAAGGCGTAGCGGTTGGCCCCCAGATTGTTGGCGATGTCTCCGGCGCCCAGATCGATTCGGGGAACGCTCGGAGGCACCCAATCAAGCCCGTCGGCCGCACCCGCAATGAGGACGCTACCGTCCGATAGCTGGACGACGTCGTGGAATACTTCAGCGCCGGCGTTGCCCGCGTAGAAGAGTTTGTTTTGAGCGTGGGTGGAGGTCAGGAATAGGCACAAGATAAACAGGACTCCGGAGCGGAGTCGACAGTTGGTTAGTCGCACGGTTATGAGCTTTTCGAGGTGAATGATGCTGGAATAACAACAAGATTCCCGCCACTTTTGAGAGGCGGGTATATAAGCTTCTTGTTACTGAGAAGACGATACGACGGTGGACTTGGTTGGCCCCCAAAGGAAAAAAAGTAAATAAAAACAACGACTCCCAGCGTCAGGGTATTCAGCTGGGAGTCGGTCCTCTTTATTCCAAATTCTTGATGACTTTTATCTCGGTGAGGGTATCCAAGCCCGCGGTCACCTCGATCAGGATACCGTCCGAAACGCCCACTTCGATGGGACGTTCCGCAAAGCTCCCCGGGGCGTTCTGCACTTTTACAAAATTGGAGTCACCCCGGATGATGAGGTCGCGTTCGTTGATGCGCAGGACGTTTTCTTTGCGCTCCAGGATGATGTCGGCACTGGCGCTATAACCGGCCCGGAGGAAGACGTCCTCCGAGCGTTGGATGGCGGCCCGAACTTCAAACTTTACCGTTCCCTCTTCCTCTAGGCCCTTGGGAGAAATGTACTCCAACGTGGCGGCAAAGGTCTGGTCTTCAATGGCACCGACGGTCATTTCGAGGGGCATGCCCTCGCGCAATTTACCGACGTCCGATTCGTCGACCATTCCTTCAAAAATCAGGGAATTCATATCGGCGACGCTGGCGATGGTGGTCCCCTCGTTGAAGTTGTTCCGCTCGATGACCGAAGTCCCTTCTTCCACGGGTACCTCCAGAATCATCCCATCAACCGTAGAAACGACGACATTGGAGATCTGTTTGGAATTTTTGGTCACCCCTTCGCGGAGCAACTGGAGGTTGTTGATGGCCGCATCCAACTCTTGGCGCCGGATGTCGACGTCGGTTTCAAACTGCTTGAGGTTGTTGGTAGCCAAGATCTGGGCGTTGTCCAATTCGGCCTGGCGAATTTCCAGGTCAACTTTGAAGCGGTTGTAGTCGATTTCGGAGATGATGCCGTCGGCGAAAAGCTTTTGTTGGCGAATTTCTTCGCGCTGGGCATTGTCGTAATTGACCCGGGCTGCCTCCACATCCAGCTTTTTGAGAAACACCTCTTTTTGGCGCTCCAATTCCCGCTGGGCTTCCTGGTAGCGAATCCGCGCCAGCTCGACGGTCGACTGGGCATTATTGACGTTGACCTCGTTGGGCACCAACTTGATCCGCGCCAGTTTGTCCCCCTGCTTGACGATTCCTCCGGGCTCGACAAATAATTTTTCGACCACGCCACTGACCTGTGGTTTGATGATGACTTCCTTGCGGGGCTTGACGGCTCCCGTGGCCACGGCTTTGCGGGTAATATTCCCCATTTCCGCCTTTGTCGTTTCCGTACCTTTTTCCGTTCCCTCCGATTGGGACACGAAGTAAGCCCCCAGGGCCACCGTAAGTAAAAGCAAAACGGCCACCAGGCCAATGACTCAACCTTTGTTCATAATATTTTCAAATGGTTTTAGAGTTTCTATGCGTATCGAACCGCCGTTTTAGCAAGCCGCACCAATCGTGGCTTGCTTGCCGGTCACTCGTCCTTGAGGGCCACCACGGGGCGAATGCTCGCCGCTTGCATGGCCGGGAGCAAGCCCGTGATTGCTCCCGAAATAATCAAAATCAATAAGGCCAGTACTCCCACCCGCAGGTCCACCTCGGGCCGGCCCAAGAAGCCGTCTCCCCATCCCCCACGGAAAGCCCCAGCAAATAGATCAGGCCCGTACCCAACACCAGACCGAGGTAGCCCGCCAGGGTGGTGATAAACACCGATTCGAGCAGTACCATACTGACGATCGACTGCGGCGAGGCGCCCAAAGCCTTGCGGACAACAATTTCCTTGGTCCGATCCTTGACCACGATCAGCATGATGTTACCCACTCCAATGACTCCCGCCAACAAACTCCCGATCCCCACAAACCAAACGATGAATTTGATCCCAGTAAAGAGGCCCATGATTTCCGCAAACTCCTCCTCGACGTTGTCCACCCAAATGGCTTTCTTGTCGTTGGGCGCGATGGAGTGGCATTTTTTCAAGATGTTGAGGATATCGTCTTCCACGGAACTGGCGCTGACCTCGGGATACATGGAGCAAACGAACCAACCGATGCGGTTGGGCAGGTTGGTCAGTTGCTGGGCGGTGGTGAGGGGAAGAAAAATGGTCTTCTCGTCCTGGAGGCCATCATTGCCCCGCCGGTCGGATTTAATCAAGCCCACCACCAGGTATTCGGCACCGCGAATTTTGATGTTCTGCCCGATGGGGTCCTCCTCCTGGGTAAACAGCACTTCCCGTACCCGGCGCCCGATGACGCAGACCTTGCGCCGCCGCTCCATGTCCAGGGCATTGAGAAAGCGGCCTTCGACCATTTCCAGGGCGTCGATGTGCAGCAGGTCCGGGGTATCCCCCCGCGCCTCGAAGGCCCCTTTGCGATCGCCGTGGCTCACCTCGCCACTGGGCATCCAGAGTCGGGGGGCCAGGTATTGAATCTTATCACCCAAGCGGCTGCGAATGGCCTCCATATCGTCCAGGGTCAGCCGCACCCAGCGGCCCGGTTTGCGACCCTTGTAAGGTTTGGAGGTCCGGTTGCCCCCCGCGTAGAGGCTGTTCTTGGCGTGTCCGCCCAGGATACTCATCACCCCGTTCTCCAACCCCTTGCCAGCGCCCATCAGTACGACCAGCATAAAGATACCCCAGAAGACCCCCAGGGCGGTGAGGAAGGTCCGCAGCTTATGCTTTTTGATGGTGTTGAAGATTTCCTGCCACTTGTCGTAGTCGAACATAGGTTGCGTTTTTGGTGGGTAGCCCTAGCCCTTCATGGCGGTTACCGGATTAATCTTGACGGCCTGGAGGGCTGGAATCAGCCCCGCTACGACCCCACTGAGAATCAGGATAAACAAAGCGACGAGCACCGTTCCCAGGTTGACGCTGGGGTTGTAGAAAAATTCTGCATCGATATCGTTGCTGATCATAAACTGGTTGAGCCCATAAATCACGGCCAGCCCCGAGGCCAGGCCGAGGTAGCCCGCTACACTGGTCAGGAAGACGGATTCTTGTACGATCATCACCACGATGGAATTGGGCGTGGCCCCGAGGGCCTTGCGGACTCCAATCTCCTTGGTCCGCTCCTTGACGGTGATTAGCATGATGTTGCTCACCCCAATGACTCCGGCGATGATGCTACCAATGCCGACGAACCAGATAAAGGTTCGGATGAGTGTCATCACGGTTTGGATGTCCTGAAATTCTTCGCTGCGGTTAAAAAAGCCGATGGCGGAACGATCGGAGGGGGAAAACTTGTGCTGGGCGGCCATTTGCTGGCGGATGCGCTCCTCCAGCAGTTTGGTTTCCGCAATGGGGGTATCTCCCATTTCGAGGATGATGGTTTGGACCTGGTCGCTGCCTTGGATGCGCTGTAGGGTGGAGGAAGGGATATAGATGCGTTGCATCTCGCGTTCGCGTTCTTCGTAAAATACTCCGACGATTTGGTACTTGACGCCCTTGATATTGAGGTATTCACCGAGGGCGGTTTGGGCTTCGTTGAAAAAGCCATCGCGGACGGGCTGACCAATGACGCAGACTTTGCGAAACTCGTCGATGTCGGTGGCGTTGATAAAGCGGCCTTCCCGCATTTGGGGCAATTCCACGGCTTGGTGGCCGGGTTGGACGGCTTCCACGCGGTAGGACAGGCTTTTGTCGCGGTAGGAGACGAAAAATTCGCCCCAGAGGTTGTTGCGGAGGCTGGCGTAAGCGATCTCGGGATGCTGCTCGATCCGTTCGTAGTCGTCGTTGGTGAAGTTGATAAAGCGGCCGGCGGGGAGGCCCTTGTAGGGCTCGGAGGTTTGCTGGGTCCAGATCCAGAGGGTATTGAGGGCATCGTTTTGGAAGTCGCGGCGGGCGCTGTTTTCCAATCCATTGCCCGAGCCGAGGAGGATGACGAGCATAAAAATGCCCCACCAGACGCTAAAGGCCGTGAGTAGGGTACGGAGCTTGTGCCGCCCCAGGGAACCAAAGATCTCTTGCCATTTGTCGATGTCGATCATATCAGCGGGAGGTTTTTGGGGGTGCAATTTCGGTATTCCGTTCGATCAGGCCGTCCTTGAGCCGGATGATGCGTTTGGTCTTGTGGGCGATGTCGTTTTCGTGGGTGACGATGACGACGGTGATGCCTTCTTCGTTGACGCGTTGGAAGAGTTGCATCACATCGTAGGAGGTCTGGCTATCGAGGGCGCCGGTGGGTTCGTCGGCGAGGATGACTTTGGGTTGGGTAATCAGGGCTCGGGCGATGGCGACGCGCTGTTGTTGCCCTCCGGAGAGCTGGGTGGGCAGGTGGTCGGCCCAGTCGCGGAGCCCCACGCGATCGAGGTATTCGAGGGCGATTTCCTGACGCTGCTTGCGGGGTACTTTTTGGTAGTACAGGGGCAGCGCCACGTTTTCCACGGC
>ERZ1740065.545-NODE-545-length-20506-cov-10.235539_pt1 | contig 20506 bp, 19 predicted proteins | sample MGYA00581738_ERZ1740065 | MGnify/ENA primary metagenome ERZ1740065 (study PRJEB43018, sample SAMN04849749) | marine metagenome | isolation source: floating plastic debris | place: Pacific Ocean | collected 2008-09-01 | study: EMG produced TPA metagenomics...
GACGTGCAAAATGGGGCGGACCAAATCGCGAGGTGGGGTCGCGTTTGGGCGCAGATCCAAACATGTTCCACCAAGCACAACAACCATCCGTGGGGCCCGTGTGATGTTCGGGTGATACACAAAGGAGGGACACATGGGAGACATCTTAGGGCTCGTTGGAAAACGGCTCGGATTGGGTTTGATCATCTTGCTGGTCATATCCATCATTATCTTCTTCATGGTGGAATTGCTTCCCGGTGACATCGCGCAAGCGGTGCTGGGGCAAGGTGCCACAGAAGAAAACCTCGCCGCTTTGCGTGAACAGATGGGGTTAAACAAACCCGCTGTCGTGCGGTATTTGGACTGGCTCAGCGGTGCTGTTTTGCTTGATTTCGGCACCTCTATCGTGACTGGGGCTCCGGTTGTTGAGACGATCGGCACACGCTTCATGAACACGCTCTTCCTCGCGGCCTACGCGGCCGTGATCGCGGTTCCAATCTCCATCATTCTGGGTGTTTTGGTGGCTCTGCTGCGCAACACGATCTTTGACCGCGCAGCCAACGTTGTGACCCTCTCCTTTATCTCGTCGCCCGAGTTCTTCCTGGGCTACATCCTGATCCTTTACTTCGCGGTGAAGTGGCAGATGTTCCCGGCGATTTCGAGCTTGAGCGATAACATGACGTTCCTTGAGCTTCTTGAGCGCACGTTCCTACCGGCGCTGACCTTGGTCTTGGTGGTGATGGCGCACATGATGCGCATGACCCGAGCGGCGATCATCAACCTGCTCGCATCACCCTATATCGAGATGGCGCGCCTGAAAGGCACACCACCCTGGAAGGTGATTGTGAAACACGCGCTTCCCAATGCCTGGGCGCCGATCATCAACGTGGTCGCGCTGAACCTCGCCTACCTGATCACTGGCGTGGTCCTCGTGGAGGTGGTGTTCGTCTATCCAGGTATCGGACAGGCCCTCGTGGACTCAGTGGCCAAACGGGACTTCCCGGTGGTTCAGGCCTGCTGTCTCATCTTCGCGGCGACCTTCATCTTGCTCAATCTGGCAGCGGATGTTGGCGCAATCCTCACTAACCCGCGTTTGCGGCATCCGAAGTAAGGGGATCGCGAAATGTTTGTACTAATATACTTCGTCTTTCTGACGGTGTGCTTCCTAGCGTCTGCTTATTTCAACCAGCGTACAGCATTCATGCTGACCTTCTCACTGTTCATGATCTCGATGATCCTGTTCATCGTCGGCGGCGATGCGGCGCTGAGATCTGTCGCAATTGGGGCCGCGCTTTTGGCAGGGGCCGCTGCGGTGTCTTTCGGTTTCAAGGAATTCCTTGTGCAGATGGCCGATGGCGACGCGGGCGCGTTCCTGCGGGGCGGCATGATGCTTCCGGTCATGGGTGTTTTTGCCCTGCTGGCGTTTGCCTCGGCATATCTTGGCTGGGGCGTCACAGAGGTGTTCATCACCCTTGTGGTCCTCGCTTTGATCCTTGCGCCTATGTCGCCTGACTTTGCCAAAGAATTGCGCACAGCTCCCTTGACCGCGGCCTTCGGTATGTTCGTGATCTTCGTGGTCTCGATCATGGCGATCTATGCGCCACTCATCGCACCGTATGGAGAGGCAGAGGTGATTTCCTCGGCCTTTGCACCTCGGGATGAAAGCCTGTTGCTGGGCGCGGACCAGCTGGGTCGTGACATGTTCAGCCGCGTCATCTACGGCGCGCGGAACACGGTGACGCTGGCCCTTCTTGGGACGACACTTGCGTTCATTCTGGGCGCGATGGCGGGTCTCCTGGCGGCCACAAAGGGCGGCATGTTTGACCAGGCCATGGGCCGGACAGCGGATGTGATCATGTCGATCCCCTCGCTGATCTTCGCCTTGCTGATGCTGTCGATCTTCGGCGGCTCTCTGGCCAGCCCATCGACCAGCTTCTACCTGCTCTTTGGCTTTGCCATCATCGTGGGGCTTTTGTTCCTTGCGGCGGCAGCAGAAGGGGCCATGGGATGGGTCATTGGTGCGGCTGTGATGATCGGCGCAGGCCTCGCCTTTGCGGCGGCCGGTACGACGATCTTTGATGCCTCCGAAGTCATCCTGATCCTCGTTGTTGCGGTGATCTACTCGCCGCGTGTGTTCCGCCTTACCAGGGCGGTCGCGGGCAACGTGGTCGTGATGGACTATATCGAAGCGGCCAAGCTGCGCGGTGAGGGCAACTGGTACCTCATCCGTCGTGAAATCCTGCCCAACTCCACGGCGCCACTCGTCGCGGAATACGGTCTGGAATTCTGTTTCGTGTTCCTCCTGATCGCGGGTCTGAGCTTCCTTGGCCTCGGTATTCAGCCGCCCACGGCGGACTGGGGATCGATGGTGCGAGAAAACGCGACCCTTATTTCGTTTGGTGACCCAACACCGCTTATCCCGGCTGCGGCGATTGCCCTGCTGACGATTGCGGTCAACTTCGTCGTCGACTGGATGCTGTTCCGGTCCTCAGGCCTAAAGGAGCAATGATCCATGGCTGAGCAAAAGAAAGAAGTCCTTCTGAAAATCAGGGATCTGAAGATCCAAGGTTACACAGATGAAACTTGGATCGACATCATTAAGGGTGTCGATCTGACCCTCCACCGTGGTGAAGTGATGGGTCTAATCGGAGAATCCGGTGCGGGCAAATCCACGATCGGGGCGGCCGCCATGGGCTATGCTCGCGACGGAACGCGCATCACCGATGACTCATCTATTGAGTTTGACGGAATGGAGTTGACCACCGCGTCGGAAGGGGAGCGTCGCGCTTTGCGCGGCTCTCGTATCGCCTATGTCGCGCAATCAGCGGCGGCGTCGTTCAATCCGGCGCACAAGCTGATTGACCAGCATACCGAGGCCCCGCTTCAATACCGCATCAAGAAGCGGGTAGAGGCCCAAGAAGACGGTGTAGAACTCTATCGCCGTCTGCGCCTGCCGAACCCTGATGAGATCGGTTTCCGCTATCCGCACCAGGTGTCGGGCGGTCAGTTGCAGCGTGCAATGACGGCGATGGCCATGTCGTGTCGGCCGGACCTCATCATCTTTGATGAACCGACCACCGCTTTGGACGTGACCACGCAGATCGAGGTCTTGGCCGCGATCCGTGATATCGTGGAGCAGTTCAACACGGCCGCGCTTTACATCACCCACGACCTCGCGGTTGTGGCCCAGATGGCCGACACGATCAAAGTGCTGCTCAAGGGCAACGAGGTAGAGCAAGCCCCTACCGAAGAGATGCTCAACAATCCCAAAGAAGACTACACCAAGTCGCTTTGGGCCGTGCGCGATTTCACCAGCCCACAGCGGTACCGCCCAAAAGACGGTGTGCCTTTGATTTCGGTAAAGAACGTGGATGCGTCCTATACAGGCGGTGCGAAGGTTCTCGACGATGTGTCCTTTGATATCTACGAGGGCATGACAGTCGCCGTGGTGGGTGAGTCTGGGTCGGGCAAATCGACCACGGCGCGCTGTATCACTGGTCTTCTGCCGCCTTCTAAAGGTGAGATCCTGTTCCGCGGGGAGCCGTTTGAACCGGATTACCGGAAACGGCCTCGAGAGCAGCTGCGTCAATGCCAGATGATTTACCAGATGGCCGATACCGCACTGAACCCAAAGGTGAAGATCTCCGAGATCATTGGCAGACCGGCCCAGTTCTATTCTGGCCTGACGGGCGCTGCGCTGAAGAACCGTGTGGATGAATTGCTCGACCTGATCGAACTTGATCCATCCAAGTTCTACAATCGATATCCGCCTGAGCTTTCCGGTGGTCAGAAACAGCGGATCGGTATCGCCCGTGCGCTTGCCGCCGAGCCTACCTTCATTGTCTGTGACGAGGTGACATCAGCCCTGGATCAGCTTGTGGCCGAGGGTATCCTGCGCTTGCTGGACAAGCTGCAGAATGAACTGAAGCTGGCCTACATGTTCATCACCCATGACCTTGCGACAGTGCGGTCCATCGCGGATGAAGTGGTGGTGATGCAATACGGCAAAGTGGTGGAGCAAGGGCCCAAGGACGACATGTTCAAGCCGCCGCATCATCCTTACACGGATCTGTTGCTCAGCTCCGTTCCTGAAATGGATCCGAACTGGCTTACGACGCTTCTTGAAGAGCGTGGTGTGGACAATGTGGGCGATGCAGCCTCCGCCAAGATGGCAGAGCAAAGCAAGTAACGCGATGTAGCATCCAAAGAGAAACGGCGGGTATCTGACCCGCCGTTTTTTGTTCGAGGTTTTGCGAGGCGCGCCCGAAAGGGAGCGACGAGCGCCGGGTTAATCCCAACAGCTGATCAGAACAGTGATCCCTGTCGCCATCCGGGACAGCGTTTCCGGAGGGACTGGCACGCTCGCCGCGGATGCCTGCGGGAACACACCGGCCTGTTCCAGGACGCGTGTCAGAGCGTCTGAATTCGCTGCAAAGCTCACGCCTTCTGGCAATTGCCGCCCCTCAGTATCGTCCGGTAGTAGCATACCCACGACCGCGCCAAACCCATCCACGATAGGCCCGCCCGCGTCGCCCTCAAGCGGGGCAAGCGCCAAGCGTTTGAGCTGAGTGTCGCCGTCCAATCCGCGCACGTCTGCCAATTGTCCAAATGTCAATGTCGGCGACCCGAGCACACCACCATAGGAAAAGCCCGCCACCGCGATGTCGGACTTCAACTGCGGAGAGACAAGTTGAAAGGCCGCGACAGAATTGGGCGCGAGCGGTGTTTGAGGCCGCAACACCGCGATGCCAATCTTGTCGTCAATCGCCACCACATTGGCGGCGTAATCTTCGTCAATCGTGACGCGTTCGCAGCCCTGGACGGCCTCAAGTGCCGTTATGACGGTTCCCGACGTGTCGACGAAAAACCCCGACCTCGACAGTCTCGGCCGACGAATTTCAAGCCCGGACACCAGATCCACACTTTGGGATTGAGCATCCTTTTGCGTCGAACGCAGCACGCCGGGCACGCGTTGAAAGCTGCCCTGGATCTCGCTGAGCAGGGTGCGACGGCGGTCTTCATCGCCGGTGGGCCAGATCAGAGTAAACCCTTTGATCTCCCCATTCCGGACCCAGGCCTGCGAATGCGACGTGAACGTGCTGTTCTGCCCGCGCAGCGTGAACCCGTCGCCTTCGATCGCGCGCTCCCCCTCTTCGGGCACAATTTCGAGCGTTTGCATAATGTCATATAGCGCAATCAGTTTGTTGCGATCGCCGGGCTGACTGATCAAGAGCATCCGCGCCTCAGGCACCTCGCCTGTGCCTTCAAAAAACACGAATGGGGCCTCATACCGTCCGAACTCAACAGCCGCGAGCGGCACTTTGATCTGAATGCCAGAGGTGTCATCCTGCAGCGTCCGAACGTCGAGATCCTCCAGATCGACTGCGAACTGGTTGATCAGCTCTGCGCGTTGGCGAGATGTCAAAACACCCGTCGCTTCAAATCCAAAACTCGATTGCCACGCGCGAATGCCCGCTCTGGTGCCTGGCCCAAATGACGCGTCAATCGCCCCGGGATAGAACCCGGCCTCCTGCAGCTTTCGCTGTATTTCCATGCGTTCTTCGGTGTTCAATTGCGACTCTGCTTGACGCGCATCAAACTGGGTTTCCTCATTGAGGGCCTCTTGCGTGTCTGGCAAAATGCGTGGCCCTGACTGGGCTGTCGCATCCGAAGCAGTCGCAATCACCAAGAGGCCTAAAAGCAAAGGTAGGATTGAGCGCGTCATGGCAAAAAGGTCTTCCTCTTGGTGAGTCACTGGAACATGGCCCAACTCTAACAGGTTGATGTCTGGGTGCACCCGAAATTTGCGTGCCTCTTTGATTGACCCTTTGACCCGTGCACCGTAGGAGTTTGAGCGCATAAGGCCAGGCCTCTGACGCCTTGGACAGAACGAGCGACAAGGTGGAAGGTGACATGTCTGAAATGCCGGAAAAGCCACGCAGTTTTCAGGAGATCATCCTGCGTTTGCAAAGCTATTGGGCGAGCCAGGGATGCGCCATTATGCAACCCTATGACATGGAGGTTGGCGCGGGTACGTTCCATCCCGCAACCACGCTGCGGTCGCTGGGATCGCGGGCCTGGGCGGCGGCCTATGTGCAGCCCTCTCGTCGCCCGACAGATGGGCGCTACGGGGAAAACCCCAACCGTCTTCAGCATTATTATCAGTACCAGGTCCTGATAAAGCCCAGCCCGCCGGATCTTCAGGATCTCTATCTTGGCTCGCTCAAAGCGATTGGCATCGACATGGGGCTGCATGACATTCGGTTCGTCGAAGATGACTGGGAAAGCCCGACGCTTGGGGCCTGGGGCCTGGGGTGGGAGGTCTGGTGCGATGGGATGGAAGTGAGCCAGTTCACCTATTTCCAGCAGGTGGGCGGGCATGATTGCCGTCCTGTTTCCGGAGAGCTGACCTACGGGCTGGAGCGGCTTGCAATGTACGTTTTGGGTGTGGATCACGTCATGGAGATGCCGTTCAACGATCCTGACGCGCCCATCGCCCTGCGGTATGGAGATGTGTTTCGCCAGACAGAAGAGGAATACAGCCGGCATAATTTTGATGCGGCCAATACGGATGTCTTGCTGCGCCATTTCGAAGAGGCGGAAGCCGCATGTGAGGCGCTTTTGTCCGTTCCGGAGGAGGATCCCAAGACGGGAAAGCGCATCATCATGGCGCATCCTGCCTATGACCAATGCATCAAGGCCAGCCATATCTTCAACTTGCTCGATGCGCGCGGTGTGATTTCGGTGACAGAACGCCAGGCCTATATCGGTCGCGTGCGCGCGCTCGCCAAACAATGCGCGGATGCCTATGTGCGCACCGACGCGGGCGGGTTTGACGCCTGATGGGGAAGTTTTTGTCCATTTTGATTGTCGGCTCGGCGCTGATTGCGGGCGTGGCGCTCTACTACCTGCAGGTTTACCATTTCTATGAAGAGGTGCGGCCCACGGGCGAAGATGACGTTCAACTGACATCTTTGGTCTCCGGCGAGGCCGAGCCCATTCTCTACAGTGGTTTTGAGGGCATCGACGCCAACAGTTCGCCCATTCGGTATCGCGCCTGTTTCACCACGTCTTTGAGCCGGGACACACTTGGTGGCACCTATGAGCCCTATGAGGACGCGGTTCCTTTGGAAGCGCCCGGTTGGTTTGAGTGTTTTGATGCCGGTGAGGTGGGCGCAGGGTTGTCTGACGGGACCGCGCACGCCTATCTGGGACAGCGCGATGTGATCTACGGCATCGACCGCATCGTCGCCATTTTTGAGGACGGTCGAGGCTTTGTCTGGCATCAGATAAACCGCTGTGGTGAGGTGGTGTTTGACGGCCAGCCCGTCCCGGAAGATTGTCCTGCCCCGCCCGAGAGGTAATGGCATGCCCCAGGCGTTTGTGATGCCCGAATTTCTGACCATCACGATGGGCATCGCGGTGTTTCTGACAGGGTCATTTTTGACCCGCCAGTTTGCAGTGTTGAGAAATTTCAACATTCCCGAACCCGTCACGGGCGGATTGCTGGCGGCATTTGTGTTTTGGGGCGTGTCATCAGCGCTCCAGATCGATCTGTCCTTTGAAACGCAAGGTCGCGATATCTTTCTCGTCCTGTTTTTTGCATCAATCGGGCTCAGTGCGCGGGTCTCTGACCTTTTGGCTGGTGGCAAACCTTTGCTTTTGTTGTTAATTTTGACGATTACGTTGATCGTCGCGCAGAATGTTGTCGGCGTTTTTGGCGCGACGGTCTTTGGGTTTCCGCCACAAAGTGGCGTGCTTTTCGGGTCGGCCGCGCTCATAGGTGGCCATGGGACGGCCATTGCCTGGTCTCCCGAAGTGGCTGCGGTTACCGGTATGGATGGGGCGGCAGAGCTTGGGGTGGCGGTGGCCACGATTGGCTTGATCCTTGCGGCTTTGATTGGCGGACCGATCGCCAAATACCTTGTGGCGCGTGACAGTCTGGCCCCGGACCGCCCGGACGAAGATCATACGGTCGGTTTGCCCAATGACGAGAGCACGGCACCAGGTCTTATCACGCATATCACCCTTATGCGGGTGGTCTTGGTGCTCAACCTCTGTGTGATCGGTGGCTTTTTCCTCTCTCAACTGATTGAGGAAACAGGCCTGAGATTGCCTCTGTTTGTGCCCTGCCTGATCGTGGGCATTGTCATTGGTAACGCGTTAAGTGCGCTCATGCCAAATGCCCCGCCAATCGCGCGATCTCCAACACTGGCTGTCGTGTCTGAATTCACCCTGAGCGTTTTTCTAGCCATCTCTCTGATGACCTTGGATTTTTCTGCTCTGGCCGGTTTAGGCCTTCCTTTGACGACGATACTTGCAGCGCAAACCATCTTCGCGGTGATCTTTGTGGTCTATGTGCTGTTTCCCGTTTTGGGGCGAGGATATCGGGCGGCTGTTCTGGCGGCTGGTTTTGGCGGGTTTGCCTTGGGTGCGACACCCACGGCGATTGCAAACATGACTGCTGTGACCAAACGATATGGCCCGTCCCCCATGGCGTTCGTCGTTTTGCCCTTGGTGTCGGCATTCTTTGTCGATATCGCAAACGCGTTCGTCATTCAGACGATTGTTGGATTTTGAAAGTGAACCATGCCTGACCTTTTGATCGAACTCTTCTCGGAAGAAATCCCGGCGCGGATGCAGCGCCGCGCCTCGGAGGATTTGCGCGATCGGGTCACAGGCGGGCTGCGTGAGGCGGGGCTGACTTTCGGCGAGTCGCATGCCTATGCCACGCCAAGGCGGCTGGCTTTGGCCGTCGAAGGGGTGGATGCCCAAAGCCCCACCGTTGTGGAAGAGCGCAAGGGGCCGCGTGCAGATGCGCCCGAAAAGGCGATCGAAGGGTTTTTGCGCGGTGCCGGTGTGGCGCGTGAGGATCTTGAACTGCGCGATGAGAAAAAGGGCCAGGTCTACTTTGCCAAGATCACAAAGCCCGGGCGCAGCGCTGATGTGATCGTGGCCGAGGTTCTTGAGAGTGTTGTGCGCAATTTTCCATGGCCCAAATCCATGCGTTGGGGTGCAGGCAGTTTGCGGTGGGTGCGACCGTTGCAATCGATCCTGTGCATCCTGACCGAGGGCGATGCGGCGCGTGTTGTGGCGCTCGACATCGACGGGATCGCCGCAGGGGACACGACCGAAGGCCATCGGTTCATGGCGCCTGGGCGCTTTGCCGTGGGCAGTTTCTCGGAGTATGAGGCGGGCCTTCTTGAGCGCAAGGTTGTTTTGAACCCGAAAGAGCGAGCAGAGGCCATTGAGACAGCGGCCGAGAGCCTTGCCCAGTCTGCGGGGCTGGAGGTTGTGCCGGATGCAGGGCTTTTGGCGGAAGTGAGCGGTCTGGTGGAATGGCCGGTGCCGCTCATGGGGGAGATCGAAGAGGCGTTTCTGGACCTCCCCCCGGAAGTGCTGCAAAGCTCCATGCGTGAGCATCAGAAGTTCTTTTCCCTGCGCAATCCAGAAGCAGGGCAGATCGAGCGGTTTGTGACAGTCGCCAATGTGGAGACCGCAGATGACGGCGTCACGATCCTGGCGGGCAACCAGAAGGTTCTTGCGGCTCGATTGTCGGATGCAAAGTTCTTTTGGGAAAACGACCTGCGCGTGGCGCGTGACGGGATGGGCGCTTGGCTTGAAAAGCTTGAAAACGTGACCTTCGAGCGAACGCTTGGAACGCAGGCCGCTCGGGTCGCGCGCATGGAAACACTGGCACGAGAAATTGCGCCTGTGGTGGGAGCCGATCCAGAGCTTGCCGGAGAAGCCGCACGTGTGGCCAAAGCCGATCTCAGTTCAGAAATGGTCAATGAGTTTCCCGAGTTGCAGGGTGTGATGGGGCGTTACTATGCCGTTGAGGCTGGTCTGCCAGAGGATGTGGCCGTTGCGTGTGAAGAGCATTACTCGCCGCTCGGGCCCTCTGACGAGGTCCCAACGCGTCTCGTCTCGGTGGCCGTGGCGCTCGCAGATAAGCTGGATACCTTGATCGGGTTTTGGGCGATTGATCAAAAACCCACCGGATCAAAAGATCCGTTTGCGTTGCGCCGCGCAGCGCTTGGGGTAATTCGGCTGGTTCTGGAGAACGAAAAACGCCTTGGATTGAGGAATTTTATCAATTCTGGCTTTGTAGCTCATGGTGTGCCGGGGCCTGACCCAAGCGACCAAGAAGACTTTACTGGAATGGCACAACGATTCAGTTTGCTAACTTTCATCCATGACCGTCTTAAGGTGTATTTGCGCGATCAAGGGCTGAGCCATGACGTGATTGACGCCTGTCTGGCGCTCGAAGGCGACGATGATCTTGCCCTTGTGGTGGCCCGTGCCCGCGCGTTGCAAGCGGTTTTGGCCACAGACGATGGTGAAAACCTCGTCCAAGGGTTTAAACGCGCCAACAATATCCTCACGCAAGCTGAAGAAAAGGACGGTGTTGAGTATTCCTACGGCGCGGACATCAAGTTTGCCGAAGCCGCAGAAGAAAGGACATTGTTTGAGGCGCTTGATCGCGGAGAGGCGGAGATTTCAAAAGCAGTGCTCGCGGAGGACTTTGAGGCGGCCATGGGCGCTATGGCGGCGCTGCGTGGTCCGATTGACGCGTTTTTCGAAGCAGTGCAGATCAATTCAGACAATGATATCCTGCGCCGAAATCGCCTCAATATGCTGAGCCGCATTCGCCAGATTTGCCGTCAGGCTGCGGACCTGAGCCGCTTGGAAGGCTGACGCATGCACAGGTCGCACTGTCGCGGTAAGATGACACAGGAGGGTTGCTTTTGTGTCGTTGAAAGGCAAAAGTGCTGCGGTGCAGCATAACCAAGACCATATCACCCTGATCACGCCGGATGCGCCATTGTCCGCGGCCACCCACGGTGGACGCGCCAAGTGCCTGCAGCGCTTGGTGCGCCTTGATCTGCCCGTGCCGCAGACATTGGCCCTTTCATTTCAAACGGTTCGGGGCATAGCGGCCGGTGATTTGCCGGACCCCGAGACGCTGCTCGCGCCCTTTTCCCACTGGGCCGTGCTCTGCGTGCGCCCATCGTCGGAAGACCCGGATTGGGGTGGCCCTGGCGCGGTTTTGAACATCGGTATGAATGGGGCCAACCACCTGGAGCTGTCACATCAGATTGGCGAAGAAGCCTCGGCAGAGCTTTACTTGCGCTGTGTCCAGGCCTTTGCCATTCATGTCGCGCGCCTCGACCCGGAAATGTTCGAAGATGTCTCTGACAACCCAATCGAAGGCTTGCGTCAGGCGCTCAGAGCCTATGAGGACGAAACCGAAGAGCCGTTCCCCCAGGATCGTGGCGTGCAGTTGCTGGAAGTGCTGCGATCCATGGCGCGCGCCTGGGAAGGGACGACGGCGCGGCTTTTGCGTCAGGCGAAGGGCGCGCCAGTTGATGCAGGCCTTGGTCTGGTTGTGCAACAGATGGCGCTTGGCCTGGGCAAAGGCGAAAGCGGGTCTGGCGTGATGCAGCTGGTCAATTCCTCGACCGGGGAGCGCAAGATCACCGGGCGCTATCTGAGCCAAAGCCAAGGACGCGAAGCGCTGAGCCAAGGCGCGGATGCGTTGTTTCTCGAGCGCGATCCAAGGGGGCCGTCGCTGGAAGAGTTGGCGCCGGAGGCCTTTGCAGAGCTCAAGGATCACACCGGTGTCATGCGGCACCGGCTGCGAGAGGAAATGCAAGCCGAGTTCACGATTGAGAACGGCAAACTCTTCCTTCTGGATGGCATTCGCGTTGCGCGAACCGCCAGGGCCGCAGTCGCGATCGCCGTTGCCTTGGCGGAAGACAAGATCATTTCTCATGAAGAGGCGCTTTTGCGCATTGAACCCAGGGCGCTGAACGAACTTTTGCACCGACAGGTGGATCCGAACGCGCGGCGTGACGTGCTGGCCCGCGGGATTGCCGCAAGCCCCGGCGCGGCAAGCGGGCGGATCGTGTTTGATGCAGAAGAAGCGCAGGCCAGCGAAGCCCGTGAAGAAGCCTGCATTCTTGTCCGAAAAGAGACCAGCCCCGAAGACATCCGCGGGATGCACGCCGCCGCTGGTGTGTTGACTGAGCGTGGAGGGATGACGAGCCATGCAGCGGTGATAGGTCGTGGCATTGGGACGCCGTGCGTTGTAGGGGCGTCGGAAATCGAGATCCGGCCTCGGCGCAAGCAGCTGATTTTCCCCGATGGGCGGATTTTGAAAGCCGGTGATCTGGTCACGATTGATGGGACAAGTGGCGACATTCTGGCGGGTGACACGCCGCTTTTGGAAGCCGCGCATGATGATGCGCTGAACACGTTGATGGCGTGGGCTGATGATGCGCGCGATATCAAAGTGCGCGCCAATGCAGACACCCCGGCCGATGCGGAGCTTGCGCGCGGGTTCAAGGCGCAAGGCATCGGTCTTTGCCGCACAGAGCACATGTTTTTTGAGCCCGACCGCATGACCGCGATGCGAGAGATGATCTTTGCCGATGAAAGTGACGATCGCGCGGCGGCGTTGGAGATCCTCTTGCCGATGCAGAGGGCCGACTTCATTGAAGTCTTTCGCATTATGCAAGGCCAACCGGTGTGCATTCGTCTGTTTGATCCCCCGCTGCACGAGTTCCTTCCGACCGATCGATCGGGGATGAGAGAGCTGGCGGAAGCCCTTGATCTTCCGCTGTCCGATGTGACGCGACGGGTCGAGAGCCTGATGGAATACAATCCCATGCTGGGCATGCGTGGGGTGCGTCTTGGGATCACTGTCCCTGAGATCTATGACATGCAGGCGCGTGCGATTTTTGAGGCAGCCATTGAAGCAAGCCGTGAAGGAGATCCCGTTTCGCCGGAGATTATGATCCCGCTTGTGAGCGCAAAGCGGGAAGTGGAATTGGTGAAAACGCGGATTGATGCTGTGGCCGCCGCCGTGCGCACAGAGCAAAAAGCGGATTTTGATTTCGAATTGGGCGTGATGGTGGAAACGCCGCGGGCGGCCTTGCGAGCTCATGAGATTGCGCCTCAGGTTTCGTTTTTGAGCTTTGGAACGAATGACCTCACGCAGATGGCCTATGGGCTGAGCCGTGATGATGCGGGGCGGTTCATGTCAAGCTATGTCCAACAGGGCGTTTTTCCCGAAGATCCGTTCCATTCGCTGGACACTGAAGGGGTTGGCGAGCTTTTGACAATTGGGGCAGAGCGCAGCCGCGCGGTGACGCCTGGCCTGACGCTGTCGATTTGCGGCGAACATGGCGGAAACCCCGAATCGATTGCGTTTTGCCGCGCCGCAAAATTCAACTATGTGTCGTGCTCGCCGTTCCGTGTTCCGGTTGCGCGCCTTGCCGCCGCTCAGATCGCTTTGTGCGAAAAGATGGGTAATGGATTGAAATAAAAAAAATTTTCCTGTTTGGGCGGAGCGCATAAAGGCGCTCCGTTAACCATGCTGGGATCCGACGCTGGGGCCGGGCTGGACCTTTTGCATACGATGACGTATCAAATTTGATCTAAATTCGCGGATTTGTTCGCGATTGCTTGTACTTACACGGCTTTGTTGGTGTTGTCTGGGGGTGTACTTGATGGTTCGCTTGGGTTTTGCGATCTTGGTCGCGAGCAGTTTGGCTGCGTTTGCAGAGACGACTGTGGATGAGCTTATTGTGGATGAACAACGCATTCTAAGTGCTGCGTCGGACCAGCATTTGGGGAAATTGCTGAAGCGCCCCGACATTGAAATCACGTATTCTGCGGAATGGCTCTCTTTGCAGAGTGTTGAGGCCAAGGGCAACGATTGGAGGTGTCTTGCCGAAGCGCTTTATTTTGAAGCACGGGGTGAGAGCGTCAAAGGACAGTTTGCGGTAGCCGAGGTGATCTTGAACCGCGTCGACAATCCGGACTTCCCTGATACGGTTTGTGGTGTGGTGCATCAGGGCGCTGGCCGTAAATACCAATGCCAGTTCACGTACATTTGTGATGGGTACAAAGAAGTCATAAACGAGCCGCGCGCGTTTGAGCGCGTGGGAAAGATTGCGCATCTCATGGTGGAGGGTGCCCCTCGGCCGCTGACGAAAGGGGCCACGCATTATCACACGCGGGCCGTCTCACCCAATTGGGCGAGAGTTTATCCACGTGTGGCCACGATTGGTGTGCATCACTTTTACAAACGGCCCACGCGGGTGTCTTCGAACTGATAATTCGGTTGACTCGAGACTGAGCCTAGGTAAAAGGCAGGCTTCATGGAATTCTTAGGGTTTGGGTGCAAAGACCTGGCCCGGTGCAGGAGCGAAACGCATGGCTAAGCCAACCACCATCAAAATTCGCCTGAACTCGACCGCTGGCACGGGACATTTCTACGTGACGAAGAAGAATGCGCGGACGATGACCGAAAAGATGACGGTTCGGAAATACGACCCGGTCGCGCGCAAGCATGTCGAATACAAGGAAGGCAAGATCAAGTAAGGCTTGATACTGCGCTGGAAGAGAGCCGTGCTTTGCACGGCTTTTTTTGTTTTCGCAGGATGCTCGCCGCTCCCTTTCGGGCGCGTCTCGCGATGGAACCGCGCAATAAAAAAGGCCAGCGTCAGAGCTGACCTTTTGGATTTGTGTTTGCTTTCGTTTTATTCGCGACTTCCGAACAAACTCAGCAACATAATGAACATGTTGATGAAGTTGATATACAGGCTCAGCGCGCCCATGATGGCGGCCTTTCCAAGCCACTCTGTATCGCCTTGCTGCGCGAACATCACGTATTCGCTCTTGATACGCTGCGTGTCATAGGCTGTCAGACCTGCAAAGATCAGAACACCCAGAACGGAAACGGCGAACATGATCGCTGGCGAGCCCAGGAAAATGTTCACTATGGACGCAACGATCAGGCCAATAACGCCCATGATCAGGAAGCTACCCCAGCCGGAAATGTCTTTCTTGGTTGTGTAGCCCCACATGGAAAGCCCTGCGAATGCGATCGATGTGATCAAGAACACTTGCGCGATCGAAAAGTCGGTGAAGACCACGAAGATGTAGCTGATGGACACGCCCATCACCACGGCAAACACGTAGAAGAAGAGCTGTGCCGCTGCGGAAGACAGCCGTCCAATCGCTGCGCTGAACGCGAACACCATGATCAAAGGTGCGAACATCACGATGTACCGGGTGAAGCCCGTGAACAGGACGCTCATCAAAGCCGCGTTGTTACCTACGGCCCACGCGGCCGCAAACGTGAGCAACATGCCTACGGACATTGTGCCGTAGACCTTGTTCATGTGGGAACGTAATCCTTCATCAATCTGGGCGGCGCGTGCTCCCGTTGCCGTCCGGATTGTGTTGAGTTCAGCCATCAAAGCCTCCGAAATTTGTGTCTCACAAGCTCAATGCATGAGCTTTGCACTAAATATCGGCAAGGTGCGGTCGTATTTCAAGGGAAACCGGGTCGCAGGGGACCCGGTTTTTGGAAACTGTGGAGTGTTTTTGGTGACGTTGGGGAAACAGCGGGCTTTTATTCAAGTTTTACGATTACTTGAGCCAATGCTCCGGCACATCCCAGAAACCGCTTTTAGCTTCTTTTTCCGCTTGCGCACGGGTCACGCCAATGTCTTCGAGTGCACGATCGTCCAATCGGGCGAGGGCGCTGCGTTGGCGGTGCAGCGACAGGAAATCCATAAGGGAAAACCGACGCCTGTCAGAGGAGGCGGTGACGGAATGGTATGTTGATCTTGTAGCCATGGTGTCTTCCTTTCGATTTCGTGATGCATTTGCGTGGTTTCATATTTGACGTTGATATATTTGGATCACGAAGTTAGATTTGTGAAACGAATGTTTGTGACCAATACCATCAAGGATTGTGATGAATGAGAAATCTCGACATGACGACGCTGCGATCTTTTGTGACTGTTGCCGAGCAGGGTGGGGTGACCCGGGCTGCTGCGGCGCTCAATCTCACGCAATCTGCAGTTTCGATGCAGATCAAACGGCTCGAAGAACTCTTGGACGTAGAGCTGTTTGAGAGGGCCAATCGAACCCTGACGCCCACAGCCTCTGGGGATTTGCTGCTGACCTATGCGCGCAAGCTGGTTGATCTGAACGATGAGGCCGTGGGACGGCTGACAGACAAGGTCTATGAAGGAGAGATTACCCTCGGGGCGCCATATGACATTGTCTATCCGGTGGTGCCAAAGGTCTTAAAGCAGTTCAATGCGCTTTATCCGCGCGTGAAGATGCAGCTTGTGTCGTCGAGCACGATCAAATTGATCAAATCCCTGGAGCGAGGTGAGGTAGACTTAATCCTGACGACAGAAGAAGATTTGCGGCCTGGTGGGGAAACCCTGGCTGAGGTTCCGCTGCGCTGGACAGGGGCGCCCGGTGGGCAGGCCTGGAAAAAACGCCCCTTGCGGCTGGCCTTCTGTAGCTTCTGCATTTTCAGGCCGATTGCGATGCGGTGCTTGGATCAAGCGGGCATTGATTGGGAGTTAGTCGTCGAATCAGAAGATGATCGTGCTGTCGAAGCGCTTGTCAGTGCTGATTTGGCGGTTGGCGCCTTGATGGCTGACAGTGTCCCGCCGCATTTGGAAGCTTTGAACACAGGTGGCGTTTTGCCGGACCTCGGCCTGCAAAAGGTCAACATGTATGGGGTTTCGAACCGGAAAGAAGGCCTGATTGAAGATCTTGCGGGAATGCTTCGGCAAGGCTTTGCGCCGGTCAAATCGCCGATGCTTGTCACATCGTGATAACGACCTTTCCCGTTGATCGGCGGCTTCTTAGGAGCTCCAAGCCCTCAGCTGCGCGCTCTAGCGGGAAGATATCGCTGATATGAGGCTTGATCTCACCGGCGATGTACATCTCAAAGAGCTTCGACAGGCTGTCTGTCAGCGCGGCGGGTTTGAACTTCAGATAGCCACCCCAGTAAAATCCGATGAGGGAAATGTTCTTTACGAGCAGATGGTTGGCGGGCACTTTTGGCACGTCGCCGCTTGCAAAGCCGATGCTGAGAATGCGGGCTTCGGGTTTGCAAGCTCGTAATGCGCTGGTGAATTGATCGCCTCCCACAGGGTCGTAGACGACATCCACGCCCCCCAACGATTTGCAGGCCTCCCGAATATCCTCTGTCTTGGCGTCGATCAGGTGATCGGCACCAGCGTTTCGCGCGACCGCAAGCTTTTCAGGACCGCGCGCGCAGGCGATGACCTTGGCGCCCATAACCTTGCCGATCTCCACGGCGGTCAAACCAACGCCGCCGGCAGCACCCAACACGAGCAAGGTTTCGCCAGGTTGTAAGCGCGCTTTGTAGTCAAGTGCCATGTGGCTGGTTCCATAGGCCACCAGAAAGGCGGCCGCGTCTGTGAAGGGCATATCATCCGACAGAAGAACGCATCGGTCCGCCGGAAATACCCCGTACTCAGCCAGGCCGCCGCTGCCGCCAAAAACCGCCACTCGAGATCCAACAGTTGGGCTGCTGACTCCTGGGCCAACGCTCTCGACGATGCCCGCGACCTCCATGCCGAGGGTAAAGGGGGGCTCTGGAGTGTCCTGATATTCGCCTTTGATCATCAAAAGGTCGGCAAAGTTAAGCCCACACGCTTCGATTTTAACCTTCACCTCATTTTCTTTGGGCGTCGCATTATCGATAACTTTTAATGAGGGCGCTGCGCCGAAATGGGTCACTTGGAAAGCATGCATGGGTTTGTCCACCTTTAATGATGTCGGCTAAGGGCTTGGCATTGCGTGTCAAATAGTGCGTCTGGTGTCAATCGCCTGTCACGACCATGGCGCGCGGCGGTTACGTGCCTCACTGTACGAGCGTTCATTTCTACACCCTTGAATTGTTATGCCATCGCGATAATCCCCTATTTAGGTAACGGTTTTGCTTGAAAATTTCGCGTGCGTAGGTACCTTGCGCTCACAAAATAGGAGTGCGGTCTCGGTTGTATCCTCGAACTGAGAGTGTTTATTCAGGCGTTTCGTAAAAGATCGTGGTGGTGATTTGCGGAATCGCATGCGTAAGAGGAATTGGGAGTTAAATATATGGCGCATCATGTAGATGTTCATGTGGGAAAACGCATTCGGCACAGAAGGTGGCTGGCCGGAATGACGCAACAAAATCTTGCGGAGAGCGTTGGCATCAAATTTCAACAGATCCAGAAGTATGAAACCGGGGCGAACAGAGTAAGCGCGTCTCGGCTTTGGGATATCGCGGACGCGCTTGACGTGAATGTTGGGTTTTTCTTCGAAGGTCTTGATCAGGAGGCCCAGGTGGAAGGGCAATCCGGTGAGGGGGCTCCTGCAGACATTCTAAGCGACAAAGAGGCCTTGGAACTGATCCGATCATACTATTCGATCCCTGAAAATCAGCGACGGCGTTTGTTTGATTTGGCACGGGTTTTAAGTGACGTCGCTTGAAAGGCCTCAGAATGACTCGGGTGACCCCTGCTTGATCAAGCGGGGGTTATTTTTGTGAAGACAGACGGTATTGTGGACACGGCTCATCTTTTGGCGGATGCGGCGCGACGGGCGATTCTGCCCTATTTTCGATCTGCCGGATTACTGGCCGAAAACAAAGAAACGGATGCATTTGATCCTGTGACAGAGGCGGATCGCGCAGCGGAACGCGCCATGCGCGCGATCCTTCGGGATAAGCGACCTCAGGACGGTATACTTGGCGAAGAATACGGCGCGACACGGGGTGAGAGTGGCTTGACCTGGGTCCTTGATCCGATTGACGGAACCCGTGGCTTTATGTCCGGTACCCCGACCTGGGGGGTGTTGATCGCCGTGTCGGATGAGAACGGCCCAATATACGGCATGATTGACCAGCCTTATGTGGGCGAGCGTTTTGAAGGCGGGTTGGGGCGCAGTGTGATGGCGGGTCCGCAGGGCACACAGGATTTGGGTGTGAAAGGCAACCAAGACCTGAGCCAATCCGTTTTGTTCACCACATTTCCCGAGGTGGGGACTGCCAATGAGGGCGCTGCGTTCAAATCTGTTGCAGACCGGGTGAAATTGACCCGCTACGGAATGGACTGCTACGCCTATGCGCTGCTCGCGGCAGGACAGATTGACCTGGTCATTGAAGCTGGATTGGCCGCCTACGATATCCAGGCGCCGATCGCGGTGGTCGAAGCGGCCGGGGGGATCGTCACGGATTGGTCCGGTGGGCCTGCGCATCTGGGCGGACGCGCTGTTGCCGCCGCTGGAAATACGCAACACGCTGCGGCTTTGGAGATTTTATCGGAATTCATTTGACCGAGGCCATGTTTGATACCGTCGTCCCTGTCTCGGGCGGGTTATGACGTGATCACAGAAAAGGCCGCGCATTTCGGTGCACGGCCTTCTTTGTCTTGTGGACGAACTGTTTAGGTTTCGTCGCTGTTCTCGTCGCTTTCCGGAAGCACCTCTTCGACGCTTTCCGCCAGGTCTGCGTCTTCCGCAGCGGCAGATCCGATGTCTTCAAATAGCTCGGCAATTTCGAAATCAGCGGCTTCTTCTTCTTCGGCTGCCAGTTCCTGGATGGTCTTGCCAGACGCCTGCAGTTCGGCTTCTTCCAAGGACCGCGCGACGTTCAATGTGATTGTCGCCTCGACCTCTGGATGCAGGGAGATTGAGACAGAATGCAGGCCGAGTTCTTTAATCGGACCAGTCAGCGCCACCTGCTTGCGATCAAGGCTGAATCCCGCCTCGGTCGCGGCATCTGCGGCATCGCGTGTTGTGACGGATCCGTAGAGCGCGCCAGAATCAGAGGCCTGACGAATGACAACGAACTGTTCGCCATCAAGCTTGTCCGCCAGAGATCCGGCCTCCGTCTTGGTTTCGAGATTGCGTGCTTCCAGCTGCGCTTTCTGGGCCTCAAACTGCGCGATGTTGTGGGCAGACGCCGAGAGCGCCTTTTTCTGCGGCAGAAGATAGTTGCGCGCATAGCCTGGCTTTACATCCACAACTTCGCCCATCTGGCCCAGCTTGGCCACGCGTTCGAGTAGGATAACTTGCATCAGCTTTCTCCTTACTTCACAGCATAGGGCAAAAGAGCCAGGAAACGCGCGCGTTTGATGGCACGGGCGAGCTCACGTTGCTTTTTCGCAGAGACAGCGGTGATACGGCTCGGCACGATTTTACCACGCTCTGAGATGTAGCGCTGCAAAAGCTTGGTGTCTTTATAGTCAATCGCCGGAGCATTGTCGCCCGAGAAGGGGCAGACCTTTCGGCGGCGGAAAAATGGTTTTGCGGCCATGGTTTAGTCCTTTCCTACGAGCTGATCAGCGACGCTCGCGGCGGTCACCGCGATCATCTTTTTTCTGCATTTGGACCGACGGACCTTCTTCATGCTCATCGACCTTGATCGTCAACACGCGCATCACATCGTCATGCAGGCGCATCAGGCGCTCCATTTCCTGAATGGCAGGTGCCGGGGCATCCGTTTTCAGAAAGGCGTAATGCCCTTTGCGGTTTTTGTTGATCTTGTAGGCCATCGTCTTGATGCCCCAATACTCGCTTTCGACGATCTTGCCGCCATTGTCCGCGAGGACTGCGCCAAAATGTTCAACGAGACCTTCAGCTTGCGTGTTGGACAAGTCCTGACGCGAGATAAAAACATGCTCATAAAGCGGCA
>ERZ1740065.546-NODE-546-length-20476-cov-4.574311_pt1 | contig 20476 bp, 21 predicted proteins | sample MGYA00581738_ERZ1740065 | MGnify/ENA primary metagenome ERZ1740065 (study PRJEB43018, sample SAMN04849749) | marine metagenome | isolation source: floating plastic debris | place: Pacific Ocean | collected 2008-09-01 | study: EMG produced TPA metagenomics assembly...
TATTGAACGTAGCTTCTGGTTCTGATATTATACTAATGACTTCTAAACGTTTTCGATCGGAAAGTGGAATCGCGACTGCTCAGGGGTTCCATCGATAATGGTTGGAGAATCGAGAATCTGGGGCGCTTGATTGGGACGATAAATATGCACTGTCTTATTTTTGCGATCAATCAGCCAACCCAAAACAATACCATTCTCCAAATACTCTTCCATCTTGGCTTTCAAGCCTTTCAAAGTGTCCATCTTAGATATCAGCTCAATGACAAAGTCTGGGCAAATGGGAGCAAAAGAATTTTTCTTCTCATCCGATAACTGATCCCAGCGATCGCCCCGAATCCAGGACGCATCGGGCGATCGCACCGCTCCATTCGGCAACGTAAACCCAGCACTCGAATCAAACCCAATTCCCGTCCCGTCCTTCTCTGCCCACATCCATAGGTAAGCCGCGATATTAAAATTCCGATTACCAGTCTCTGCACCAGCAGGGGGCATAACGATCACTTCTCCTGTCGCTGTCCTTTCGATGCGTAGTTTTCGATTGGCTAGGCAAAATGCTTCAAATTCCTTCGGGCTCATGGGGGCGATCGCCGGCAACGCCACTTTTAAAGGCGTAGCCTCACTTTGGATCAGTAACGTGGTCGTCGTCATTGTTAACCCCGCTGAATCATAAATTGATTTTAACGAAGGGCGATCGCCCCATTCCCAAGTACTAACCCCTCACAGATTATGCCCAACCCTCCAAAGCACTCCCGTCGGATCCGTCAGCGTAAAATCACGCATTCCCCACTCTCGATCCTCCGGCTTACTAACCCGAACACCGTACTTAGTCGCCACGTTACTATCAGAAACTCGCTGCCACCAGCTATTAGCATCTTCCACCAACAGGTGCATCATAAAATTATTAGCATGGTCCTCAACGTAGAAATTTTGCAGAAAGAAGCTACTATTTCCCGCCGCAAAATAAGCCATGCTCTCATCCGACCATTTCAGTTCAAAGCCGATATCACCATAGAACTGCTTGGATCGCTCAAAGTCCTTTGCCGGCACAAAAGCCTTGATTTCGACTACTTCATAGGTGGACAATTGCCTTCTCTCCGTTTTCAACACTAAAAAAACAAACCCCCTCGATTATTACAATCAAGGGAGTCTAGATGCACGCGAATCACGCCAGGAACAAGAAAGCTTAAGCGCGACTTAGGGGAGTAGCAGGCTCAAAGCTAGGCACCACCACATCGGTGTTTTGCTTCGTCAACTGGTCGTACAACCGGTTCGTGTTGGGGAAATTCGCCGCAGGTAAGGTGGGGAAGCGACGATAAGGCACCGTATCCTCACCGAAGAATTCGGCGTATTCCGGCGTCATCAACATGGCCGTGATAAAGCCCTTCAGACCCGAGCTAGCCAGAATCTTGTTGTACTTACGAATCTCCACCTGAGTCAGCGGAGCCCGACCCAAGAAGTGCTTCAGACCCAATTCAATCACCTTGGTATTGGGATAGGGCGCATAGAATTCGCGGACATAGGTTTGAGACGTTCCCAAAGCCTCCATAAACTCTTTCAGGTTAATCTCGCGGTTACCCAAACGGCTTTCCAAACTGGTGAACTCAGCCCGCACCACATAGGGGTCTAAATCCCGCTCAAACGCCTGACGGTAAGCTGCCTGAACTACCTGCTTCAGGTTCACCTTGTCATCGGTGTTAGTGAGCTTAAAGATCTTGATCTGTTCCCGCTGCTTGCTAACCCCTTGAGCCATCCGAGGCTGCATATCGCCGGTGGTACGAGCGGAAACAGGCTCACCCAACTCCATAAAGCGAGGCTTCTCAGGCTCAGGCTTAACCACAATGCCCTTATTCCCTAAGGCGCCAGGACGAGTGTTACGTAGGGCTAAACCTCCAGCAGTCAAATAACGCTCGTAAGGAACCGTGTCTTCACCAAAGGATTCTTCGTACTCTTTGCCATCGAGCAAGGTATCAACCAACGCATAGAAGCCTTTCTTGGCACAAATATCAAAATACTTGTTGGTTTCAGCACGCCCGTAGGTGGGGCGACCCAGAAGACGACGGTGGATATACTCAACCGCCTTCATGACATATAGCGAAGTCCAGTAGGTTTTACGGAACGCGTCGGACTTGGCAATAATCCGAATAAACTCCCGCATGGAAATATCGCCGTTTTCTAGCTTGGTCTCGGCGGCGGAGGATCGCTGACCGGCATACACATCGCGCCCAAACACCTGCAAATACGCCGCTCGAATAATGGCTTGGGTGCTAACCTCGGTGCCCTGGACGCTGGTGTTGTTATTGGTGGCGCTGTAGGCGGGAATCTGTTGTAGCTTGAACACCTTGGGACCTAAGGAACCCGGCAAGTTACCTCGCGCTCTAGGATTGCTCACCTGGTTGTCGATGCCTGCACCGCAACGAATCAGCAGACGGCGTGTGTCCTTGTTGAAAGGAGCCGGGCGATTACGAGGATCGCGGGTTTCTTTCGGGAAAATGGCACCAAACTGGATTTCCAACGGATCGTTACCGACGCCGTAGGGATGCTGGTCGCGCAAAGGTTGCACGTAGTCGCCGAAGGTGGTCAAAAATTGAGGCACCTTGCGGTAAGGGGCGCTGTAATTGAATAGGTCCGTTTGGGGACCCCAATTTCGACATTCTTGGGCCTCTTGTCCCAAACCCCGCAGATAAGGCACTGTTTCTTCGCCGAAATAGTCGGAATATTCCTGGGAATCCACCAGGGCGTCAATCAAAGCCGCCAAACCGCCGCTAGACACAATGGAGAAATACTTTTGCACTTCCTCGCGGGAGCTGGGTCCGCGACCAAGAATGTGGCGGAAAGCCAACTCTAGGGCGCGACTATTGATAAACGGTTCAAAGAATTGCTTGCGGTACAGGGGCGATTTCGCCAGGCGGCGCACAAATTCCTTCATGGAAATGTCGCCGTTCTTGACCTTGGATTCCAGGTCAGAAATGCCTAGGGAATAGGCACGGTTAATATCTCGCTCAAAAATTTGCCGGTACGCTGCCTTAACGGCGTCGTTTTTCTCGGTGATCGATAGCCCCGGCTTCATCGCGAATTTGGGGCGATTCTCCGCAGCGTTGAAGTAAATCTGGGGGAGGGTTAAGCCTTGCTGATCGGAGGATTCCCGCTGGCGCAATTTATTAGAGGGAGTCGGTGCTTTAAATTCCTTGAGAAGAACACTGAAGTAGTTGGCAACGATATCAAAGGCTTCTGGGTCTTCGCGGAAATAGCTTAAAGAGACATCCTTCATGCCCGCGATCGCCACAATGGTTGCTGCCGACGAACAGGCATTATCAATAATTTCCCGTAGCCCGCGCGTGTTCACCTCAATAATGCTGGGGTCGCCGGCCACGATTCCGTAGGTTACGTAGCGCAGGAACCAGCTCATATCCCGCAGAGACTTCTGCATATTTCGGGGACCGTAGCGAGCCACGTTAATGGGTCGAAATCCAACGGGAATAGGCTCGGTGTTGCCAGTGAACAGGCTTTGGCGAATGGACCCTAAAAAGCCACTGTCGCTGCCAGCGGTGTAAGTGGCTGCGCCGCCGGGAGCCACTGCCAGCAAGCGCTCCGGCAACTCAGGACGCTCCAAAAAAGCTAGGGCTGCACCGCCGGTGAAAATTTTATTGGCTGCCCGAGACACGATCAGCTCGGCATTGACCGTTAAAGTTTGGGCGATCGCCAACCGTTTCGATCCAGAACTGTAATAGGTTGTCAGTTCACTCAATTCACCAGCGGCGAGATACCGATCCTGCTGTTCCGCTTGGGAAATTTTCGACATGGGAACGGTACTGTAAAGCTGCGGCCGGGCAACCGAGCTTCCACCACTTGCCTTGACACTCATAAGATTCCTAAATTCCTTTACTAGAACTCTTTTTTGTCGTTTCTTATCGCCTTTCGACACCTATTTGGTGAAGACGGTGCCGACGAATACCTCAAAAGGCAGCGATGAAGACGCTAGCTGTCGGCGATCAAAAATCATTTGAATAATCATTGAGGCGGCGCCCTAAAGGGCTCTACGCAGCGCGACATTCAATCTCTCTAAAGGTTAAAACGAATCGGCTCAACCCCCAGGATTTATTAAGAAGTATGTCCCGTTTTCAGAAAGGCACCCATTCCAAGCCCCTTTTGATAGTCAAATTGTTTAAGTTTCTTAGCTTTTTCGTACTCCAGTCGCTTTATTAAAGTCACGTTTGCCATGCTTCCTGTGCCCGATTCCGCCGCCGATGCCACCCAACAGACCCTTGCCGCCGTGGAGGGGCTTTACGACACTTACCCCTTTCCGCCGGAGCCTCTTTTGGATGAGCCGCCGCCGGGCTATAACTGGCGCTGGAATTGGATTACAGCCTACGCCTTCTGTGCCGGACTTAGACCCACTCATAGTGCCCCACGTATTCTTGACGCGGGCTGTGGCACCGGGGTGGGGACGGAATATTTGCTGCACCTGAACCCTGAGGCGACCATTACGGCGATCGACCTTAGCTCCGGAGCGTTGGACGTGGCTCGGGAGCGGTGTCGGCGATCGGGAAAGCCGGGCGATGATAGCCGCCTTACTTTCCGTCATATGAGTTTGTACGACGCAGATCAAATTCCTGGCGAATTTGATCTGATTAACTGTGTTGGGGTGCTCCATCACCTGCCGGACCCGGTGCGCGGCATCCAGGCGTTGGCTAAGAAGCTGGCTCCTGGTGGCATTATGCATGTGTTTGTTTATGGGGAACTGGGACGCTGGGAAATTCAGCTGATGCAGGAGGCGATCGCCCTGATTCGCAACTGTCCCAGCGATCGCGCGCCCGACAACCCCTACGAAGATGGGGTAAAAATAGGTCGCGACCTATTTGGTGCCCTGCCGGAACACAGCGCCCTAGTGCGGCGAGAAAAGGAGCGCTGGTCTATGGAAAATACCAAAGACGAATGTTTCGCCGACATGTACGTTCATCCCCAAGAGGTGGACTACAACGTCAATACCCTATTCGAACTAATTGACGCCGCCGATTTGGAGTTTCTCGGCTTTTCCAACCCCAAAACCTGGACCCTGGATCGGCTAATCGACAAAGCGCCCCATCTAATTGAGCGGGCTCAGCAGTTATCCCAGCGCGATCGCTATCGCCTCATCGAGATCCTCGACCCCGGCAGCATCAGCCACTACGAATTTTTCCTCGCTCGTCCCCCTTTCACCGTCACCAACTGGTCCAACGACGAAACCCTTCTAAGCGCCATTCCCCAGCTCAACCCATGTCTCGACGGCTGGCCCAGCCAAGCATTCTTCAACCCGGATTATCAAATCGTCAAACCCAACGAGCTGGAATTCCAATTCCTCCAACGCTGTGACGCCAATCCGGGCACCCAAACCGTGAAACAACTTGTTGAGTCCCTGGAAATCCCAGACAGCTCCAGCTTTGACCTCAACAACGTTCGTCAACTGCTTGCTCAGCAACTACTAATCCTGAACACGTCCCTTTAAGGGTTGATGTGCTGACGCCCCGAAGTGTCTATTAGGGTGTCCCGGTCACACGCGTATGATCGCCCAGCATTTACCCCATCAAATTTCCAGGATCAATTTTGGGAAAGACATGGGAAAGACAATTGAGCAGAGCCATTGGGGCACTGCCAGAGTATTTGTTGCCCCTGCCCGTCCCCCAAATGTCATCCCTGAGTAACTCCCCCTGCGTGATATTATTCACGTGGCTTAGAACTCAGGGCGTGCAGAAAAGTAGTAGAAAGCTTGCCCCATTTGTTTGTAATGCTACTGGCTAGCAAAATTGCAATATTCCAAGGCTTTTGCCAAAGGGTTTGTAACTTGTAGGCTAGTTTCTGACCCTTTAAATAGAGTTCCTGACTGTCTATGGAATCTCCGTTAATCAGGACTGCAAACGAAGTGCCGTCTTCTGCCGAAGTTGAGGTAGACAATGGTCAAGAGTTGGATCAAACCTTGGAAGCGTCTACGGACGAAACCAATGGTATGGGCGACTTTTATAAGTTAAAGAACAATTTGCTTGTGATTGTTGCGGCATCTTCTGCCGTGATTTTTGTGGCGGTGTTTTTTGCCTATGGACTCAACACTGCTCTTAACTATTTATTAGGAGCTTCTGTTGGATTGATTTACCTCCGAATGTTGGCGAAAGACGTGGAGAGGATTGGCGTTGGTTCTAGTCGCTTGAGTAAGGCTCGACTGGCTTTGTTGATTGCTGTTGTGGCGATCGCCTCAAAACTAGAGAGTCTAGAAATACTGCCCATCTTTTTCGGCTTTCTGAGCTATAAATTTGCTCTGATCCTGTACACTTTGCGTGCAATTGTTAATCCCGAGTCGTAGGTGCCTGGCGTTCCAAAGCTTTCGAGCTTTAAACTCCACGGGAGCTACCGCGGGAGCATGATTGTCATTTTGGTTTTCTAAGCTAGCTATAAGACCACATTGCTATGACCAACTTTTTCCCACTTCCTATCACCAACGTGCTAGCTGAACTGGAAGTTGGAGAGCACCTATATTGGCACGTTGGCAACTTCAAGATTCACGGTCAGGTCTTCCTGGCGTCTTGGGTTGTTATGGGTGCCTTGGTTGCTGCCTCCATCCTGGCTACACGGAACGTGCAGCGTGTCCCTAGCGGCATGCAAAACTTCATGGAATACGCCTTGGAGTTTATTCGCGACCTGGCAAAAACTCAGCTCGGTGAAAAAGAATATCGAAACTGGGTTCCTTTCATTGGCACCTTATTTCTATTTATCTTTGTCTCCAACTGGGGCGGAGCTTTAATTCCGTGGAAGCTAGTGGAACTGCCCTCCGGTGAGCTGGCAGCTCCTACCAACGATATCAATACAACGATTGCGTTGGCACTTCTAACCTCCCTTGCCTATTTTTATGCAGGGCTAAGTCGGAAAGGACTGGGCTATTTTGCGGATTATGCCCAGCCGACGCCAATTATGGTTCCTTTCAAAATTATTGAGGATTTCACCAAGCCCCTGTCACTAAGTTTCCGTTTGTTTGGTAATATCCTAGCGGACGAGCTGGTGGTGGCAGTGCTAGTCTTCCTTGTTCCTCTCTTCATTCCGGTTCCACTGATGCTTCTCGGTCTGTTTACAAGCGCTATCCAAGCCTTGATTTTTGCCACATTGGCAGCGACCTACATCGGGGAAGCGATGGAGGAACATGGAGAGCATGAGTAACCTCGGTAATTCAACAGTTAATTTTTCGACAACATAAAGGAAAGGGATAGTTTAGATATGGATCCTATTATCGCTGCTGCGTCTGTTTTGGCTGCCGCTTTGGCAATCGGCTTGGGTGCGATCGGCCCTGGTATTGGTCAAGGTAACGCCGCTGGTCGAGCTGTGGAAGGTATTGCTCGTCAGCCCGAGGCTGAAGGTAAGATTCGCGGTACTTTGCTTCTGAGTTTGGCGTTTATGGAAGCGTTGACTATTTACGGTTTGGTTGTGGCTTTGGTGCTGTTGTTTGCCAACCCCTTTGCATAAGGGATAGGTTGCCGCAACTTTAAGTTATGGCGAGTGGGCTGTGGCTATTGAGCTGTGCCTGGTTTTTGGGAAGGGTGGTTTCCCTTTTGTAAATGCCCTTCCCTTTAGTTTGGAATCAAATAGGAAGAACTTCTGAGTGACTTAGCTTGCGGCAAGGAGCTGATGGCAAGGATTCTCAGTGCTATTCTACGCAATTTGAATTTTCTAACGGTAAAAATCGAGTCAGTTTTTGGTAAGTTGCGCCCAAACTTGCCCTGTAGTGAGAGGTTTTAACTGGAGTTTAGGAGTAAGAGTGAATGCTGCACATTGCTTTACCGACCATTCTCGCCGTTGAAGAGGCGGCTGAGTCGGGTGGCTTGTTTGATATTGATGCCACGATGCCATTAATGGCAGTTCAATTTGTAATTCTGGCTCTGATTCTAAACGCGGTTTTGTATAAGCCTCTGGGTCAAGCCATTGATGAACGGGCTGATTATATTCGCAATCAGCGGGTGGGGTCCCAAGAGCAGGTCGCAAAGATTGAGCGAATAACTCAGGAGTATGAGGACGCTTTGTCCAGTGCTCGGCGCGAAGCTCAAGATATTGTTTCTGAGGCTCAGGCTGAAGCTCAGGCGGTGGCATCTAAGGCGCTGAGTGAGGCCCAGCAGCAAGCCCAGGCGGAACGAGAGGCGGCTCGGGGAGAAATTGATAAGCAGAAGCAGGCGGCGATCGCCACCTTGGATGCTCAAGTTGATACCCTTAGTCAGCAAATCGTCAAAAAGCTTCTTGGATATGAGTTGAGTTGAGTCGGCTATGTATAGTCAAGATATTTTTTACAATTTACCGATTCACGGCAATGCCTTAGGTTCGTTGGTGCTTGCTAATGAAGGTGTCGGAATTAACCTCGACATTTTAGAGACCAATCTAATTAACCTAGCCATTGTTTTGGGAGTTCTTTTCTTCTTTGGAAAAGGATTTTTAGGCAATCTTTTGGGATATCGCAAGGCGGAGATTGAGGCGGCTATTTCTAAAGCCGAGTCTCGTCAGGCGGAAGCGGCGGCGTCTTTAGCGGATCAGCAAAAGAAGTTGGCGGCGGCTCAGGAAGAGGCGAAAGGTATTGTTGCTAAAGCCCGTGAATCATCGGTTCGCGTCAAAGAGGATATTCTCGCCAAGTCTAAGACTGAGGTGGAGCGTATGAAGTCTGATGCGTCTCGTGACCTGGTTTCTGAGCAGGAGCGAGTGGTTTCGGAGCTGCGTCGGCGGGCGATCGCTCAAGCTTTGGTAGAGGTGGAAAGCAAGATTAAAGCTGGACTAAGCGACGATCAAAAACGTGGCTTAGTGGATAAGAGCATTGAACTCGTGGGCGGAGGAAAGTAAGGATGGCGACCAATTCCACTACTATTTCTGGCATTGCTGAGCCCTACGCTCAGGCGCTGATGGCCCTGGCCCAATCTAACAACGCCTTGGATAAGTTTGCAGAGGATGTGGCAAGTTTGCGAGAGGCTGTGACTGCCTCTGAGCAATTTGAAGCGTTTTTGGCGAATCCTTTCGTTGACCCTGATGCGAAGAAGGGGGTTTTAGGAAAACTGGCGGAGAAAGGGCTTCACCCTATCGTCGGCACTTTTTTGAAATTGCTAGTTGACCGGAAGCGTATTGCCCTTTTAGAAGAAATTTGCCGAAAGTTCCAAGGGTTATACCGAGAGGCCACCAACACGGTTTTAGCAGAAGTTGTTTCCGTGGTTGAGCTTTCTGAGGGTCAACGTACGGCGGTTGTTGACCGTGTTAAGTCAATGACCAATGCCGAGAAGGTTGAAGTTGAAACTCAGCTTGATCCGTCCCTTTTGGGGGGCGTCGTTATTAAGGTGGGCTCCCAGGTGGTCGATGCCAGCTTGCGAGGGCAACTTCGCCGCATTGGTTTGAGCCTGAATGCTCCTGCCTAGGGTTTAGGGACCCTGTAAAATTCCTGACTGCCGAAGTCTGGCTAAAACTCCAACACCAAACACAAACAAGATAACCAGCGAGTCGTAGACATGATTGCAATTAAACCCGACGAAATTAGCAGCATTATTCAGCAGCAAATTGAACAGTACGACCAGGACGTTAAGGTGTCTGACGTTGGTACTGTGCTTCAGGTAGGTGACGGTATTGCCCGTGTGTATGGTCTGCAAAATGTGATGGCTGGTGAGCTGTTGGAGTTTGAAGACGGCACCATCGGCGTCGCCCTAAACCTGGAAGAGAATGACGTGGGCGCGGTATTGATGGGGGATGGTCGCAGCATCCAAGAGGGAAGTTCCGTAACCGCCACTGGGCGTATTGCTGAGATTCCTGTGGGTGATGCGATTGTGGGTCGCGTGGTAGACGCGTTGGCTCGTCCCATTGATGGCAAGGGGGATATCGCTGCGACCGATGCTCGCCTAATTGAGTCGATGGCTCCTGGAATTATTGCTCGAAAGTCGGTGTGTGAGCCGATGCAGACGGGAATTACTGCGATTGACGCCATGATTCCTGTGGGGCGTGGACAGCGGGAGTTGATTATTGGCGATCGCCAAACCGGTAAGACTTCCATTGCCGTTGACACCATCATCAACCAGAAGGAAGAAGACGTAATTTGTGTTTATGTTGCCGTTGGACAAAAGGCGTCCACGGTGGCTCAGGTGGGGGGCGTGCTCCAGGAGCGGGGTGCTTTGGATTACACCATTGTGGTCGCGGCAAACGCTAACGACCCGGCGACGCTACAGTACTTGGCCCCTTACACTGGCGCGGCGATCGCAGAGTACTTTATGTACAAAGGAAAGCACACCCTGGTAATTTACGATGACTTGTCCAAGCAAGCTCAGGCCTATCGTCAAATGTCCTTGCTGCTGCGTCGTCCGCCCGGTCGTGAAGCATACCCTGGAGACGTTTTCTATCTCCACTCTCGCCTGTTGGAGAGGGCGGCAAAGCTGAGCGACGAGTTGGGTGGCGGTAGTATGACGGCTCTGCCCATTATTGAAACCCAGGCCGGTGACGTTTCGGCGTACATTCCCACCAACGTAATTTCTATTACTGACGGTCAGATTTTCTTGTCCTCTGACCTGTTTAACTCTGGGGCTCGTCCGGCTGTGAATGCTGGTGTGTCCGTATCCCGTGTGGGGTCTGCGGCCCAAACTAAGGCGATGAAGAAGGTTGCCGGAAAGGTGAAGCTGGAGCTGGCTCAGTTTGCGGAGCTAGAGGCGTTTGCCCAGTTTGCATCTGACTTGGATAAGGCGACCCAGGACCAGTTGGCGCGGGGACAGCGCTTGCGGGAGTTGTTGAAGCAGCCCCAGTATTCGCCCTTGAGTGTGGCTGAGCAAGTGGCTGATATTTACGGCGGCATCAACTGTTTCATGGATGAAATTACCGTTGATAAAGTTGCCGAGTTTACCAGTGGGCTTCGGAACTACCTGAGCACCAGCAAGGCTAAGTACCTAGAGATTATTGGCTCTGAGAAGGTGCTAACGGACGAAGCCAAGACCCTTCTGGAAGAAGCGTTGGTGGAGTATAAGCAGACCTTCCTGGCGGCATAGTCGGCGTTCGGAGTCTGTTGGCTGCGGCGATCGCCCTTGGTTGTCGCAGCTCCCTGGTAATGGGCACCGTGAGTTACTGAACTTAATTACTGAATTCGGGCTGAATATTTAGGGCAGTTATGGCTAATCTCAAGGCAATTCGCGATCGCATTCAGTCGGTCAAAAATACAAAGAAAATTACCGAAGCCATGCGCTTAGTGGCGGCGGCTAAGGTGCGCCGCGCCCAGGACCAGGTGACCAAAACCCGTCCTTTTGCCGACCGGCTGGCTCAGGTACTCTACGGCTTGCAAACTCGACTGAAGTTTGAGGACGCCGATTTAGAACTGCTAAAGCAGCGTCCGGTGGAAACGGTGGGGCTACTGGTGGTGTCCGGGGATCGCGGTTTATGTGGTGCCTATAACAGCAACGTAATTCGCCGAGCTGAAAACCGAGTGCGAGAAATTGAGGCGGAAGGCCTTAATTGCCAGCTAATTGTGGTGGGAACCAAAGCGACTCAATACTTTAGCCGTCGTGATTACAAAATCAGTGCCACCTATGAAAACTTGGAGCAGATTCCCAATTCTGCGGAAGCCTCCAAGATTTCTGATGAGCTACTGTCAGAGTTTTTGTCGGGATCTGTGGATCGCATTGAGCTGGTTTACACAAAGTTTGTCTCTTTGATTAGCTCCCGCCCTGTGGTTCAAACGCTGCTGCCTTTAGATCCTCAAGGACTCGAAGCGCAGGACGACGAAATTTTCCGCCTTACCAGCAACAGTGGCAATTTCGAGGTAGAGCGATCAGCGGTCACTAGCGATGTTAAGCCTTTTCCTCGGGACATGTTGTTTGAGCAAGACCCGGTTCAGATTTTGAATGCCTTGCTGCCGTTGTATTTGAATAATCAGTTGTTGCGATCGCTGCAAGAATCAGCTGCTAGTGAACTGGCAGCCCGTATGACCGCCATGAGCAACGCTAGCGATAATGCCAGCACCCTGATGAATACCTTGACCCTGTCATACAACAAGGCTCGGCAAGCGGCTATTACTCAAGAAATTCTTGAGGTGTGCGGCGGTGCAGAAGCCTTAAACACGTAGAAATATCTAGGATTAAAAATCCAGTATTGCCCAAGGCGATTCTGGTTATTAAAGGGTTAGTAAATAGCCCTATTATCAAAAAGACGCAGCTCAGCTTTAAGAGCTGTGTTTTTACTGCTGAGCCCCATTGACGACTTTGCAGACGCCTTGAATAGCCGTCCAGCACTAACCCCCACAAAGACTAATAGAAATATTAAAAACTATTAATGCTTTCTAAGGAGTGGGAGCCAATGTCAGAGAATGAGGAATGATTTGGCGAAGCAACGATTTGGCTAGTGTGGCTCTCTACAAGGGTTTTGGCTTTTTCTCGTTAACCAGTGCTCCTCTCATATTGGGCATAATCCTCCCCTAGAATACGATTAATTTTTAATCTCCTCTCAGCGGTTGGAATTGGTTTTATGATTAAAAGCCGGGGGCTAGCAATGGCTGAATTTTTAGTATCCCCAGTCGAATATTTCCTTTCGGAGGAGTTCATTAACAATGAGTATCGTCACGAAGTCGATCGTGAATGCCGATGCTGAGGCTCGCTACCTTAGCCCTGGCGAACTAGATCGTATCAAGGCTTTTGTTACCACTGGCGCTCAGCGTCTACGTATTGCCCAAATTTTGACTGAAGGTCGCGAGCGCATTGTGAAGGAAGCTGGTAATCAGCTATTCCAGAAGCGCCCCGACGTGGTTTCTCCCGGTGGAAACGCCTACGGTGATGAGATGACCGCAACCTGCTTGCGGGATATGGATTACTACTTGCGCTTGGTAACCTATGGCGTAGTTGCTGGTGACGTTACCCCCATCGAAGAGATTGGTTTGGTAGGCGTTACCGAAATGTATCGTTCCTTGGGAACCTCTATTGAGGCTGTTGCTGAGAGCGTTCGCCTAATGAAGAGTGTAGCCACCAGCTTAATGAGCGGTGACGACGCTGCTGAGGCAGGTGCCTACTTTGACTACGTTGCTGGCGCAATGCAGTAGGTTCAGTAAAAATTCAAGTCGTTTCCTACGGGGAGCGAGATTTTGTTGCTGATTTTAATCATTTGAACATCGCGTTTTTTTTTAACGACCATGCAAGACGCAATTACTTCGGTTATCAACTCCTCTGATGTGCAGGGTAAGTACCTGGATACATCTGCTTTGGAGAAATTACAAGCTTATTTTGCCAGCGGTGAACTTCGGGTTCGCGCGGCAAATTCGATCAGCGCCAACGCTGCTCAGATTGTTAAGGACGCTGTGGCTAAGTCCTTGCTTTATTCTGATGTGACCCGTCCCGGCGGCAATATGTATACCACCCGTCGCTATGCTGCTTGCATTCGCGACTTGGACTACTATTTGCGTTATTCCACCTACGCTATGTTGGCTGGTGACGTGTCTATTTTGGATGAGCGCGTATTGAATGGCTTGAAGGAAACTTACAATTCCTTGGGTGTGCCCATTGGCTCCACCGTTCAGGCGATTCAGGCGATGAAAGAAGTGACCGCTAGCATTGTTGGCGCCGACGCTGGCAAGGAAATGGGCGTTTACTTTGACTACATTTGCTCTGGCATTAGCTAGATTACTGTTGATTTTGGTTTGATTCAGAGGGTTGTGGTTGTGGTTTTCCTTCTGGATTAAGGCAAGGTTGATATGGGGTCTGAGAAAAGGTGGGGTTTTTGAGTGTGCTGCACGAAGCTTGCTTGGTGTGCATTAAGAAATTCTTCTTGGTCTCAGACCCTAATGTTTATAAATCTTGGGAAATTTGTTAGAGATAGTTGAGAGGGATCGCCATGCGCATGTTTAAAATAACGGCTTGTGTTCCAAGTCAGACTCGAATTCGTACCCAGCGCGAATTGCAAAATACGTATTTCACCAAGTTGGTGCCCTATGACAACTGGTTTACGGAACAGCAGCGCATTATGAAAATGGGTGGCAAGATTGTGAAGGTTGAGCTGGCAACGGGGAAGCCGGGTTTAAATACCGGGTTGGCATAGGCTGGCGATATTTTTTGAAGCTTTATTTTCGAAGGCAAGCTGGCGGAAGATTTCAGCTTCCTACCGCGTGTTTTTTTAGGGCAGTTTGGGGCGTTACCCTTGAAATGTTCTCGAAAGCATGCGGTTTTGCGTTGAAGGTGGAGAGAGGATGATGGGATGGTGGCGATCGCTGGGACAGTTCGGGAAGGATATTCAGGGCTGGGCAGCGGAAGCACGGGTATTGCGGTGGCTAACGTTGCTTTGGATTGTGTTGGGCTGGGTGGTATTGCTATCGGCGTCCTATGCCAGCGCTGATTTAACCTACGGCGATGGGCTTTACTACTGCAAGCGCCAGTTAATTTGGATTGGGCTAGGACTGGTGCTGATGCAGGGTATTGCCGTTGTGCCCCTGCGGATTTGGCTGCGGGGTGCCCCTTGGAGCATGGTGTTTGCGTTGGCGGTGCTGTGGGCGCTGCTAATTCCGGGGATTGGCTATGAGGTTAATGGTGCGGTGCGCTGGGTGCAGGTGGGACCGGTGCCCATCCAGCCGTCAGAGTTTTTGAAACCGCTGTTGGTGCTGCATTCGGCGATGGCGTTGGGGCAATGGGACCGGTTGCGCGATCGCCAGCGATGGTTTTGGCTGGGCTCTGTGGCGATCGCCCTGATCGGAATTCTGCTGCAGCCTAATTTAAGCACTGCCAGTCTTTGCGGCATTAGTTTATGGTTGGTGTCCCTGGCCGCGGGGCTGCCGCTAACCTATTTGTGGGGCACCGCGTTGGGAGGCGGGCTGCTAGCAGTGATTAGCATCAGCCTGCGCAGCTATCAGCAGCGGCGAATTATTGCGTTTTTAAACCCCTGGGCGGATCCCCAAGGCAGTGGCTATCAGCTGGTGCAAAGTTTATTGGCGATCGGCTCTGGCAGCTTTTGGGGCACCGGGTTTGGGCTATCGAAGCAAAAGCTAGCAAATTTACCCATTCAGTACACCGACTTTATTTTCTCCGTTTACGCCGAAGAATTTGGGTTGGTGGGCTCCTTGCTACTGTTGGGGCTAATTGGGGTGTACGGCGGCGTGGGTCTGTGGGTGGCGGTCAAAACCCAAAGCGCGACGGTCCGGCTGGTGGCAACGGGCAGCGTGGTATTTCTCGTGGGCCAATCTTTGCTCAATATTGGCGTGGCGACGGGCGGACTACCCACAACGGGATTACCGCTACCGTTTTTTAGCTATGGCGGTAGTTCAATGTTGGCAAGCTGCATTTTGGCGGGATTGTTAACCCGGGCGGCTCGAGAATCCTCTGCGCCAGTGGCGACTTTGCCTCAACGCAACGGGAGCTCGAAAAAAAGCCGTCAACCGACCCAAGTCACGTAAAAAGATTTTGATTGCATCCTCTGGTTTCTTTGGGGAAACAGGACTTACGCAAACCCCCTATCCAGGATTTTGCGTAAGTCTTGTGGCGGTTAGAATTTGTGCGCGTACAGTACTTCCGCGCCACAAATATAGGCGATACCCGAATAATCCTCGAAAAATTCCCCTGCGACTTTATCCGCAATCTTTACAGCTATGTCTCGGCTCGGGGTGAGTATCTCGATTTTTATATTCGAAAAGCTATCGCCAACGATGGGCTGCCCTGACGATCGCACATTGCGACTGCCTTTACCACCAGTGGCGGTCACCGTATAGCCGGTCGCTCCGACAGCATCAATGATCTTGGCGATCTGTCTAAGGAGCAACTTTTCCGTAACAATAACGAGCAAACTAGCTTGCTGAGCCATGGGGTTTACCTCTCAACGTGTGTACTTGTGAAACGCAAAATGGATTACCAACATTTGGGCGTAATGACGGCGTTGGCGATCGCGATACTCTGATCATTCGGATCGCCGCAGATCTTGACCGCCACTTAGAACCGGTTTGAAGAACAACAATTGCGCGTTGTTCGCAATTAGTTAGCAGTTAGCTCTCTGTATTTATTCCAATCAGTTGCCCAAGCTGGGAACCGTCATCAATTAAATCTCAGGCTCAAATTAAATCTCAAGCTCAATAGCCAAAAGGGCTTCAGCCCTTAATGTTTTTATTTTAAAGGGCGTGTATTTCCCACTGTGCCAGGCTTCTAGAGTTAAATTGACGACACGCCCTAGCTGCCCATTAACGCCTGGGCCAGACCAATGTAAAGGGGAATGCCCAGGGCCAGGGCAACGGGAGTCCCGACGGCGGTAGACGAGCCAATGTAAGCAGAAGGATTGGCTTTAGGGATACCGGCGCGTAGGGTGGGCGGTCCCGAAATATCTGAGCTGGAAGCAGCAATAACCGCTAGGATCACCACGCCACCATAGCTAAAGCCTGTAACCGCGTGGGCAATCATCCCCAGACCGAAAGCAATAAATCCGTGCAGTAGCGGTGCAAAAAAGGCGTACAGGGCGTACCATTGCCCCACCTTACGCAGCTCGCTAATCCGTGCCGCAGCTTCCATACCCATAACCAACATCAAGATTGAAAGCAGACCACGGAAGGCAGGGTTAAAGAAATTATCGTAAACACTTTCGGGGCGAGTCAAAATACCCAACGCTAGACCGAGCAGCAGGGCTGATAAAGCGGAGCCCTGGAGACTTTCCTGAACAATGGGCCATATTTTAACCCGCTTGCTGATGGGGTTCGGCTGTTGTTCGTGGGGCTCCCCATTGCTGAGATACTCCTGTTTGCTGAGGTATTCCTCTTTATTTAGCCCTTCACTCAGACGTGCCTCTGCGGCCTCCCGCTGCTTGGTGACATAAACGCTAGCCAAGACGATCGCCGTAACCAGGGCTGGAATATCCATAAAAGGATAAAGGGCCGCGGCCCAGGGCTCATACTGCAAGCCTTCTGACTCCATCAAGGTAAGGGCGGCGGCTAGGGTCGAACCACTAACGGCACCGAACAATCCGGCGGTGGCGATGGCGTCCACGGTTTTGACCTTGGGCAGCAGACCCAATGTGTAGCGCCCGACAAACACAATAATGATGCCTGTGATCACTGCGAAGGCTGCGGGCAACAACATTTCCGTGAGATTGGCATTGCGAATGGCAATACCGCCGCTGAGCCCCACTTTGATCAGCAGCATAAACACGATGAATTTATAAACGGCATCGGGAATTTGCAGTCGGCTGTTTACGGAAGCGACGACCATACCCCCAATCAAAAAGCCGAGGGTTGGGGACTGCAATTTGCCCAGAAAAAGAGCTGTAAAATCGGACAGGAAATCCACGGTGTAATTCCTCCTTGTAAAACTTAGGGGCATGGATGATGGCGTCAGGCGATCTCGCATCCCAGGTGGTTTCACCGTTTGAATAAGCGGCAATAACTTGCCGTTTTGTGCCTTAAGGGTGTTGGGCTGCGGAGGATAATTTCACTCCGGCGATCGCGAAAAGCTACACCAGCAGTGGTGGTTATTGTTAGGCGATCGCCAAGCAGAATTGCAGGATAACTCTGACCCTGCGCCATCTGTCTATAGGCTTAGTTCTATGGATTGCTCGTTATCCATACTATTTACTCTATCTTCAAAGCCAATAAAAAATGATTTGGCTAGCGTCAATTTGGAACGCAATATTAAAACCAAATCTTATGTTTTTCTTTTTTCTGGCAGTTTTTGTATATTGCCAGTTAATGCGTTTTGGTGTGGATACGGTTAGCCGCCGATGCCTAAGGTGCCTGCGAGGCTGGGGGTTAGGGGGAGTAAGGTGGCGACGGTTAGAAACAGAAGCACTAGGGCGATCGCAGCGCGAGCATCATCCGGTTCGGATAGTTCTTCTAGGCTGGGGCGCTCTAGATCTCGCTGTAAAAACGCCACCACTAGGGCCCAATAGAGAGCAAGGGGGGTGGCGAAGGACGCCAGTACCAGGACGCCAATGGTTAGGACGGTGGTGATGCGGGCGGTGCGACGACCATAAATCGCTTGAACAATGCGACCTCCATCGAGCTGTCCCGCGGGCAGAACATTAATGGCGGTGATCACTAGCCCCAGCCAGCCAATGATCACAAAGGAATCAACGTCTACTACGCTTTGCTGTAAGTTTTCCCCGAGCAGCAGCTTAGCTAAGCTGCCTACCAGGGCGGAGGCTTGGAAAAAGCCTGAGGGGAGCTGAAAGGCGCTGCCAGGATGGGACGTTTCCAGACCAATGAGCAAAATCAGGAGCGATAGGGCTCCACCGGCGAGGGGACCGGCGATCGCCACATCACACAGGGCTTGGCGGTTGGGGATAAACGATAAAAATCGATTTAGGGAGCCGAAGGAACCAATTTGGATCACCGGCAAAAAGTAAGGACCGCTAAATTTAACGCCCACTCTTTGCGCAGCAACTTGGTGTCCAATTTCGTGGACGCCCAGAATCGTTAGCAGCCCTCCAGCAATTAGCACGCACTCTTGCCAGCGAGCCGGCTCAGAAAAGAAGTCGAATCCTTGAATTAAGCCTGAGGCTTCGAAGGTGGTTAAAACGGTGGCGAGTCCTAAAACCACTGCCAATACGCTCTGGGTAGTGGTGCGCTGGGCAGGCTTGACGGACTCCGGAAGCACAATAACCGTGGGGCGTTTGTCGGGACCTTCTACCAAAAATAGGGCGTAGCGATCGCCCACTAAAGCTTTCAGCTTGGCGGACAGGGTGGCGTGGGTTTCGGTGGGTTCCCCTCGCAAATTGCCTTTAAAAATCACCCCCTCTTGGTAGGGCACCGTTTCTGTGGCGAAAAAAGTATCGATGCCAAAAATGCCTTTAATAATGTCCAGGTCTTCCTGGGGCATGGGCGCTAGCCCGGCAGTGGGTATGCCCTGGGGGACCGGATCCCCCGTTCTGGAATCCATAGCCTCTGGGGCGGCAGCGTCCGATGATGGGATTTGCGATCGCCATTTGGGAATAGCGCCAGGGGGCAGATCTTTGGCCATTTCGCGCAGCCGCTTACCGAGATAGATATAAATACCGGTGGACACCCCCAGCAGCACCAAAACGCCCACCAAATTGACGTAAATCCCTAACGCAAACAGCGTAAAAAATGTAAGCCAAGGCAACATTAGCGATACGGACTGGAGCCATGCCAACAGTCCCACTTTGCCGAAGGGGCGGGACCGGGCAAATCCCCAGCCTAAAATTCCAACGGCGATGGCGGCGATCGCCAACGTGACAAAATTTTCAGACGCAAAGGTCATACTTCGCTAAGACTCCCAGGGACAACGCCAGACGATAGCTCTGACTGCTAAACATAGGCGATCCTACCGTAGTACCCGCGAGGGCAACGACCTAACAGGAGGAGAAAATCCCGAACCCCCACAGGGCGCCCTATCTTTATCGCTTTTAATGGCTCTATTTTTTCGACCTGAGTGCAAGTCTGAATACTTGCCCGCCTAATCCGAAGGATCCGAAGAAGGAAACTGACCTCGCGTCTTCCGCGCTTCCATCGCCCGCTCCAGAACCCCCAAAAGCCCAGGCATTTCCTGCTGAAGTGCCAACAACAGCCGCTCACCAGCCTCCTCATCCCCCGGATCAACCCCCGTCTCCATCACCTGGTGCAACCGCGGCATCGCAAAATCGTCCACAATCTGAATCAAGCCCGTTAAGCAGCGATTAAACTGCCGCTCCGTCAGGGTAGAGTCTTCCAGAGGAAACTCAATCATTGCGCGAATTTCCCCGTCAGAGGGATCGTATTCCCACTGCAGCATTTTGGTTTCCCAAGAAATGCTCAGCATCGTTTGCAAAATTGCGTTTTTGTGGGGATTTTCCTGAATGCCGCTGATGACATGGGGGGCAAAGAGTTTAAAAAACTCGCCGTCCTCATCAAGCTGGGCCACAATCATAAAGTCTTCTAGGTTATCGGCTTGGACGGCGGTGACAATACAACTGCGATCATGGTCAATCTTATATTCCCAGCCACGATTACTTAAATAGCTGCCAATTTGCTCGATGGTTGCGCCCATAACTGTCCTTGCTTTCAGCTTTTATCTCTTAAGCTTTCACGACTCGCCTAATGAACCCCTAAGTTCCACCATAAGGAGAAACGGGGACGATATCTAGCGAGTCTAGGTCTGAATTCTACCCGTAAATCCCTCGAGAGAGATAGATACCGAAAGAATAATGCACGCAACGGCAGCTTACGCCAGGAATATTGGGCTTTTCGCCTCGATTCTCCTCACCCTCACCCCAAGACCTTGCCACTGCGCTCAGGAAAAAATGTCCGAAGCGCATCTCTCCGCAACACTCTGACGAAAATCTAAAGGTTTTAAAAGATTGGCGACAAGTTATATTCCATGCAGGGGGACTATTAACGCTCTGATACCAAATCTGTTTTACCCTCCCCAAAAATCTTTGTCTCTGGTAGAACACGCACTATTGAATCCGCTAACGTGAATCCGCTAACGCTTCGCCAACAATAGGCTCAGTGCTCATTGACTTATTAGACCTTATCGGTAATAAATCGTGCTGCATCAGAATTGCCGCAATGGCAATCAAC
>ERZ1740065.547-NODE-547-length-20462-cov-6.515950_pt1 | contig 20462 bp, 20 predicted proteins | sample MGYA00581738_ERZ1740065 | MGnify/ENA primary metagenome ERZ1740065 (study PRJEB43018, sample SAMN04849749) | marine metagenome | isolation source: floating plastic debris | place: Pacific Ocean | collected 2008-09-01 | study: EMG produced TPA metagenomics assembly...
CCGTCCAGCCCAGCGTACCGATGGGCCAGAGCCCGGAGGAGAACCAGGTGTCGAGGACATCGGGGTCACGGTACAGACCAATTGTAAGAGTTGCCGAGGAAGGATCATCCACCCAGCCACTTTCGATCAAGGTTGGGTGCTTTTTGGGTCGGCCAGCGGTATCAGGTAACGGCGAATAGGATTGTTCACTTCTGATTACTTCGATTGTCTTGCCGGGGTTTTGCTGCTCATGGAAAGTCCTGGCCCTCGCGAAGGCTTCTTTCTCGGTTGCGGCGCAGAACTGGTTACCCCGAAGGTCAAACCAAACCGGGATCTGATGCCCCCACCAGAGCTGGCGCGAGATGCACCAGGGCTCGATGTTTTCCAGCCAGTTGAAATAGACCTTCTTGTCCTGCTCGGGGAAAATCTCCACCTCGCCGGAGCGCACCGCGTCGATTGCGGGCTGCACGATCTTGGAGGTTTCGACAAACCACTGGTCGGTCAGCATCGGCTCGATGACCACCTTGGAGCGATCCCCGAAGGGCTGCATGATCTTCTTGTTCTCGACATAAGGCGCAAGGCTCTCGACCTCATTGCCCTCGCCGTCGAGCTTGATCACGGTCTGCATCACCGCGAGACCCTCTTCGGTGATCTGATTCACCACGCGTTTGCGCGCCTCGAACCGGTCGAGCCCGCGCAGGTCGTCCGGCACGAGGTTGACCGCATCGGCTTCGGCCTCGCTTAGCTGCCGCTCCCCCTGCGCCACGGCCATCGCGATGCCGGCGGCGTCGGCGTAGGGCGCGCCGTCGTCGCGCATCGCGCCGTTGGTGTCCATCAGGCGGTAGAGCGGGATGCCGCCGCGCTTGGCGACGGCGTAGTCGTTGAAGTCATGCGCGCCGGTGATCTTCACCGCGCCGGAGCCGAAATCCGGGTCCGGGTAGTCATCGGTGATGATCGGAATGAGACGCCGGTGCTCCTTCGGTCCCACCGGGATTTCACAGAGTTTTCCAAGTATTGGTGCGTATCGTTCATCTGATGGATGAACTGCCACGGCGCCATCGCCCAGCATGGTTTCGGGCCGCGTGGTCGCGATCGAGATATAGTCGCGGGTCTCGCGCAGGGTCTCGTTCCCGTCGTCGTCCTTCTCCACGTATTCATAGGTCGCGCCGTCTGCCAGCGGGTATTTGAAATGCCACATGTGGCCATCGACTTCGATGTTCTCGACTTCCAGATCGGAAATGGCGGTCTCGAAGTGCGGATCCCAGTTGACCAGCCGCTTGCCGCGGTAGATCAGACCCTTGTTGTAGAGATCGACAAAGACCTTGATGACCGCATCGTGGAAGTTGGGGCCCTGACCGGCATCGGGGTCACCCGGCGCGCCACCCATGGTAAAGGCCTCGCGCGACCAGTCGCAGGAGGCGCCGAGGCGTTTGAGCTGGCCGATGATGGTGCCGCGGGAGGAGACCTTCTGCTGCCAGACCCGTTCGACGAACTTGTCGCGCCCCATCTCGCGGCGGGAGGGCTCCTGGTTGAGCATCATCTCGCGTTCAGTCACCATCTGCGTGGCGATGCCCGCGTGGTCGGTGCCGGGCTGCCAGAGCGTGTCGAAGCCGCGCATGCGGTGCCAGCGGATCAGGATGTCCTGCAGGGTGTTGTTGAACGCATGTCCCATGTGCAGCGAGCCTGTCACATTGGGCGGCGGGATCATGATGGAAAAGGTATCGTCCCGCGTGGCGTTGACGCCCGCGGCGAAGGCAGCGGCGTTTTCCCACGTGGCATAGAGGCGGGCCTCAGCTTCCTGAGCGTCAAAAGTCTTGTCGAGCGCCATGATCGCATCCTCTGTCTGGTCTTGGCGCGGGTCTAGCGGAGGAAGGCGGCGAGGGGAAGGTGGCCGCAGGGAAAACTTGCGCATCAAAGGTGGCCTGAAGCCCACCTTACCTGCCGGGGGCGACGGGTGTGGTGGACAGGTAGGGTGGGCTTCAGGCCACCCTTGGGAAAGGGGTGGCCGCACCCGTTCCGGGCTGGGCGGCGGGAGTGCCCTGGGAAAAATCGGATTAAAGCGGGGTGTCATCCGTTCTCACAAGGATGACTGGACAAGCGGGCGGCTACCGCTAGTGTCCGCCTGAACGCGCTGCGCGAAAAGGAGCCAACCGATGGAAAAATTCGGCAAGTCACAATCGATCAGGCGGGTGGAAGATGTCCGCTTTCTCACCGGACACGGGCGTTATGTGGATGATATCGCGCCGGAAAAGGCGTTGCGGGCTTTCGTGTTCCGGGCGCCTGTGGCGCACGCCGTCATCACCGCGCTCGACGTCGCGGAGGCGCGCGCGGCCGAAGGTGTGCGGGCGGTGCTGACCATCGACGATCTGGAAGCGGCCGGCATGCATGTCAACATGTTCGGGGCCACCATCAAGAACCGCGACGGATCGCAGGGTGCCGCGCCGAAACGTCCGCTGCTCGCCCGGGGCAAGATGCGCTTTGTCGGTGAGCCGGTTGCCTTCATCGTCGCCGATACGCTGGATCAGGCGCGGGATGCGGCGGAGCTGATCGTGCTGGATTATGAAGCCCTGCCGGCCAAGATGGATGTCGCGAAGGGCGGTCCGGCGGTGCATGACGAGGTACCGGACAACCGCGGTTTCGACTGGGGGATCGGCGATGAGGCCGCCACCGAGGCGGCCTTTGCCAGTGCCGCCCGCCGGGTACGGCTCGAGGTCGGCGACAACCGGATCATCGTGAATTCGCTGGAACCGCGCGGTTGTTTTGCCGAGTGGGAGGGCGGTCGTCTGCATGTCGCGCTGGGCGGGCAGGGGGTCTGGGGCCAGAAGGAGTTTCTGGCCAAGGCCTTTGGTCTCGATCCGGAACAGGTGCGCGTGACCACGCCGGATGTCGGGGGCGGTTTCGGCATGAAGGGGTTTCCCTACCCGGAATACGCGCTGGCCGCCGAAGCCGCGCGGGTGACCGGGCAGCCGGTGCGCTGGATGTCGGAACGGACCGAGGCGATGCTGAGCGACAATGCGGGGCGTGATCTTGTCTCAACGGCGGAGTTCGCCTTTGATGAAACCAACCGGATCACCGGGTACCGGGTGCATACGAAATGCAATCTCGGCGCGTACAACAGCCACTTTGGCCAGTTCATCCAGAGCCAGCTCTTCAGCCGCGTGCTGATGGGGGTCTATGACGTGCAGAACACCTGGCTGCGGGTCGAGGGTATCTATACCAACACGACCTACGTGGATGCCTACCGGGGGGCCGGGCGGCCCGAGGCGATCTACGTGCTGGAGCGTCTCATGGACCGGGCGGCGCGCGAGCTGGGCGTTGACCCGATAGAATTGCGGCGCCGGAATTTCATCAAGGCGGACCAGTTTCCCTATGAGACAACGGTGGGGGAAACCTATGACGTGGGCGACTTTGACAAGCTGCTGAACCGGGCCATTCTGGAGGCCGATCTCGCGGGTTTTGCCGCGCGGAAAAAAGCCGATGCGGATCAGGGCCTTATGCGCGGCGTCGGTTTGTGTTACTATATCGAAAGTATTTTGGGCGATCCTTCCGAAGGCGCGAAGGTCGCGTTTAACGAGGATGGTACGGTGACGATTTACGTGGGTACACAATCCACAGGCCAGGGACACGAGACGGTCTACGCGCAGTTCCTTGCCGACCAGACAGGCATTCCCGCAGAATTGATCACCGTGGTGCAGGGCGACAGCGACCTGATCGCGCAGGGGGGCGGCACCGGCGGGTCGCGCTCGGTCACCGTGCAGAACAACGTAACCCTGGTGGCCGTCGCCGAGATGACGGAGAAATTCACCGCCTTCCTCGCCGATGACATGGGGGTGCCCGCCGCCGAGATCAGCTTTGACGATGAACGCTTTCGCGCGGATGGCTCCAACCTCACGCCCACGATGCTCGAGGTGGCGGAGATGGCGCGCGCGCAGGGGCGCGACGATCTGCTGGTGCATGAAGCACGCGCCACGCTGGAGGCCCGAAGCTTTCCCAACGGTTGCCATGTTTCAGAGGTAGTAGTGGACCCCGAGACAGGAGTCGTGACCGTGGACCGTTATACAGTCGTCGATGATTTCGGCAATCTTATCAACCCGATGCTGGCCGAAGGTCAGGTGCATGGCGGGGTGGCGCAGGGCATCGGCCAGGCCTTGACGGAGCATGTTGTCTTCGATGACGAGGGCCAGCTGCTCACGGCATCGTTCATGGACTACGCCTTGCCGCGCGCCGACGACATGCCCACTATTTCATTTACATCGGAACCGGTTCCGTCCACCGCGAATGTCATGGGCATGAAGGGCTGCGGCGAGGCCGGCACCGTCGGTGCCTTGGCGGCGGTGGCAAACGCGGTGCAGGATGCGCTGTGGGAACGGGGGGTGCGACAGGCGGATATGCCGTTCACCCCGCATAAAGTCTGGGAGTTGTTGAACGGTGAGGTCCTCGCGGCGGAATAACAGGTGGCTCGGCTGGCTGCGCAGCAGGTTCTGGCGCCGGCCCGATAGCGATTTCGGCCCGCGCCGCGGCCCCGTCATCCATGTGGTGATCCTCGACGGCACCATGTCGTCGCTCGAACCGGGGTGCGAGACCAACGCGGGCCGCGCCTATCACCTGTGCCGCGCGGCGGGCAGCCCGCTGTCGATCTATTATGAGCCGGGGCTGCAATGGCGCGGCTGGCGCTCGGCGATGGATGTCATGATGGGGCGCGGCATCAACCGGCAGATCCGCCGCGCCTATGGGTATCTGGCCTCGCGCTACCGGCCCGGTGACAAGATTTTCCTGATGGGCTATTCGCGTGGAGCTTATGCGGTGCGCAGTCTTGCCGGGGTGATCGACCTGATGGGCCTGCTCAAGGCCGAAGACGCCACGGAACGGAACATTCGCGACGTCTACCGGCATTATGAAAGCGATCCGGCAAGCGAGAGCGCCCGCCAGTTCGCCGCGGCGCATTGCCTTGACGGGGTCGAGATCGAGATGATCGGTGTCTGGGACACGGTCAAGTCGCTGGGGTTCAATGCCCCGATCCTCTGGCGGTTCAGCGAAAAGCGCCATGCGTTTCACAACCACCACCTGAGCCACAATGTGAAGTCCGGGTTCCAGGCGCTGGCCCTTGACGAGACGCGGGTGGCCTATGCGCCGGTGCTCTGGTCGTCACCGGAAGATTTTCAGGGGCGGGTGGAGCAGGTCTGGTTTTCCGGCACCCATGGCGATGTCGGCGGGCAGCTGGGCGGGTATGAAACGGCGCGGCCGCTCTCCAACATCCCGCTGGTCTGGATGATGGAGCGGGCGCAGATGAACGGTCTGCCCCTGCCGGAGGGATGGTCGGCGCGCATCGTGCAGGATGCCACCGCACCGATGCTGGGCACCTCTCGGGGCTACGGCAAATGGTTCATCACCCGCCGGGCCCGCAGGCCGCTGCAGGATTCCTCGGAACGCATCCATGACAGCGTCACCCTGCGCCAGTCGGTGGCCCCGGCGCCACGGGGCTGGATGGGGTTTGGCAAGACCGTCTGAGAGGCCCGTGGTGTGAGCGCGGCGCGCGCACCTCTTTTGCTCTGCGCATTGCGTCCGGCAAGGATTGATGAAAGGAGCGGCAGGGGGTCTTTACCGCGGGGCAGATGCAATGAAGCGATACGCCGGAGGGGTGGCAGCTGCAGTTGTGCTCGCGCTGGTGATTAGCGTGTTCCACGCCATGGGTGCCTTTGAGCTGCCCGGCAGCGCCCGGGTTTCGGATCATGGTTTTACCGCTGCGGGCCATCGCCTGTCGGGCACGCTGGCCCTGCCGGACACCGCGGACACGCCCGCTGTCGTGCTGATCGTGCACGGCGACGGGCCGCAGGACCGGTGGTCGGACAGTGCCTACCTGCCGATGGTCAACAGCCTGCTGGCGGCCGGGATCGGCGTCTTTTCCTGGGACAAGCCCGGCGTGGGGCAGAGCGGCGGTGACTGGCTCTCTCAATCCATGGCGGATCGTGCCGAAGAGGCGGCGGCCGCCCTGCGTTACCTGCGCGACGATCTGGGCCATCCGCATGACCGGCTTGGGTTTCTGGGGTTTTCGCAGGCGGGCTGGGTGGTGCCCCGGGCGAGTGCGGAGACGGATGCGGCCTATGCGGTGCTGATCGGGCCGGCGATCACCTGGCGGGAGCAGGGCGCCTACTACACCGCGAGGCGGCTTGAGCGCGCAGGGATGTCTGCTGCCGATGTTGAGGCGGCCGTGGCGGAGAACCTGGCCGAAAACGACCGGATGTTTGGCGGCGATGGTGATTGTGCGGCCCGAGAGGACCTGAGCCCGGCGCGCTGCGGGTTTGTCCGGCGCAATTACGGGGCGGATGCGACGGTGGAGATCGCGGCGATGGAGACGCCCGCGCTTGTGCTGGTGGGGGCGGAGGATCTGAATGTGGATCCGGTCGAAACCGCCGAGGTTTACAGGCGGAATGCGCGCCATGAGGTTCGCGTCGTGCCTGCGGCGACGCATAGCCTGCTGCGGGCCAGACACTATAATTTCCAGATTGCCGAGGATTGGCCCCTTTGGACGCGGGCGCGCTTTGTCCTCTCCGGGCCGCGCGCCTATGCGCCGGGGGTGCTGGAGGAGATCGCGCAGTGGATCAAGGCGCATGCGGGCTGATCGCGCTGGCGCATGATCACCGGGGGCGTGCCGGGGTGTGCAGGGGCGCGGGGGTGATCCGGGCCGTTTCCAGCCCGGATCCGTGCCCCGTCAGAAGGGGAAGCGGTGCGACGGCGGTGGGGGGCGTTCGATCTCGGGCAAGAGACCGACGTCCTGCCGCAGGTACGCAGGCAGTTGCGCGTGACCGCGTGCCCTGGTCCGCCCTTTTGATTTCGACCGGATCAGGATGGCCGCCAGCCGCAGCAAGAGCCCGCGCGAGCGGCTGAAGGGGATGTAGATTGATAAGCTTGGCATTTTTGCTCTCCATGGATGATGGAAAGCCGCCACATGAGGGGAACAATAAAAAAGGCCGCGTCATGAGGCGGCCTTCGAAACAGAAATCTGTCAGACCGCGTTAGCCGGCAAGCGCGCCTACCGCGCGTGGCATTTTGATCTGAACGTTTAGCATATCTGACCTTTCCGCTGTCAGGATTTCCGTGGCCGCTGCGTAGCAGGGCCGTGAGATTCGTTCAACTCCCACGTGTTGCATCGGTGCGATTTTGCTCGCGCCGCTGTCAGGTCATCTTCATGATGATGCAGGTGGTGGAGCCCGTGGCGTAGAGCCTGCCGTCCTCGACCCCGCGGATTTCACCATGCGACACCCCGGTGGAGCGGCCCGAATGGTCCACCTCGGCGATGCAGTCGATCATCGTGCCCAGCGGGATGTTGCGCGTGATGTTGATCTTGAATTCCAGCGTCGTGTAAATCGAGCCGCGCGGCACCTTGGTCATCACCGCGCAGGCCATGGCGGAATCGAGCAGGGTGCCGTACCAGCCGCCGTGCACCGTGCCCATGGGGTTGGTGACGTTGAATTCGGGCGTGCCGCGAAAGACCGCGCGCCCGTCCGAGACCGCGTGAAGCGCATAGCCCATCGTCTCGCCGATGGGGGGGCCGGGGTGGCGGCCGTCGAGAATGCCCTGCATGAATTCCAGCCCGGACATGGACAGCACATCTGCCTGCGTCAGCAGATCGGAAGGTGATTTTGCGACGGGCATGGCAGGTCTCCGGACCGGTTGGATCATGTCCGGAGCAAAGCGGCTATCGGATTGGGCGACAAGGGTTACGCAACGTCGCGCACGCCCGTTGTCGCCAGTGTCACGCCAAGCGCATGGCAGATTTCACGCGTCATCTCGGGGCGGTTCAGCGTGTAGAAATGCAGGCTGTCCACGCCTTCATCGACGAGATCCGAGCAGAGTTCCGTGCAGAGCGCCGTGGCCAGCAGATCGTGCCGGTCGTCGCGGATCGCGGTGTCGAACGCCTGATCGAGCCACGCGGGCACCGAGGCGCCGCAGCGCAGGGCGAACTTGCGCGCGCTGGTCCAGTTGACGATCGGCAGAATGCCGGGCGTGATCGGGGCGGTGATGCCCGCCCTGGCGCAGTCATCGCGGAACCGCAGGAAGGTCTCGGCCTCGAAGAAGAACTGGGTGATCGCCTCCGCCGCACCGGCGTCGATCTTGGCCTTGAGCCAGTCGATATTGGCCTGTTGCGTCGCGGCTTCGGGGTGTTTTTCCGGATAGGCGCCGACGCGCAGGGTGAACTGGCCCGACTGCGCCAGAGCCTCGATCAGTTCCACGGAATTGGCGAAGCCTTCGGGGTGAGGGGTGAAATGATCCGCGCCCTCGGGCGCATCGCCGCGCAGGGCCACGATGTCGGTCACCCCGGCCTTGGCAAAGCGCTGGGCGGTCGCCAGCGTTTCCGATTTCGACGCGCCCACGCAGGTCAGGTGGGCGGCCACGGGCAGGCCGGAGGATTCGCGCAGGGTATAGGCCGCATCATGGGTCAGATCCCGCGTGCTGCCGCCCGCGCCATAGGTCACCGAGAAGAAACGCGGCTCGAGCGGCGCCAGCGCCTGCGCGGTCTCCCACAGCTTGAACGAAGCGTCGATCGAGCGGGGCGGGAAGACTTCGAAAGAGACGGAAGGTGTGGGCACGAGACGAACATCCTTATGATTTCATCCCTTGTGCCACAGGCCGCTTCGTGAGACAAATTCATAACTCTCATCTTTAACATGAGGATCATATGCATATCGAGTTTCGCCACCTGCGCACGATCCAGGCCATCCACGAGGCCGGGGGTCTGGCCCGCGCGGCGGATCAGCTGCATATCACGCAATCGGCGTTGAGCCATCAGATCAAGGGGCTGGAGGATCAGGCGGGGGTGGAGCTCTTCGTACGGCGCTCCAAGCCGTTGAAACTGTCGCCTGCAGGGCTGCGGCTGCTGAAGCTGGCGCAGCAGGTGCTGCCGCAGGTTCAGGCGTTGCAGGAGGAGTTTTCCGGGCTGCGCGAGGGCAGTACCGGGCGGATGCACATCGCCATCGAGTGTCACGCCTGTTTCGAATGGCTGTTCCCGGTGCTGGAGCAGTTCCGCAAGGAATGGGGCGATGTGGATGTGGACATTCGCCCCGGGCTGGCCTTCGACGCGCTGCCGGCGTTGCTGAAGGAAGAGGTCGACCTGGTGGTCTCTTCCGATCCCGAAGAGCTGCCGGGGGTGAAATTCGTGGAGCTTTTCGACTATGCCCCGGTTTTCGTGGCGGCCAGCACGCATCCGCTGGCGCAGAAACCCTTTGTGGAGGCGGCGGATTTTCGGGATCAGACACTGATCACCTACCCGGTGGAACGGACCCGGCTGGATGTCTTCAGCCAGCTTCTGATCCCCGCCAAGGTCGAGCCCGCCGCCATCCGGCAGGTTGAGCTGACGGCGGTGATCCTGCTGTTGGTCGCGTCCAATCGCGGTGTGTCGGTGCTGCCCGACTGGGTGGTGCGCGAGGTCAAGTATTCCTCTGACTACATCACCCGCCCGCTGACGCGCACCGGAATCACGCGCCGGCTTTACGCCGCGGTGCGGGAGGACGATCTGGACAAGCCCTTCATGCAGCAGCTTTTGAGGCTCGCGGGCGAAGAGGCGCGCAAACTGCAGGCGGCCTAGGAAGCGGGTCCGCCGTCAGAGGTGCAACAAAAAACGCGCCCTGAAATGGGGCGCGTCTGGAAGATATTCTGGAGACCGGTGCTCAGGCCTGGCGCGACTTGCGGCGCCAGAAAGCAAAGCCCGCGAGGCCTGCAAGCATCAGGGGCAGGCTGGCGGGCAGCGGCACGGCGGTGACCTCGGACAGCGAGAAGAGCGCGGAGTATTCCCGGCCGAAACCGGCTTCGGTGAAATAGGTGGCCGATCCGCTGTCGCCGTCGAACATGAACATCCAGCCCGGATCCTGACCCAGCGCGAGGTTCATCACGCCGTCCAGCGTCTCGGAGAAGGACGCGGTGCTGGGGAAGAAGTCACAGGAGCGCCCGAACATGTCGGCGCAGGAAATATCCCACGGGTTCACCCAACCGCCGCCGCTATCGCCAAACCCGATACGGCCTATCGATGTTTCACCGCCGGTCAGGTCGGAATAGAAGCCATCGTAGTCGGAGCAATCGTATTCTTCGATCGAGGCGACGCAGGCGTCGTCGTCGAAGGTGATGTTGAATCTCAGGTCATAGACAGATGCGCTGGCCAGCCCGGGCAGGAGCATGAGAGCAGCGACGAAAGAGAGCAGGATTTTAAACACGTGAATTCTCCAAGTACCAAATAATAAAGCTGTCACTTTCGATAATATGTCCGAGAGCTGAACTGACCCTACACGAAAGTTAACGCTTTGTTAACGTTCGTTTCTCGCTTTTAAGTTATCAAAGCAACCGCTTTGGGTGCGATCCAGCAGAATCCTGCCTGTTTCATGGCGTTTTACGGCATAAACCAACCAGCGGCCGACCTTGACGCATGGCCGTTTTTGCGGTCCATCAGTGCGCCGGGGGTGATTCTTTTGCGGCTTAAACGGCGGGCTATCTGGTCAGCCGCGCGGCGCGGCAACCTGGGCTCTTGGTTATATGGCCGCTGCGCTGCGGCAGTTCGTCCATCACCGCGCGCCGCGCTTCGGGGGTCATGCGCGACCAGCCGGTGATTTCATCGATGGAACGCAGGCAGCCGGTGCAGAGCCGGGCGTCGGGGTGGATCACGCAGACCTTGATACAGGGGCTTTCCACCTCGTCGCGGCGCCAGATGTCGTCTGTCATGTCTTACCCTTCAGTGGCGGCGCGAATGGTGCGCAATCGGTCCAGCGCTCCCTGCAAGATAAACCCCGCCGCGACGTGATCAATAACCTCGGCACGACGTTTTCGCGACGTATCCGCCTCCAGCAGCGCCCGTTCGGCGGCAACCGTTGACAGGCGTTCGTCCCAGAAGGTGATTGGCAGGTCGATCCCCTCGGCGCGATCCAGGTTGCGGGCAAAGGCGCGGGTGGACTGGCAGCGTGGCCCTTCCGTGCCATCCATGTTGCGCGGCAGGCCCAGCACAATCCCGCCGATGCGCCGTTCGGCGAGAATCTGCGACAGCTGTGCGGCGTCCTGCGAGAATTTGCGGCGCCTGATGGTTTCGAGCGGCGTGGCAATCGACAGCAGGGTGTCGGAGACGGCGACACCGATGGTCGCCGTGCCGAGGTCGAGCCCGGCGAGGCCCTGCGCCCGGGGCAGGGCGGTGGCAAACGCGTCGAGATCCTCGTAGATCATTCGACAATCTGCGCGCGCTGCCCGGCGCGCAACAGCAGATCGAGGGCCCGGGTATCCTCTGCGAAGACCTGCACGGCATTGTCATAGACCGCGCGCGCCTGCGCTCGCTGCCCCAGGACGCCGAGCGCGCCGATCAGCTGTGCCCAGTCCTGCACCGGCCCGCCCTCGGTCGCCAGCCGCTCCGACAGCCCCGAGACCATGCCCTGGATCATCTCCAGCCGTTCGGCCGGGGAAAGATCCTCCGCCGCCTCGATATCGGCCGCTGAGGGGCCGCGCCCTGCGCCGATTTCAGGCAGCTGGTAGTTCACCCCAGCACGAAAGGCCATGTCCTCGATCTGCGCCAGGATCGGCGCGATCCACGGCGCGTCCTCCGGGCCTTCCCGCAGCAGCGCGTCCCACATCCGGAAGGCGGTGTCCGGCCGCCCTGTCTGCGCCATCATCAGGCCGAGGTAATAGCGCGCGGTGCCATTGCTCTGATCAAACCGCAGGGCGGTGCGCAGCGCGCGCTCCGCCTCCGGCGACACATAGCCGCCGGCGGCCAGGATCAGCATGTCGGCGTAATCGACGAAATCGGCCACTTCGGCCCCGGTGCCCTTCAGGCGCAACACCTCGGCCTGTGCCCGCGCCGCGGCTCGAAAATTGCCGAGATTGGCTTCGTTCTGCGCCAGAAGGATGTGGCCCTGCAGATCGTCGGGACGGCGGGCCACGGTGTCGCGCAGCTGTTCGACCAGCGCGATGTAATCCGGGCTCGCGCCCTCGGGGGTGCGCGGCTCGGGCTGGCTCGCTTCGGCTTCGGCCTGTCCGGGCCGCTGGGCCAGCGCATCTTCGGCAAAGGCGATCCGGTCCGCCAGCGACAGATCGCCATATCCGGGCGCGCCGAGCTGCAGGTACATGGCGACACTGCCCGCCATAAGCAGCAGCGCGATGACACCGGCCACGAGCCCCGGTGCCCCCTTGCTGGCATCCGCCTCGACCCGGTCCTTTTGCAGGGCGGCATCGGCGGCAAGGATGCGGCGCGACACTTCGGCGCGAATGCGCGCGGCATCCTCGGCGCTGACGACCCCGCGGGCCAGATCCTTTTCCACCTCGCGCAGCTGATCGCGGTAGACCCGCAGATCATAGGCCGCAGCCGGCGCGGCGGCACCGCTGCGCGGCGCCCGTAGGCCCAGTGCCAGCAATATCGCCACCGCCAAGGCCAGCCCGCCAGCGAGGATCCAGAATAACACCATATCGTCACGCTCCTTGCGTTCCTGACTTAGCGATCAATGCGCGGCGGCAAAAGGGACAAATGATCACGCCTGCGCGGGCAGACAGCCGAATTGCCCGCGGTGTCGCAAACCTGTTAGAAAGCGGCGCGGGCAGTCTTTCCTTTTTCGGCAGTTAACGCAGAACTGTGGCAGTCTGGGCGCATGCGCGATTCCGGTGTCTTTCGTCTTGGGGTGATCTGGCCATGAAACGTTATTCCGTCTTTGCCGTGGCACGCGAGGCCGCGCGGTATCATAGCGGGTGGGAACGGGCATGGCGTGCAGCGGAGCCCAAGAAGAAATATGATGTGATCATCATCGGGGCAGGCGGCCATGGATTGGCGACGGCCTATTACCTGGGCAAGCGTTTCGGCATCAAGAACGTGGCGATCCTCGAAAAAGGGTGGCTGGGCGGCGGCAATACCGGGCGCAACACGACGATCATCCGCAGCAACTACCTGCAGGACCCGTCGGCGGCGCTTTATGAAAAGGCGCGGTCGCTCTACGAGACCATGTCGCAGGATCTGAACTATAACGTCATGTTTTCCCCGCGCGGCGTGATCATGCTGGCGCAGACCCATCACGAAGTGCGGGGCTACCAGCGCACCGCCCATGCGAACGCGCTGCAGGGCGTGAAGACCGAGTTCATCGGCCCGCGCCGGGTGAAAGAGCTCGTGCCGATCATCAACATCGACGGGCCACGCTACCCGGTGCTGGGCGGGCTCTGGCAGGCGCGCGGCGGCACGGCGCGGCATGATGCGGTGGCCTGGGGCTGTGCGCGGGCCTGGTCGGACGTGGGCATGGGCGTGATCGGGCAGTGCGAGGTCACCGCCATTCGCCGCGAGGGCGGAAAGGTAGTCGGCGTCGATACCACCAAGGGCGCGATTGATTGCGAGAAGCTCGGCATCGTGGTGGCGGGCAACTCGGGCCATGTGGCGGGGCTGGCAGGCTTCCGGCTGCCGATCGAGAGCGTCGCCCTGCAGGCGCTGGTCAGCGAGCCGATCAAACCCTGCATGGATGTGGTCGTGATGGCCAACACCGTGCACGGCTATATGAGCCAGTCGGACAAGGGCGAGATGGTGATCGGCGGCGGCACCGATGGCTACAACAACTACACCCAGCGCGGCTCGTTCCACCATATCGAGGAAACCGTGCGCGCCCTGGTCGAGCCCTTCCCGATGGTCAGCCGCCTGAAGATGCTGAGGCAATGGGGCGGGATCGTCGACATCACCGGGGATCGCTCGCCGATCCTGTCGAAAACGCCGGTGGAGAATGTCTTCATCAACTGCGGCTGGGGCACCGGCGGGTTCAAGGCGACGCCTGGTTCAGGCTGGGCGATGGCGGAGCTGATGGCCAAGGGACACGGGTCGCTGACCGATGCCTTCGGGCTGGAGCGCTTCCGCGAAGGCCGCTTTATCGACGAGAGCGTGGCCGCCGGGGTGGCGCATTGATGTCAGCCGCCGCCCACACCTCCGATCTCGCCACCGATGCCGGCGGACCTGTTGTCGTGCAACTCACGCTGCCACGACCCGCCTCGGCGTCGCACAGAGCGTTTTATGGCGAAGATCGCGATACAGGCAACGATAGGTATTGCCGACAGCACGGGAAGAACAACGTAGGTCGGGTCCCCCTAGTCGGTCCCATGCGTTTTCTGGCCCTCACCGGCGGCGCTGCCGAAGGCGATCAGGCTGCCCACGTCCACCTCGCGCCCGCCGCGCGCGGCCTTGCGCTCGGCGATGCCGCGGCGTTCGCGCACCAGCATGACAATTGCGACGACGGCAATCAGGCCGAACACCAGAACGGCCCCCATTTCCTTGCTCATGATCCTCTCCTTTCCTCCGCGATGACCGATATGATACCGCGAAATCGGGCATTTGGCGACGCCTCGCTGCCGCAGGCCTTGCGGAACCTTTTCTCGCGCCAAGGTGTTGTTTCTCCAATCGCAAAGCGAAAAGGAGATACGATATGTCCGATCAATCCAATTCCACTGGCGGCAGCAACACAGGCATCGCCTTTGTCGTCGGCATGCTTGTCGTTGTTGTCGGCCTGCTGGCCTATTTCATGCTGTCGGGCGGCGAAGGCCTGTCTGTCGAAGGCCCTGACACCGCGATCGAAGGGGCGGCAGAAGCCATCACCGACAACTGATCCGTTCAGCCGGACATTCGATAAAACCACCTTGGCGTTCCTGCGCCGGGGTGGTTTTTTTCATGCCAGAGGCGGATCGGCATTATTTGGCCTCCCCGGATCGGCCCATATGGCTTGTGCTCGCCGAAATCCTCCGGGGATTCCCGCCGATGTTGCGACACCGCGGCAGCCCTTCAAACTGGCCTCCCGTAACAAGGAGACAAAACAATGGCTGACTATACGACCCATAACGATGGCGTCAGTGGCAAAGGCATTTTCATCGCGCTCGTGGTTATCGGCGCGTTCGTCTTCCTGCTGGCCGTGCTTGGCACAAGCACCGTGCCGACCGATCCCGATGGGGCCGCTGATCCGGCAGCCATCGAATCCGCACCGGTGGCGCCCGCTGACACGGCACCTGCCGTCGTCGAATAACACCCCTACAGTTTCGCGAACCGCTTGGGGCGGGCGTCACCTGACGCCCGCCCTTTTTGCGCCTGTGCACCAGATGGCCGGAGCCTGCCCATGCTGATCCTCACCTGTCCCGTTTGCGGTGTCACCGCCGAGGAAACCGAATTTCAGGGGGGAGGCGAAGCGCATCTGACACGCTTCGGTCCGGGCAGCCCGGATGACGATTTCGAAAACTACCTCTTCATGCGGGAGAACCCGCGCGGGGTGCATTTCGAGCGCTGGCGCCATGCCTACGGGTGCGGCAAGTGGTTCCACGCCGCGCGCTGCACAACGACGCTGGAGGTGTTCGGCTGCTACGCCGCCCAGACGCTGGAGCCGCCAAAAGAGCTGCGCGACACAATCTCCGAAAAACGCCCCGGCTGGTCGTGGAGAGAGCTCGAATGACCCTTCATTGTTCCAAAAATATGCACTTCTCTGACCTCTCCCGCCAATCGGACATCGCGCTATGAGCACCCGCCTTGCCACAGGGGGCCGCCTGCTGAACAAGCAAAAGGCCCTGAAATTCACCTTCAACGGCAAACAGCTGCGCGGTTTCGAGGGCGATACCCTGGCCTCCGCCCTTCTGGCCAATGACCAGATGCTGATCGGCCGCTCGTTCAAATACCACCGGCCCCGCGGGCTTGTCGCCTCCGGCGCGGAGGAGCCCAACGGGCTGGTCAACATGGGCGCCGAGGGCCGGTTCGAACCGAACCAGCGCGCCACCACCACGGATCTCTTCGACGGGTTGACCGCACAGAGTCAGAACCACTGGCCCAGCCTCGAATTCGACGTCGGCGCGATCAACACGCATCTGAGCCGCTTCCTGCCCGCCGGTTTCTACTACAAGATGTTCATGCATCCGCGCCCGCTGTGGAAACATGTCTATGAACCCTTCATCCGGCAATCCGCGGGCTTGGGGCGCGCGCCGAAAGCACGCGATGCCGATACCTACGAGCACTTCCATTTTTTCTGCGATGTGATGGTCATCGGTGGCGGGGTTGCGGGTCTGCAGGCCGCAAAAACGGCGGCAGCATCCGGTGCCAAGGTGTTGCTGGTCGAGCAATCCGCCCATTGGGGTGGCCGCGCGCCTGTGGATGGCGGCACCGTCGATGGCGTGCCTGTGGAAAACTACGTGGATCAAATTGTCGCCGAATTGGAAACGATGCCCAACGTCACCCTGCGCAAGCGGCTGATGGGGGCGGGGGTTTACGACCACGGATATGTGCTCGGTTACGAACAGCTGCGCGATCACGTGCCGGAAGAGCCCGGCCCGCGTCACCGTTTGTGGCGCATCCGGGCAGGGCATATCGTGACCGCCACCGGCGCCATCGAGCGCCCCTTGCCTTTTGCCGGCAACGACGTGCCGGGGGTCATGCTGGCCTCCGCCATGCGCGACTATGTGGTCAACTACGGCGTCTCGGTCGGGGACCGTACGGTGATCGTGACCAACAATGACGATGCTTACCTTACGGCATTTGCCCTGAAATACGCGGGTCTGAACGTGCCGGTGATCCTCGATGCCCGCGTGCTGGCCGAGGACAGTCCCGCGATGGAGCAGGCCAAGGCGCTGGGGATCCGGGTGATGATGGGCCACGCCGTGGCCAAGGTGAAGGGCGGCAAGCGCGTCACCGGTGTCGGCATCTGCAGCCAGGCCGGGGAAGGCGCGGTGCTGGAAGAGATCGCCTGTGACGCGGTGGCGATGTCGGGGGGCTGGTCACCGGTGGTACACCTCTGGTCGCATTGCGGCGGCAAACTTGTCTGGGACGAGAGCCAGGCTCATTTCCGCCCCGATGTGGACAAAGCGCCCCAGGGCGCTGACGGCACCGCTTTCGTGACCGCCGCCGGGGCGGCCAATGGCGCGCTGAGACTGGCGGATGCACTGGGCGATGGCGATCAGGCGGGCAAATTGGCGGCCGCAGCCGCCGGATACAAGGTCCGGCAGGCCAAGTGCCCGGTTGGCGACAGCCCCGAAGAGGCCCCGATGATGCCCGTCTGGCTGATGCCGCAGGGGGCCGGCGTGGCCCTGCGCAGCAAGGCCTGGCTCGACTATCAGAACGACGTGAAGGTCTCCGACGTGCAGCTGGCAGCGCAGGAAGGGTTCGAAAGCGTCGAGCACGCCAAGCGCTACACCACGCTCGGCATGGCGACCGATCAGGGGAAGCTCAGCAATATCAACGGTCTGGCCACCCTGGCCGGGGCGCTGAACAGTACGATCCCCCAGGTGGGCACCACCACCTTCCGCCCGCCTTACACGCCGATCTCCATGGGGGCGATTGCCGGAGAGGCGCGGGGGGACGTGTTCCAGCCCATGCGCCGGACACCGATGCATGACTGGCATGAGGCGCATGGCGCCGATTGGGAGCCGGTGGGCCATTGGCGCCGTCCCTATGCCTATCTGCGCGATGGCGAAAACACCCATGATGCGGTGATGCGCGAGACCCGCAATGCGCGGGAAAACATGGGGCTGCTGGACGCATCCACGCTGGGCAAGCTGATCGTGAAGGGGCCGGATGCGGGCAAGTTCCTCGACATGCTCTACACCAATATGATGAGCACGCTGAAGCCCGGCAAATGCCGCTACGGGCTGATGTGTTCGGAGAACGGCTTCCTGATCGACGATGGCGTGGTCGCCCGGATCGACGAAGACACCTTCCTCTGCCACACCACCACCGGCGGGGCGGAGCGCATTCACCAGCATATGGAGGAATGGCTGCAGACCGAGTGGTGGGACTGGCAGGTCTATGTCGCCAATGTGACCGAGCAATATGCGCAGGTGGCCGTGGTTGGTCCCAATGCCCGGAAAGCGCTGGAAAAGCTCGGCGGTATGGATGTCTCCAAGGAGGCGCTTGGCTTCATGGAGTGGGCCGATGGCGCGTTGGGCGGCTTCAAGGTCCGGGTCTATCGCATCTCTTTCTCGGGTGAGCTGAGCTACGAGATCGCCGTCGATGCCGGGCAGGGTCAGGCCTTCTGGGACGCGCTGATGGTTGTGGGCCACGATCTGGGTGTGATGCCCTACGGGACCGAGGCGCTGCACATCCTGCGGGCCGAAAAGGGCTTTATCATGATCGGGGACGAGACCGACGGCACCGTGATCCCGCAGGACCTGGGGCTGCACTGGGCGATCTCCAAGAAGAAGGAGGATTTCCTCGGCAAGCGCGCGCAGGAGCGGGACCACATGACCGATCCCACCCGCTGGAAACTGGTGGGGCTGGAGACGCTGTCGGGGGCGGTGTTGCCCGACGGGGCCTATGCCGTGGGTGAAGGCGAGAATGCGAACGGCCAGAAAAACGTGATTGGACGCGTGACCTCGAGCTACCACTCACCCAACCTTGGCAAGGGCATTGCCATGGGGTTGGTGCTCCATGGACCGGACCGCATGGGGGAAGTGCTGGAATTCCCCGGGACCGATGGCGCGACCTACAAGGCGCGGATCGTGGATCCTGTGTTCTATGACAAGGAAGGGGAGAAGGGAAATGTCTGAGCCGGTTACGGCCCTTGGCGGCGCATCTTCCGAAGTTGGGATCGCGGTGATCTCCGAAGTGCCGGTGCAGGGCATGATCACGCTGCGGGGCGATCTGGCGGCGGGTGCAGTCAAGAAAGCGGCAACCGGGCCGACCAAGGTGGAAATGCCGGGCCCCGGCGAGGCCCCTGTCTCGGGGGAAACGGGCCAGTGCTGGATGAGCCCGGATGCGCTGCTGGTGCTCTGCCCCTACGCTGCCGTCGCGGAGGTTTTGGCGCAGATGCAAAAGGCCTTGGGCAAGGCACATGCACTGGCCGTGAATGTCTCGGATGCGCGGGCGTCCTTCACGGTGCGTGGCGCTCACGCGCGGGAGGTGATGGCCAAGCTCTGCCCGGTGGATCTGGCCGCGGACCGGTTCAAGCCGGGCATGTTCCGCCGCACCCGCATGGCGCAGGTGCCGGCGGCGTTCTGGATGGTTGACGAAACAACGTTCCAGATCGTCTGTTTCCGGTCGCAAGCGCAATACGTGTTCGATCTGCTGACTGTTGCGGCCCAGCCCGGTTCTGAAGCATTTTGTTATTGAAAGACCGCAGCTTGCGGTTGACCTTCCCGGCGGTTCCCGAAACTTTGGGTTATGTGCGCGATGGGGTCCTGTCCGGACACCCCGCGCCATGCATCTATCGGTGACGAGGATTTCTGGACCATGAAATATGTTTTTTGCGCGCTCTGTATCGCGGCGGGATCGGTGGCGGCGGCCCCTCTCCAGGCGGCGGAGAAGGTCTATGACTGCAGCGCCTCCTTCAACACGACCCGCGGCTTTATCGCGCCGCGTGTCGTGTTCTTTGTGGACGCCGACAAGGGCACGGTGCGGGTGCTGGACGGGATCATTCAATCGGTGAACGGTGGGCCCATCGACGGGGTGTTGCGTAAACGGTCCGACAAGGTGCATCGCATCGACTGGCGGGTTGACGACATGCCGAGCGATGCCGGCGGGATCAATGTGACCTACCGCGCCAATCTGAACCACGTGGCAAAAACCTACACGATGGAAGCCGGGGTGGCAGGCTATGACAATGACGCCCGTGGCCGGGGCAGCTGCGCATTGGCGAAATAGGCCGGACGGATGACGCATGTGATTGCCATGGCGGGGCGTTTGCGCCTGCTGGCCTTTGTCACTCTGGTCGCTGCGGGCTTTGGCGGGGCAGACATTCCCGCTGCGGCCGCTCAACCGGCGCAGGGTGTCTTTTATGACTGCGACATGCGTCCGAACAAGCGCAATGATTTCTGGATCTCCACCAAGATCGGGATCGTTCTGCTCGACAGCGGGGCGGTTGTGGTGTCGGATGGGGTGACGCTGGCCTATGGGCTGGGCACGGCCAAGGGCGCACTGCTGCGCGACACCGAACGCGAGATCAGGGTGTCCTGGCGTTTGGAGGGCGGTTTGCGGCAGCGAGACGACCGGGAGGTCATCCTGCCGACGGCAGAATATACCGCGACCATTTCGAAACCGTCCAACAGGATCACCGTGCGTGGCAAGCTGCCGGGCCACCGCGACAGGTTTTCGGGACGGGGGCAATGCACCCCGCGCGTGGGCTAGGGCGCGGATCGTCGGCCGCGCCGACGGGCCACGGTGAAATCCGCGTGCCCGGAACATTTTTGCCGCGTTAAGACTTGATCTTAGGAGCGGCTGCGCTTCATGTGCAGTACACCCAACTGAAATGACCAAAGGGGGCCCACAATGGCTTTTTCACTTCCTGATCTTCCCTATGCGCATGATGCCCTGGCATCCAAGGGCATGTCCAAGGAGACGCTGGAGTATCACCACGATCTGCACCACAACGCCTATGTGACCAATGGCAACAAGGCGATTGAAGGCACGGAGTGGGAAGGCAAATCGCTCGAAGAGATCATCAAGGGCACCTATGATTCCGGCGCCGTGGCGCAGAACGGCATTTTCAACAACATCAGCCAGCTGTGGAACCACAACCAGTTCTGGGAGATGATGGGGC
>ERZ1740065.548-NODE-548-length-20449-cov-8.522212_pt1 | contig 20449 bp, 21 predicted proteins | sample MGYA00581738_ERZ1740065 | MGnify/ENA primary metagenome ERZ1740065 (study PRJEB43018, sample SAMN04849749) | marine metagenome | isolation source: floating plastic debris | place: Pacific Ocean | collected 2008-09-01 | study: EMG produced TPA metagenomics assembly...
AGGCTGTTCGGTCGTTCCCTGTTTCTCTGCCAATCCAACAGTTCAGTTGCGCCAAAGCTCCGTTTGTCTTCAAAACCCGGAACTGACGTCGTCTCCGTATCCGTCTCTTTTTCCGTCTCCGTATCTATCTCCGTCTCGTCTCCGTCTCCGTCTCCGTGTGCCGCCACGGTGTCAGCAGGGTGTCCGCACGGTGTCTGTTTAAGAAGGGAAAGAGCGGGCAGAAGTGAGGTGATTTCGCCCCTGACAGCCTCACCAGCGTCTGCCATTTCTTGCAACAGCAGCGAAGTGAGGGCATCGCCATGGTCGAGGTGCAAACGGCGTGCGAATTGACCCAACGCGTCCCGCAGCTTCGGCCAATCCTTGCTGTCAGGCTTCCATTCCTGAGCTCGTTTGATAGCCGCCACGCACAGCTCTGCTGACGTGCTCAGAAGCATTTTCTCAGTGGCCTCTGTATCGGCCTCAAAGGCCATGAGGTCGCTGGCATAGGACAAGACACGAGACGCATTCTCGGGCGGTCGCTGAGTGTGGAAGCCAACAATTCGGACGATTTCCTCATCTGGGTCAAATTCAATGAGGCCAACGCTTTCCAGCTTGGCTATCGCCGCCATCAACTCATCAGCGCCCATTCCCGCATCAATCTGCCAAAGCACGAGGGGATAGCGGAACAAGCCAAGGAAATTGCCCTGGGGTGTGAGGTGGGCGCACACGTACGCCCAACGCTCTTGGTGGTTGCATTTGGCCAGCTTGCGCGAACGCAGAAGGCTGGCATTGATCTGCGCAAACTTTCGAACACCCATTACGCAGCCTCCGCGTCAGATGCAGAGACCTTGGCCAGCGCCTCGATGAGAGATGGAGTGAGGCTGGCCTGAATGGCCAGCCCCTTCCTAGTTGGGCGAAGCTCGCCGCTATCATCGGAGACCCAGATCCTGACGTTTACCAAGTCGTGGCCCTGATATTCCTCACGCTGGATGCGCAGGGTTTCGCGGGCGTTCTTCGGAATGTCGATCAAATCAGCCATTTGCAGCGCCTCCATAATGGAGGCTGGCAACGGCCCTTGCAGCAGGCTCGGACAGCCCATGGCGGCGGCGCAGAAGCGCAACCTGTAGCTGACGATATGTCGGGATGTTGTGGAGGTTTTGCATCAAGCGGCCTCCTCAATGCGACGGACATTGCCATCCAGAAAGTACACGCCGAAACGCGCGCGGTCCGTGTCCGCGTCGTTGTCGTACATCTCCTTTGTTATCGGCACGCCGTACTCATGGCGAAGGACGCACACACGGTCCGAGATCCGCACGGGCGATGCGCAGAACACTGGCTGCGCAATCAGTGCGTCGAGGATTATCCTGTTGCCCTTGGCCAGCGTGATCTGGTCCGTGGAGCCGTCTTCATGCGTGATTTCATACCGCGCTGGCTCCTTGTTGCTTGGAAGGTTCCTCCAGGCTTCGACACGAAGTGCGTTGGAGGGTGGTTTAGTTGACTTGTCAGTCATTGCTTTTCCTTTCGATAGGATTTGCATGACCAGGTCACTTTCTATATTCTCGATTTGCACACCTAGAATACGCCCCTGTGAACCCGGTCTGGGATTGCGGGGGCTTTTCTTTAGGCCGCGTTCGGTTCGATGCGCTGAGCCTTCAGCCACTTGTTGATGTCGCATCCGGCGTAAATCACGCGGCGACCGACTTTGATAAAAGCGGGGGTGCGTCCGTGGTACCGTTTCTGGGCCTGTTGCTTTTCGTCACCCAGCAGGGCTTTCACCTGAGGATAATCCTCCGGGTAGTACTCCGTGTCGTGAAATTCCGAAATCATTTGCGTCACCTTTCCTGTGTTAGAGGTGACGTTTGCTTGCAGAAACTGGCTTTGCGTCACCCCCGAGTTTCATGAGGTAACACTCAATATTCACGAATTTTCTCTTTTGGGAACATAGGCAAAACAGGCAAAACCCACTGTCGGGTTTTGCCCTAGGTTTTGCCCTAAATTAGTTTGGTTTTGCCCTGGTGGGGCTCACTCATCTTTCGCACCCAGCCCTCGTTTCAATGTATCAACGGACACGGATTGTCCGAGCCTCTCGCTCACTTTGTTTGCTGCACCTTGCCATGTAACAGCTCCGTGGCCTGATGGGAAAAGCTGCCAGTAGCACTTTGCTGCCGACTTTTTCTTGGATGGCCGCCCGCCACCTCCAGGGCCTTCAATTGACTGAGCGATATCTTCTCGTACCTCATCTGGAGGCCATTTTAGCAACGGATAGTGGTTGTGGGTGTCCTTGGTAATGCGGGAAACGCCGCCTTCTGGTATGTAGCCTGCTACAGACTTGGTGGATCTGCGGAAAAAACCGCTCTCTACCATGCCGGTTTCGAGTGCCGCCTCTGCCTTTTCGTCGTCGATCCAGTAATTTTTTGGGATACGAGTATCTCGATCATCTTCTCTTTCTAGGGTCATCACGACCTGGTCTCCAGTCGCCAGAGCTTGGCGAAGTTGGTGTCGCGCCTCTGCCACCTCGTGGACCTCGTCTTCTAGGGTGACTTGGCGATGCTTACGCAACCATACGCACAGCCGAGAAACCGTATCTTTGATTGACAAGTATCCTTTAGGAACAAACATTACGACCGCTCCATTTTCAAAACGCTGCCATTGGCGCCAGTGACGAATTGCGACCATCGCTCCATCAGCTTCCTCCTTCGATCAAGCAGGTCCGAGCGAGCATAGGCTCGTTCAACCTCATTACCGATTTGATGTGCCAATGCGGCTTCTGCCAACTCTCTCGGGGCATTCGCGGCCTCTGCTGCCCACGTACGAAACGAACTTCGGAAGCCATGTACTGTTACATCCTTGAGCCCGATCCGGCGCAGAAGCATTAGCATCGACATGTTTGAAAGCGGTTGGTGGCGCTTTTGACCCTCAAAGACAAACTTGCTTTTCAAGCAGCGTAGAGGGTCCAAGATTACGAGCATTTCATCAGTGAGGGGGATACGATGATCCTCTCCTCCCTTCATGCGGTCGCCCGGCACGGTCAATAGCCTGTGGTCAAAGTCGACCTCCTGCCATATCATGTGGAGAACCTCAGATGTTCGGGCCGCCGTTAGGAGTGTGCAGGTTAGCGCTTTTGCTGCCATGGCTTCCCGGGTCTTCAGCACGTCAAAAAAGGCAGGGACGTCACGCCATAGCATCGCATCATGGTGCCGCGTCTTGATCTTTACGGGCGGCAACACTCTTGCGTCCCGAATTTCGGTTACTGGGTTTTCTCCGGATCGGTAACCTTTCGACTTCGCTACATCCAATATTGTTTTAATGCGTTGTGCCAAACGCTTGGCCGTTTCGTGCTTTTGCGTCCATATTGGAGCGAGGCACATCATCACCTCAGGTTGCCCAATACTATCAACTGGCATTCGGCCTATCTTTGGGAAAGCATAGTCTCTCAAAACGTTCAGCCACAATTGACCATGCTTGGCACTTTTCCATGTCGGCAGTCTTTCAATGTGAACTTGACGTGTGACTTCTTCAAATGTCGGTATCTCGCGTTCGGCATTGAACCTTGGATTCAAGCCAACTTTGGCCATCCGGCGATATGCAAGAGCGCGCTCTCTTGCTTCCTCAAGTGTGACCACATCAGTGCCACCCAATCCGAAATCCGTTCGTAAAGGACCGCCCTTGCGATTCCTTTGTCCTTTTACCGTCACTCGAACAATCCAGCGGCGCGCGCCTGAAGGATCAACTACCAGATACAAACCTCCGCCATCGCCATGTCTGCCTGGAGGCAACTTCTTGACCGAAGACTTCGTTAGCTTGCCAGCGATAGCGCTCAAGGTGCTTTACCACAGTTAATACCACATAACGAAAGTTTACTAAAACCACTCAAGTAAATCCACGAAAATCAGAAAGAAGTGTTTATGATTATATTCCCCTAAAAAAGGGGATCTATGAGCATCGAAGAACGTTGAGGGGAATATGCAAGTGGCAGCCCGTAGGGGAATCGAACCCCTCTTTCCAGGTTGAAAACCTGGCGTCCTAACCGATAGACGAACGGGCCACGCAGCCGTGACCTGCTGATTATGAAAAACCTCTGGGCTGTGCAAGGGGGTTTTTCAGCAAACCAATCCGAAACTGCCGCGCCTCTACGCCAAGGCGTCGGTCCTAGGTGAACGGTGTGTTGCGTGCGACTGGTGGGCGGGGTTATGCGATGCGCTTTGATCCAAGTTTCGTCGCAGTGAGTGTCAGTGAGCCGGGCTGACATCCTCCAGGCGCAGCTGCACGCTTTGCCGACCGCCCCATGTATTGAGATCGAGCCGGCCTGCGAGATGAAAGTGCGCGCCGCCGTGATCAAGGAGCCGCGGCCCAATTGGGCCTTCGAAGGCGCCGAAGGCGATGCCATCCATCTGTGGGCCAGTGCCATCGCCAAAGCGCAGCTTGAGGTGTGTGTCGCCCACGCGTTTGGCAAAGCCGATCGTCATGTCGGCAAAGGCATAGCGCGGTGCGGGCGCACCGGCGCCGAAGGGCCCCGCGGTTTCGATCTGGGCCACCAGATCTGGTGTGGCGGCTTGGGGCATCAGCAAGCCGTCCAGCGACAGATCGGCGGCGCCGCTGTTGCCGCCCGCGCCTTGACGCGCAAGAAGGTCTGAAAGCCGCGCCATGGCCGCGTCGATCTTGCCGCGTGCCACGGTGAGCCCGGCCGCCATGCGGTGCCCGCCGCCTTTGATCAAGAGGTCTTCAGCGGCCAAGCGCTGCACAGACGCGCCAAGATCCACGCCGCTGACGGACCGGCCGGAGCCTTTGCCTTCGTCGCCTTCAAATCCGATCACCACGGCCGGACGGTTGGTCAGTTCTTTGAGGCGGCTCGCCACGATGCCCACGACGCCCGGATGCCACCCGTCGGCGGCGGCCCAGACCAGTGGGGCATCGAGCCCGCGGGTTTCGGCTTGGGCGAGGGCGGCATCGCGCACAGCGGCCTCAATGTCGCGGCGCTCCGTGTTGAGCTGATCCAGGCGCTCTGAAAGAGCGGCGGCTTCTGAGCTGTCCTGTGTGGCCAGAAGGCGCGCGCCAAGATCGGCTTTGCCGACGCGGCCGCCGGCGTTGATGCGCGGGCCGAGGACAAATCCCAGATGATAGGGGGTGGGCGCCGTGTCGAGGCGGGCGATGTCGGAGAGGGCCACGAGGCCGGGGCGTCGACGCTCTGCCATGATCTTCAGGCCTTGGCGGACAAAGGCGCGATTGACGCCGCGCAAGGGGGCTACATCCGCCACGGTGGCCAGCGCGACGAGATCGAGCATGGCCATGAGGTCTGGCCCGTTGCGACCCGCCGCGCGGAGTTGGCGGCCGGATTCGACCAGCATCAGAAAGACCACGGCGGCTGCGCAAAGATGCCCATGATCGCCGGTTTCGTCCTGACGATTGGGATTCACGATGGCCTCTGCTTCGGGCAGGGTTTCGCCGCCAAGGTGATGGTCGAGCACCAGCACGTCCGCGTCTTTGGCCGCTGTGATGGCCTCATGGCTCAACGTGCCGCAGTCCACGCATATGATCAGATCATGGGCGCGGGCCAATTCGGCCATGGCCTCGGGATTGGGCCCATAGCCTTCGTCGATGCGGTCGGGAATGTAGAGCGTGGCTCCAAGGCCGGATTGCCGCAGCCAATCGATCAGCAGGGCGGCCGATGCACCGCCATCGACGTCATAATCGGCAAAAATGGCGATGCGGCCTTTGCGATTGACCTCGGCAAGGAAACGCGAAGCGGCCGTTTCCATGTCTTTGAAGTGGCGTGGGTCGGGCAGAAGATCGCGCAGTTTTGGATCGAGGTAGGCTGTGACGTCGGCGGGGGGCACGCCGAGACGCGCCAGGGTCTGGCAGAGCGGGCGGGGTAGCCGCGTGGATTGGGCGAGGGCTTCGGCGTGGCGATCGGTCTCGGTATCCGGACCAACCCATCTGCGCCCGGTCAGCGAAGAGGTGACGTTCAGAAAAGCGGGGCGCGGGTCTTGAAGCATATGGGCACCGTGACACAAGTTGTGCGCGGCGTGTAGGGGCCGCTCATCGCTCCCTTCGGGCGCGCCTCGCTTCGGGGTGGTTTAGATCGGATGGCGGCAAGTCATGCGGCGGCGTTCGCCGGTTTTAGACCGCAGGAGCATTGTGTCGGTTTCCATGTAGCCGCTGCCCGTTTTCAAACCCGCGACCATGGAGCCTGTCGTCACGCCGGTGGCCGCAAAGATCACATCATCGGTGACCATTTCATCGCGGGCATAGATGCGATCAAGATCGGTGATGCCGGCTTTGGCCGCGCGGCCCGCTTCATCGTCGTTGCGGAACAAAAGCCGGCCCCAGATTTGGCCGCCGAGGCATTTGAGAGCGCCTGCGGCCAGCACGCCTTCGGGCGCGCCGCCCGATCCCATATACATGTCAATGCCCGTGGTCTCCGCATCAGAGCAATGGATGACGCCTGCGACGTCGCCATCGCCGATGAGGTAGACAGAGGCCCCTATGCCGCGCAGCTCTGTAATCGTGTCTTGATGGCGGGGGCGTTCGAGCACGCAAACAGTGATGTCGGAGGGCGCGACGCCTTTGGCCTTGGCCAGGGCTTCGACCCGTTCTGTGGGGGTCATGTCGAGGGAGACCACGTCGACCGGGTATCCCGGTCCGATGGCGAGCTTGTCCATATAGACATCTGGCGCATGCAGCATCGTGCCGCGCGGGGCCATGGAAATGACCGTGAGCGCATTGGGCATGGCCTTGGCGGTGATGGTGGTGCCTTCGAGTGGATCAAGCGCGATGTCGACGCCGGGGCCGTTGCCTGTGCCCACTTCCTCGCCGATATAGAGCATAGGCGCTTCGTCGCGCTCGCCTTCGCCGATGACAACGACGCCTGCGATGTCGAGCTTGCCCAGCTCTTCGCGCATGGCGTTTACGGCCGCCTGGTCGGCGGCTTTTTCGTCGCCGCGTCCAATCAGGGGGCGGCAGGCCAGCGCGGCTTGTTCGGCCACGCGGGCCAGGCCAAGCGACAGCATTGTATCGTCAAATTCGGCGGACATTGGACTTCCTTTTTGGTTATCTGGCTGGCAGTGTTAGCTTTGGGCCGGCCCGTCGGCAAGAGTTTGGGGCGCTCGTTGCTCCCTTTCGGGCGCGCCTCGCTTAGACGGTTTCAATCCTGAGGGCGACTGGCGCATCTTTAACCACATCCAGCCGGTCCATGCCTGTGATGGCGGCGTCAAGGGCATCGCGAGTGGTTTTATGGGTCACGATCAGGATTGGCGCGGCACCCGCATCGTGGCGGTACTGGCGCATGCGATCAATGGAGACGCCAGCATCTCCCAGGACGCTGGCCAGTTTGGCGAGCGCGCCAGGTTTGTCTTCGAGCGATAGGCGCAGATAGTAAGGTGCCGGTGTGGCCGTTTTGGCGGGCGTTGTCTCCGAAAGTGAGCCTGCTGGTACGCCAAATGTGCTTACCCGGAAGCCGCGCGCGATATCCATCACATCGCCCATCACGGCGCTCGCGGTTGGCCCTTCGCCTGCGCCGGGGCCGCGCAGCACGACCTGTTCCACCTGATCGCCTTCCAGCACGACCATGTTGGTGCCGCCCTCGAGCTGTCCCAAGGGGCTTGTCGCAGGCACGAGGCACGGCGACATGCGCTGTTCAAGGCCACGGCCCGACATTTGCGCCACACCCAAGAGCTTGATGCGATAGCCCATATCGGCGGCCTGGGTGATATCATCGATGGTGATGCGTTCGATGCCTTCAAGCTCAACGGCGGCAAAATCGACCTGCGTACCGAAGGCCACCGAGGCCAGGAGCGCGAGTTTATGGCCGGCATCTATGCCGCCCACGTCAAGCGTTGGATCGGCCTCCAGATAGCCCAGTTGGTTGGCCTCTTCAAAGACCTCTGCGTAGGGCAGCCCGGCCGATTGCATGCGGGTGAGGATGTAGTTGCAGGTGCCGTTCATCACGCCCATCACGCGATCCATGTCATTTCCGGCGAGCCCCTCGGTCAGGGCTTTGATCACCGGAATGCCGCCTGCGACGGCCGCCTCGAACCGCAGCACCGCGCCATGGTCTTCGGCCAATTGCGCGAGCATCTGTCCGTGATGGGCCAGCATCGCCTTGTTGGCCGTCACCACATCTTTGCCGGCTTTTAGCGCGGCTTCGACCGAGGCCTTGGCAGGGCCGTCCGCGCCGCCCATGAGTTCCACATAGACGTCGATGTCATCGCGGGTGGCCAAGGCCACGGGGGCATCTTCCCAGGCGTATTGCGACAGGGTCACGCCGCGGTCTTTGTCTTTGTCGCGGGCCGACACGGCAGAGATTGTCACCGGGCACCCCGCGCGGTCCGCCAGCAGGTTGCCTTTCTGCCGGACGATTTTCACGACACCGGCACCCACGGTGCCAAGCCCGGCAATCCCAAGCCGTAAGGGGGTAGACATGACGGCGCTCCGATCGTGCAAAACTCTTTGGCTCGGCTCTACAACCTCGGGGCAGGGGGTGCAACGCGGTCCTTGATCAGATCAGGCTTGGATCAGAAACGTGACGCGTCAGGCGTCTTCTTCATCGATGGTGATTTCTGTGTCGAGGCGCTCGCGGTCGTCTTCATCAATCACATCGCCGCGCAGGCTGGCGGCGCGCGCCCGCAGCGCATTCGCCCGCGTGTCAATTTGCTCGGCTTGCACAACAATTGGCGCATCGCGCGGCTCAATCGGGCCGGTGGCCACCTGGGCGCGCAGATCCTGCACCGGCAGCAAGGTGGGATATCCGGCACTTTGCACTTCGGGGCTGATCTGATTGTCGATCTGAGGAAAGGTAGAGCACGCCCCCAAAGCGGCGGCCACACAGATCATCGTGAATGCTCTGATCATGTCATGCCTTTCGCATCTTGCCTGCGCCAGTGATGCCACTTTTGATGTCTGCGGCGCAAGCAATGTTTGATTTGAACAAGTGTTCAGTTAGGGTCTGCATATGGCACGCACCCAAGGTTCGCATTCCGAGATCACCGGACCAAAGTTGCGCGAAGCGGCACGATCGCTGTTCGCGCGATATGGCTATGCCGCTGTTTCCATGCGTCAAATCGCGGCCGAAGTGGGTGTGCAAGCGGGTGCCCTTTACAACTACATACCCGATAAGCAAAGCCTGCTTTTTGATTTGATGAAGACGCATATGGATGAGCTGCTCATCGCCTATGATGGGCACATGCGCGATGGTGCGCCAATTGATCAGCTCAAACAGTTTGTCGGCTTTCACATTCGCTATCACGCGGAGCGGCCGGAAGCCGTTTTCATCGCGTATATGGAGCTGCGCAATTTGGACCCGGGTAACTTTGCCCAAATCGAGGCCCTGCGGCGCAACTATGAGGCTCGGCTAGAAGAGATTTTGAAGGCTGGGGTGGAGAGCAGTGCGTTCCAAGTGCCCGACACGCGCATTGCGGCCATGGCCTTGATTGCCATGCTCAATGGCGTGAATACGTGGTTTCGAGAAGGCGGCCGCTTGAGCATGGCCGAAATTGAAACGCTCCATTGGGATATGGTGCGCAAGGGCGTGCTGGCTTAAAGCCTTTATCGACGCGGTTTGCGGCGCACATTCCCTCTCGCAGTGGCGTGCGAAACCAGATAACGACAGGCTTATGTCTGATGAAGTGATCACCACGCTATACCCCTCTCCCACGCGTCGGTTTTTGGGGATCGGGATGTTGCTTTTGCTGGGCGGAATTTTGATCTACACGGGTCTGGCATACCCGCCCGACGTGCTGGGCTGGCAGGCCTTTCTACTTGGCATGGGTGCCCTTTGCCTGTGGGTCTCGGAACGCATGCGGCACGCCACGTCTCACGGGGTTGAACTGACGAAAGGTGGCCTGCGGGGCAGTGACGGCGAGGTGATTGCGTCCATCGACGAGATCCATTCGGTGGATCGCAGCATGTTCGTGTTCAAGCCGTCAAACGGGTTTGTGGTGCGGTTGAAGCGGTCGTCTTCGGCGCGGTGGATGCCCGGTCTTTGGTGGCGCATGGGCAAACGCATCGGGATCGGGGGGGTGACGCCCGGTGGCGGGGGCAAGATCATGGCCGACATGCTGGCCGCCATGCTGAAAGCCGAAGATTTAGACGTATAAATGAGGCGAGAAGACGGCGAATGCGCTGCACTATCTGATTTACTTTAGAGCGCTTGTGCGCATGCCAAGATGTTGCGAGGCGAAGTCTTGAATTTGTTGCAAAGCGATCTGCCCGTAGTTCAGATTGGCGTGATGCACATCCCCTGGTCTTTCGTTGTCAAATTCCATCTTTGTGGACCCAATCTCGCTGATGGTCTGGGGCGCTTGTGTGATCACGCCAATGCCCAGGTCGGATAACCGGTCCACAACCCGTTGCCGATAGAGTGTGTCAATGTACCGGATCACGTCCAACCGACAGCGTTTCAAATAAGGGGCGTCTTCGAAAAAACGAGGCGCTTCGAGAGCAGCAATAGACAGACCGATTTCAGTTAAAGCAGCAGCATATTCAATAGCATAGCCACTATCAGTGTCTATCAATCTGTCAACAAACCCATCCGACAGTGCAAGCTCGTTATCGTGTTGACGCAGTCGCCAGGGCACGTGCGTTCTCCATGACATCTCCCGCAAAATCCGAGATGTGTTTACAGGAAGCGACAGAACAACCAGATTTGGCAAATCCTGATCGCTTCTGCAGAAGTCTAGCTTCCTCCAACCCTGAGAAGTAATGCGGACGCTCCCCTTCGCTTCATCCACGTCAAAAAACCGGGTTTTCGCCAAACCGCCTTTGCCCAAATACGCAAATGAGAACGAAGGGTAGCGTTCCGGGTTTGCATCATGGGCACGCTTGACCGCGCCAAGATGGGAGTCACCCACCAGCAAAATCTTAGTCACGCGTCTCTCCAAACGCAGCCAGCAATTCTTCCTCGCAAGCTAAGTCGTCCTGGCGTCTGTCCATCAGGATTTTGGTGTCCTGGGCGTGAGTTTTCACGTCTGACAGAGGGGAACTTGTCGATGGCTGATCTGGCAGCCCGTCGAAGAAGGTTTTCATGACGTGCTCGACGCCGTGCGGGCTGACGCTGCGCATGTTGGGCTCAAAGAAAGTGCCTCGGAACGGCGCGGAATTGATGATTTCGTAGGATGGAAAATAGGTGGCTCTGGCGAGCTTTCGTGACACATCGCCCGCAACGGCACGCAAGATCGATTTTGATTCCATGCTCGCAACGAGCACGTGATTGCCAGAGTTCGTCGCGGTGAGAGGCACCGGAGACACCGTCAGCAGAAAGCTCGGCCCGTTTTTGCGCGCATTGCGGATTTTTCGAATGGCGCTAACCAACGACTCATTGATGAAATTGTAGTCTTGATTGCGGAAAACGTGCTTCTCGGGGTCGAACGTCCCTCCGATTGTGCCGGGGCACATGGGATATTCGAAACCGCCCTCTGCGTCCCACCAACTTTCGGTGAGACCAAGGGTAAAGACGAATATATTGCACTCCATGATGGCCCGTCGAAATGCACGAATGCTTTGTTGGCGTGACGCCAGCATCTCTTCGACTGTGGCAAACCCTTTTGGTTCGATCGCGGGTCTGAATGGGTCCAAGACGCGGTCACCATTCTCCCAGTAGATCTCTGGGGCGTCCTCTTCTCCCAGAGCCCAGCGTGTCCATTGCAAAAGCAACGATGCCGTATAAATATTTCCAGTTCGCGCGCTGAATACGCCGTAATTGAAGTCTTTGGCTGCCTCGCTGGTGGCGCCAATGGGCGCGGGTTCTGCGTCAAACCACGTGAACCCGCGATCAGTCAAAGCGCGGCTGAAGTGCTGCGCAAAGCAGGATCCAAAGGTTACGATCTTTTTGTGCTGGTTTATGTCGAACGGTGCTGTCCATAATTCGTCGATGTCCAGCATGTTGCGTTGACCAACTGCGGGCGCCCAAAAAGCACGTTGATCAAGCGACGTGTAGGGATGAGACATAGCGGAACCCTGGCTCTGACAGTGAGTCACAAGTAGGAGGTTTTGCAACCAAACTTGCCGAGATACATAGAGTTTTCGGCACGTTTATTCCAGCGCAGTGTCTTCGTTGAGATTTTGGATCGTCACGCGCGATGATCGTCCGCCTCTAAAAACGCGTTGTTGGTTCAGCGCGACGGAACGCGACGGGCCATACTCAGGATCAACCGCGAGCGTCACATGCTGTCCGTCGCAACGTCGGCACAGCCCAGGAACGCGTCATTGGTTCGGCGAAAACGTCAAAATCGCGCCTGTTAAGGTTCAAATGCGCAGACGCATGACCATCGGGACTTTATTGATGCATCGAATGCATCTCGGTTGGGCCACGCACGACCCTAGGTCACTTGGGACCTTCAGAACGCCGTCTGGCGCCGCTGCAAGTGGTCACGCTCAGACTTGGTACCATATAAATGGCACAAAACCAGCGTTGCCTGATTGCTGTCCGCGACTGAAGAAATGCTTGGGATCTCGCGTCCCACTCTGGGCGCCGTCCGCGAGCCGGCCCGTTAATTGGCCGGCGGGCTCTGTTGCTTTAGGTACTTTGACACTGGTCAAAGCACATCTGCGGCGCGAACCGAATGCTGGTGAACACCCGTGTTGTGACGCTCATCGTGTCAGAAAAGCCCAAGTCGAAGATCGTGTCGTAGTCCGCTTCGCTTTCCACCAGGATCAGCTGTTCGCCGTCGTTCATGATCGGCAGTTCGTCATGATCGTCGGCGACGTCGGCATCTTCCAGTTCCACCATGCTTCCCGTGCCGCGCACTTCGGACCAACTCACTAGGTATTCGTTCTCACTTGCGTCAAACTCAAGGATGCTGATCCGAATCTGATTTTGTCCGTAGTCGTGTGCAATCTCATCAAACAGGGTCATGGCATTATCAACGTATACATCTGTAATAACGTCATTTTCCCGCGATATCATGTCTGCAATCGTGTACGATGCTTTGTCCCGTGCGCTCTGAAAGCGATGGATTTCAAAGAACTCAAACATTGCCGTGAGGCCCCAAAAGAGCATCGGCATCGTGATGACGGCTTCGACCATAGCGGTCCCGCGTTCGTCCTCAACATAGTCGCGAATATAGGATTTGATTACGTCGGTATACATATCACAAAGGCTCCTGCACAAATCCACTCGTCACGATGACGGAGGCTTCACCACTTCCATCCACTGACAACGCGCTGCCCAAGAATGCCTTCGGAAACAGAGGCTCATACTTCAAGCACGCGCGCAGCAGCATCAGCTCATTTTGCTGGCCCGGCATAAATTCGCGGACAGGTTTTGAAGGCTCAGCAGAATCCGTGCAGTCCGGGCTCGTGTCTAAAGAGTTGAACGCGCGAATATCGGCTGAGCGCATTTCGAGGCGCAGCTTGTTTGAACAATCCAGCAACATGAGTGAGTTGGCGCAGATCAAATCCTTGATATCGTCATGCTGCGGCGCGGTTCCAGTACCCAACCGGACCTCCCGAACAGCGATGTCCACGCCGCGTTCAAGCAGTGTATGCCTAAGCGTGATGAGGCCCAGCTCCACGCCCATGGCGAGGACGGCGATGTAGAGTGGCATCACGACGATAAACTCAGTCGATGCCGTTCCGCTATCGTCGCGCCGAAACTGCGCAAGATGTGCTCTAATGCTCTTAATCATTGCGTCAGCCTCAGGTTTTTCACGTTGGACGCGATCGAGTTGAATGCCGAGCTGATGTTTGCACCATCAGTGGGGTAGTAGTGGTTGAGGCTCGAGGCGCAGTTTTCCAGCTGCGTTTCCGCGTTGCCGTTCTCTGTGATGTCATAGCCGATCGTGTAGACAACCACGCCTTCGGTTTTGGTCGCCGTGCAGATGGCCTGCATGCGGGTATCCTTGGTGCCGCCACCTTCACGCTGGCTACCCACATAGTCGTTCCATGGGCCCCAGTCACCGGTTGTGTGGCCGTACCAATTGGGCGTCATCAAACCCCAGGCTTCTTCCCAATCCAGTTGCTCTTCGGAAACGAAGGCGACATGGTCCTGGAAATCCTCGTAGACATCAGCCTCGATCCATGTGGGCGTTCCACCATTTGGCGTGCCTGTGCTTACGACATCTGGGGTGTCTTGCTCATCGAACGGCTCGGTCGTGATCGGACCCGTGCCTTCGATATCCAGATAATAATCGTCGTCGTACAGATAGTAGGCCGAAAACTCATCGCCGGTCGCGGTGTATTCGCAATTCCAATCGGCCTGGCTGCATTTGGACGGGTCGTTTGAATACTCCGTCCCTGCAGTCAGCTCCCGCCAGGCATAGTCGAATTCCATTTCCTGCCATGTCAGTCTGTAGAGATCAGATTCCTCGCCGCGATAGTCACTGTCGTCATCGAAATAGTAAGACGTGGTGTTCATGCCGTCGGCCATGAGCACGATGACCTTGAGTGTCTCGGGCTCAGAGTATGCAGCCGGAATGTTTGTGAGCGACGCATCCACCGACCCCGCGCCTTGCAGTCCGGTCACGACCTCTTGAAACTCCGGGTCCAGCATCGCTGCACCCCACTTCATCCCGATATGAGCAGACGTGTTGCCGTCCGCATTGAGGCTGTTAATGTGCGCGTGAAGGTCGGCTTCACTCGTTGAGTATGGCAAGATCACGGCTTCAACATCAGCAAAACAGGACCTCCAGCTCTCGTTGAAATCATCGAAGGAGCCGAAGATCGAGGTGTAGATCTGTTGATCGTGCGCCTCGTCGGGATCAATGTGCGCGTCAGAGTAATCTGAGCCATCGAAGCGAAGACATGTCGAATAGTCATGTGTTTCATTGACAGTCAGTTGTTCGTAGATATCGGCGCCGGGTGTGACGGTCCATGCAAAGGGCACGACCGAAATGAACGTGTCGCCTTGCGCCGACTGATCCAGCATCGTCGTCACAAAAGTGTTTGCGGCTGTCTGCAGGTTGGACAGCTTCGTGCCTTGCATCGACCCGGAGACGTCGAGTACGAGCGACACTTCAAGCTTAGGTGTTGCCACTTCAGCCTGCGCTGCGCCGTTGGCCTGAAGAGTTTCGACGCCGGTCATCTGCAAGAGATACGTGTCTATCTCCATCGATGCCTCGGCATACACGCTGGCCGCGTTGAGCGACGCCTGAATGTCGGCGTCCTCGCCGTCCAGATCGAGCTCCGCCAGGTATTGCGACATCCCGTTCTTGTCGAAGTAATCCTCAACGATATCCGCAATCTCGGTGACCGTGGTTCCCTGTGGTGCGCCAGCGCCCGCCAACACAGCGGAGTCGAGCGTGGCTTGAAGATGCGTGCGTTCCATCTCATGGCGCATAGTGTCAACGCCAAGACCCGCTATCAAAAAGAACATCAAAGTGACGTAAAAGCTCAGGAGTGTGCTCCCACCTTCCTCGTCACGGTTGAACGCTGTTACGCGGCGCATAGCTGAGGAAGTCAACAGTGACGCACGTAGCTTGTGGCTTTGAACCGACAAGTCTCCCCAATCAAATCTCATTCCTTCACCCTCTTTTCCCCAAAGGTCATCGTTTATACTTCGACACATAGGGTATGATTAAACAACCGGGCGAAAATAAGGCAAAAGCGGATTTAACTTATAAAAAACAACATGTTATCGTAAACAATTGGCCCGCATTTGGGCGCACTGTTTCCTTTCCATTGTCAATCACGCCAAACGCGTCCGCAAACAAATCATGCTGAGCGACGAGTCCGGGCGGTGGACAAAATTCCATTCAGGCGTAACCATGAGGAGAAAGGACCCGGCATCCATCGCACGGGCGGAGACACACTAGGGAGAGTGACTATGTCTGCAGATAAGAAAGAACCCAGCTTTCGCGAGAGCGTCGATCTGATGTTCAATCGCGCTGTCGCGCTGATGGATCTATCGCCGGGGTTGGAGGAAAAGATCCGCGTGTGCAATGCGACCTACACCGTGCGGTTCGGAGTGCGTTTGCGGGGGCAGATCCAGACCTTTACCGGCTACCGCTCGGTCCATTCCGAACATATGGAACCTGTGAAAGGCGGAATTCGTTACGCGATGGCTGTCAATCAGGACGAGGTTGAGGCGTTGGCCGCGCTCATGACGTTCAAATGCGCGGTGGTGGAGGTGCCGTTTGGAGGATCCAAAGGCGGTTTGCGGATCGATCCGCGCGAGTGGGAGGAAGACGAGCTGGAACTGATCACGCGTCGCTTTGCCTATGAGCTGGCCAAGCGTGACCTGATCCATCCGAGCCAAAACGTTCCGGCCCCGGACATGGGCACGGGCGAGCGTGAGATGGCATGGATGGCCGATCAGTACAGGCGCATGAACACAACCGATATCAATTCCCGGGCCTGTGTGACAGGTAAGCCGGTCAATGCGGGTGGCATTCAGGGCCGGACGGAGGCAACGGGCCGGGGCGTGCAATACGCGCTGCAAGAGTTCTTTCGCCATCCCGAGGATATGAAGAACGCCGGGCTTGAGGGCTCACTCGATGGCAAACGCATTATTGTGCAGGGCCTGGGCAATGTGGGTTATCACGGTGCGAAGTTTCTGCAAGAAGAAGACGGTTGTAAGATCATTGGCATCATTGAACGTGACGGCGCGCTCTATGATGAAAATGGGCTCAACGTCGAGGATGTGCGCAATTGGATCGCCAAACATGATGGCGTGAACGGGTATCCTTCTGGCACGTACACAAAGGACGGCTCTAAACTCCTCGAACAAGATTGCGATATCCTTTTGCCCGCCGCTCTGGAGGGTGTGATCAATCTCAGCAACGCCGACAGTATCAAAGCGCGCCTGATCATTGAGGCCGCGAACGGTCCTGTGACAGCCGGTGCTGATGCGATCTTGCGGGAGAAAGGCGTGGTGATCATTCCGGACATGTATGCCAACGCGGGCGGGGTGACTGTGTCTTACTTTGAATGGGTCAAGAACCTCAGCCATATCCGCTTTGGCCGCATGCAGCGCCGCCAGGAAGAAAACCGCCATAGGCTGCTGCTGGAAGAGTTGGAGCGCATCAGCCATGACAACTCGATCAACTGGACGCTCTCTCCGAAATTCCGCGACAAGTATCTCAAAGGTGCGGGCGAGTTGGAGTTGGTCCGGTCGGGCCTCGAAGACACGATGCGCACGGCCTACCAGGAAATCTCAGGCAAGTGGCATGAACGCGAAGATGTGACGGATCTGCGTACAGCCGCGTATTTGGTGGCCATCGATAAGGTGGTCAGCAGCTACGACACGCTTGGGCTGTGATGGGCTGGCCTCTGGACCGTTCTGGGGGCTTGCATGACGTCTGACCCGGTCGCGTTCAATGTGCGCGATACGAAAAACCTGGCGCGCCTCATTCGGGCGCGTCAGTTGTTGGAACGATACAATCGGACAGGACAGCAAGAGCCAGACCTGCGTCGGGACATCCTCGAAGAGCTGTTGGACGGGGTGGCCCCGGGGGTCTGGATAGAGCCGCCCTTTTTCTGCGACTTTGGCGATAACATCACGTTTGGAGCCGGGTGCTTTGTGAACGTGAACTGTGTCATTCTGGATGGCGCGCCAGTGGACATTAGTGCCGGCACTCTCTTGGGGCCGGGCGTTCAGATCTATGCCACGAGCCATCCCCTTGACCCCGATGCGCGTATCTTTGAGCAAGATGGCGTGCCGAGCTACAACACAACCGCCAAGCCCATATCTATTGGGGAAAAGGTCTGGATCGGGGGTGGGGCGATCATCTTGCCCGGTGTCAGGATTGGCGATGGTACCACCATCGGGGCGGGCTCTGTCGTGACCAAAGATGTGCCCGACCGCGTCTTTGCAGCGGGCAATCCAGCGCGGGTCATCCGAGAGCTCTAAATCCTGAGCTGAGGCGGCGGCCTATCCCCCATTGCATTCGCCGCAAAAGGATGATGACACTTTCTGCGACGACGGGAGATGTCACATGGATTTTTCTGGACGCTTTTCGGGGCTGCGCATCCTCAAGGAAGGTCTGACCGGGAACAAGGGCTGGGGGCCGCATTGGAAAGATGCCACGCCCAAGGAGGCCTATGACGTCGTGATCATCGGTGGCGGCGGGCACGGCCTGTCGACGGCGTACTATCTGGCCAAGAACCATGGGATCCGGAATGTCGCTGTTCTGGAGAAGGGGTATCTGGGCGGCGGCAATGTGGGACGGAACACCACCATCGTGCGCGCCAACTACATGATGCCGGGCAATACCGAGTTTTACAGCCATTCCCTGAAGCTCTGGGAGGGGTTGGAGCAGGATCTAAACTACAACGCCATGCTGTCGCAGCGCGGGCAGATCTCGCTCTTTCATTCTGACGGTCAGCGTGACGGCGCGATCCGGCAAGGCAATGCGATGATCAATCAGGGCGATGACGCAGAGCTTTTGTCGGTGGGAGATCTCAAAAAGCTCGTGCCGTTTCTGGATTACAAACAGGCCCGCTATCCGATTTATGGCGCGATCCTGCAGCGCCGGGCGGGCACCGCGCGCCACGATGCTGTGGCTTGGGGTTTTGCGCGCGGGGCCAGTGAGCGGGGCGTGGACCTCATTCAGAACTGCGAAGTCACCGGCATCGACATAGAGGGCGGGCGCGTGACCGGCGTGCAGACCACGCGCGGCGCGATCAAGGCGGGCAAAGTGGCGATCATCGTGGCGGGGCGCAGCTCCAAGGTGGCGGCGATGGCGGGCATGCGCCTGCCGATTGAAAGCCATGTGCTGCAGGCCTTTGTGAGCGAGGGGTTGAAGCCCTGCATTGATCACGTGATCAGCTTTGGCATGGGGCATTTCTACATCAGCCAGTCTGACAAGGGCGGCTTGGTCTTTGGCGGGGATCTGGATTTCTACGCCTCCTATGCCGCGCGGGGCAATTTGCCGACGGTGGAGCATGTCATGGAGGCGGGCATGACGCTGATGCCTGCGATTGGCAAAGCGCGGGTTCTGCGCTCCTGGGGCGGGATCATGGATATGTCGCCCGACGGCTCGCCCATCATCGACAAGACGCATATTGACGGGCTCTTTATTGATTGTGGCTGGTGCTATGGCGGCTTCAAGGCCGTGCCGGGGTCGGGCCATGTGATGGCGCATCTGATGGCGACGGGAGAACATCACGCAGCGGCGACCAAGTTCCGGCTGGATCGATTCCGAACGGGTCAGAACCTGATGGATGAAGAGGGCACAGGCAGCCAGCACAACCTGCATTGAGGCGCGATGAGGGACGTCGGAACATGAACGGATTTGACATCAAGAAGCGGGGCCGCGCGTGAGACTGAAGTGCCCCAATTGCGGCTGGCGGGACATCCGCGAGTTCACCTATATGGGGGCCGCCTCGATGATGGAGCGGCCTGCTGCGAATGCGCCTATTGAAGAGTGGGACGCCTATCTGCACCTGCGCGACAATCCTGACGGAGTTACCCGCGAGCTTTGGTATCACGAATATGGCTGCGGCGCGTGGCTGGTGGTGACGCGCAACACGCTGACCCATGAGGTGATCAAGTGTGAGCTTGCTGAAAAAGTGGCTGCCAAGGCGGCTAAGAAAACGGCGGGGGCGGCATCATGAGGGTGGACGGGGACGGCCTCATCAATCGTGGACGCCGCCTGTCCTTTCGCTTTGACGGGGTGAGCTATAGCGGGTTTGACGGCGACACACTGGCCTCAGCGCTTTTGGCCAATGACGTGCGGTTCATTGGACGGTCCTTCAAGTATCACCGGCCAAGAGGGTTCCTCAGCGCTGGCAGTGAAGAGCCCAATGGCCTGATCACCCTTGGCAGAGGTAAGGGGCAGGAGCCCAATCAGCGGGCCACCATGGTGGAGCTGTCGCAGGGTCTCAGCGCGTACAGTCAGAATGCCTGGCCATCGCTGGGCTTTGACGTGATGGCCGTCAATGATCTGGCCGCGCCGTTTTTGGGCGCGGGCTTCTATTACAAGACATTCATGTGGCCCAAGTCCTTTTGGGAGAGGGTCTACGAGCCGCTCATCAGGCGCGCGGCAGGTTTGGGCGCGCTGTCGATGGAGGCTGATGACGATCTCTATGAAAAAGCCTGGGCGCATTGCGATCTCTTGATCATCGGCGGCGGGCCTGCGGGCTTGATGGCGGCGTTGACGGCGGCTCAGGCCGGAGCCGATGTGATCCTCGCTGACGAGGACACGGTGCTTGGCGGGCGGCTTAATGCCGAGACCATTGAGGTGGACGGTGTTCCGGGGCGCATTTGGGCGGCTGAGATCGCAGCAGAGCTGACCTCGATGGACAATGTGCGCGTCATGACCCGGACAACCGTGACAGGGGCCTATGACAACGGCACCTTTGGCGCGCTTGAGCGGTTGGCGCCCGGTGTCGCAAGTAAAGAAGGTGCACCCAAGGAATGTTTCTGGAGAATTGTCGCCAAACGCGCCGTTTTGGCGGCTGGGGCCCTGGAGCGGCCGATCGCCTTTGCCAATAATGACCGGCCGGGTGTGATGACGGCGGGGGCTGTGCGGGCCTATCTCAACCGGTGGTGCGTGGCCCCGGGCCGACGCGTTGCGATTTTTGGCAACAACTCAGATGC
>ERZ1740065.549-NODE-549-length-20431-cov-12.897772_pt1 | contig 20431 bp, 28 predicted proteins | sample MGYA00581738_ERZ1740065 | MGnify/ENA primary metagenome ERZ1740065 (study PRJEB43018, sample SAMN04849749) | marine metagenome | isolation source: floating plastic debris | place: Pacific Ocean | collected 2008-09-01 | study: EMG produced TPA metagenomics...
ATAGATGGCTGTTTGAGCCCTCTGTAATGGGATTAACATGTGTTAATTAGCTAAGTAAAGATTACTGATAGAGCACCAAAGTCTCCCTTGAACTGTATAAAAAGACAAGAAGACAACTCCAACGTATCATCAAAAAAAGGTGTTTAGTCTTACTTTAGAGTGAATATTATTGGATGTAAGTGATCTACATATATGATTTACTATAGAGATCTGCTGTTATTACCTATTGCGGGGCTCTCATCATTTCTTGTTGTCCCCTCTATCAGCTATGGCCAGCAGTAGGAGGTAGTAGTCTGACTTTTTTGCTATAGATGCTGAAGCATGGCAGAGCTGGTGTACCGATGGAGGTCATGGGTCTCATGCTTGGCGAGTTTGTCGATGACTACACAGTCAGGGTGATCGATGTCTTTGCCATGCCGCAGTCTGGAACGGTAAGTTATATATATGTCCTTACTGCGTTTGATTGTCATTGCATTGTCTGGGAGAGTATATATTGCTGGTTCGATCCTATGGATCAGCAATTCGATTTGATTCTCCCTCAGAAGTTTCTATGTTTGATTTCGATTCTCAAGTTGAAACCAAAAATAAAACTACAGACTTTGAGTGGCTATCGTGACTTTCTAGAATATTTTTGATTTCTCTAGGCTGTAAACATGTACTTATCACTAATATCCTGTACTCTGACGAGTTCTTTACCCAATAGCAGAAGGATTATGGCTAGAAAGCCATATATTACCATTTAATACTTGTTTTCGATTCTTAGATTCCCAGGATTGATGGAAAAATAACATTTGATCTTTGGTATTCAATAGTATCGAGTATCGGACCAGGACATATCATTGCCATTCGTTTTCATCTCTGCTTGCTGAGCAACTGTCAAACAGAACCTAGAGACAGAACTGACACTTGATTTCATGTGTTCTCCGGTGACGAGGAGTGTTTTGCTAGTTCAGTGTAGTACAAGCCAGGCGAACAATAGGGTCTCAAAGCTAAGACCAGTTCAGCAAGCTCTGATAGTGTTCACAGTTGTCAGTCAAGCTGAGAGAGGGACTGCTGTATAGCTGAGAGAGGGACTGCTGTATAACTGAAAATATTGTGAGGACAAGTTCTGCGGAGTGTGCTGTAAAATATTGAAGCTGCATAGTTCATACTCATGTATTACACTCTGTGGCGATCACCTCAAAATAGTGTCGGGCAGTGATATAGAGAAGATAACTCCTAGTATTAGAGCTGTGGCTGAATTTGATGTCGCCAGTACTATTAGCGTGTTATTCATTCCCATCATAGATCTGGTGCTGAGGTTGTGTGGACTTGCTAAGTATCTGTAACTCAAACACTCCACTGATTCTCAGTCTTGCGTGCAGTCCTGCTCAACCTACACTATTCTCTGTCTGATTTTATGATCAACCGTTGGCTGTTGTTACTACAGAGGAGGTGGTGTTGGCAGAGACTATATTATAGTAGAACCGAGATGTACTGTATGGGCTGTGCTAGCAGTGTTACAGTGCTACATACATGCTGTATCCAAATACGTGTGCTGATTTAGTCTGAGGAGGTTTTTAGAGATCCTTGCCGATGATCTCTGGTACTATCGCTACTGACCTCCTTTGTTGTTGTTGTATTGATGTCTGTATTATCTATGTAGGGAGTGAGTGTAGAGGCTGTGGACCCAGTATTCCAGACTAAGATGTTGGACATGCTGAAGCAGACAGGCCGGCCAGAGATGGTCGTCGGCTGGTACCATTCACATCCAGGCTTCGGCTGCTGGCTCTCTGGTGTCGACATAAACACACAGCAGAGCTTTGAGGCACTGTCAGAGCGAGCAGTCGCTGTCGTCGTCGATCCCATCCAATCAGTGAAGGGCAAGGTTTGACCTAAATCTCGCTCTCACTCTCAACATGTGTGATATAGTATAGTGTGAACCATAGACTGTGATCCTTACAATTCAGGTTGTTATTGACGCTTTCCGACTCATCAACCCCAACACCATGGTGCTAGGTCAAGAACCCAGGCAAACGACATCAAACTTGGGCCACCTTCATAAGCCGTCGATACAGGCTCTGATTCATGGCCTCAATAGGCACTACTACTCTATCGCGATCAATTACAGAAAGAACGAACTCGAGCAGAAGGTGAGTCTCCACATTGCCAGTGCTGCCGCTGGGACGATAGCCAGAGCTGCCGCTGGGACGATAGCCAGAGCTGCGTAGAGGAGATTACTCAGAGACAGTTACTGAGTCTACCCAATGACTATGACTCATGCTTCAAGTATTCTAACACCAGTAGCTGAGTAGAACCAGAGATCATGATGATCTCTGGTAGAACTGAGATACTGAAGGGGCTTATCACCCATACCCTGGGCAATACTGCAGCTATGATGCAAATTATAACTTGCTGTAGGCTGTATTTGAAAGGGGCTTTGTAACTGTGTAACTGACACCAGACTGCACTGCTGGGAGGCGACTGCAGCTCCAGTTTGCCCTCATCCTATTGTGACTGCAGCAGTTGGTTCTCTTCTCTCTATTCATGCTGGTATTTGTGCTATGAAAACATTGAGGTGATTGCCTGGATAGGCTGTCCGAGAGGCTCTGCTATCATTCCTACTATCTCTCTAGATGCTGCTCAACCTACACAAGAAGAGCTGGGTAGACGGGCTGACACTAGACGACTACAGCAACCACTGTCAAACCAATGAGAAGACTATCAAAGGCATGCTGGAACTGGCCAAGAATTATAACAAGGCTCTCGAGGAGGAGGAGACCATGACTCCAGAACAGCTCGCTATCAAGAATGTGGGCAAGCAGGTCTGTACCGAACTAACTCTGGGTTAGACCTCTTCATCTACCTGCCAGTTAGTTGACATTGTCACACTTCCTACAGGATCCCAAGAGACACCTGGAGGAGCATGTCAACGTGCTGATGGCAAGCAACATAGTACAGTGTCTAGGAGCAATGCTGCACACAGTGGTCTTCAAATAGGTTCTCTCTTGCGCTTTATTACCTTATATCTGACAAGCTATAATAAATACAGTCACAGTAAATACATTGCGTCATAAAAATAATGAATGGATGGGTGTATGCCAATTGGTGTGATAACAAGACAAGTTGATGTGCTGGAGGCGGCTCGACTTAGTGAATCGTGCAGGTAAATGCAACAGATAGTGAGCCACTGGTGGTAGTGACACTCTAGGGACTGGGATAGGTACAGATATCCTGGGTAGGATCTCGGATACATACGAATCAGTTACCAGGGTTGCAATCATTGGTGATGATTAGTGACACACTGTTACAACAGTTGCTGTGCAGGGGGCGCTGCAGGGTAAGGTGAGTTGTAGCCAGCGTGCATCCCAGAAGCAGAACTAGTGTTAGGAATGTAGGATGGTAGGCTGCCCAAGCTTGCACTGTTCCTGAAACGATCAATAGTTCGCCTATCAAACAACAGGAATAGGAAGTTGACCAACAGTGGCACCCTGGGTACTCACATCTGGTATTGTTGAAGCATATCTGATTGGCTTATGGGCATCGCTGCTGCATCAGATCTCACGGGTTCTGTAGGCATCTGCGCCGCCGCCATTGCCTGTCCATTGTAACCTCCATAGCTGTAGTAACGCTGTACAGGCAGCAATACTAGCAGTGCATTGCTGTACACAGATAATTACACGTACAAAGATGAGACTGTCAGTATTTACCTGCGCGGTAGAAGGGTCTGGGACATAGGAGCCAGCTGCAGGTAAGGACTGATAGGCTGGCTGCTGCGAGGTCATCTGTGGCAGCATGTGATTGGTCATAGCAGCAGCAGGCTGGGTACTGGGGGCCATATAGCTGCTGGGTGCGGAGTATTGGGGGACGGCCGCCGACTCGGCCATCAGCTTCGTGTACATTTGAAATGAGTCTATGAGTTTCTTGTTTAAAGACATGAGCTCGTTGTGCTTTTTGTCCACCTGCTCCAACTCGCCGTCTATGAGAGGCACCATAGCCTTGCACTCCTCTAAAAGTCACAGCCTCAAGCTTAGCCTGTGACATGCAGAGACACTAGCAGCACACCTACTACCTCAGAATTAGAACCCATGTGTGTAAGTAGGTGAGGTATGGCTGCGAGTCCCAAACAAGAAAATCCACGCATTGGGCGTCTAAACCTCAGAACAATGAATGCGCACAAGGGTTCCCCTTTAACATTAGTACCTGCTGAGGGAATACGGTAACTAAGCTGGCAGCATTCTACGTATCAATAAACACACGGAGAGAGGAAACTCGGCAGAAGATGAATACCTTCAAGGTTAAGCATCTCGCCTGAATCCTCGGTCATCCCAGTCGGGTCGGCGTTCTGTATTTGGTCTAATGCTCGGTCGATAACGCCCTCATCTATCTTGACGTTATCAGGATCGAACTGCTCCACTACCACCTCCTCGTTGAATGACACGCCTTTTTTAGCTGGCACTACTAACACATAAGAATACAGGGTGTATCCACAACTCTCACAGCCGACTCCTGACGTTGAGGGTGCGTGTGCTCACCTTCATCAGCAGATGGCAAAGACAAATCCGTGGTGACGAAATTAGCGGGAAATAGTCCTTCACCTCTCCACGTCCTTCCCTTCCACCAGTTGACATCGCTGCGCAGAAACAACGTCAGACAAGTGACAATCTAGACAAGATACCCGACAGTGCAGCTGCGTTTAATGCAGACGTACCTGTCATCTGTTACGGTAATCATCTCCCCTGATTTAAATGTGAGCTCGTTCTCCTCCACGGCTTCAAAGTCGTAGAGAGCTCTAGCCTAGAACCAACAGACCGGCGTTAGCGCAATCATGTGACAAGCAATCAACGACGCAAAATGTCTGACAGCTCACCTGCTTCTCGCCAGAGCTAGGCGCCGTTGTCACAGTGCCACCTATGTGATTTGACGGACCATTTGACGTGGCGGGAGTCATGGCCATCTGAGGGTACAGCGATGATGAGGCGACTGAGGAGGTAGATTTAGGCTGTGATTCTTTTAAAGACAGAGCAATTGCTTTCTCCAAGTCAGAACTCCCATCACTGTACACAGATACACGCTGAGTGTGAGTCGGGGACAGCGATTGGTCAATGAAAGGTAAGACAACGATAAAATCACCTTGAGCTAGTGGACAGTTGGCTAGTGCCGGTTGAACTGCCGCCCATACCAAAGTAGGCGCCTTCCTTCCTCAGATTCTGGTAGAACGATGGTATTGCACTAAAACAACAAAGAGCACACTGCAGGTGATCACGTGATCATAACACTGGTTATTGAATTCTACACGTACAGGCATCACGCGTACAGGCATCACACATACAGGTGTCAAGCGTCAATGTACACGTTTAGTGTCCTGCTGTATACAGATATATGACCTCAGAGACGAAGACTTAGTTCCTAATCTAATCACAAGCTGTGTATATGTTTATGTTGATCTAGAATGATCTTTCGGTTTGTTCATGACTTTTGGAACATTTATCTGGAACTAGAAGGAATAAACATGCGCAGAGGGTCGGCTAGGGCAAATAGGTAAACAGCAATCTGAAACTAACCTAAGACTAGAGTCTTTCTTAAACTCATTTTCAGCCCATTTCTTCAATAACTCCTTGAACTTGTCTGCTGTTTCAGAAGAAGCCTGAAGTATAATTAGGAATGGTATTGATTCAGCAGCCGATGACTTCTAGAGGCTCTGCTCGAATGTAGAAAGAAGACCTGCCTTGGCTAAGAATGCACGTGCTTCCTTTACAAAGTCTGGAGTTGCAACTGCTTTATGGAAAGAGGAACCACAATTCATGACACATGAGTCTAACAGAGTCAGGGTACAGAGTTGTGTGTTCTTGGTTCCCTTCTCCAGCCGCTTCATAATGGCTTTCAAGCAATCCGTTGGGCTGTAATGGGAAGAGAACATTGGAAAACCAACATATCGCCTTCTACCCATGATAATGATATACTTCAGGCCGCCATTGGGGTACATACCCGTTTGATGACTGTCCCACTTTGTCACATATCTCTAGAATTAACGCCCAGTCTGGTTCTGTATTTCTATCGGGAGTTGCTTTTTCTAAAACACAGATGCATCATATCGGATTGTAGAGTAGAGGCTAATATCATTCTATTTTCACACAGAGCGACGACAATAAAACACATCATCAGGTATACAGATAAGTACAAATAGGATATGAATGTACTATAGCTGCCAGTGGGCCATCACCAGTCAATATCAATGTATCAACAGACACCGAGGAAGCGATCTGGGTAAGAACTGGACATTGATAGTAGAGCCCCGTACATCATCCAGGTGGTGTAGAAACTGAGAGAAATGCACTTCTTCATCCAAATTAAGACAATACTGACGAGAAAAACCGCATCATATCATATGGTTTGTGATTTACTACATCATTCACTATTGTTCAGGACGTACAATAGCTGAGGGATAGATTTAGTTCGAAGCCTTTTGGTACTCACCGACACTTTGATCAAATAGGGAGGATCCTTGATAGGCTGACATGGCTGAGGGATGACAAATGTCCCCGAATATGTGTATCAATCAGCAATGGTCGAAAAGTGGTGGTGTTTCATAAAAATACCTTATCATCTGCCTATGACTAATGCTGTGCTGTATTTTCGAAGAGGTCGAATGAGGAGGAACAATATGACACGGAAACGGAAACATTTGATCGGACGCTTCTATAGCCGAATGCAAAGAAAACCTCTGCTCGCTAAGAGATGACAACTCCATAGAGAATTAGATCGGAGGCTTAGCCAGTATTCTAGGCTAGCGCAGTGGTGGTATCGCAAAACTTACTCATGATGTTACACTGAGCAGAGCCGTACGGCTCTGACACTGAGCTGATCAATAAATCAGCCTCGGATGTCATTCGCTTACATTTCTATTTACCTTGACACGTATTTTTGGATATTCTATAATAGTAGAGTCGCAAGAATCCCACACTGTAGACTCCGATGGAAACAATAATCATAAATATCGACAGTGCTGCACTACTGAAAAATACATCAAATTTGCCAGGCCAGAATCTTTCTGGTATCTGAGAAAATTCCAATGCCGCAGACAAGAAAGAGCAGCTAAAGCACAAGATAAACCATCCAACAGCTAAATGTTCGATAAACTGCTGGAATCCCTCAAGATGAGCTGACTGTATCAAAGCAACAGCATTATAAAAAATGAGGAATAAATAGGTTAGTACAAGCGTCTGCTTATAGGTATGAGAATCGGACTTTTCTGTAAACGTCGTCCGCAGCGTCAGCAATAAAACTACTACAACTACTACACTGACAGTTATTGAGTGGATACATTTCCACATGTTGCAATAGAACGTGAAGTACAGCCAGACTATGGACATGGAGGCCAATTCAATGATTGAACCACACAAGGAGATTCTACACAGAAACTTAGATAACGCAGCAGAATGGGCTCGGAATATATGGAACAGGAATGAGTTGAATCGAGCGACATTGACGGTAATTAGAACCACGGACAGTATCAGCCTTTCCATAGAACTTCCAGCCATATTTACAGCATAGTAGGCCATGAGGAAGAGGAGAGCTGATGTAAGAAGTAGACAACTCCAGATTGGCAGTGTAGAGACATGAAGTCGGAGCACAGAGAGAAGGCACAGTGTTAGAGAGCACAGCTGTGGCCGGTGGTGGTTGAGAAGGTAGGGATTGTCAATCAAGTAGGCAGGCGTGTGCGTAATGGGCAGGGTCTTCCATCGGTTGTAATCTTTCCAATCGCGGTAGCTGTCTTGTATGATCTCATAGTTGATGTTTTCACTAGCGCCTTGTGTAACGAGAGCAGTGTCTCGATCCTGCTGAGGTTGAATTCTGTGACTGCTATGCAAGTGGTGAGATGACATGGCGTCCATTGCGCTGCATCGTACGTCCTGTCATCAGTCAGGATGACTCCTTATCAGATGTGGCAGCTGATGGTCGGCAGAGCTGCTTTGGTTTCCAGTGAGAGCGAGAGAGCAGCAAGCTTAGGTACAGAAAATGGTAACAGCATCACAGGCAGCGATTGTTGGGAGTGGCGAGACAGCGATTGTTGGGTTTATCTCTCCATCTGATCCTCAGTATCTAGCAGCAGTTTTCTCAGCTCCACCGCGTGATCTCGCTCTTCCTATATAAAGAAAATAAAGTACTCCTTTACTTGTCTACATGTCTATGGCAACATCTATGCATATGTCCGTGTCCATCATGAATATCTGTGTCTATATAAGTATTTTTTGGAATCCCACGGTCAACAATGCTTTGCAGGCTTAGCACGAAAGCTACAGCACCAGATAGTAAAATGATAGTAAATGTAGAAAGCTGACCTTCAAAATAAAAAAGGATAATGATAATATTGTGTGCTCTGTGTCTCTTTCCCCTCCCTCCCCTCCCCCCTCTGTCCCTCGTGAATCATTCACATCTGGGAATGTAACAGACGCTGAGATCAGCGAGCCAATGATGAGCATGAAACGGAGAGAGAGAGCTACGCCATTCTACAACCTGACCAATATCATACTTACCTTTACTACCGGTTTTTGCTATTTTACATATAAATGTACTATAGAATCTTGTTAGAGCTAGTCTACCTGGTACTCCTCCTTTCCACTCAGCAGGTTGATCCTCTCATTGAGGAATGAAACTATCTGCAGATCAGCTCTGCTCGCCTCCTTGACGGCGTCCGAGTTATCGCTGAGTAACTCGAGCAGCGCCGCCATGAAGTTCTCGTGACTAGCGGAGTGCTGGCGGTTGAGTAGCGTCAGCAGCTGCTCCACGTAACCCATCTGTGTCAGCTCCTCTACAAGTCAATGACCAACAGCCGCCAATAAATCGCTTACCAAAGCCAAACTATGGACACCCTATCAGTCAAGTTATCAGTTGATTGCTGAACTAGGAGTTATCCTCTCCATAACCAATAAATCTGCTGCCAGAAAAGAAACTTTATCATGGAGAGGACAACTCTTAACCGACTGATTTACTGGCAACTTGAGTCACAAGCCTACCAACGTTACTGCTATATAACTTCCCAGGAACAGCTGGGTGATTGGTATGCTAGGCAGTACATAGGACATGGTGTATGTACAGTCTAATAACAGGGAACTTACTCTTGAACACTGCGTTCTCCCGCATCATAGCCATGAGGAGAAAGGACGCTTTGGTGCTGAGCTTAGGCTCTTCATCCTGCATAGACTTGAGTATCAAACCAAATCCGTCTCCCTTAACAAACTCTTGCTGAGCTTCAGCGAATCCTCGAAGCAAACCTACAGACCCAAGGAAAAGTGGCATTTCGCTCTAGTGCACTCTATGCCTCATAAAACATACACAAGCAAGATGTCTGAGGGAAGGAGCAGGAGCAGTATAGTCTCTCTGCAATATTAGTGAGTCTGTAGCCATGCTGAGACAGTGTATCTATGTTTGCACCTGAGAGACCGTACAGGGCCTTGACCCTGACTATGGCTGGCTGGTCGTCTGAGCACATGGCTACGAGCCTGTCCAGCATATCAGTCTCTCCCAGAATCAGCCTCTGGCAATAGATGTTGTTCTGGCAGAGTTTAGCGACCAGATCACCGCACCGCCAGCACAACTCGCTGTCTGCACCGTCCAGCTTAGGTAACAACGAGAATCCCCCAATCTTCTGGAAATCTAAAATTGGGCAAGCAATTCTACTAATCTGAGGAAATTCAACAGTGGGCTAAACATGCTGGCTGTAAAGGTGGGAACCGAGCTACAATCTACCATCTCTCACTGACTCACCGACTCTATAGCTTGGGAAATCTTATTGCTGCTCATTTTGTTCAATTGTCTCAGGTTGCTTCCCTGACACACCAGCACTATATTATAGCTAGCACTCACTTTTTACGATACATAATCATTTTCACTAGCCTGTGTCCTGTGTTGCAAAGACATATTTCAAGGCCATCTTAGATTCTATGTAAGCTCAACCACTTTTGCATAAGAGTTGCCATTTTGCTGCCGTTCACTAACTTTCTTCATCAAATCAGGAACCTCATTGGGTCTTAGCAGCAGCTAGTCTATCTTTTGGATAATTTTCCCCCTTCATGTGTGAGTTTGTTCTCAGTTCATTAGTACCATATTTGTCTGTTGTGTTGAAAACTAGCTCAACGTATTTTTAGTTATTCTAACAAGATTACCAGGTCACTGTGAGTAATGAACTTCACGATTTGACTTGATCTACGTGTTGGTCACATGAATCAATCGTTGCCATAAAATGCATTATTGAATTAATTAGCAAGATATCTTACCACAAGCGAGGTCTATATTCTCACACCAATCACCAATCTCTTCCAGATGCTCATATACTTCATCCATCAAGTCATTGTCCTGGCAGTTGTGGGGGTCATCTAGCAATGTGTGGACCCGCTGCAATAGCACTTTCATATGGTCTGTAGGACTAGGCCCCGTAAGTCCAGACATAGCTGCTTCCAAGAAATTTCTTCTCTATAGGGATTGAACGAATTAACTAAGAAATCACACAACTAAGAGTAAATAGAATAGGCATACATACGTCGTCAGTCATAGGAGGCATTTCACCAGTTGATGGATTACTCTCATCTACGTTTTGGATAGAAAGTCTCAACAGGTCCTCCAGATTCCTTGGCTGGCGACCCTCTGGGTTCTGGTCGTTCTGATGATCCATCGTGTCAAAGAAGCTTGATCAAAACGCTTCAAACAGACTAGTCGTAGAAAGGTAATAGTACAGGAAACCAAAGTTATTTACTGCACTTTTAACTCAGAGCATACTGAGCTACTCACAGAAAAAGAGGGAAACAAACAGTGTCTACGAGAGCAGCAGTAGACCAGATCGAAAGTACAAGAATGTTCTACAAGGGTAGCGTCGCTCTTTTGAGCTCTTTTCGCGTGTGCTCACCAAAAGCCTTGGATCGTAGAGACATTTCGTTAAATTTATAAAGATTTCATGTTACTAATAATCGTATATCAGAAAAGTATTCACTGCAGAAAATGAGAAACTTAGCTACAACAGCGATTATTGCGAATATTTATTCTATATTTTAAAAGGCAACCTTTGATTGGATACGAACCTTAAAAGTAACCTATCATGTTAGATTTGGTTTCGCTGTTGACGAGCAAGATCTGATAGTGTGATAGATCTGACGGCGTGATCTGATAGTACCAAAGACTTTCCTTCCTAAGAAAGGTCTTTGATAGTACTTAGAATAGCGTGAATTGATGAATATATGCGATAAACATTCATCTTGGGAATGATAATATTGTCCTTGGCTTTAGAGTGCGCAAAAAGCTACATACGAGCACACTTTGATCTATTGCTTGTTCAAATGAATCTGTCTTCAGAACCATGAGAAAATTTAACTCCATTGGTAGAAAGCACCCTGATTTACCTATAGGAAATATCGTCAAGTTTTTTGCCGGATGGACACTGCTAGGCATATGCATCTACAACTTCACGCTCAAACCATCTGTAATGGAGAAGAGTGGGAAGTCGGAGGATGAATGGAGACGACTGACCGCATGTATGCGCTAGAGAAGTTCACCAACATCTGCATTGTATAATTGCTTGTCTCCTCTAGTGTCTTGAACACTTAGGTATTTCTAGTGTTAGCTTTCAATAGTATTGTAATCGACATTTATATCTTGCAGCTCAAAGGTATGCTCTGATGATGGGTTATGATCTGAAGAAGATAGAATATCGAAAGGTGACGCCATTTGCAAAGAAGCCAGGCGACGATGAGGATACCCCTTCCAGTGACAAGTAACCGTGTATGAAGATATCTTGCTGGGGATAATCTCTATACTGCGAGCTTTTTCAGAGACAGGTGTGCTTGATTAGACGTTTGATAGACTCGGTCTGTGCTGCGTGTGGTGATTGGAATGATCAGATCGTATCCTCATTTTGGTACCATCTGCTATCTGACAGGTATTCTCTTTATTCTTTTCCAATAAATACAATACAATACAGTTCATATAGTCGTATTCAAACCACTCAGATCAAATTCGCATTGGTATAGATGGATAGACTAAACCAGCAATGCAGGTATCTCTCATCCATTGATAGGTACGGCATTTGAAATCCACTTAGCCAGTTTACCGCTTGCTAAAGTGAGGCCATATGTTGGATTGAACAGCCTTTCCAAAGACTTGACTGTCCCTCTCGTGATTTCAAATGGCAGCTGAAATTTTAAACAAATCAAATTTGTGAGAGGTTGATTCTGCTCAGTAATTCTTACTGGACTACTGAGCATACAATAGGCATAGTAAGGGTTTTTGATAAGATTGGCTACCTTGGCATCTTCAGTGACGTCAATAAAGGATTTCTCCAGAGTTGTCTTCTCCTTTATAGACAGTTCTGACTTGAGTTGTTCTGGTTTGGGTGGCTCTATAGAAGTGCTGACTGAGCCTGCCTCATCAGTGGTGGTTGCTGATGTGTCACCTTGCAGTAATGGCCATTCCAGTCCAAAAACCCGGTATATGTCCTTCAGACATGATTTGAGTAATGCCTACATACAGCAATATGTTGTCACTACCATCAAGGAGAGAACGACTCCGATTGGACAGAGATCTCAACCGGTTCTATTAGTAGTACACAGCTAACAGGAGAAGAGATCTTACTACGATGCAATTTTTCTATTTCTCAGTTGACAGTGATTGCATTGAGAAATGTGTGTTGAGTTTAGAAAATGGCTTGGCATTTCATTGTCCAAAGGAAACTGAAAGAACTTGCCTCCATTGCCTCATCCTTCTTTAGCTTAGGAGAGACAGCCTTGGTTTTCCCAGTGCTCTTGGCCTTTGTTGTACTCTTGCTGGATTGGGCAGACTGAGGTGCAGCCGTTTTCTTCGGTGAGGTACTGGCAGCATCCACAAGTGCTATCTCGGACTTCTGCTGCATGTGGACCAGACTGAAAAAACATAGGCTAGAAGTGAGTGATTCAAATTCTTGGACTGGACATAAAATGGCCGTCAGATTTCACCTTTCATGTAAGTCTAGAATCTGCTGCATTGAGATGTACAGCCGACCAGCGTAATGCTTCGCTCCCTTCTTATCCGTGGCATCCTTCTTGGAAACAGCAAACAGGAGTATAATTTGGCTACAAATATAACACCTTTATGAAAGCTCTGTCCAGGTTGTGGTGCACGATTTTCCAGTAAATATACGGACTCCGGAGATTGCTGAGCTCTGTTTTGTAGCACTGGAGTGTACCATTGGAATGTTAGCTCGCTCTCTGTAGGCACGTGATCTAGTACACTGGTAGACGACACTTCGTAAGCTTTGCTGTCCCGTCCCTGTTGGACTGATGGGAGATCTAAATACATACAATGGTCACCTTACTTTCATATTACTAGTGCAGTTACTGCAAAGCTGTGCCATTCAACACCTATGGATAAGTGAAATAAATACTTAATTCAGATTCTTTAGAAAAAAGTCAAGTCCAAAGGAGAAATAGTGACCTGGTGAAGAGGTCTGTATCTCCGAGCTGTCGGTCTTACTAACAGCTGGTACGGCTTGATTCGAACTGTAGTCCGTCACAGTTATGCGAATCACTGTTGAAGTGTCACGCGTCTGTGCTGGGCCAAACTCCGGTACATCGGGCGGCGCAGGTGCCAGGCAGTTCTCAGCGTAAAACTAAACGTAGAAATCATCTCTCAGTGAAACCTGAAGATTTCAATGAGATGAATATTCAGCCTACCTGCAAGTGCTTGCTGAAGAACAGGTGGTTGTACGCTTGTCTCTGGACAAAGTCGCTAGAGAAAATAGTGTATCTGACATTAAGCTGGCTGTCTGCAGCAGACAGGGATGAATCGCCGTCATCACTCTTCTGCTGTAAGAAAGTCAGACTCGAATGGCTTGATAATCTCCTGAGAATGTTCTGGTATCCTAAAATAGCGAATCAAAACGTGACTTAGTGGGTCAAAGGGTCATACAGTGATCTCCTATTGAATCCAGTAGTATTCGGTTCATACGTACCCAGATAGTGCAGCCAGCTGAGATCGCGAGCCTCCTCCTGAGCATCAATCAGTGTCTCTTCGTAAGTCCTCACTCTCTTGGGTTCCATACTCTCCACCAGTGGCGCCATCTGCTCCTCAACCCAACCTAAAAGCCGATCTCTTCTTCAGCCACAAATTACTTCTCACAACTACAACGATCCATACTTATTTCGCCAACTTACTCTTGTAGACTTTCTTCTGTTCACCGATCACATAGTCACCCACTAGATCCAGCACCATGAACTGGGGTATGTCAACCCAGGCATCCTGGTCCAGTGACCTATCAGAAGCAGACGTGTCGCTGACTACTTGCGACAGCGACAGCTGTGCCTGAGCAGCGCGCGCGGCGCACTGTACTGCTGTGAAAGCCGCCAGTTTCTCCTTGTCCTGATCGCTCAGTGTCACCTCCTTAGTTACCTTACTACGTCGCAACCGGTCTTTACTCGCGGTTAGCTGGCTCTGTAAGCAGACATCGCTTTAGTAGTTGTCTCCTCTACGCTAAATGTTATAGAACTAAAAATTACTACAGAAAGGAAATAATGTTTTTTTGGAAATGAAAGTATTGCAAGTTGTGCTTGTTTTAGAACCCAAATGGGCATTTTTCATTGAACAAAACACCCGATTTTATTACATAAAATATCTTACCCCACTTTTGACCAAAACTCAGATTATTTTTAACATCTGCAGCACAGGAGGAAAGTGAGTAGGTGAGTTATAGGTCTGTGGTCTGCGGTTTGTTAGTTTGATTTGTCGCACTCGTGGTTATCTGCATTGGACTGGTAACGTACATGTAAATACATCACAGGTATGTGAGAAGTGGCGGGTAGTTATTTACAGAATAAGGATAAGGTAGACTCTCTCTTGCTTACGCCGTATACAATTTCATTAATTGTTTCGAACTGAAGAACTCTTTCCCTCTATAAGAACCATCAGAGTAAATATTGAACAACCAGTTTGCCTACTAGTAGTTAGTAAGCACGCAGGTAGTACCTTCTTCTTAGCCTTGGTTCCTGATTTGATGGACGAGTGTATGGTGATTCCACTCATTACTGATGAGGCATCATCCATCATAGACATGCTGTCTTCCCGTTCGGAAAGTGGGGGTAGATCAGATGCCACTGGATCAGACGGGGCATTCTCACTGCTGTGTGAGTAGATCATGGCGATCTCAAGATATGCCTGCCTTATCAACCTGGCATAGAAAACCCAAACGAATATTAATCCTTCTTCATGGGACTTCATCTAAATATGCATCGGCAGTTACAGAAGGGCCGCACTCGGTAATTAGGAGTTATGGTCCCTGGCATCTCGGGGCAGTCAACTGGATGCACTCACCCGAGATCGTGGTTGTAGGACTGAGACGTCCTTATAGCCTGTACCAGAGTGCTCACGGCTTCTCTGTGGTCGTATTTACCAAGCAGATAGAGCTGGTGCTGCACCCTACCCAAGGCCAGGTAGAGTTCAGCCTCTACATGCATACGTCTGCAGGCAGCCACCTGGTTGATGTTTAGTGCCGTCGTCAGTATGCTGACAGAATTGGTGTACATGAGTTTCGTTTCATCATCAGACGTCCTGCTATCAATTTGTGTCTGCTGCGCAATCATGTGACCTAGCCTGAGTTTCACAGCTACCAGTAGGGAGACTTGGGGAAGGTAAAGATTCCTCATTGGACTTGTAGGGGTGCTGAGGAAGGCGGGTAGTCTATCCTCTGCATGGTGGTAGTGTACCGTTTGATCTCCCAACAGCTCCATCTTTGGTGACAAATAATTCAATTCGATCGTTCACTTACTTGAGGAGAAGCAGACGGATAAAGTACGAAGACATACCTGCGTCAGCACACAGTCATGCGCCTGCCGACAAAGGTCAAGGCTCAGCTGCATGGTTTCCATCTTTGACTTCTGCTGAATGGCTGCCAGCTGCAAGTCTGCGAGCAGCACAAGAGCCTGAGATTTGAGGTGAAGGTCAGTGATAGATAGCCTCGGTATCTTGCCCAGAATCACCAGCACATCCTGACAAAGTGAGTAAGGAAACTGGGTTACAACCTCAGTTGTATGCGGGATAGTCTTCTGGGTATGAGTTGGTGCTGACCTCTAGTGACGGAATCATATCATTGAGATCTGCTCCCTCCGTCAGGTCAAACAGTACCAGCTGCATTCGGAACTGCGCCAGCATAGCCAAGTCGCCACAGGCTTCTGACTCGTGTATTCCCTCTTCGCAGTACTGCCTGCAACCTCTCACTTCCACCGCTATCTTAGTGATGTTACCTGTACAGGTTTCAGACGCCTCAATGATACCAATGCTGCAGGTTAGTGGGCGTGACTCTACAGCGACCTTGAACTGACCTTTGGTGAGTCCCATGCCAGAGACCTTCCCCATCAGGCATTCCACTAGCATCGATCGACACTCCAGCCATAGCCTGACATCCAGCCTTGACCTACTCTGAAAGTTTTGGTAGGCGAATTGATTATTCTGCTCATCTGTGACCTTGACCTCGTGTCTGACGGACTGGCGTCCACCTTTCATAGATGAGTGCCTAAAACATTTTGATCACCGCAATCAGCAGAATGACGTCTGCTTTAGAGTTGAGATATATTATAGAAGTATCGCTTGATTTTATAGTTTCAGTTTCGAGAAAGAGTTGAACGTAGGTTGCTAAGAAACTCTCATGAAAAGAAAAAAAATGGTGAAGGTGCTAAAAGGAAAAATAGAGAGCAAAGTGCTTCACCCGAGCTCTGACACGTGAAGTAACGGAAGCATCATTACTCTATCTATCAGAAGGAGAGGGAGAAAGAGAAGCACTCCAAATCTCAGCCTAAACTGCATTCGTTTTCTAGTCTAACTGAGTGATAGAGCAAAGAAATAATCTGCGCTGCTTGTAATTATCTCCCCTGTAAGTGAGGGTGTATAAAAGTTTGTAATGGATGCGAATTATCTATTGCAGGTAAACATAATGCCTAAGATAAGCTGTGTAGCGGGGCTATACTTACTCCGACACGTCTGTCCACTGACGTTGACTGTTAAGAGACAATCACATAGCCTCAGGATCACGCTGATAATCATGCTGACATTCGATCTGTGGGCGTCTATAGTCACGCATAAAAGTACCATGATGACTTACCGCAGGAACTCGGGCTTTTTGCTTTTTTTGTCATTGAAAACATTTGCGGAGCAGAGCAGCTTCATGGCGGAGTAGGCATTGTTGACAGCGATGCCGGAGTGGTGGCGTTGTCTCGCCACATCAGCGAGTAGCAGCTTGCATTGCGTCACAATTTCCAATTCGGCGGGTTTCAAAAACTCTGGCCCTGTCATCATCACTAAATGTATCATCTAACGAGAAACAGATGAGCAAACATGTAGAGAATAGGGAGTTGTCACCTCCATCTACTTGGGAAGCCTCTACCATGATATCATGCAGAGCGCTGAGTATCTTCTCAGCTGTGTTCAGCATTACTGCCTTGGTGTTCTCGTTGGAGAAGTTACCAATCTCATCCGTGAATCTCGTAACCTGCTTCTTCCCTCCATCTCCCTGTTCAGTCTGGCCTGCAGCCACGCTGCCAGCAATTGTTGATTCGGCTCGCGGACCTGAAAAATAACACGACAGTTTTAAAATGAAGGAAAAGCCTACATCTGCTAGGCACTAACAGAAAGGCACTTACTTTCTCTGGCTGAACTCGGGTGAGACTTGTCAGCAGATGCCTGGCTGTCTGTTAGAGGCGGAATCTTTGTAAGGTCTGGACCCTGCGTCTTAACATTTACGATTGTTGGTAGAGTTTTCATTCGCGTCAGCTCAGGAACGCCTGCAGTTCTCACAGCCCTGTAGTCATACAAAGGTATGGTTTCAGCAGTCTCTCGAGATAACAGTGGTGATGCTACACCGACTCACTTGACTGTAGATGTCGGGATGACACACAAGGTGTCCGCCAGTGCTACCAGCAGACGGGCTTGGACCACTGACAGCTGGCAGGTCAGGTGCGGCCCATACAAGCTGGATAGGTTTGTTGACAGTCGCTTATCCACAATGATCTCTAGGATCTATGTAAGCAGAAATCCGTGCAATGATCTCTAGGGTCCGAGACAGTCAGCTCTGGTTGTTAGTCATACCTTCATGTTGTTGGAGTCGTTGATCGGTTTGGAGCTGTCGAATACAGCGACTGGCATCTTGCTTTCGACTTGACGGAAGTTGCTGTCGCCAATGTGGGGCAGGCGATCGCCGTGTAGCAGACGGAGCAGAGTCATGATGGCCTCGGCGAATAACCTCAGGTCTGTAAGGACCTTGACCTTCAGAATTCTGCCGTCGACGGCTCTCTGCAAGTCTCGACACACATATGTTGTGAAGTACTGGTACAGGGTCAGCAGAGGCAGGATCTACAGCAGAGGGTTCTATTATAGGCATGTCTATGGGATCAATCTATAGCCCAGCGTGCCTATGGGACAAACATACGAAGAGGTTGTATTTCCCTCTGGCCAGCTCTTCAGTGACCCAGCGGAGGGCAGCCACCACAGATCTGCCATCAGCTCGGAATCGATCCGATAAGAGGTCAATTCCAGGCACTAGCGACGTGACCTCAAAACCCTCGCCGATGTCGTATGAGGCGTAGTCTCGATCAGATGTTGGGTGAGGGAGAGAGGCTCGGAACAGTGCCTACAGAAATCAGCAGTAATACTGTTATATTGTCATAGCATTTTAGTATAATTGTAGTGTCGTAGTGTCGTAGTGTCGTAGTGTCGTAATGATGCAGTATCGTACTATTAAATCTTTAATAGAGTTAAATATTTAGATAATTGTTTGATGCGAGTTTGTCCGAAGGCTATTGCAGGTCAGGTGAACTCTATGAGACAGGCTAAAACTGTGTTTGTAATAGAAGTCTGAGAGGTATCAGAGCTGACCTTGAAGAAGTAGGCGGACAGGAAGCAGCAGGATGACCTCATCTCTAGGTCAGATGTGAGGATGTATTGGGAGATGTTTGAGGTGATAACACCACCGAGCAGACAGCCCCACAGCCCACATCTCTTCAGTAGATCTGAGGCTACATCTTCATTGGTGAACAGTGTCCGCCAGTCAGCGACAGCGTTGCTGGTGTTCAGTATTAGATCAACAGCGTCACACCACCATCTGTACGCAGACCTGCGGTACCCAGTAGGTGTAATTAGTCTTTGAGTGAACGAATCATCTCAACCAAGCTTCCTCGATATATTCATACCGGCGATACATGTGGTAACCATGGCAACCAGGATAATCAGCAACTAGGAAGTAAGTGTCAGGGTGAGGAATTATAAAATACTGTAATCAGAACTCTGCAACCAGCCCAGTTTATTTACAAGTAAGTCTCTGTGGCGCAATTGGTTAGCGCGTTCGGCTGTTAACCGAAAGGTTGGTGGTTCAAGCCCACCCAGGGACGATAACTTTTGGTTTCCTATAATGACAGCATAGCATCCCTGACCCACCTGAGGTTGTTGCTGTGGTACTGTAAGTTCCCTAGTTCATGCATGGCCTGTGCTGCCAGGCTTCTCTGGTTGTGCGCAAGCAGTATTTCTACAACGGTGCCATTATCCGTACATTATCGGAAGCCAATCAGATGAGTCACGTGAAAGCTTCAACTCTTAGAACATACACTGAGATCCTAGGCTACTAACCGATTGTCTTCTCATAAGATGATATAACAGCACCGAGCTGTGGTTTAGGAAGAGTGGCAGTCTGAACGTCCTCGATAGATGAGAAGAGTGTGTTCCTTAGGTCCAGTGGAACAGCGGGCTGAGGTTGGGCGGTATGTGGCACGAAGTCTAAGCTTCTCCCCAGGTTGGGAACTCCGAGAGAAGTCTCCAATGAAGCTTCAAATAGATTGTACTGTTGTTACTGCTATTACCAATACCATAGCCAGTTCACAATTACTTCCTCCAATAATATAGGAATTTTACGCAATCAAGAGGAGACAACTACAAGAAATCATCCCTACCACTTTCCTGTCCTCCGAGGTAGAGGACGAGCAGACGGCGACTGTGCCTGAGAGCTCTGGCGTTGTAGCTTGATTTCTCTAGCGCTATTCTGAAGTACTTGAGGCTACCATCAGCATCCAGAGGCACACTGGACAGTTTCTTCGCCAAGTGATTGTCTGAATGATGAGTACCACATATTTATCAAGGCATAACAGTCTAGTGAAATACGTAGGGTTGCGTCATTAAACTATGACCATATTGTAAAACTGAAAATAAGCGCTCTTTCGAAGTCTTTGGACAGACAAATCACGGATAACAAAGGTTTTTATATTCTAGGTGACTACATCACATAGGAAACATTGTGTATTAGTGAACCGCAAAGATTTTAAAACATGGTTGATCGCCAAACATTGCAACTATTTTCCATTTCATGAAGCGAAATATTATCGGCTCTCCCTCTCTCCTTCGCTCTCTCCTTCGCTCTCTCCTTCGCTCTCTCCTTCGCTCTCTCCTTCGCTCTCTC
>ERZ1740065.550-NODE-550-length-20426-cov-11.085514_pt1 | contig 20426 bp, 17 predicted proteins | sample MGYA00581738_ERZ1740065 | MGnify/ENA primary metagenome ERZ1740065 (study PRJEB43018, sample SAMN04849749) | marine metagenome | isolation source: floating plastic debris | place: Pacific Ocean | collected 2008-09-01 | study: EMG produced TPA metagenomics...
GGCTGATGGAGAGCGCTACCCGATTGGCTGATGGAGAGCGCTACCCGATTGGCTGATGGAGAGCGCTACCCGATTGGCTGATGGAGAGCGCTACCCGATTGGCTGATGGAGAGCGCTACCCGATTGGCTGGTAGCCTTGTGCACACTAGTTCTATATGTTGTTAGAGCATAATGGAGTATAACAAGCTACTCTGTTACCTATGAGTTGATTAGTATGTTAAATTTTGGTGGATGTTTTTATACAATGACTCATGATCTAAGGAGATTCGACTACTATAAATCTCTGTAGAGAGTAGTTAGTTTTATGACTGACATCCTCTTATACCCATGTCGTGATGTTTGTCGTGATGTTTGTCGTGATGTGTTTCTGTTTTCTTTACTCAGGGATTTGTGGCCAGGCCTACAAAGAATAGCGACGGCAGCCTGAATCTAATGAACTGGGAGTGTGCCGTGCCTGGCAAGCCTGGGGTAAGTCTCTCCTACCCTCTCTCCTACTATATCTCTCTCTCCCTTCTCTGTCCTCCAACTCCTCCACCCTCTCCCTCCCTCTCCTTCTCCCTCTTCTTCCTCTCCCTCTCCCCCTCTCTCCTTTCTCTCTCTCCTCCCCTTCCCTCACCCTCTCCCTCCCCCCTCTCTCTCTCCTTCACTCTCTCTCTCCCTCTCTCTCTCCTCACTCCCCTTCCATCCCCTCTCCCTCCTTTTCCCTGCTTGTGCTCGCGATCTGCTGCCTGATCGATCATTATATCGCTGTTACAGACTATATGGGAGAGTGGCCTATACAAACTGCGTATGCTCTTCAAGGATGACTACCCGTCGTCGCCACCAAAATGTCAGTCTCTACTACTCACAGTATTTATATCCTTATTGAATGGTCTGATAATTCTTCTTCTTTAGTAAAAGCTGTTTTTACTTGTGGCTCATTTCATTTCTAAGCCAGTGGGACTTTATCTTACAATTCGCCTCATCTTTTTTCTATTTTCCTGATTATATTTTAATTCTGCACTTTCTAAGTTAGTTGATTTGTTTTTACTACCCAATGCTGGAGCCAGTGTCAGCCTTGTTTACCCCCTCCCTCCCTCCTATCCAGCAGTCTCCATTCAGTCGTGCGTGTAACTGCATCGTTATTATTGTATGTGTTGTTTGTATCATATAAAAGTCCACGTGTAACTAGCTCTAGCCCGATCCCGGCCCTCTTGTCTGCGTGCTATATACGCTCTACTGCTGACTATTATACCTGCTCACTATGTTACACGCTGCTTCTGCAGGTAAGTTTGAGCCGGCTCTGTTCCATCCTAACGTCTACCCGTCGGGTACGGTGTGCCTATCACTGCTGGATGAGGAGAAGGACTGGAGGCCCGCTATCACCATCAAACAGGTACTCCATCATCTCATCTAGCTGTGAGAGTTGTCTTCTCCACGCACTGCATATCCACGTATTCTCGTCCCGCAGATATTGCTCGGCATCCAAGATTTACTCAACAACCCAAATCCCAAAGATCCGGCCCAGGCTGAGGCATACACTATATTCGTGTGAGTACGGTCGCTGTGAGATATGATGTGAGCTGCTCGTCGACTTTGTCTCTAATTACTTACGAAAACATGACAGGCAAAATAAGAAGGAGTACGAGAGGCGAGTGATGGAGCAAGCTCAACAGTTCAGAGATCCCAACCTCTGAGCCGATCACGTACCCTATGCCTCGCCAGCTCCATCAGCAGGGACTACACGTATGTGACAGTGACAATGCATATGACAGTGACAATGTATGTCACAACGCAGTCTGCTGCTCACTTATACCTCAGCGAACATTGTACCATATGTCAAGGTCGTACATCTTTGTTTTGTAACAGTCAGTGTATTGTTAGCCTAGCAAGCTTGTTATAAATATAATTAATAAACTCAAATAGCCTATCAGTTCTTCAGCTGTTATCCTTTAATAACAGATCAGTTGACACGTGTTCACATGACACACAAAGTTTGAGCAGGTGAACTCACACATCAAAACTGAAACCTGACACCAGATCAATAGCGTTATGTAAGGTTTTGGCAGGGACAATGCAGCAGATGACTTGTTTTCTTGACCCAACAATTTTATTGGCAGGGTTGCAGCATGGAGTTGATACGATGTGTGTACAAGACTTGAGTAGGCATCAGTAAGCAATGTAAAAGTCTGCATCAAAAAAGAGTAGATGGTCATGAGAGGCTGTCTCCTATATAGTGATATTATAGTTAGTGCATATCACTGGCTGCCCAGTGTACTAGATACTTATCACCCTGGTGAGTAGACTGCAGGGACAGTACCTCAGGGAGGAGCCTATTGACATTTCAATAGTTGCCTCTGACAGAGTCCCTGGAGAGCCAGTAACGGAGACACTCCAGGGACTGCAATAAATCAAACACACTCAACATTTAACACATTGTTCTGGTTATGAAACAGCTGAGACTAGAACCAACAATATTTGAAAGTCAAATTTAAAAGTAGGCAGGTGGGCACTGGTACCACAATCAGCTACGCTTGAGCAGTTAGTACCATCTGTCACATCCGTGAGATTAACTACCAGGCTTGATACCCTTGATCCAAAGCACTATTCCTTCTTTTTGGTGGAAGAATCATCTTCTGTTTCATCGCTGGCGAGTGTGTAGCTGTATACGAAGGCATGGATACATCCCAGCGACTTGGTCCAGAGCGACGCCCAACCTATGGCGCGCACCGACAGTTCCACACCGAGCAAGACCGCCATATAGCCCAGCACATAGGCACCAAGTTGAATGTTGAAGGTGATCACTATTATACAAACCGCCTGCAAGCAAGAAATTCTCAACTGATAGCGCCGTAAGTGGCCGTGACAACTGATAAAACTAACTATAAACACGTCTGCAAACAATTATGAAACAGTTGAAGTGAAAATGAAAACCATCAGGAGATAAAGATTATAGACTGGGGTAGTAAAGTACCTTTGCCATCAAATTGTCTTTGAGGTATCCCTGAGACCACAGGAGGTAGGCGTAATAGACAGCTATGAGAATAGGTACTCCAAATCCAACAGACGCCATCAGGGTTACATATAGCTGTACCTTGTACCAAATAACGGTGCAAGCAAAACCAGCCGGTTCTTGCCCATAACTAAAAATGGATGTGACATGTCACAAGGGTATTATTAGTCTGCACTCTGCTAGTACAGCACTGTATCACTTACTCAGCCCACGTGACAGCTCCAACTCCCCAAAATATTCCGTTTGCGAAAGCCAAGAACATGTATGGACTGTAACTCTTGTTTTTCGCTACAAGTTTAAATCAAATTGAACTTTTCTACCAAATAATCACGCTGGCTTTAAACTGGTAACTTACCGGCAGACGACTTGGCTGCGTTTTCATACTCTGCGTACAGACAGATAGCGAGAAATCCAGCAGTGCCGACTGGTGTTGCCTTGCACCAAAATGCATAGAATGCACACATTTTGGATCCCCATATCCAGCTAGATATGAAACACATAAGTTTAAGATACAGTTATACATGATTCAAGTGCCATTTTATTCACTCACGCTTGTTCGAAGTGTGATACTGCGCTGAGGAAGAAGAACAACGACACGCAGATGTTCCCAAGAGACAGCATGACATGACACCGTCTCAGGTTGTCACGCATCTTGATCTTTGGGAAGAAGTCGAACAAAAGCCATAGCTGAGTCACAACACCTAGGACACCTGGGTAGCGAGAGATTGAAAAGAGAAGCATCGTTAGATGACGAGAGAGATAGTGCCGTAGTAGGTAGGTCTACGTGGAAACTCAAGTCTGACAATACACTGACTTCGTGTCATTCCGACACTCACCTCCCATGAAATGAGCAGCTGAAGCTGCATAGTGCTCTGTAATTGTCAGAGACATTTCGTTACAAGCTCTGTCTTTTCTGTATGCTCCGCAAACAAATGCGTGTAGTCCCTCTCCAACGCGAACTACTCCAACAGTGACGACGAGACCAGGATTAGCTCGATATCCTTCAACCGCTACTTCATCTACCGGCTTATACACCGTTATCGTACCAATATCAAGGCCGAATGCAGCCGTCCAATAGCAATAGGAGCGGCGGCTATAGCAACATGTGGATTTCCGTAGAACAACTGCGGCACAAACCATCTGCTGCAAAGAGAGGTGATTAGTGGTTTTAAATCACTAGCTAGTGGCAGGACTCTTGACCGATGGATCTGAGTTGTCCCAAAGCCTCTACCACTTCAAAGGAAACTGTACTACACGTCATAAACATTGTATTGCATCTCTGTTGACATGTAGGACTACACATTGGGCTCATCACAGAAACTTTGAATTTCTCCACTCACCTAGAGCCCTAGCTTATGATCTCTATGTGGATGGGTACTTTAGGTATAAACTAGGACTTTCTTTATTCCATGTATCTACTGTGCACGCTATAACAATAACAGTGGGGAGAAGAAGGGAAAAGAGAAAATGAGGGAAGAGTGCTGGGGGTAATCAGGGAAGGAAAGGAGCAAGGGAGGCAGCAGAGGGCCAAGAGAGAAGTAAGGAAGACAACAGATGCTCGCCATTGTGAGGATGGTTCTGTAGCCCGAGGGAGGTATGCAATGTATCTAAACCTTTGTATGAAATGCTAGGCTTCCACCACTACCTTCACAGCACTCAAGTATGGTATCTCACACTGTAGACGAAGTGCTATCTTGGAGGGAGGAAAATGCACCCATCAGCTGCTTGAGCGGTGGTCTCATACGAAGAGGTAAGAACTCTGTAGAATATAGTATACCATCATTTACCGAGTTCCTGTCACGTATCTCACTATCATCTTTGAGTTGTCCTCCCCTGGTAAAGCATTACTGAGAAGACAACTCTCTCGGATAAGTGAAATGCATCTATGTTTAAGTTCGATAGCACAATAACTCTAATTGGGTTTCCTTCTCCCCTTTCTTCTGCCTTCTGCTCTGCCTTCCCTCCTCCTCCCCATCCCTTATCCCTCCCCTTCTCCTTCTTCTTCTGCCTTCCCCACCCCTTTCCCCCTCTCCTTCCTGCCCCTATGCCTCCCTCTTCCTTCCTCTCATCTGCTCCCCCTCTGCCTCCTCCATTCCCTCCCCTCTCCCTTCCTCTCCTCTGCGCCCCCTCTGCCTCCTCCATTCCCTCCCCTCTCCCTTCCTCTCCCTCTTCCCCCATAGGGTTCGATGATTGATACCCACAATACAGCAGTTGAGTTCAGCCATAATTGTCTCTGTAATGAACCAGCTGTATGTTATGATGTATGAGTCTTAGATTTGGAAGTATGAGATATAGGCCTAACAAAAAATCGTCTGATTTTCAACTCCATGCACTGAAAAAAATGGTTAAAAAGTTGACATTAGTTGCCTCCATGACATGGGAGGTACGTCAAAGCATCTTTAGTCAAACTAGTATACAGGTAAACAAAACTGTCAGCAAAAGTTCCAAGCAGTTTCAGCAGATCTGTGACAGTCAGCTGTTGATTGTCAGCATGTCAAGGTCGATGCCTTCCATTGAACAAGATATCAGAAATCAGAACTTGGAATCGCGTCGTCGATATCTTCTTTATATGCTTTTAGGGGAACTTTTCCTGGCCCATACTCCCGAACTCCTTTGTAAAACCGCATGTCTGGATTGTGTCCTGTCTTCGCTTTCACTTCGTCTTCTCTCAGCACATATCGTAGGGTCGGAGAGTCAACTATGTCACCTTTGGCCTCGCCTCCTTGATAGGAGCTCAGTCTATGTAACACAATGTCACAGAATATCAGTACAAGTAACAGTCACAAGGTGATCGGGTGTTGTTTTATCATGGTCGGTTGGTTCTACGAGCACTGAGATTTATCAAGAATAACCATACATTATCTACAGCTAAATAATTCTATTGATATGTCATACAGGTACGAACTATGATTTAGGTTGCATCCAAATTCAATCTGTGTTCTGCTCTTTCTGCTACCCATTTCCATGCCAACAACCCAAAGAGTGACTGGTGTTAGTCTTTCAAATCAATACCGGAAACAGGTCAGAGGTCAGAGGTGACCATAGGCCTTAGAATGATAATCTCTATCTAAATCCACAGCAAACCGTTTACCTAGCCTTGTTCTCAGCAGCCGCTCTCGCAGCCGCTCCACTGTTGATCTGCGCCCTTCATTTACATAAGCAACTGCGTTATCATCCCTACAGCCAAGGCACTAGTTTTCATGACATGAGAAGACAACTGACATACTTTATCGTCTGCGCCGCCGCCGAATCACCAGGCACCGACGTGTTGAGAGCGTTCTGAGCATTCTTGGTCGAGTAGAGACCGAGAGGAGAGTTGTACTGAAGGTGGGCTGCCTGAGCTGTAGAGCTACAATCATACACAAGTGTTTATCTAACACAGCAGGCAGATATACATCTGTAGATGTTGTGTACTACTGAGTCAGTGCGAGCTTCCACAGCCATCTTGTACTGATTTATGGCTGTTGTTGGTTGTGAGCTTGAATGGTAGAGTTAAACTTTGATTGCTAGTGAGATGGACAGGTTAGTTTACTTGTATGGGTTCTTTGCGGGCCGGTACGCTGACAATCCTGGCGTTGGACGATTGAAATTCTGAGGCTGGTATGACTTCCTGGGAGGCTGGTTCGAGTAGGGATTTGACGGCGTCTGCGCCGGTACCCATCCATAGTGCTGCTGGTTGTTCGGCTCGTCATAATAGCCTGAAGCGGGAGGCAAAGTGCAGTGAGAAAACTTCCCGATCACGAGAAGTTATAATAATGCGTGAACGATGCACAGATTGGACGAGTACAAGCGTGCATCAGAAAACCAGAGCTTTGGAGAGTTGGCATTGGCATCACGATCCCACAGCGGCAGCCTCTGACTGCTGCCGCTGACTGCTGAGTCAGCTGGCAGCATCAGTATCATATCAACCGCTGATGAAGCATTATCAAGCCATAACAACGTGGCAGCAGGGTGGATGTGCTGATAGTTTGGCAGTTACACGTACGAACGTAGCGGTCAGCACAATGGGTGTAAGCGTGTGCAGCGGGTAGCCACGTGACATACGAACCACCACTGTGACGAGGAGACATGACATTCGGTCCACTCGCCGCAGACTTTTGAGCCAGGCTGTGTGAGACAAGATGCAACATGGCCTGGTCTTTAGGAGCCAGTTTACTACCTGCACTGGCGGGGTTATAGTAGTCCGTGCCATAGGTGGCCTGGTAACCGGGTTGTCTCCACATGTCCTGAAAAAGGTTTCAACTAATATTACCGCCCTTTCAGAGGAATAGGGGTGATAGCATGCACTATATCCCATTGAGGGTAGATGAGAAGACTTGTGACTTGGATGACAGAGTGGTAATAGGGGGGGAATATGGAGAGCAGGAAACTGAATGATAGAGATTGGGTATCAAAAGACATCAAAGTGGCTGAGAGCAGGATGGTGGAGGTGTGTTCATAGAAGAAAGCAGTAGGGCATGGCAAGAAAGAGAGTCACAAGCATGAGGGGAACATTAGAGGGAAGAGAGACTGTGGAGAAGAAGGGAAAAAAGGAGAACAAGATAGAGGGAGAGGTGAGGGGAGGAAGAAACGAGTGAGAAAGAGGCAGGGAGAGAAAGCCGGATGACTGGTAATGTAACTGTAAACTTAATCCATATTTCCCGTAGGTAATGATTGCAGAGCGCATTCTGAAAAAACCTGCATCTCTAGCATTGCATAATCTGATCTATTAGCTACAGCATCCAGGATGTGGAGTGGAAGCATCAGTCCTGGCCTTGTAGCTAGATAAGGAGGGTCAGTCGGCAAACCGGTAGTCCTCGGGCCTAGGGGGCCAAATTAGGCCCATAAAATCAGTCAGAGAGGAAGTTGGACAGGAGATAAAAACATGGTTTACACAGCAAGGGTCAAATCAGTTGTAAATCATCGAGAGACAGCTGACGCCTATTTACCCTCAAACTTACAGGAACACCAACTCTTTAAAACACTGATAGCCATAGGCCTGTGAGAGAGGTGCAGGCTAATTGAGAGAGAGAGAGACGGAAAGAGAGGGTGAGAGAGAAAGGAGGGATGAGAGAGAGAGAGTGAGAGAGATAGAGAGAGGAGGATGAGGCAAGAGTAGAGATGAGGGAGATAGAGGAGGCTGAGACAGGAGAGGGAGGGTGAGGAGGAGAAGAGAGGGAGGGTGGGGATGTAAGGATAATACAGCAAATTGTGTCGACGAAATTACGATATGACGTTACTCCTATACGTACTCTATCGAAATATTTTACATGTACTCACGCTATGTACTTACGTTATTGAGTTGCTTGCTATCAAAGTCTGTATGTGGAAGAGAGTAGTTCTGTGCGGTCCTACAATCAGACAGTACAAGATGACCCTACTGACTAAGTACCTATCGTCATCACCTATAGCCTGCACAGTCACCGCTTGATTCATTGATGGTACAGACAATGACTCGTATAGCAGCATGGTACCTACTGCACCAGCTCAATGAGCCATCTGTCTGTATGATGATTCAAGTGATAACAGTTGTATTATAGGGAAAACACTAGTTTGACGTCTGCTCAGCTTCATCTGACTATGTTCTATCTCAGTCTCTCAAACTAATCTAGGTCATTACGGTACGTTTCTGACTAACTTGAATTGAAGATGGATCGGCTGGTTTATTGTTTGCTGCCAGCTCGTGTCAGCAACAAAGAACGACACTTCCTTTGCCGTTTGGTCTCGCAATTTGTGACAGACAGGTATTTCCTCCACTATTTCCTACCTGTGTGGGTGGCGACCTACCGTTTAACTCGGAGAGAGAGTTCTCCGCCGGCAGTCTTTATCAGGTGCTCGGCAGCACTATGCGACAAGTCTGCTGATTCCCTGTTGTTGATCGATAAGATTATATCTCCTCGCTGGAGCTCTCCCTCCGCTGGACTTCCCGAGAACACCTGGCGGACAGACAGACAGACAGATGGAGAGAGGAACCTCAATCACAGTCTCTGAATCAGTATGATATCACGGCTGATACAGACGGCACTCGCACCTAGGAGACGAGGAAATCACATGCATCAATGGGTAGGCAGCGCCGATTATGCGTATTAAAATCGCAATCGGCTTTGTGTAGAAACCAGCTAATCGGATACTGAACTGCCCGTGTGATCTTTTCACTCACCTGCCAATCGAAAATGTTTGACGTGCGGGAATACACGCGTCTGGTATCGAGGCGAGAGAAATGAGATAGCCAGCAGATGTGTGCATCAACCTTATGCCTGCCTACATCTCATTAGCCAGCCCACTTTGGTAGGGGAGGACAACCCTTCACTTTCGAGCAGCGAAAGACAACGTAAACAGTTTCAAAGGAAATGGATTGTTCAAGGTGGATGACGCGTATTTGATCAGACTACAGCTGATTGTGTGCTTTCCTGTTAGTGTGTTCTGACGAGGAAATGATCGCATGCACATCTGTTGCAGTTTTAAGTGTGCGGCTGCCATCATCATTTACTATCATCTCCCCCTCTCCGCCAAAAACCTTTGCTTTGGCGTGTCCACATCCTAGATAACGGAGGTGTGTTGTGACTCAGCGCTCCCTTCCCCTCTCTCTTACTATGGCTCTTACTTACTAATAACAGTAGCACAGTATAATTCAGGGGGGAATATCTGCCACCATGACATCTGCAGAACGAGCTCTCAGAGGGTTTGACCGTCTCACGGAGTCACATGCAAGCAATAATGCACTGCACTCCTAGTCAATGGAAGCGTACAATTACCCATAATCCCTCTATATTCTACACCGAGGTCAGTGTTAACCAGTAAACTATTAATTCAGTGGTTTATATAATATTTATGGCTGTGCGTACATTCACTCAATCATACCAAGCAGGGAGCTCAAAAATAGCATTTACACGTTCCACCCACGGTCGTAATAATCGCAATAATCGCATGTGTACTGGTTCAGTGTATAGAGCGCATCAGTCAGACCAGTTGGGATGAGAGAAGGGATGTAGAATTGACTCACTCTCTGCACGATGAGTTGTGTTCGCAGGTCCGCGCCTCCCTGCATGCGAAAGCCCCAGGGTGAGCTGAGAGAGTCCCTGCTGAGCCTGACAGTGTACTCCATGAGGTAGAGAGTCTCTGCCGTCAGACACTAGCGATCACTGATCTAAACCCACTGATCTTGTTAGCGTGAGCATGTGAGCGAGGCGTACGAACTGAGTGAAGATACCATCAATAGCCAGAATGATTTGCCGTGGTGCTATTGCAGCGCGTTGAGAGTCGTGTCCCTTGCCTCCGCTTGCTCTCTATTTATACTTTTAATGAATGTTGATAAGATGTGGCAGTGAAGAGCCGGAGAGGTTAATTACTCGCTGCCGGCCCGACATCTGCAATATGACCGGCTGCCTTTTGATAGAGGTGGATTGATCGATATCATAACTTATAGGTAATCAATCGGGAAGCACACACACACCAAAACACCACCTAGATTTCACCTCACTCACGCTTCCTACCGCAATTATTTCTATGGACTGCATCCCTGACCCATCTCTTACTGCATCATGAATGAACGTATAATCTTCAGGCCCGCTACAAACTCGCTTATGATGGTGGAAAATGGGCGTGGTCTGAATTTTGCTCTCACTGGATAGTGAAATTAGATGTGACGCTTTCTACATGCATGCAAAAATTCCTCGAAGCAATAACTTCCTCTAGGAGGGTGACTTTGCAAAAAAAGGTAGCATCTAAACTCCACCTTCCTCTACTACCATTGTCACAAGGTAATATGAACAGGTCTTTACACACACTTGTTGTTTTTGTATTGACATGGTAACATTGACCTCTTCAAATACCATGACCTCCAGCTCACTCACGCATTCCACGCATATTTCTCTTGAGTAGAAATCAATTAACTCTATAAATAATTGATGTGACCTGTTCTTTATAGTTGACTCGAGGAGGTCGATAGTTTGGTATTATGGGTCAGAGTATGTATGACCTCAAGGGCCGCCTTGGTGGCAATTAGTGGCACGTCATGGCTTGGGTTGTAGATCTGCACTCGATTGGAGGTGCAGTATGCACGCTGATAGGCAGTAAATCTCTGCAGTACAATAACGTGGACCTGTCCATAGGCCATAAAACTGCGCTATCTCAGCCCTATACATATGTCATGAGGGGGTCTGCGTGATTCACTGATGCCTTGATTCTGATAGTGAAACTGTACCACCCTGACTCATTGTCCTGCTGAACCACAAAATAGCCCACAGTGGCGGCAGTGGGCATTGTGTCAAGGGCACACAACTTCCTAACTGTCTATTTTACAATGGAAATTGGCTAATTGAGCTTGTGTCGATTTACTGTAATAGAAAGCGCCGTCTGTGTGGTAAACATTGCAGCCACGTAATAATGCATCCCTCCTCCATGCTCCAATGTCATTGTGTGCTTTGGGTCGTTGTGCAAACTGTGTCATAAGTGAAGTAGAAACACGTCACGTCACAACGCTTCATCAGCTATAGTACACTAGTTCAATAGAGGACAACCGTTTTGTCACAGTAACTCGTCTGTCACAAGTATCCAAGTCAAGAGATGAGGAGTGAGATGAGACACGTCACGATGTGTCGATCGACCAGAGAAGTTCCCTGGGGTTTCAGTTTCCAGGGAGGATCTGAGTTCGGACTACCTCTCGTCATAAATCAGGTTGATTGTTCAATAGGCCATTTATTGAATTATTGTGAAGAAATATGGAAGACTGGAGTCAATATCTGTTTTCTCATTGCAAAATACTCTGTAGTTTTTGAGAAGGCAGTGATAGCAGTTACTTCTCTTGGCGTTTATTAGCATATGTAAGTGGCTGTATTTAGCGGAGAGCTGAAGTCTATTAACTAGGCTCCTAATGCTTCCTCATTAAACTGCTTCTCATGGGTAACATCTGACTTGCTGCTAGTAATGTCTCTCACCTCGCTGCTGCCGTTGCTACGTCGCCGATACTTGTGAATATCTTTATTCTCTCTGCTGCTGGCAGCGTCTAAACGACCTTTCCGATTTCGTAAGTGTCACTTGAATTCCGGCACTGAATAACTGGGAGACTGACTCACGGCTTAGCGCTGTCACAGACTCGAGAGTCATCCGGCAGCAGGTGCTAGCTAGTCTTTGTTCAGTCGTGTCGCTGTGAGTCACGATGAATGTTAATTCAGAGGAAACCAGCCACCTTGTGAATGCGTAAAGGGAGGTATCATATGCGCCGTACGAATAGAGAGAGGCTGGCACAATAGGAAGTCTGCTGGCAGGATTGCGTTCATTATCGTACTCTGCTTTAGGTCTACCCGTCGTCTTTAGCCGACACGTCACAGGTTAAGGAGGGCGACTGTATCGTCGAGATAAACGATTCGGCTGTTGATGGTGTGTCACACCAACAGGCTCTAGACGCTGTGCTCCGAGGTGGAGATAGACTATCCATCACTCTCACAAGGTATGGCATCAGTATTCATTGGTATCCTCTCCTTCCTGCTGCCACCCCCAATCAGTAAATAGTCTGTTGTGCAACACAGCAGTGCTATCAGCAAGGTGTTACAATTATCAGCCAGCTGGTCAGCCTGCTGAGAAATCCTTCCTGCCCAACTCATCCGATTTATCCTCCTCCGTAATCAGAAAGGTCAGCTACTACTAATGCCAACTTGTTTAGATGATCACATTAGGAACTACATAGTTACAGCTAGCCCATTTCAAACATTTGCGCCAAAACTAGTTGGCTAAATGGATCACATGTGTGTATACATATAGATCTGAACATCCAAGTTCGACATTCGTCGATAAAAAAGCAGCAGAAGATACTAAACCGGATCTAAATTCAAATATTGGCCCCGCTGGTATTGTTTACCACGCCAAGCTAGTCTACAGTGACGTGACAACTCCAAACAGTAGCGACCCAGTCGAATCGTCCAACCCGACTCCGTTACCATCAGACATGTCGTACAATCAGATGAGAAGCCCTCAGGTGCGTAGTGTCTCCCAAGTTCATCGGTACTGTCTCGGTGTCATTGTCTGCTGCAACTACGCCATCGCGTTTACAGGAAGCAGTTCCTGACCAGCTGCTGAATCAGTTTGTCAGTAAGAGACCCGAAGACAAGCCATTTTCGTATCTACCCACAGGGGGCATGGCAGAGCTACAGCAGAGGTCAGTTACCTTTGTCTGCTTCTAGTCTGCTAGCCACTGACAGCAGGTAATAACCATTTGAAACCTCTACCACTGACCGATGCAGATGGGACGAGTAAGCTGTGGTAAACGCATGCAGTTCACTGGAGATTTTTGTCACCTGTACTGCATCAAAATGTTCATGTCGCTCTCTTGCCCCTCTTTTCCCTCTTGCTCTCTCTCCTCCTCTCTCTTCCTCCCCTTTCCTCTCCTCCCCTCTCCTCTCCTTCTCTCTCCTCCCTGTCCCTCTCTTCCTCCCTCTCTCTTAATTTCCTCTCTCTTCCTTCTCCTCCTCTCTCTCCCTCTCTCAACCTCCCTCTCAACTCCCCCCTCTTTCACCCCCTCTTTCTCTCACCTCCCCCTCTCTCTCACTCATTTTTTCACTTGGGCATGATTATTTTGCTGTCATCCTTCACTTTCACTTTCAATATGGTGAGTCAGGTGATCACGATCAGCCAATCACTGTCTATCTATCTGTGGACATCTGTAACACTGTGTGCATTATGAAAAACTCTGCAATATGATACTGCTCTGCTCAAACTCACTACCATGAGTAGATAATTCCGAATAAAGTGATATTAATGAGAAGATAACTCCCAATTCAGGCAGAGATCCGTGCCTCCACCAGTGAAACCTAAGCCAGTGCCACAACGACAGACAAGTCATAATCCCTCCTCGGCTTCATCAAGTGCCGACCAGTATAATTCTCAGAGTCTCTTCACTCCGGCCTACCAGGAGTACGTGAAGGTAACGTACACTTATGGAGCGTATGTCAGCATCACCCAGTCATGAGCAGGATGAATCTAACTGCCATCCATCACGACAGCAACAGCAGGAACAGGTGCTGAACAGCCAGCCGGGCATGCCACTACCGGCTGACAATGTGGGAATGCGACCCGACCAGGTGCCGCCCGAGGCAGTGGCAGCTTACATTCTCCAGCCTGATGGGTCAATGGTGGCACTACGGTAGGTTTCTTCTCACTCACTGACAATCAGCTCCGGGGCTGTACTGAAGTAGACCTGATGGCTAACCTCTCTGTCTCTCACTCTATCTGAGCATGTTACCACCGTATCAGGATCAGACCGTATTCATATGTGAAAATATTTTGTTCTAGACCTAATTCCCAACATAGCAGGTAGTATAACCATATTTTTCTCTACCTGCTCTCTATCAAGCGTGTCCTATTAGTTGTAGAGCTGTTTCTGTCATAGAGTAGTGAGTTGTATATCTTATCTATCTGCATTCTTGTTCCCACGGTGCATGCGTCTGAGAGGTAGAGGACTTGGGGTCAAGGATGATGATACGCTACTGATGCAGCTGTCGCATTCATGTCTGGTGTGCCGGGCAGACCATCTGCTATATACAATGATGACTAGAGTTCTCACACTGTGTCGCATGTGTTTGTAGAGTATTCGAGTATTGTCAGAGCTCCACAGCTGCTGCAGTACTCTCTCTATCTCAATTGTTTAGAGTTCGCTTGATAACCCGTATTTGAACAAACTCAGAAGTTGCGGATGAGAGGCTGTCAAGAGGCTATCTCATTTCTTTTCTCGTAATTTATCAGAGAGAAGCAGCAATCGCCCATCATAGCAACTCCCGTTCTTCATTGTACATGATACAAAAATCCTTCGAAATTGATGAGAGCAGCATACTCATCTTTCCTTTTTCTACTTCAAGCTGGGATGACAAGGCCAGCCCTAATCTACAGAACTCGGCTGTAATGACAGCTCTGATGGAAGAGCAGGATGCTCAGCTGCATGGCCAGACCAGCGGACGCATACAGCCCACAGGGCCCAGCAAACAGGGTCTCTCGTTCAAAGTATTACAATGGCTGACAGGCACTGACAGCGAGGACAACAGTGAAACAACTTCCAACTGTTAGTGGAGGAATAGTTTCCCCTGTTCATATTCACAGTTGCAGAGTTACTGCCCCGCCATGTGGCACATATATGGGTCACACAACTGGGTCATGTAATCGGGTCATTCAGCTGCATGATCATTTCGTTGTAGATTCGGGAAGCCATGACGGAATGATATACAACAGTCCAGCAGCAAGGAGGCTGCGGCAGCAGAGCTTGGAGAGTCCCATAAGAGAAGGTGAGGGCGTTGAACTACTTCGTATATAAAACATAATTTCCTTCCAATTGTGCGACGTTCTGTATGACGGTATGACAGTATAGGCTTGTAATTTCCGGCAACTGCTGATGCTAATTTCAATATCTGGTTTCAGAGTCACCGGTCAGCTCGGACGGGAGAGGAAAGCGCCACAGAATAAAAGTGATCAACCGCTCAGAGAGCCGAGACAACTCTAACATACCGTCATCGGTCGTGGCGGAAAACACTGCATTCTGCGATCTATGAAATTAACAATGTTGATACGGAAAGTGGCTTTGGGCGGAGGAATTTTTTATGAAACCTGGCAATCATGCTCGTAGCCGGGGCAGTACGCCACGAAACCATGACTTATCGGAGCTATTTTTCACTAACGCGTCAATGTAGAGATAGCGGAGCACCTTGAGGCCATGTCGTTGTCATGCCCTCACAAACATCAATATTTGGTTATGTCCTAATTTACCATCAGCTATTCTCCAGCCTGTTTATCTTTATCGATTACTTGCAGAACTTGTTTGCAGAAGATGAGAGTTTTGTCATTGTATGCATTGAATTGCTTCCATGTTTTATGCAGTTGGTTTGCTGACGCTGTCATTTTCACATCACTTGTCTCGGTCTCTCCTATCTCTCTCTTCATAGCAGTACAGAGTGAGTTTTCAAGTATATGTCATAAGACCTGTCCAGTGTTATATCTAATAAATCAATGATTGTTATACGTTCAGTCACTATTCTTAGTTCGTCGATGCCATCCCTATATTCTATTTTGTCACAGTCTGCGAACTCTGGCAGCCGAGATGAATGGTAACAGGATATTTATTTACAACACCGGCTTGTCAAGGTATGGACTTCGATGTAGTGAGGGAGACATACGACGTTCTCCGTACTTTCGCTATTGCGACTACTGCAATGAGAGGAGGAAGGTGAGGAGTGAACTGGACACCCGGAAAACAGCCTCGCAGCAGCTCTCAAAAGAATTCAGTGGTAGAAAAATAAATGAAGCAGTCAGGCTTCCACCCATCTCCAACAAAGCTGGAGGTAGGTTTGTTCACAGGCCAGGAAATAACGTGAAGGAGGTCGACTCTGTGAAGCAGCTGGGAACGCTGACCGTGGAGGAATTGCGCCGTACGCTGAAGTCGGGGAGCAGGCGGATGATTGAAGCCCATCCCGACTACATGAAACGACAGCTACTGGCCCAGGTCCACCTCAAAAGGTTATATCAAGATTTATCTTACAACGATTGCGTACTGTCTCACAGTGATTGTCGTGGTAGCAAGATAAAAACTGAAAAATGAACTTGAATATGAGTTTGTGAGTATTTTATAATTATCATAAATGTTATGATGGAGGCTCGGACATCCAATGACACATTAAATGAAGGAAAGTTTATGTTTCCTTCAGAAACTCAAGAAGAGGAATGGTGAGAGTTCTGGACCGACCTACATACTGGCCCTCAGACTTGATGAAGACTGAGAGGGAGACAAGAGATGAGGTAAACTAAATTGTAGATCATAGGGTATATTACAGAGATCATAGGAGATATTATAGAGCTCTTAGGATGTACTATAGGGATCATAGGCTATACCGTTGGGAGAGAAGAGATTAATTTGTGCCTTGATGACTCTTCAAGCAGTCCTGGCATATTTTATAGATATTCCACGCACTTATATAAAGTTACGCAACAGTAGATAGGGCATTTATGATTAATTATGTTGAACTTTATCTGCTGTAAGTGGCCTTGTCACCAGTGCATACTACTCAGCTTAACTAATTCTTGGCTATCAGTAAGACTCAATGACATGGATTCTCTGCTATTCTGTAGAGAGATATTTTCGACGGAGTGCCGTATTCGTACATACTCAACAATCCTTGTGCAAAGAAACGAGTGAGGCCAAGCCAGATACTCTCCAAGGGCCGACAGCAGACCAAAGATGGAGAAGATGAGCGCAATAATAGCGTCATATCATCAATAGCGTTCTGATTCGAACTGGTAGTTGTCTTCTCATGAACAAGAAGTGAAATACTGTTGAGTTTTTGATCATACTATTGGTAAAATTTCCCTATGACACAAGTCTAAAATATACAAATCAGCTGTATGTACAAAAATTGTCTGGCGGTGAGAAGTATGTACAAAAATACTGTCTGTTGCTGTACAATTAAAAAGACTAAGACGCCTCTCAGCTGTGGGCTGCCGATACAAGGGGGGACAATCACGGTAACCATAGAGGAGAAAAAAGTACCAGTGCAAAAACTGGGGCTCGAAAACTTGACGGCGTGGCCGCTTAATCGTTGACCTTCTTCACATGGCCGACGACCTTGGACTGCCACTTCGGTAAGAGGGCGTTGTCATTGGTAATTTCCTCCAGTACATACGGAACATCATGGCCGAATTCATCGTCGTTTGCTCTTTTGAAGAAATATCTGTAAGATAAGGACATCATGACAATAGACTTGCGCCGGTTCCAATAGTATACTAGCCAATAGTATACTAGCCAATACTATACTAGCACTCTGGAGTTGTCTTTCCTATACACTCACGAGCATACTATCAGTACACACGCATATTAGAAACTATCAATAACTCCCCTAAATCATGCTGTGAAAAATCGCTATTACTGAGGAATGCAAGAGCTTTGGAAAACCAAGGTTATTTCCTGGGTTGTCACATGGAGCTCGTACACATGCCTGGCTCGTACAAATCAGAGTGGTAGCATTACGTTAGCAGTTCATGACTTGGTAGAGCCAGAATTTGGTCAGAGCATGCTTGTCACGAAGAGGCAGTGTTAGGGAGAGGTAGCGGTGTAAGGGAGAGGTAGCGGTGTAAGGGAGAGGTAGCGGTGTAAGGGAGAGGTAGCGGTGTAAGGGAGAGGTGACAGTGGGATGAGGCAGTGTAAGGGAGAGGTGACAGTGGGATGAGGCAGTGTAAGGGAGCAGCGTTTTCACACCTATAATCGCCCTTCTTGGTAATAAGCTCCTTGAACTTGGCGAGAGTGATGTCGGCGCCTGGTACGGTAGTGCTGTACGGTATCGGCTCGTCTAGTAGGAAGAACGCCACCTTGATCTGAGGTGGTTCCCTCACTCCCTTCCTCTGAGTCAGCGACTGATGACTGGCCGCGGCAGTAGACAGCGCATCGCCAGACAAACGAGACATGGCTGCCACTCGCTTGTTGCTGCTCGTGGTGGATCTGAATAAGAATTGAGTGAATAGTAGACAACTGCTTGCCAGTTCCCTCAGTTCCAGCTTGGTGACAGCTGTGGTTGCAGAACCAAGCTCACAAGAGCCAGCAGGGCTATAAACCAATATCAGCTATTCAGTATTGATTCAAGAGGCACTTAGGGAAGTAAACAATCACTGACCAGCATGGCTACATCCAGGCTACGCAAGATCAAAGGGCCTGGCAGCTTTCATGTTTGTGATTACTCAACTAATTTGAGTCACCCGCCAACCGCTCTGTCCAATTTATCGACTGACAATCTAACTGTGAAATGTTTCTACGACTCTCCAACACTCGTTTGATCTCACAATCAAAAGCGTTTGTTGTAAACTGACAGGAGTGAACCAGCAGAGGGCATGCGTGGTAGAGATATCTCCAGGGAGGAAGGGCCTGACCCCCCAGCTAGCTGAATACAGCATGCTCGGCAGCTGGTCAGCAGAAGCAGCCTGTTTGATACTCACTTGGATCGGGAGGAATGCTTGTCATCCTGCGACGTTCTCTTTGACTCTGACATCTGTCCTTTGCCATGGCCACTGAAACATGAAACACCGATTATATATATATATATATATATATGTAGTCTATGGAACAACAAGCACTGTTGATGTCTATGGACATAGGGAGGGTGTTACTTACCGGTGCCGAGAGACTCGCGGCGAAGCGGACGTGCTGGCTGACTTGACCGACTTGCGGAAGGATGATTTGTCGCTCTCCGCAGGCCCGTGGAGACTGGAGTGTTGCATGATCTCTTCGTTACGGCTGATCCATTCCACCACCCTACAGCAGACAGAGAGCAGCGGTGTAACACACGCTCCCGCAGACCAAATCACAGTAACATCAGGCGAGCTACTACTGCCAGCATTGGTAGTGGAACACCGGCTGTGAGAAGAGAGGAGGGGAGGGGGGGGAGGAATGACTGGCGAGGCAAGGAGCCTGCTGGGTGCAGCCTTTCATCTGCTGGCTAATGAATTCCGACATAGTAAGTAAAATGAACTTCAAAGACACAAATAAACTATCAATCATGGTAGCCTGATGGGAAGTACAGAGGGAGGGAGGGAGGGAGCTCTACCCAGAGCTGATAGTAGATGACTGAAGAACCTCTAGGCAACTAAAGGGTAGCTATAGTAGCAGTGAAGTACGAGCTGGGCGGCGTGTGAACACTTACTTCTGGTTGTTGTTGGCCTGGCCAGGAGGAAGTTTGAATATGGATTGCTGCTCGGCTCTGGAGCTGAAGGTGGCAAGGCCGTGACGGCTGTTAGACTTGGGGTAGAAAGCGCTGCCGCTGGCGCTGGCCAGACTGGTTTGTGGGTAACTGTTATCCATGGGGTAGAACGCGCTGCCGGGTAGGCCAGGCTTGCTGCCTGCCATGGCACCGGACTTACCATACGGCACAGTCAGGGCCGACCTTGCGGCCGACATAGAGACGGCCATGTTGGGCCGCGAAAGCTGGTGGACTCGCTTTCCCTGCTGACAGTAGAGGAGCGGGTGAGGCAGTGATGTGGTATTAGCCTGAGATCTGATGGCGGTGGGCTGATCTACTTACGGCGGTTGGTATGGGTATAGACATGTGTTCAGGAGACTTGGAACGCGGAGACTTGGCAGGCGTGTGCTGCCCCGATCGCTCCCATATTCTCTTACAATGCATATCGAGTATATCCTGTGCCTCAGCGTCGTGATCGCCTGTCTGTATGGCGACCAGTAGCTGATTGAGGGTGGCATTGGCCGCCCCCACTCCACCAGTCGTGCTCGATAGGACGCTGTGGCTATCATCTGTACCTTCGTCCTGTGTGTAGAACAAACCAATTATTAATTGGTGAGAGGGCGGTCAGACAGGGGGGGGGGGGGAAAGGGGGACTGAAAATTGAAAAGATAATGTTGTTAAAAAATATAATAAAATATGGGTATTTTTTTAGAGGAGTGGTCCCAATTATTTTGTCAATTAAAGAATACATTGGGAAT
>ERZ1740065.551-NODE-551-length-20424-cov-11.968187_pt1 | contig 20424 bp, 16 predicted proteins | sample MGYA00581738_ERZ1740065 | MGnify/ENA primary metagenome ERZ1740065 (study PRJEB43018, sample SAMN04849749) | marine metagenome | isolation source: floating plastic debris | place: Pacific Ocean | collected 2008-09-01 | study: EMG produced TPA metagenomics...
GGTATCATACTGACTGACTGACGCTATCATACTGACTGACTGACGCTATCATACTATATTTATTTGCATGGATGTTGTCATACTAATAATTCTAAACTGACGATGAATATAAGCAGAGCTCGGTTTTAATACATAAGTGATATACTTTTAGCCGTGGAGTTTTTCCTACAATGAGAAACTAGATAGTTATATTTGGTTCTCCATTGCAAATTATCACTGTGTTGTCATTGTTTTGAGTTGGTTTGGTTGCTCATTGCTCCTGAATAAAACCAAGAGCTGCTTTCAAACCTAATCATGGAGAGTTTTGACTGAAAGTGAGAAGGTAACTTGCAGAAACAAGTCGCATATCTCTTATTTTACCCTAAAATGTTTGTGGAGTAGTTTATCTGTCTATGACTGGACACAACTTTTAGGAGTTATCTACTCTTGATAAAATTTTCACCTAGTTTTCATAATGAAACTATGTGGCGGCTTTCATCAGACGAAAACCGCCACCACCTGCTCATTATGACAAGATGGCGGTTCTCGTCTGAAGAAAACCAGCAATACACTTTCGCATCTTGGTAGTGGCAGCGTCCGCCAATGGTAGCACTCTTTCTATAACAAAGTCACTACTCAGTACGTTCATAGAGAAATGTGCAAGTTTTGACCCTTTACCTGCTCTTTATGACACCAGGGACAACAACATGTATCATTGAAACGCAGAGCTTCATATCAGAGCTCAATTTTATCGCCGTATTCATAAAATAAATTGTAATGATATGAGATCTGCGGATATTTGACCTAAAAAAAATCATGCCGTCTTAACGATTACATTAAAAACAGAAAGCTTTTCATTGCGATGCAGAAAGTTAAAGTTGATAACAAATTTTTGAATGAAGGTTGGTTTGCTCCAGACAATGCGCTTCCATCAGGTATGTTTTCACACAAGACACTGTTGTTGTGATTGAACTCGGAAATCTGCCCCTTGACAGGCAGTGCATAGTCATCATAACTGACAGGCGTCAGGTACGCGTAGACCCACGTCTTTTCTGTCGTTCCCATCGAAGCTTCAATGCATACTCCGCTAGAGCAAACGCAGTTGTGTTCGTGCTCTTCCTCTTCGTAGTCTCGTTTGTCACATGTGGTGTCAATACAAACTCTGAGAGCATTTGAAAGCTTTTGCTGTTTAGATATGAACCACTCAATGCTGATTGTGAGGAATACATCTTCTTCTGTGATGAGGTACCATTGAATGGTGCCAGTGTTCTCTGCCACTGATGCCTTGTCTCTAGCTGCTACCCAAGCCTCAGTGTAGCTTGGCATGATCGTCTGAGGGGGTAGTTTCACGTTAGCTTCGGTCTCTGTGCTGACGTGCTTCAGCAGCCATTGACACAAGTTAGATACTTTGCAGGTGATCACCAAGCTATCTTCATCAAGCAGGGCTGCTCCCAACGAGTCTGACACACTGTTCCCAGTATTCATACCGGACAGAGATGAGTTATTTGAGTTTTGTCTCCTAAAACGATTTATCTCCTGGCTGTCCGAAGGCCTACCTGTAGAAATATTACATAGAGAAGATGTTTAAAATGCCGTAAAACCTTTCACTCAGACAGCTGTTATATGACTTCTGAACCGACCAGTTTCATCTGCTTGATGTGATATCCCTGCCAAAGCTAGAACCAGGCATACCCCTGAAAAAAAACAATGCTGAGTTATACTTTGTTAGTTAGTTCCTTCCTTGGTATATTTATAGGTTTGAATTAGTCCTTGTTGTACCAATTTTTAGCATGATTAAAATTTGAACGCCAATATTTGTCCAGAGGTTTCCTGTCAGAACTAGTCTTACAAGCTCTGCATTCGCTAACAATGAGGCTCATGTAGGTCAATGTTTAAACTACCATGCTATTGATTATTTTCCGCTCGGAAAAGCAAACAATAGCTAACATTACTGGCTCCCATACTGCATTGTCAAAAATCACATTGCTATAGTGTTGCTATTCACATGCCTGTAAGTTACAGTATTAGTAACGCTGATTATATAATGCGGCCACTACTAGCCAAGCTGAGAGCAGTGATTGCAACTGCTCACTTTAAACAATGTGAAAGCAACGCAAATGGCAGCCATGTTAAGGCATTTGTGCTTCAATCTCTGTGAAGACTTTTTGGCTTTTGTCATTCTCCTGTCGATTTTCATGGTTACTCCCGCACCTATGCGCGGTCACTCCCGCTCACTCCCGCACATACTGATGCACGAATATCGACGGGAGAATGACAAAAGCCGACCTTTCAATCTCTTATGCAATTATTGAGGCTATTGAAAGATCTCAGCATGGCTTTTTCTATGTGGTACCACTATGTCTGTGATACCTCTTCCTACTTGCAACCACTAGATGGCTTTCTTTACACCGAAAAGTGAGCAATGGTAACTGGTTGTACTGTAGAGAAGTACGAAATCAAGGCTGGTTGTACCTGATACAACACAGGCTCATACAATGGTTGGCCCGTGGCTAACCAGATGCTCACAACATAGCATGATGCGGACCTCCCATACCGGCTTGTATATACTATGTCGTGACAGGTGGCTGTTGGTTCTGTGAGTCTCATACCACTCATGGCAGTTACGCCTCTTAGAATCAACCTTTTACAACCTTGGACTTCGCTATTACTAGCGAGCCCTACCTAGCACTAGTACAGCTTACAGACGTGGTAGTACTAGCAGACCGGTGTTGAAATTTTCAAACTTACATATCGCTCTAACGATGTTCTGAGTTCCCATCCTTCTTAACTCCAGAGATTCATCTCCCACTTCAGTCCAGGGAATGTTTATTTTAACCTTCACTAAGTTACTTGTGCTTTGCTAGTCCGTACATATACTCCATCACTATTGTAGTGAAAGGACTGCGTGTTAGTTTTGCTCATTCAAACAATCAGGGAGAGTGGGTGGAGCTACCAGAGCTGTTTTGTATTGCAATTGACTGGTAGTCATTGCATGTACCATATTCATTGATGCACAGCTAATTACTAACTGCTGGAGGATTCCATGCCTACTGAACTGTTGGAGCTATATCAAAGTCAAGATTCTGACTGAAAATTGTTTTTGTGTAAATTCTCTTGCATGAACCATCTGTGCCAGCAAATGCTCCAATTGCTGCTTCCCAGTTAAAAACTTCAAAAACTTTAAATTTATGGGAATAATATTTTATGTCGGAGTCCAAAGACTCACTGATGGAGGTGACAGCTTGGTGTCCCAGTGTTTGTAAAACAACCGTTATTTTTGTAGAACTGCTGATGTGTTAAACGTGTTGGAATTGGGTTCAATAATCCTCAGCCATTGCAGTCTGGATTTCAAAATTTATGAGTGAAAAGCGCTATTTATAAACTTTAATACCAGGGGTGTATATCATAATTGCTAATGAACGCTATTCGCATTTGGTCAGACAGTGGAGTACTCGACCGTAAGAACGAATGGCTCAACAAACACAAATTTCATTCGTTTATGCTGTTCTTCGGTGCATTCGTCGCCATTTTCATGTACATGTGGCAGGGGATTTAGAATGAGTATTCTAACATGTTAGTCGCGACAAGATCAATTGTTGGAATCTAGAGTCAAGGGCAAGTTTCCATCTCTTGCCAGTTCGTCCAGAGGATTCATGAGTGTAGTAGTGGTACTGTAATGTCAAACTTATCAGCTTAAGCCACTCAGGGGAGATGGTGGGTGAGACACTATACATATTGATATTAATTTTAAGCTTTAGAGCCTATGTTTTAGCCTTAGAGCCTAAGTTTTAGACTGTTCGAGAACAGTGAGACAACTACATATCAGGGTATATTGATTTGGTTTAGCCATGGAATTGGCACAGCCATTACAGCCCTCATGCTTGTTAAAATGAGTAGTGAAAAAGAAAGTAAACACTTGCCCTTTGATCTAAACATCAAACTAAACTTGCAAATGTTTGTAAAACGGATGATATTGTATGCAATTTCAATAGCATTAATTATGAAGCGGGAGATTAAATATAGCTTGTTTTTTACAGGTTATTGATCTAACCACAATGTGCAGCCAGCAGCTTGATTTTTATTAAAGGAGTGGAGCTCAATAATTATCAAACTACAAAAATATCAGCAACCTTTATCTGAGCAACTAAAGCTCCCATTTGATTCATTTAGTTAGAGAGGAGTGACTTATGCTATCAGTTACCGTAAACCCAAATATTTCAGTGACCTCACAATAATAGCTATAATAGTGAATCAGAGAAAGCGCTATTAAAGTTTAATGCTATGTTTTTGATAGCTCTTTATGTTATATATAGGCTCAAAGGAAATTGCTAAAAATTCTTGGTGCTATTATTAAAAATAGTGCCGATTTGAGCAAAACGCTATAATATTCCGCCAGCTAAAATATTTGGGTTTAAAGTAAGCACGCCCAAATCAATCAGAATGTAGACAGTTGTATCAAAACATTGTAGCAATTTTGGTGTCTATGTCCACACAGAAAATATCAACCACATGGCAGTTAAGATGAGTATAAAGCTCCGTTGATAGAAAATTCTCCAGAAGATGAAGTTTCTGTTCGGCCACAACAACAACAATAAGTTGAACTCAAACCCGACTAGCATTTCAAAGTTATCTGTGTCTTATTCTAATTATTCTGTCGTCGTACAGCATTAGAAACTTACAATGCGTTTGATGGTGAGATTGTTAAAATATTTAAAGATGATTCAATGAGCGTAGTGATACAATGTAGGAACTATGTTTTTAGGCATTTTTTAGTCTTCCATCGGGAGGCGCGCTGGTTTTGTAAACGCTGATGTTAAGCTTAGACTAAAGCCGGCTTAAGTGTGGCGAAAGCATCATAAGTGCGGACAAAAGCCGGGGTAGCATCGGCATAACACCGGCGTAACGCCAGCGCATGATTGCGGCGCGCCTACCGATAGAAGAGTAAAAAATGCCGTTTTTTAGGGAAGAATACAAACTCAAGGAAAGCTGGTAGCCATTTTTGATGAACGATTTCTTAGTTTCATCGGAAGATTCATGATGTTTTGGCGATTGGCTTTGACGTGTGGTACACAGCAGACTCTACTCAGAGCATTTGCAGTACAGCACAATAAGGAACACGGCAATTATAGCCACGCCCACACCAATCAGAATGTACACGACGTAGTTTTTCTGTTTGGTATTCATCTCCTCTGAGTCTGCGGTCCTCTCACACTGCACACTGATGTTGTGGTTGTACTCGGAGAAGTATTCCCTGACCGATCCCACATACTGATTGTAGTCTATCGGTATAACGTCTATGTAGGCTTTCGTCTTCTCGGATGTACCCATGGTCGCCTCAATACATACACCATCTGAACAAACGCAGTTGTTCTGGTGTTCATTGTTGTACTCGTGTTTGTCGCAGATGTCGTTGATGCAGACCCTCAGGCCGTTATAAACCTTCTTCAGGTCAGGTTTGTGAGGAATGAACCACTCCATGCTAACTTCTACTGACGTCTGCTCTCCAGTGATCAGCTTCCATGTGATGGTGCCTTTATTTGGTTTTGCTTTCGCTTTGTTCATCGCTGCAACAAAAGCTTCGGTGTAGCCAGGTCTCACAGACTGTGCAGGCAGCTCCATCGTAGACTTTGTGCTTGTTTCGCTGTATTTCAGTGACCAGAGACACAAGTTTGTGACCTCACTAGTTATGACGAGACTGTTCTTGGCCTGCTGAGCTGCCGTGACTGCATCTGACACGCTTGTACCGAGCTCCACTAACGTTGTCACAGCTTCAACTATGGATGATATTGCCCTCTTTCCTCTTTGCACCCCTACATCGCTTCCTGTTGTGAGAGGAATTATTGTGGTTAATGAATATTTCATGGTGGGATGCTCAATTTAAGTGTGTGATTCGTTGCAGTGAACAGCTCTTGGAACTCTCCCGTCGATGAGTGTGCATGTCTGCGCATGCCGCACATGCCTACACACACAGACATTGACGGACGAATCACAAAAGCCAAATCTTTAGTAGAATATACATAGAATTCATCACTTACTTGAAGACCGGACGTTCTTTGCTTCTGCTGTTGCTAGGAGACCAAGCACGAGCCATTTCATCCCTAGAGGAAAACAATCTGTGAATCAGTTCCTTCTACATGATGGCAAATCGAAGCTCATTAACTGTTGATGGCACATATTGTCGTCAGCATGGTAGGAACATCGATTAAATTTGCCACGCTTTACAGATTAATTTTCTCTCCTGGACCTCTAGCTTCATTTATCTAGCTTCAAATAATTAAATGTATAAAATAATAAATATAAATGTAATCAAATGACTTAAGGAAATCTAAAATAGCTGTCTGAATAGAATTTTTGTCTGTAAATACACTACTAGGGTAACTTCTTTTATTGAAAAGCAAAGGGTCAGATAATTTGTCCCCGGCTACGTCGTAAAGTCCTTATATTCCTATTAACTGCTTGAAAATTCACCCAGAACATATTTGATTTAATTAAATATTGCAATCATTATGTATAAAGCTGCTTAATGAAATCATTCTATGATCTAGTCGATGCTTTTAGTAAAATACTTTTCTTTTTTTCTTTTTCTTCCACGGAGCGAACCTTTAATTTTATCATAAAAAGTGATGCAAACACAAACGTAAAAAAACCAATTTATCATAAATACTGCATCTTAAGCCTGAAGGTGAATGTTGATCATAAAGCTGTTTGATCGGCTTCATCAGGTTGTATTTTACCTTGTAGCTGAAATGGTGCGCATGCAGCAGAAACAGACAGTGCTAGTAACTAAACTACTATAGGCTGGGGAAACTGAACAAATATTTAACAAGGCCAGTAACATCAATCACACTGTATGAAGGGATCAATATAACACGCCTACATACTTTTGAAATCTATTGATCCGGTCTTGAGCAATATATTCATTGACAACAATTGACGCGTATTGTTTAGTAGCTTATGTTCTTATAGATGAACAAATATCGCTTTTTCGTGTGTAGCATAGAGTGCTCTCATAGCCCGAAGACTCGGTCACCACTCTCAATAAAAAATTGAAGCTGCGAGAAAGGTATCAAATTGAGTCCCATATTTGGTTGTAACATTCCTAACAGCTAACGTCTATATTCTCGCCCTATATACTATCCCCCTCCCCCCCTTACCATACTATATATTACCTCAGTACCTCACTGGACCTTTGGTCTTAACATTGCGGTCATTCCTTTCTGTCCGGCATGTTACTGTCTGCCAGCATCAGGCTTGTTAACAGAGCATGGGCAAGCAAATTCTTAAATCTCAGTTTGCGAATTAAAACCAAGAAATAAGGACTGAGTCCACCACCTGTTTTGCGCGTTGCCAACATACTGTTTTACTTACCCAGTCATAGTAACCTGTCTCTTGTTATTGTACAATTCAACTATGGGATGGTGAAGGAGACTTATTTAATGTTCAGGCTGAGGTTTGCAACGATGGAAGCTTGCATGACTCAAGCTTGAACGTCATCGAGCCAACAGTGACAACTACTGGTTTGATTGTAACTTTTTCCTATGCGTGTGTCAGTATTTCTGTGCATCATGGCTTCCACCAGAAGGATGGTTGGTTAAAGTCTGTCAAACATTTCTGACCACTCATAGTAGATAGAGTGGTTGATGACATTGAATAGTAAATTAGTACTCACACAACTTTACTGTTGACATCTTGAACAGCTCTCCGGTCAAGTGTATGTATCAGTGATCAATGACAGCCCACCATCACTAATAAATTGGAATTATGGATTATTCGTGTATGTCAGCGAAGGCTGAGTGTACTGCTACAATATCAATCCTTGTTGCTAGTTGAACACATCAGCCAATAAGCAGTGAGTTTATTAGCCAATAGTTTGCCAAGATATTTGACTACCAATGCTCACCCTGTCTATGTCAGCTGATTGACAGTAGCCCCTTATGGGAGATAATTTAGGAACTCTATTCTCTTATCACCAATTGAGTTGTGATTTGGGTGAATCTCTCCTGCCTTAATATCAAAATTCATAGAATTATCTGCACATTTCACACTGTTGAACTGAACTGAACTGAGACTGAACTGAGACTGAACTGAGACTGAACTGAAACTAAACTGAAACTAAGTGTTGGCAATGCTATCAAAACAAGATGTCTTACTATTCGCCTAGTTTGACGTTCAATCTGTCATTGTCATAAATGCACCAGAGGTTCTTCGTATTCATGTTATGATGTTACAAGATGGATGAGGCAATAACAGGATGCCCTGTTGGAGAGAGTTAGCAGTCACCTACTTTGTTCAGTCCTCTCCACACTCTATGAAGTGCTTGTTTGCTTATAGTACAGCTTAGAGGGCTATTGTTCGAATGAGAAACTATTTAACTTGCACTACTTTGATTTCCTTGTTCACTTAAACTTGGGCTCAGTTAGGCTTATGATATTTTCAGGCAGTGTATTCAAACGAAACTCATGATATTACCAACAACAATATTATTCATTCTAAAAATAGTGAAAGAATACATATGTTTACACTTTGACTGGCGTAAATCACACATGGCTGATCATCGTTTGCGTCTCAGTCACCGAAGTCAGGTTTTATATCGACGTCTGGGCAAAAATTCTTGAATAGAACACAAGTTAAGACTATCACAAAAATTATCGCCAGAGAAATCAAAATGTAAACAACATAGCTCTTCTGCTTAATAGTTATCTCTTCCGTGTCCGGTAAGTTCTCACACTGGACGCTGATGTTGTGATTGTACTCAGAGAAGTATGAGTTCAAAGATCCAACAAACTGATTGAAATCTATGGGAACAATGTCTACGTAAGCTGTGGTCTGGTCGGATGTCCCCATCAGAGCCTCTACGCACACACCGCTGGAGCAGACACAGTTCCGCTCGTGCTCCTCCCCATACTCGTGTTTGTCGCAGAGATCATCGATGCAGATCCGGAGGATGTTTTTTACTTTTATAACATCGGGCTTATGAGGGATGAACCACTCCACACTCACTTCAATTGACGTCTGATCACCAGTTATTAATTTCCAGTGAACGATGCCTTTGTGCGACTTGGCCGTGGCCTTTTTCCTGGCAGTAACAAAAGCCTCCGTGAATCCGGGTCTGATAGTCTGTGCCGGTAGCTCCATACTGGATTTGGTGTTGGAGCTGACATGCTTCATCGCCCATCCGCACATGTTGGTGACCTCACAGGTCAGTATAAGGCTCTTTCCTGCCTGCTTCACTGCGGAAACGGTATCTGTGACGCTGCTGCCTTCTTCCAAGAGCGCTGCAACCGCATCTGTAACTTCAGGACTTGACCGCTTCTCCCTGAGCAGCTTCAGCCCACCTTTTGCTAACATATTTGGAAATAGGTTCAGGCACTTCTTTCATCATTATCAATCGCAGGTCAGAAACTAAAGTGAGTTTCCATACGCACCATCGCTCTCAGCTCCAGATTCTGTTGCCACATTCAGGACACAACTCATTCCGATGAAGATTGTTAAGGAACCTAAAACACATTTATCAAGCTTTTCATGATGTTCGATGCTTTATCTCATGCAGTTTTCCATTGTCTCATGTCTTCATGTTATGTTGTGTTGAATACACGATGGAAAAAATTAATTTGCGCAGTAATTGATCAATCATGAGAGAAACAATATGGGAGAAATTAGGTACTATATATCCATTTTTTCGAGCTTCTACGCTCCCTTTATATCCAATAAAATTCAAGGAGAAAACACAAGTGTTTCATTATGGAATTTTGAACCTTTAAACGACAAACAACACAAGGAAACTGATCTTCAATGGTTTCTCACTTACATTGTATTCTCTGTATTGTGATCATCCTCATAGTTCTTTGGCTCTTAAAATCAGATTTTTCAAGGCACCTATCAAATTACTTTCAGCTCAACTTAACGTCAAACTTGTCGCTTGGATGCCATGGCAGCAGCTCGATCAGTATTTGCAGCTAGTAAACACATACTAGTAATGGGAGCTGTGGAACAACAAGGCTAGCTAGCAGAGCCAATACTACTGACCAATGAATGGCCACAATGAGATGTATTGATTGAAGGGTAATATGTTAGCAATGAAAGAACCACTTGCCGATTGAATGCAGTGCTTGTTTTGCCTGTACATGATTTCCATTCAAGCTTCGTGGTTAATTGTTTATCAGTAGAAATCTCATTGATGGCAAATTTTTGCGCTTGAGTATCAACTTTAGTGGGTTGTACAGTGCAAATACATAAAGTGGCAGCAGGCAGGCAGGCTTGCAAAAATGTTATTCCTAGCAAGAAGAAAATGTGACTAGTATTCAAATGCATGACAATGTCTGACAGTGTAGACCAAAACTCTGATTGTTGGATGTAATCACTAATTTGTCTTTTTTACAATGACCTTCACCTTAAGGTTGTGGCGTAAACATTTCCAAATCTAAGTGCTGAAATATCCACTTGCATCTGGTTTATATGTCAGGACACTGACCAGTTCATTCGGCTTCAATGTACGTAAAGATATTTCAGCGGACAAAGTATTAAAGCTCCAGCAAACTGGAGTACGGAATTTAGCCTTTGCGGCAAGCTGTGTCTGTCCGCCGCAGTTGCCGAACAGTAAACAAAGCACACTAGAGGAAGAATTTTTTACGCGATATAATGTGTCTTTGACCCTACGAGTGTCAATTTGAAGTCCAGAGCTTTAGCTGTAACAGGAAAAGCAGATACATGAGTTCACCTGGACTTTCTGTTGCGGGTAGCGCATGTTTTGGCATTGCACTACTTTTTTTCTTGCGCGATGGGCGACGATTTTGAAGACGCAGCTTTGATGTCTTTCTACCATGGCTTTCATCCTGATAAACTGAGGAAGGAAGATAAATGCAGATGGCTCAATAAAGAGATGGTTGTGCACCAAATTAATCAGGTTAGATATTATGAAGGTGCTTGGATGCTATTGATAGAAAGATTTTGCCACCAGTTTCCTGAAAAGCACCAGCAATGCCTACAAGTATCAAAAGGTAACTATGTTATCATTATTTCCTTCGTACGACCAGCTATAGACAAGCAGGACACTCATCTACGTTAAACTGATCAATGATTACGCATCAAATTGCTTTATCTAGCCACAGGAGACTCGTTCAGAACAGAACTGCCATGCGGGGCTTGCTGATGCGGTTGGGGCTGATGGTGAAGTGATGGATGGTGCTTGGAAAGCTGTCGTAGCCGAAATTTTGGGTGACATTGATGCAACAGCGAGTGGACAGCCACCAAGTACAGCAACCACAATGCAAGAAGTGCTTATGGAGTATTTGAGCAATGAAGGTTCATTGCCATGGCAAGTGGACTACATCAACAGGGTGTGACTTTTATTCTGCTTGATCTCTTCTCTTTAAAACTTTCACGATATATTTAACAAATTAACCACAATAATTAACTGTACCATGATATTGATAAAACTAAAGGCGTAAAGTCTCCACCAACATGTTGTGAGGTTAATGGCTGGCTGCAATAAGTAGGGGTGAGCTCTTCCTGGTGATGACTTGGCTTTGGGTTGTCACCAAAACGGGCATGGAAGAGTACATCACAAATTTGGCTTTCCAATTGTGCCTGCTTATAAACATCAACTATGAAGCCAAGCTCTTGAGCCACCTCTTCCCCGAACTGTGCGTAGCCTGACTGCACGTACTTCGGTCAGCCACAAAACTATCCCAGCAGCTCTACTTCTAGGAAGTTTGCTTCTGTTTTCTACCTCCTTCGCTCGGCTGCTGGCCCTTCTGATACTGAGGTGACAAGGCTTGATGCTGGAGATGGAGATTGTCGACTGGTCTCTAAAATGCTTGTCATACGGACATCTAGCTCTCCCACATCCAGACTTGATGATGTGAGATTTGAGGTAGTCTTGTGGGGGCAGGAGTAAAAATGAACGCAGCATTGCGCACCCGTAACTGGCAGTGTAAAACTTTGGGCATGCCTCGCTCTGCTGAGAAATGGGCTTAGCCACAACATATGTTGCCACCATTGCCGGGATGGCTCCGGCACAGCAGGAGATGCTGACTGTGTTTTCTGCTGATACTCAGAGCACTATTTCATGAAAGACCTCTCACATCTCTCCATATTTTCTTCACTATAGTAAGTATGAGAGGAAATTAGTTGAAAATAATTATAATGAAAACGCTAAAACCAAACCTGAAGGATGGAACAAGAATTCAATCGTTCAGACTCCAAATTTGCAGCTATATCAGCCCAATTTTTTAACCTGAAGTCAGATTGTTTGTAGTTCTCATGGGCTAGGTCAAGCAAACATGGTCGCTCTCTCACAGCATTGATCACCAGTTCTGTTAGGTTGCCCATGTTGTATGCAAGTACTCCAGAACGCAGAGAGTAGAACGCAGAAAGGAGAAAGTAGAAAGTAGAAAGTAGAAAGCAAGTGACAGTCGTCATGTTCAGGTTTGAAAACTTAAAGCTCCACTCGCTGTGAGCTAAATTATTGGCCCATCACAGGTGTGTGGCAAGAGGAACAACCTAGCATTACTAGATCCGAGTGAATCCGCATGACCGAGGCTTGTGCGGCTACAATTGCGGAAAAACTGCTGCACTGCGTTGCGGATTCGTATGTTAACACTCCAGCGTGCATGTACCCTTACAGCGGGTCAAATGATCAATATTTTAAATTTTAATGCTTAGAATGTTAGATATTTGCTTCCAGCTTGTATATAACATAAAAGAGTTATCAAAGGTATAGCATACAGCTGTAATAGCTTTTTTAAAAGAATCGCTATTGTAGCTATCATCAATATTTATGCATACAGCATTTGGCTTCTCCAACTGCTTTTAAAAGTCATTTGGTCAGCTTTCTTCTGAAGATGTAACGCGCTCATTTTGTTAGGAGGGCTGAAACAAGTGCTCCAACAAATATCTGGTGCACAGCAGCCAATCTAGTGGTATGATACAAGCAGTATCAGGGGAGCGTCCCCAGTGCTGGAAACATAACGTAAATGCATGGGAATGCCCCCTTTTACAGCAGGGATTCCACTATGTGAAGATAACTCCCAGGATGACGCGTATTTCTAAGAGATGCATAATCACACCAAATCAGGTAGGAAATTATGGCCGCTACCGAAAAATGCTATTCTTCGTTCAAAGTCTTCTAGAGAGACGATGACATCAATCTAACAGTAGTCATCCCATAACGAGAATATAGCTAATGTATAAAATACGATGATAATTATACGAGTGATAATTATAGCAATGATTTTCTGTTGCTATCTATGTTGCACTTACACTGTTGCTATCAACTCATGTGATACAGTGGTTGCTCCTGCTTATGTCGGTATCAGTATTTACATTAATATATCATGATATTCATTCGGTTTAGGTGAACGCAGCGGCTTTGATCTTATACTATCTCGCATGAACTCATTCATTATCCAATTACATGGCCAGTGTCTAGTCTATGTGGTATAATGAAATAACCCTTACATCCAGTTCCATCCAGATCTAGGAGAAATCCGAGAATATTCATACCTGTCGCCGCACCACTAAAGTTTTCAGTCACCACTGCCATCAGGTTGTCAGAAAGTCTGGAGGACCTGTGGTATACCAAGCAATAGAAAGTGTTTGTCCTAACCAATCGCTACAAACATATCTACCTTCCTGCTAATCTTACTTCTATACATGAAATCTTTTTTCCTCTCTTCTTCTACTTCACCTTTTCCTTTACTACAGAAATGAGAATGTGCAATACAAGAACAGAATGGAATAGTAGGGATTTCCATGTGGGATGTTTTGCTAGCTGTTACCTACTCTATTGCTACTTAGACAGTTAACTCATCTGCTTGCGTGAAGGCACTTACGATTGAACTCACCTGCAGCAGGATTAACTAGACTAGTCACTGATATCTCGTTTTGAAATAACGGTGTTTGTTATTCCCCTGTCAATTTTTGCCCTTACTGCCGCTCGCTGCCGCTCACTGACGCTCACTGCTGCTCGCTGCCGCTCGCTGCCGCTCGCTGCCGCTCGCTGTCACCCTTGCTTGTGCACGAATATCTATGGAAGGATGACAAAAACCGAAATAACTGGTGATCTGGACAACTCTGTATCTAACTGATAAAATCTTTCAATTCCTAGGGAAAAGGGAAGGGAAAATTACAGCTGAAAGGCCACCAGTACTGCAAAATATTGCAACTCTCCTGTCACAGCTTACCAAAAGTACAACTCATGTCTGTTTTAAGTATCTGCTGCAAATATTTCTCACAGTGGTGTTACACAAGGATTACAGAAATCAGGATTTAACCCAGAATATTAAGATGCCATCAACAAATATCATACTAACCTAACACTAATCATGAGCAATACATGTTCGAAAGGAAAATTTTGAGAATTTTGAAGATTTCCTTGTTAGCAGTGGTGAAATTAAATTTATTGATCAGAATAGATAAACCGCAATCAGTCGGCTCTAATTAATCAACCATAATTTGTAAAGCCACCCTGGATAAGGAGGATTAAGCCCAAATACGTCATTAAGTAGCCTAGGGTCTACTTGTAAATACGAATAATTAGATAAGAATATATATGAACAGGACTGCGCTCATGCAGAAGCTCACAAACAGGTAACAATGCCAGTGCAAAAATACGTCCTGTCAATATCGAGCCATGATATTAATCCAGCTACTGAATTTGATGCAAAGCTTCTTTTTTGGCTTGTCTCCTTTTCTTTATAAACTTGTGCAAGTGATATATTCCGTAACCTATAGGTGCTGCGACCTACAAGAATGATAATGATCAGCGTAAACCGCAAAGGGAAAAAGCAGTTGAACAGCGCTCCCGATGCTAGATCAATGTCAGTGTGCTGGACGGCACCGCAGTGGTTATGTAACCCTGACAGCCTGTCACCCGTGGCCAGCTTGAAGAAGTAATAAACAGTTTTCAATCAGTATACCAACTGATCTAAGAATCATCACAGCTGAATCACCATCATAGGACCACATGATGGTCATCCTCTCAGACCCTTTAGGCCTAAAGCTAAGAGAGGAGCTGAAAAACTGCCGGGAAGCTGTGATAACAATTTGACACCATCACAAACTTTCAGCCATGTTTCTAGCAGGTTTAGACTGCTGACCAAACTGAAAATAACCTGGAAAATTAAACTACCATCAGTTGGTACATTGATTTACACTAGACTATAACTAACAGATGTGAAGTCAATGCCTGTATTATGCAACTGATGTGAGGGTAACTTACGAGTGCAGGCAGAACGAGGACCACGCCCAGTATTCCTATAAACAAATCAGGAGGCACAATAAATTAGTTAGTGGATACAAGTTAGAAGGTGTGGCTAAGGAAAGTTGGAAAGTTAGCATAATAGGTCAACAACGGCGGATTCAGGCTTATGTGACTGATGCTTTAGCCTCAGTCAAAAAAATCTTCCTTAACTATTTTTGTCAGCTAGTAGTCAGTAGATAAACGAACCGAGACTGAATTCATCAGATGTGTCATATAATAAGCTGTGGCGACATAGATATACACTGTGGTTACATCTCTGATATGAAAAAGCAATCAAAGCATACATTCTGAGCCTAAAGATAATCAATTTTTGAAACTAACATTAATTGGTAAATAGTTGGCAATACATTAAAACTGCGATGCGTCATTGTACCCTTACTCTGAATTCACCTGGAGGATGTTTTACTTGACAAAAGTTGATGAAACCAAGCAAAACTGCGATAATATTGTAAAAACACTACAAAGTTTTATCTGAGGTAATACTCTGCTGTTCATACCGGTCAAATGACCGGTATTTTCTAAGAACCCTCCAGTGTATTACATGCAGATGCCAAAATCGAGGGATGAAGTTGCTGCTGTTGGCTTCCTAATGTTCCCTTGCAGCTTATTAGTTTGACATGACTACAGAATTTTAACTGTAGGGATTTTGAGTTATGAATTCTTCAAGCTCAAGTAATGGAATAAGCTGTAATAATAGCCGGCGTGTAGCTGCTACTCCTAACAAATCATGAGATCCTCCCTGAGGTTATGAGACCAGTACAAGGCTAGTGATATGAATCAGGTGAAGTGTGTAGTGTTGCTAACTTTATGTGATAAACTAGTACTTGAGGTCAGAATTTGACTCTTGTGAATTTCCCGTTGATGTATGCTCACCGATGGGAGATTCACAAAAGCTGGTAAAGATCATATTGTGATTTACATATGGTCATGAAATAGGATACAATAGGAGTAAGATATCACCGGAACAACACATGCTGTTGGCGGATGTATCAATATCATACCACTCCGATGTATTGAAGACCATCAGTCAGCGGTTAGTACCCACTTAGCTCCGCACATACAAGATTTCAAATAAAAATTGATCAAGACGAGAACATGTTCCTCATACTTACCAAGCAATATACTAGCCGCTATTGATGGATCTGTACCTTCATCTACAGAATCCACTGCATCGCCCATTGAGCTCCTAAACGCCTCAGATTTCAGGATTTCAAGAGATTGGTGTCCTGCGGTTTGTGGCTTCTGGTCATTCTCTTTCTTTAGTTGTTGAAAGATTTCCTCGACAGCTCTTTCAAGGTCATCAAGATACCTCCTCCTACAAGTTTAATGGCTCTAATATCATATAATATTAACTGAATATAGTCAGCATCAACTCTCCACGTCTAATAGCGATTGAGAGAGGAAGTCACTGCAGCATCACTCACGTGGTGGATGGATTGTAATCAATAATTTCAAGGGAGGAAAATAAATGAGGCAGCATTTTAATATCAAGCCATAGCCTTCAGTTTAAATCTCTTTCCATCTAAATCATACCAATTAGTTCAAAATTTTCAGTTCTGCCATCAGTTACCTGTGCGTATAGCAACTTTGGTGTCGTGCATTGCGCATCCAACTTACATTACTTACATTCCAACTTAAGTTATAACTTACATATTCATTCGCTTCATAGATTTGCAATAGTAGTAGGTTTGATCATTACTTTAAAGAAAAATAGGCATACTTTTACATCCTATCTTTGAGCGGACTTAGGTCTGCATGGAGTCTGCATGCATGCTGCCTTCAGGTAGCCTTGAGTGATGTTAAATGTAGGCAAGCCTCCTTTGTCAGTTCAGGCTGTCTTGCAGTTTACTTGGTGCTTCACCAGTATAAATTCCTGGTTATTATTAAGAATAGAGTCCTAATTGCCTTCTTCCCTATCTGCCTGGTCGGTCCAGGTAGACCATAATGGTCGCATTGTTAGCCTAAACTTCTGTACTTTTGCTTCCGCTAATCTTCCTCAATCGAAGCTTTTTGGCTATCATGTGTCAAGGAATAGCCTCGTAACTAAATTGCTCGGCTTTTGTCATTCTCACGTTGATATTTATGCATCAGCATGAGCGGGAGTAAGCGCGAAACTCGATAGGCGAATGACAAAAACCAATTGCTCATATAATAAAAGAGGAAAAAATAATTTGTCACCGTAGCGAGGGTTAGTAATAATTTGCAGATTTTTTGTCTTTTGACACTTATATGAAACCTGCAAGTTAAACACCAAGGTACGCAACCGGGTGCCAATTCCTGTAAAATAAATTAGCCCCAGTAAGCCGAATTCTTATTAGGCCTACTGCCTCAACTGCTCAGCTAGTCACTCTCCCTTGTTTTGCTGCTAGTGGGATGACCCAGAAGAGTAGCTAGTGCAGCTAGAGACGTCTGGGAGAGCTAGCTACCATGATGTACTGTAGGTTGCCACCGGATCAGTAAATATCATAGATAATCATGGTTTCGTCAGGCCTATGGTGATTTACAGTGATGAACGGAGTCAAAAACATATCTTATAGATATGCTATATCCATCTATGACGTAAGGCAGGACTTAGTTAGCTTCATTCATGAACTTATTGTACATGTTACCCATGCTGGGATAATGGGGGATAGTCTAGCTATGTTTTTATGACTGACATGAGTGGTGAATGCTGATCCAGTGGTAACAGGCGCCAAGCTAGGCAGGCGTGTGTTTGAGAGCTCTCCAGGATCTAGCATGAGTATCTTACAGCTTTTACCTTTGCTTGAATAAAGCCGTGTCTACACAGAGTGATGATTTCGTCGTTTAGGCCAGCAATGCGGTCAACCACTTCGTAAAGTCAGAAAGGTATGGTGGCTACACAGAGCGACTGGTCGACCAGTTATATAACATCTGTTCAGCAAGCATGGCCATAGTAAACAAAGGGAGGTGCAGTGGCTGTCACTGCTCCTGTACGCATGGCTCCCGTGATTGCGCAACCATTAACTAGAAATGGACCAATCAGAAGGCGCATTTGGACCTAGCGTCGCTTAGATCCGAAATGCGTCGCTGAGCTTACCGAGTATCAGAAAACAGGTTCCCAGCGATGCGGTCAACCACAGCGTTGGGCATTGCTGGCCTTAACAACAAAAGCATCGCTCTGTGTAGACACGGCTTTAGCCATAGACATTTGCTCAAGAGTACATGGCTCAACCAAATTAAGAGAAATCTTCAAGAGGCTACACCGGCAGTACTACGAGCTACGAAGAGCCGGAAAAGATCAGAATGGAGAGTGAGACTTCACTGTCTAGGTACCATAACTCTATCACCTGATATTTAATTTACTACCGCCTGCTTACTGAACAACATGGTTGAAGAGCTATTGAGCTTACTTAACTCAAACCGCCTGAAGAATACAGTAGTGATAGCTGTTGTAGACAACTCGCTGAAACCTGAAACTAGTGATGCACAGATTGCCTTAACTGGCTTTACCATCCATTGAACAGACCAGACAATTCCATCTGGGAAATCAAAAGGAGGCAGAATAGTAATATACTTCAACAACTGATGGTCAACAAAGAAAATCGTGGCACCACCATCTATAATCATGACGTTGAATTACTCTCAGTTAAATGCCGCCCATTTCGGTTACCAAAGGAGCTAACATGTGTTCTCATTGTGGGAGTGTACTGCCCACCTTCCAGTAATGCTACCCAAGCTGTCGAAATCATCACAGCACACAGAGACTAGCTGGTGAAAAAGCGTCCCAAAGCTTGCAAATTTTTGGAATTAGAATTTTTTGCAATATTTTTATTCATATCAATTTTACCGCTTGTGATGAAAAGATTACTTTGAGGGTGCAGACTTCTGCGAAATACTTTTCTCGGCTTTTTAATTCTCCCGTAGATATTCATGCATGAGCACATGCAGGAGTGAGCTGGAGTGGGTGGGAGTGAGTGAGAGTGAGCGCTGATAGGTGCTGGAGTGAGCGCGAAAATTGACAGGAGAATGAAAAAAACCTTTTTCTTTTTTACTGTGTGAATGCTTTGGTTACGAGGATATTCCGAGACACTGGAAAGTGAGAAGTTTGATTTGAGGAAGATGGCAGATAGCAACAGTAGAACAGCTTAAACTTAAAATTCACCTGGACTGACCAAGTAGACCGAGGGATAAATAGGACTGTAGTTTTAATAATGATCAGGGCTGTAGATTGGATAAAGCACTATGCCAACTGCAGGTCAGCCAAAAAGAGCTTAGAATAGCCTGACTACCCACGAAGACCATAGTCTTGCAGATATCAGGTAGGCCTAGGTTCACTTAAGATCACCATGCTACCTGAGGGCAGTATGCAAGCGTACTCCATGCTGACTCCATGTCGCCAAAGGGTATGAGGTAAAAATATGCTGTAAAGATAATCTAAACTATGTTACCATAGTTACATAGTGCATGAAATGCTTAAAAGTGAAATTGGGATACTTCATATCTTCAGGGCCAAGCGTCTTTGTTTCCGAAAACCGTGACACAGCCGCTTCCCATGCTTCTCCATGCAGAGCACCGAACACATCATCCTTTAAACCACATTCAGGTTTCTGCAGCATTACCTGGAATATAAATCAGGGATTCTTGCTACGGGTAATAGTCCATCAATAAGTTCATTATCATTATGACGTGGCGGGACGCTAGTTTCATTGCGCACCGGTCTTCCAACACATAATCTGATCTTAAATGGAGAAACTCCGTTCCATACATAACTGATAAAACCATCATATGAGTACTATGGATATCATCTTAATCGGTTCAATATGAGCTCTTCCTGAACTATCAACAAGGCGCAATAGTCTCGCTTCAATAACCAGTACAAAGCGCTTGTTCAGTCAGGATGGTTCAGAACTCTATTCTAAGATGCCTGCTGATGTTGCTGTCAAACCAAACATTACGTTGGAGAGAAATACTATTAGTTCAAATGTCTAGACAACAAAACCGCCCTTGGGAAATATTCCATATGATGGGTTTTTTCTTCTACTGCGTGCTATAGATTAACTAACAAAAATCTCAGGGCCTACATGTTGGTGTAGAAATTTAATTTCAAACTTAGATTTAGTAAAGAGATTTAAATCTTCTGATATCAGTTATGAACCAAGTAAAAAGCTTGGAATTTTTTACTCTTCTATCGGTAGGCGCGCCGCAATCATGCGCTGGCGTTA
>ERZ1740065.552-NODE-552-length-20424-cov-6.048603_pt1 | contig 20424 bp, 19 predicted proteins | sample MGYA00581738_ERZ1740065 | MGnify/ENA primary metagenome ERZ1740065 (study PRJEB43018, sample SAMN04849749) | marine metagenome | isolation source: floating plastic debris | place: Pacific Ocean | collected 2008-09-01 | study: EMG produced TPA metagenomics assembly...
CCTCGACGGTTTCATGTGCCGCAGTCGTCTCGTCTAAAGAAAAGATCGCTTGCACTGGGCATGCCAGCGCTCGGTCGGCCAGAGCCGCGTGGAGGTGTGAAATCGCCGATTGTCGCGCTGCATCCGACAGCAGGTATATCAACACGATGTCTATCGTCACGGCTTTGAACAGAAGTGGATAGAACGGCAAGGTCGGCGTCATGTTCAGCGCCGAGCCGTAGGCCGCGATGGTGCCGTTTGGCGCGATGACGCGCGTGTTTGTCTCGATGTTGTGGCCAAATTCAACATCAATGATGCGGGGTACCGGCGCTCCTGCATTCGCGGCGAGGATTTCATCCGCCAGATTCTGGGTGCGGTAATCGAGAACGATATCCGCCCCGGCTTTTTTGCATCTTTCCATGCCCGCTCCATGCGCTGTTGCGATGACATGAGCGCCAGCCCATTTTGCGAGCTGGACGGCAAGGTGGCCGACCGTACCGGCACCACCATGAATGACAATCGTCTGCCCCTCTACGTCGCCGCCCCCAAAAACCGTATGTGCAGCGGTCAGGCCGGGAATGCCGAGGATGGCACCGGTTTCGAAACTGACATCATCGGGTAAGGCCACGGCCTGGCTTTCAGGCAGGGCAATTTGGCTTGCCGCCGTCCCAAAGGCGCGCTGCCATTGTCCGTTCCAGATCCAGACCCGTTGACCGATGCGCCCGGTGTCCACGTCGGGACCAACTGCCGTGATCACACCGGATCCGTCACTATGTGGGATTATCCGGTCGAACGGCGGTTTCGTGACGCCGGGGCGCGATCCGGCGCGGGCTTTGACATCCGATGGATTGACGCCCGAAAAAACAAGATCGACGCAGACCTCGCCCGCCGCAGGTGTGGGTGTTTCATGCTCCGAAAGGCTCAGGACGTCAGAGGCCTCGCCAAATGATGTATAGCTGATCGCGCGCATGCAAACCTCTCCCGCAGGTAGAATAACTGCTCCACACTAGCCGCGATTGGAGCAGGTGCAAGGCGGGGCAGACGCTGTGTGCGGCGGGATGATCAATCCCGAATTTCTTGCGGACCGACGCCCCACAGACGAGACTTGGGCGCCCAACCCCGATAGCCGCCGGATCTGAGCTGGCACCATTCCGGTCCACATTTGCCCAAACGGGCAATGACACCGCTTTCCAGAGCTGCGGTGATCGGGGCTTCTGCATCGGGACGCATGTGCAAGGGCAACATGTCCTTTTCGACAATCACGGTGCGCACGCCGGAGAGCAGGGAGTAATGTATCCACCCGCCCTGGCCCTCGCGGTCCTGCACCCGCCGCCAATGGCCGTGCTCTGCGGTGATCTGCAAAGGCATGTCGCGATGCTTGAAGACCCAATCGATCCGGTGGGTGAGTGATGGGCCGCGGCGAGCGTTTCCCTCTGACGCCTTCATCGACACAAAGCGCGGCAGTGGCAGGTTGGTGACCGGTCCGGTATCGCGTGCGCTGGCGAAGGTGCTCATCCAGACAAAAGACGTGGCGCCGACGAGGGCCGCGATAAGGTACTTGGTCATGACACTGCCTGTTATTCGTAAATTGCCCGTTTGCTGGCCCGAGGTTCTTGTGCCGCGTCGCCATCTCGGCCACCATGCCACAAAACAGGATGTTGCGCCAAGTCCGGGGAGGCTCGAAATGTCAAAGCCCAAGCTGAGTGTTGTCGTTACGCGACGGTTGCCAGAAGCGGTGGAAACCCGCCTCTCCGAGCTGTTCGACGTCACTCTTCGCGAGGATGACAGCCCGATGAGCCGGAGCGATCTGGCCAAGGCGATGAAGTCGGCCGACGTGCTTGTGCCGACAGTGACCGATGAGATCGATTCCGCGCTGATTACCCAGGCGGGGGACCGGTTGAAGCTGATTGCAAACTACGGCGCCGGGGTGGATCACATCGATGTGGCCACGGCACGGCAGCGCGGTGTGCTGGTCTCCAACACACCCGGTGTTTTGACCGATGACACCGCGGATATGACCATGGCGCTGATGCTGGCCGTTTTGCGCCGCATCCCAGAGGGGCTCAGCGTGATGCAGTCTGGCGACTGGGAGGGATGGGCGCCAACCGCCTATCTTGGCGGGCGTGTTGCCGGGCGACGGTTGGGAATTCTGGGCATGGGCCGGATCGGCCAGGCGGTTGCGCGGCGGGCGTCGGCTTTTGGCATGCAGGTGCATTACCACAACCGTCGCCGCCTGCGCCCCGAAGTGGAGGAGGCGCTGGAGGCAACATATTGGGAAAGCCTCGATCAGATGGTGGCCCGGATGGATGTCATTTCCATCAATTGCCCAGCCACGCCATCGACCTTTCACCTGATGAATGCGCGACGACTGAAACTGATGAAGCCTGAGGCCGTCATCGTGAATACGTCCCGCGGCGAAGTGATCGACGAAAGCGCGCTGACGCGCATGCTGCGTGCGGGGGAAATTGCCGGGGCCGGGCTCGACGTCTACGAACGCGGGACGCATGTCAATCCGCGTCTGCGCCAGTTGGGCAATGTGGTGCTGCTGCCGCATATGGGGTCGGCCACACGAGAGGGGCGGATCGAAATGGGGGAGAAAGTCATCATCAACATCAAGACCTTCGACGACGGTCACCGACCGCCGGATCAGGTCATACCATCCATGCTTTGACATCCTTCTAACCAGATTGGAGAGACCATGCGACACATCCTGACAGGACTTGCCATTGTTGCCGCCACCGCAACACAGGCGCAGCAGGCAGCAGATGCCGTGCAACCCGAGGCCGCAACGCAGGGCGCTTTCCAGGCGATTTCACCGGATGTTGCCGCAGCGCTCGACGCCAAGTTTGCTGGCACCCCTGTGACCGCGGAAAACTGGATGGTTGCCGCCGCCAATCCTTGGGCCGTCAAGGCGGGTGCCGATGTGCTGGCCAAGGGTGGTACCGCAGCTGATGCGGTGGTTGCGGTGCAGGCGATGCTCGGGCTTGTCGAGCCGCAATCCTCAGGCATCGGCGGCGGCGCTTTCCTGGTTTACTTCGACGCAGCGACCAGAACCTTGACGACACTGGACGGGCGCGAGACCGCGCCGCTCGCCGCCACCCCGCGCTTGTTCCAGGATGGCACCGGCGAACCTCTGGGCTTTTTCGATGCGGTTGTCGGCGGGCTCTCCGTGGGCACCCCCGGAACACCTGCATTGATGGAAGAGGTTCATGTACGTTGGGGCGCCCTCGACTGGGCGGAGGTTCTGGCCCCGGCGATAGACCGCGCGGAACAGGGCTTCGAGGTTTCACCCCGTCTTGCGGGCCTGATCGAAGGGGACGCGGAGCGCCTGAGCCGTTTTGCCACCACCGCCGACTACTTCATGCCGGGCGGTACGCCCGTGGCGGCAGGCGATCTGCTGAAAAATCCTGACTATGCGGCAACCCTCCGGGCGATGGCGGAGGACGGCACGCGCGCCTTTTATACCGGTGAGATCGCGGCGGATATCGTCGCGACGGTGCAGGGGGCCGAGGGCAATCCCGGTGTCCTGTCCGCCGTGGATCTGAGCATCTACTCTGTGAAGGAACGTGCGCCGGTCTGTGTCAGCTATCGGGCGCATGATGTTTGCGGTATGGGGCCGCCGTCCTCGGGCGCGCTGACGGTCGGGCAAATTCTGGGGATGCTGGACAACTACGATCTTTCGGCCGGGCCAAACGACGTGGAAGTTCGGCGTCTGATCGGGGATGCATCGCGTCTCGCCTTCGCGGATCGTTGACGCTACATGGCTGACAGCGATTTTGTCCCGGTGCCGACGCAGGGCCTTGTTGATCCGACGTATCTTGCCGGGCGTGCGGCGCTGCTTGCAGGCGACGATGCACTGCCCGAGGTCGCGCCGGGTGAGCCCGACTTCGACCATGCGCTGAACTGGGCCGATGACGAGTCGATCGAGCTTCCTTCCACATCGCATTTCGTCATTGTGGATGCCGCCGGCAATGTAGCGTCGATGACCACGACGATCGAGAACGGGTTCGGCAGCAGGCTGATGGTGCGTGGATTCCTGTTGAACAATGAACTCACCGACTTTTCCTTCCGCAGTCACGCCGAGGGTGTGCCAATCGCCAATCGGGTGGAGCCGGGCAAGCGCCCGCGGTCATCGATGGCACCGACAATCGTGATGAAGGATGGATCACCGGTGCTGGCGATCGGAAGCCCAGGGGGCAGCCGGATCATCGGCTATGTGGCACAGAGCATCATCGCATATCTCGACTGGGGCTTGGATGTGCAGCAGGCGGTTGCGGTTCCACATGCGGTGAACCGCTTTGGCAAATATGATGTCGAAGAGGGCACATCCGCCGAAGCGCTGACCGGGCCGCTGACCGAACTGGGTTATGAGGTTGGCAGCCGCGCCCTCACGTCCGGCCTGCATGCCATCGCTATCGGTGACCGGCTGCAGGGCGGCGCAGATCCGCGCCGCGAAGGGATTGCGCTGGGGCAATAGGTCCGGCGCAGCAAGGAGGAGACCCATGGTCAAACACGCAAGTCTGCCGCGCAACGAAACCGGGATCGAAACGGTGCTGGGTGTGCTGAAACAACAGTTTGGCGAGCGTTTCCAGACCGACACGTCCATGCGCGAACAGCACGGGCACACCACCACCTGGATCGAAAACCAACCGCCCGATGCCGTGATATTCCCCGGATCAAGCGAGGAAGTGTCCCGGATTGTTCAGATTTGCGCACAGCATGGCGTGCCGGTGATCCCATATGGGACCGGCACGTCGCTCGAAGGTCACGTAAACGCTCCGGCCGGTGGGATCTGCGTCGATGTCAGCCAGATGGATCAAGTCATCGAGGTGAACAGCGGCGATCTCGATTGTCGGGTACAGCCGGGGGTGACACGTGAGGCGCTGAACGAATACTTGCGGGATCAGGGCCTTTTTTTCCCGATCGATCCGGGGGCCACTGCGTCGCTGGGGGGCATGGCCGCGACGAATGCATCCGGCACGAATGCTGTCCGATACGGAACGATGAAAGACAACGTTCTGGCGGTGGAAGCCGTTATGGCGGATGGGCGTATCATTCGCACCGGCACACGGGCACGGAAATCATCTGCCGGATACGACCTGACCCGCTTGCTTGTGGGGTCCGAAGGCACCCTCTGTCTGATTACCGAGATCACCCTGCAGCTGCAGGGCATTCCGGAAGCGATCAGCTCGGCCAGCTGCTCTTTCCCCTCGGTTGACGCGGCGTGCCAGACGGTCATGTCGGTGATCCAATACGGCTTGCCCGTTGCGCGCATCGAGCTGCTGGATGGCACGACCGTGAAGGCATTGAATGCCTACTCCAATCTTGAACTGCCCGAGACCCCGTTGCTGCTGCTCGAATTTCACGGGACCGATGCAGGCGTGGTGGAGCAGGCGGACATCTTTGGCGCCCTCGCCGAAGATCAGGGCGGCATTGGATATCGTGCAACCACCACGACCGAGGAACGCAACAAGCTTTGGAAAGCACGGCACGATGCCTATTGGGCGATGCTTCAATTGAGGCCGGGGGCCCGAGGTATTGCAACCGACGTATGCGTGCCGATCTCGAGACTGGCCGATTGCGTGGGGGAGGCGCAGGCCAGAGTCGCGGAGCTGGGGCTCATCGCCCCGATACTGGGGCATGCGGGCGATGGCAATTTTCACGTCTCCCTGCTTGTGGATATGTCGGACGCCGATGAACTGGAGAAAGCGGCAGGATTTGTCAGCTGGCTCAACGATCTTGCCATTTCGATGGACGGAACCTGTACCGGTGAACATGGCATCGGCCAGGGAAAACGCCCGTATCTGGTGAAGGAGCTTGGCGAGGCAACCGCGGTTATGAGCGCGATCAAACACGCATTGGACCCGCAGAATATAATGAACCCGGGCAAAGTGCTATGACGGTGCTGGCGGCAGACCCGCAATAGCTGATGCAAAGGTCCGCGGGGCTTCGGGGTCGTTCTGACGCACGACCAGCGCGTGGTATCCGACCGCCTTTGCCGCGATGTCGCTTTCCCACCATGACCGGTCGGGCGCAGTTTGTTCCTTGGCGTCCCAGGCGCTAATGCTATCGCAACACCTGTGTGACGGAGCCTCAGCCATGAAAACCCAAGTCAAAGCCCTTGTTGTTGGCGGTGGAGCCGTCGGTACGTCGATAGCCTATCATCTGGCGCGCGCCGGGTGGGACGATGTGATGCTGCTGGAGCGCGATGAGCTGACCTCCGGATCGACATGGCATGCGGCGGGTCTGCTGCCCTATTTCAACATGTCCTATGCGACAACGCATATTCATGACTACTCGATCCGCTTCTACAAGACGCTGGAAGAGGAAACGGGGCTGAATGCCGGATTCGCCGTGGTCGGCAACCTGCGCATGGCGCAAACGCAGGAGCGGATGGATGAATACATGCTCTATGCCTCCACTGCCGAGACCTGCGGGGTGCCCTATCAGTGGATGACGCCGGATGAGATCAAGGCAAAGTGGCCGCTCATTCGTACCGAAGACCTCAAAGGCGCGCTCTATCACCACACGGATGGCTACATTAATCCGGCAGATGTGACGATGGCCATGGCCAAGGGCGCGCGGCAACGCGGTGTGATGATCGAACGCAAGTGGCAGGCCGATGCATTCCACTGGAACGGAACGCATTGGGAGGTGACGGCAACCAAGATGGCGGAAAAGGGGGGCAACCTTGTGCCCACCGAAGAGCAGGTTGTCATCAGGGCTGAGCACGTGGTGACCGCCTCCGGGAACCACGCGCAGCGCACGGCGCAGATGCTTGGTATCAAGATGCCTGCGATCCCGGTCGAGCATCAGTTCATCGTGATGGATCAGGACCCGGAACTCGTTAAGTTCCGCGCAGACGGCAATGTGGAGCATCCGGTCGTTCGGGATGCCGATGCCCAGTCCTACGTGCGCGAAGAGCGTGGTGGGTGGATTCTGGGTGTCTATGAAAAGGGCGCGCCGGCCCGGTTCGAATACGGTGTGCCTGACAGTTTCCGTGCAGATCTGTTCCAACTCGATCTTGAGCGGATCGAAGAGCAGTACATGGCGATGAACCACCGCATTCCGTCCTGCGAAGAATGCGGCCTCAAGGACGATTTCAACGGGCCGATCTGCTATACCCCCGATGGCAACCCCTTGGTGGGACCCGCGCCGGGGCTTGAAAACATGTGGCTGGCCGAAGGTTTTTCCTTTGGCATCACTGCAGCGGGCGGTACGGGATATTACCTTGCGCAGATGATGGTCGAGGGCGAGGCCGAGATCGACATGGCATCGCTCGATCCCAAGCGTTACGGCGACTGGATGACGACCGAATACGCTGCGCGCAAGAACGAAGAGGCTTATGACCACGTCTATATTCTGCACCACCCGGACGAAGAGCGCCCTGCGTGTCGGCCACTGCGGACGTCTCCGGCATATGACCGGCAAGCCGCGCGCGGTGCACAATTTGGGCAGGTCAACGGTTGGGAACGCCCGAATTATTACGCGCCAGCCGGTTTCAGCGACAAGGACAGCCGCTCCTTCCGCCGGGGGGGATGGTGGCAATATGCGGTCGAGGAAGCCAAGGCGGTGCGCGAAGGCGTCGGCCTGATCGACGCGACAGCCTTCACCAAACACCGCATCGATGGTCCCGGGGCAACCGCGTTCCTGGATTGGTTCACCACCAACAAGTTGCCCAAGGTGGGACGTATCAACCTGACGTATGCGCTGACCGGTGCGGGAACGACGCGGACGGAATACACCATCGTCCGGCTGGCGGAGAACGATTACTATCTTGTCTCTGCCGGGGCCTGGCATGCGTATGATCAGGACTATCTCTACAAGGCGATCATGGAGAAAGAGGCGGAATTCGGTCGGATCAACGAGCGGGATGTGACAACCCAATGGGGAGTGTTTGCCATCGCCGGGCCGAAGTCCCGGGATGTCCTGAATGACCTGATCAAGGATGCAGATCCTCAGACGGCGCTGTCCAACAAGCGGTTCCCTTGGCTGTCGTGCCGGGACATCGAATTGGGCATGTGTCCGGTCCGCGCGATCCGTGTCGCCTATACCGGTGAGCTTGGCTGGGAGCTGCATCACCCGATCGAGATGCAGAACTATCTCTTCGATCAGCTTGAAAAGGCGGGGGAGAAGCACGGTATGAAACTCGTCGGCGCCCGGGCCCAGAACTGGCTGCGCCAGGAGAAGTCCTATCGGGCATTTGGCACGGAGTTGGGGCGCGATGCGACACCGCTGGAGGCAGACCTGCCGCGTTTCGTGGACCTGGCCAAGGAATTCCATGGCAAAAGCGAAATGGAAGCCTTGGGCGTTCGGTCAAAATGCGTGACCCTGCTGATCGACGGCCCGGAAGATGCGGACCCATGGGGGCGCGAAGCTCTGTACAACGGGGAGACCCGCGTCGGGCGGTTGACCTCGGGCGGTTATTCTGTCGCCTTTGGCAAGAGTATCGGGATGGGATACGTGACCCCGGATCTGGCCGAGCCCGGAACCAGGGTACAGGTGAAGATGCAGAACAAGCTTTGGAATGCCGAAGTCGTGCAAGACAGTCCTTATGATCCCAAAAACGAACGTATCCGCGTCGACGGCTAGGGGCGCTATCGGGTCGCAACGAAGGCAAGATTGTTGGCCGGCATCTCGATCTGCTGCACGTCTGTCGCCCCGGCGGTGGTCAGCCAGCGGATGATGTCCCGGTCATTCTTGTAGCCAAGGTCGGGGTTTTCCGCACGAAGCCTTGCGTCGAACTGCCTGTCGCCCGTGCTGGTCAGCTCCCCGTCGCGTCGGAACGGGCCATAAAGGATGAAGCGGCCCGCAGGTCCCAGCACCGCCATCGCTTCAAAGATGACGGTTCTGGCATGATCGGTTGCGATGAGATGCAGCAGGTTAACCACCACAACCAAATCAACCTCCTCTTTCGACCGGTGCCAGTGCGGGCGCGTTGCATCGAGGACGCGGGCAGGACGGAGATTGGGTAGCGCGGCCTCTGCGGCATAGCTATCGATGCTGGCCAGACGGTCGATATCGACATCCGTCGGTTGCCACATCAGATCCGGAAAGGCTCTTGCGAACTGAACGACATGCTGACCCGTGCCGCTTGCAAGCTCAAGAGCGGAGCCGGTCCGCGGCGCATAACCCCGCAGCAGGTCGATAAGGTGGCTGGCGTTTCTTTCCGCCGCGGGCGCGTGCAGCTTTGCGTTGTCTGTGCGCCTATGGTCAGACATGCCTGCCGCATCTGCCGTCTTCACTGAAAGCGCGCCGGTGCGAGTGCGTCCACGATTGCGCCGTCGAGCGCGGGTTGCCGACCCAGCACCAGATCCGCCACCAATGCTGCCGCCGCGGGAGCCGTCTGAAAGCCGTAGCCGCCCTGACCCGCGCACCAGATGAAACTCGGGTTGGTCCGGTCGGGTCCCAGGACCAGCGTCCTGTCGGGGGCGAAACTTCTCAGACCCGCCCAACTGGATTGCAGGCGCGTGACGGGTTCCGTCACCATCTCTTCGTAGAGGGCGAGCCCCTCGGCCAATGTCAGCTCCTCTGCCCAGGCATCATGCGGCTCCACCGGGTCTTCGTCCGCCGGGGAGACCAGCAGGAAACCGGCATCGGGCTTTGCATACCAGCTCTCTCCCACGCCGAAGAAAATCGGCCAGGTCCGAACGGGAAGCCCGCCCGGGGCGGGAATACGTGCCATCGACCGGCGGTGTGGCACAATGCCAAGTGGTTTGATCCCTGACATCTGCGCCACCTGATCAGCCCACGCGCCCGCCGCATTCACAAGCATGGGTGCATAATGCGTCCGGTCGCCATCGCTGACCGCCCACATGCCCTGTTCGAAACGGATGGAATTGACCCTGAACCCCGTCTCGACGTTACCGCCATGGTGCCGGACGGTTCGCGCGAAATCCTGCAGCATCCTGTCGGTGTCAATGTCTTGCGCGTCTTCATGGTAAGCCGCAAAGGCCAGTTTCTCCGGATCAAGAATAGGAACGAATCTGCGGGCTTCTTCAGGGCTGATAGGATGAGTGCCAAGGGTTGCGCTGTCCCGCTCAAACATCTCGCGCTCATGTGCCTGGGCGACGATCATCAGGCCGCGCGGGCTGAGATAGCCACCCTTTGCCAGCACGTCGACGCTGGCACGGTTCAGCGCCTGCACGCTGGGGGCCCCGTAGTTCTGCTCGATCAGGGCGGCGGACCGACCCGATGCATGGTATCCGACAGAGGTTTCCGCTTCGAGCACGGTTACCTTGGCGCCCTCGGACAGTCTTGCCGCGGCGCTCAGGCCGGCAATCCCGCCACCGATGACAAGGACATCCATCACCCTTGCTCTTCAATGCGATCCGTTGCGGGTGGGGGTGTGGGGCTGAGTGCCGCGATCCGGGCGTAGAGTTCCGGATCCACCTGGTACGACATCGCAGCAAGCGAAGGCCCCAGTTGTTCCGCGGACCGTGCAGAGATGATGGGGGTTGGTCCCATCGGATGCGCGGCAGCCCAGGCAACTGCGAGCGTCGCCGCATCGAGGCCGACGTCCTTTGCCACGGCGCTGAGCCCAACGGCGGCCTGATGCATCCAGTCAAGCCCGTAACGCGCGGCATATCGATCGTCTTCCGTCAGGCGTCCGGCGCCGCCATCGCCATATTTGCCGGTCAGCAAGCCGCCCCCCAAGGGCGAATAGGGTGCGCAGGCCACGCCCTGGTCAGCGCACATCGGCAGGATTTCCACTTCGGCCTGTCGTTTGACCAGGTTGTACATCGGTTGCAGGATATCAATGGTCAGGTCGAATTTTGCGGCGATTCCAATGGCTTTCACAACCTGCCAGGCTGCGAAGTTCGAGACGCCGACATAGCGGATCAGGCCCTGAGCCTTGAGTTCCGCCATGGCTTCCATGCTTTCGTGCAAATCCGTATCCGGATCAAAACGATGCATGTAGAGAATGTCGACCACGTCCAGACCCAGACGCTGGCGGGAAACGGCGAAACTGTCCTGAATGTTCTTTTTGGAACCACCCCCGGTGTAGGCCGCCTTGGTCGCGATGATCAGCCGGTCGCGCTGGTCCTCCAGCATGGCGCCGAGCAGTTTCTCGGACGCGCCATCATTGTACACATAGGCGGTGTCGAAATGGGTAATGCCCGCAGCGATGGCCGCATCGAACATCGCGCGGGACGCTTCGGCGTCCGCGCGGCCTCCGAACTGCATGGTGCCAAAGGCGAGGCGGCTTGCGGCGGTGCCGTCGGGGCTTGTCAGGAGTTTGGTCATACGCTCAGGAGTGGCACGGGTCGCCATGCCATGCAATATTCAATCCCATCAGCCTGGCAAAGGATTACAGATATGATCGTCACGACGAAATCGAGCTTGCAGGGCACCGTACGCGATGTTGCTGGTCCGGGCTGGACCAGCCTGCGTTTGCTCGTGAAATCCGATGGCATGGGATTTTCCATGACGGAAACCAAGGTGATGCCCGGCACGGTTCTGGACCTTCAGTACAAGCACCATATCGAGGCCTGTTACTGCATCGGCGGAACCGGCACCGTGACCGAGGCGACAAGCGGCGCGGTCCATACCATCGAGCCTGGAGTGCTTTATGCGCCGAATGACCATGAACGGCACGAAGTGCGGGTGGACGGGGCGGAGCCCTTGCATCTGGTATGCGTCTTCTCACCAGCTTTGCAGGGCGATGAAGTGCACGGACCGGACGGCAGCTACGCCTCTTCGTGATCTGGCCGCAGGGCTAGGACAAAGGCGATCACCTTTTTGGTGGTCATCTCGCAGGGAAAGAGGCGCGCGCCGGTTTCAAGCCGATAGTAGTTCAGGCTGATGTAATCCTGACCTCCAAGCTCCTCGGCCACGAGCTTCAGGGACTTCCCGGCGTTGAAAACTGTTTTTGTAACGATGTATCGCCGGCTCTGCGCGTACCCCGTGAAGGTCCCGGACGGCAGCGCCTTCAATGCCGCGGCAAACGCGGGGCTCACGGTGTCTTCAGGATTTCTGACCAATGGTCGGCTCGGTCCCGGCGCGGATCCGCGTGATGTTTGCGCGGTGACGCCAGAACAGGATCAGGGTCAGGAAAACGCCTAGAAACAAGCCACTTGGTGCACCGGTGAATACCATCAGCGGTGTGCAGGCCGCTGCCGCCAGCAGCGCACCCATTGATGACATGCGCGAGATCAGCGCACCAAGAAGCCACGCCAGGCAGCAGCCGACGCCGACAGGCCAGCTGAGCGCAAGCAGAATACCCAGAAAGGTTGCAACACCCTTGCCGCCCGCGAACTTCAGCCAAACCGGGTAACAATGCCCGACCATGGCCATCAAACCGGCGATCTGCGCGGTATCTTCGCCGCCAAGGCTGCGCGCCAGCAGAACCGCGATCAGCCCCTTGCCGCCGTCAAGCAACACGGTGAGTGCAGCGGCCGTCTTGCTGCCGGTGCGCAACACATTCGTTGCCCCGATGTTGCCCGAGCCGATGTCCCGAAGGTTGCCCAGCCCCATGACGCGGGCCAGCACCATCCCGAAGGGTATGGACCCAAGGAGATACCCGATCCCAGCCCAGAGCAAAAGGATACTGGCGGAATGTTCGATGATCGGCATCAGGTCCTTTCGTAGACGCAAGCGCCAGAGACATAAGTTGACAGGACCTTACCCTGCATGCGCGCGCCGTCAAACGGCGTGTTGCGGGATTTCGACCGCAGGTTGGCCCGGTCCATCAGAAATGGCGCATCGTGATCGAAAAGGACGAGATCAGCCGGCGCCCCGACAGCGAGCCTGCCACACTCCAGCCCCAGCCGCTGTGCCGGGTTCAGTGACATCGCCCGCCACAGGGTTGTCAGATCGATCAGACCGGCGTGATAAAGGCGCATCGCGGCGGGCATCAGCGTCTCAAGCGCGACAGCCCCAGACGCGGCTTCCTCGAACGGCAGGCGCTTGCTTTCTTCGTCTTGCGGCGTGTGCATGGAGGAAATGACGTCTATCAAACCGGACTTCACCGCCTCCGCCACCGCAAGGCGGTCCTGCTCATCGCGCAAGGGCGGTTTCAATTTGAAAAAAGTGCGGTAGTCCGCAACATCCAGAGCATTGAGGGTCAAATGATGGATGGATGTACCCGCGGTAATATTGAGCCCGTTGGCTTTTGCGCGTTCGAGAGCGGGCAGGGCGCGTGCGCATGTGATCTGGTCTGCGTGATAACGGGCGCCTGTCATTTCGATGAGCGCAATGTCGCGGTCCAGCCCCATGCGTTCCGCCATCGGCGATACCGCGGGCAGTCCACGCAGGGACGCAAATTTTCCCGATGTTGCCGCCGCGCCCTTGCTCAGGCCCGGGTCTTGCGGATGCGCGACCACGAGGGCCCCGAGTCCGCTCGCGTATTTGAGGGCGCGCGAGAAAACTTTTGTGTCGGTCACCACCCGGTCGCAATCGGTGAAGGCAACTGCGCCTGCATCCATCAGGAACCCGATTTCAGTCATTTCGCGACCGTCGCGCGCTTTGGTCAGCGCTGCCATGGGCAGGACGTTCACCGGTGCCGCCTCATTGGCGCGGCGGGTAACGAATTCCAGTGTTTCCGGGCTGTCGATGGCCGGATCGGTATCCGGGCGGGTGATCATCGTGGTCACACCGCCGGCCGCCGCCGCCTGACCGGCCGATCCGTAGCTTTCCTTGTGCCGGTCGCCCGGTTCGCACACCTTGACCCCCAGATCAACAATGCCCGGCGCGAGGTATTTTAGATCGCAATCGATCACGCGCCCGGAAGTCAGTCGCGGCGCATCTCTGGGCAAGTGCTTCGTGATGCGCCCGTCTTCGACAACCAGGCCTCCGACAACGATGTCGTCCTTTTCAGGATCGACCAGCCGCGCATTCAGGAACGTCAGTTTCGTCATGCGCCGACCCAGAGCATCAGGCCCACCACGCCAAAGGCGACCAGCAGCGCGATCATCGCGATGCGCCCTGACATTTTCGGATCCTTGGGGTCGTTCATGTCCGTCACGCCTCCTGCGTCATGTCAAAAGCCACCAAATTCCCAACCCCGTAAGGACGATCAGCGCCGCAACCACCATTGCGCTGCCCGCTGGGCCCCGCGCGGGCGTCGGTGGTGTCATGCCGGGAGATCCGCTGTAGGGCCGGGCGCTGTCAGTGTCGATTGCAGCGCCGCCGCCGGGCGGTGAGTACTCGGCGTAGGTGCCGATCAGGGTCACAGCGGGGCTTGGGGTCAGCACCGCCTCCATGCCTTTGAAGCTTTCGGAAAAAAGCAGCATGACAAACCCGTCGAGGGCGTCGAGCTTGGTTCGGTCTGCGGCGAGCGCCGCCTCATCCACGGCATAGCCGTCGTTCAGATAAGCGCTCAATCCCATCCCCGTCAGATCCGACAGCGGGAAGATTTCCGTGCTGGTGGTGTCCAGATGAGGACTGTCGAGAAGCTGCCGGGCCAGATCCGCCTTTGGCAGCTTCTTCAGGGCGTCCTTGACGTCAGCTGCGGGCTCGTTGATCGCAAAGACCCGAATCAATCCGCGCTCGTTCTTGTCGATCTGAATTGTCTTGGTCATACGGGTTCCGCCCGGGTCAGCCGAAGGTTCTGCGCCAGCAGATCCATCGCCGCCATTCGCACAGCGACACCCATTTCCACCTGATCCTGAATGACGCTGCGGTTGATGTCATCAGCCAGTGTGCCGTCGATTTCGACGCCGCGGTTCATCGGCCCGGGATGCATCACGATGGCATCCGGCTTGGCGTGGGATAACTTTTCCGCATCCAGTCCAAACCGATGGTAATACTCCCGCTCGCTGGGGATAAATCCACCATCCATGCGTTCTTTTTGCAAGCGCAGCATCATCACCACATCCACATCCTGCAGGCCCTCGGCCATGTCGGAAAAGACTTCGACACCAAACTCGTCGATCCCTGAGGGCATGAGTGTCGGCGGCCCGATCAACCGCAACCGGTTTTCCATTTTGCCCAGCAGCATGATATTGGATCGGGCCACGCGGGAATGCGCGATATCGCCGCAAATCGCGATCGACAGCCTGTGCAGGCGACCTTTGGCGCGCCGGATGGTCAAAGCGTCGAGCAACGCCTGCGTTGGGTGCTCATGCCGTCCGTCACCCGCATTCAGCACGGCGCAGTTCACTTTCTGCGCCAGAAGATCCACTGCCCCCGAATGCGGATGTCGCACGATCAGCAGGTCGGGATGCATCGCATTCAGTGTCAGGGCAGTGTCGATCAGTGTCTCGCCCTTTTTCACCGAACTGGCCTGCATGGCCATGTTCATCACGTCCGCCCCGAGACGTTTGCCGGCAATCTCGAAACTCGCCTGGGTGCGGGTCGAATTCTCAAAGAACATGTTGATCTGGGTCAGACCTGCAAGCGCGTCCGCATGTTTGTCAGGTTGCCGGTTCAGGGTAGCATAGCGGTCGGCCAGATCGAGCAGCGCGGTGATCTCTTCCGGGCGCAGGGCCTCGATACCAAGCAGATGTCGGTGCGGAAACGTCATGGCGGCAACCTATCGTGATTTCCAACCTTATAGGGAGCGTGCGCGGGACGGGCAAGCGACGCTTATGAAGGTTCAGTTCACGGCGGCGAAGACGTAATGTGACCGCATGGAATCATCTCAGTTTCACCACGCGTTGGCGCTTTTGGATTGGCAGGTCGAGCTGGGCGCCACTGACGCCATATGTGATGCACCGGTCAACTGTTACGAGCTGCCGCAGACATTGGCCAAACCCAAGGCTGCGCCATCGCCCGGCGTAGCAGACCACACGCCTACGCCAGCCGCGCAAATCGATCCCGTGGAGGAGGCGAAACGACTGGCGGCCGCCGCCGTGGATCTAGACGGATTGCGCGATGCGCTTGCGGGGTTCGAGCATTGTGCCCTGAAGAAAGGCGCGCGCAATCTGGTGTTCTCCGACGGCATTCCCGGCGCGCCGGTGATGATCGTGGGAGAGGCGCCGGGACGTGACGAGGATCGGGAGGGCCGCCCTTTCGTCGGACGCGCGGGCCAGTTGCTCGACAAAATGCTCGCAGCCGTCGACATGGGGCGATCCAATGAAGATGCGCCTGTCTATATCACCAATGTGCTGCCCTGGCGCCCGCCGCAGAACCGCGACCCGCAACCGGAAGAGATTGCGATGATGCGCCCCTTTCTGGAACGCCATATTGCGCTTGCGAAACCGCGGGTGATTGTGGTGATGGGCAATATCAGCGCGCAGGCCTTGCTGGGCAAGCGGGGCATCACGCGCCTGCGTGGTGTATGGTCCGAATGCTTCGGTGTGCCCGTGCTGCCGATGTTCCATCCCGCCTACCTGCTGCGCCAGCCCGCGGCAAAACGCGAGACCTGGGCTGATCTCCTGAGCTTGAAGGCACGGCTTGATCATGGTTGATCCGGTCGCTCTTGCCGCTTTCGTGCCTGCAGCATTGGCGCTCAATCTGACGCCGGGCGCCGACATGATGTTTTGCCTGGGGCAGGGTGCCCGCTCCGGACCGAAGGCCGCTTGGCTCGCCAGCGCCGGCATTTCAACGGGCGGCATGATCCATGTTCTGCTGGCCGGCCTCGGCCTGAGCGCTGTCGTGGCGTCAGTGCCGATTGCCCTCGAAGTTATCCGCTGGGTCGGCGTGGGATATCTTCTGTGGCTGGCCTGGCAGGCCTTGAGCCGCAAGGACAGGATCGACGCAGGCCCGGTCATCGCCGGAAAGCAGGCGTTTCGCGCCGGTCTGCTCGTCAATCTGACCAACCCCAAGGTGATCCTCTTCGTGCTCGCCTTCGTGCCGCAGTTTGTCGTTCCCGAAGCGGGGAATGTTTTGTTTCAGTTCATCATCTTTGGTGCCGTGATCGGGGTCGGCGGGTTTTTCGTGAACGGCCTCGTTGGTGTCTTTGCGGGATCGGTGGGGCAGCGCCTTGCCCGCGGCAGCCGGGTGTTGGACTGGCTGACCGCCGGTATCTTTGCAACGCTTGCCGGGCGTCTCGCCCTGTTGGAGAAAAGCTGACGATGAGCACAATCGATGAGACCAAGGACTTCATTCCGGTACGGATCGCGGTGCTCACCGTTTCGGACACGCGGGATTTGTCCGCCGACCGGTCGGGCGACGTGCTGGTGCAGCGCCTGACCGATGCGGGACACGAGCTTGCAGACCGTCGCATCCTGCCCGATGAGCGCGAAGAGATCGCAGATCAGCTTCGGGCCTGGTCCGAAGACGGCGGTGTGGATGTGGTGATTTCCACGGGCGGCACCGGCTTGACCGGGCGGGATGTGACGGTCGAAGCCCATCGGGATGTCTATGAAAAGGAAATCGACGCTTTCGGCACGGTTTTCACCATCGTTTCGATGAAAAAGATCGGCACGAGCGCCGTGCAGAGCCGCGCGACCGGTGGTGTGGCCAATGGTACCTATTTCTTTGCCCTGCCGGGCAGCCCCGGCGCATGCAAGGATGCATGGGATGAAATCCTGCAACGGCAATTGGATTACCGGCACCGGCCCTGCAATTTTGTTGAGATTTTTCCACGTCTGGACGAACATCACCGACGGAAATGACGGCCTGAGACGTAACACTATTGTGGGTTGGTATTCTTATCGGCGCATCCGGGGTATAAGTGTATTGAGTTAAGGTATTAGGATTACGGCAAAATGCGATTTCTGCGGCAAAGCATGATCGGATTGTTTTTCACGGCGGTGAGCCTGGGTTTGCTGGCCTATGCGGCCCATGTGGTGAGCGTTGCCGTTCAGGATCGCTTGAATGCCGAAGCTCTCGTGCCACCCGCTCGTGAACGGGTTTTCGCGGTCAACCTGCAACGGGCGGAGAGTGAGACGATCACGCCCGTGCTGGAAACATTCGGTGAAGTCTCCTCGCGCCGAACGCTGGAGTTGCGGGCTGCCGTGGCCGGGCGGGTCACCTCGCTTCACGAGGATTTTGAGGATGCGGGAAACGTCCGGCAGGGTGATGTGCTGGTGCGCATCGATCCTGCCGACATGCAATCCGCAGTGGACCGGCTGACGGCGGATCTAGCCGACGCACAGGCCGAAGCACGCGATGCTGCCCGTGCGCTCGATCTGGCCAGGGCGGAACAGGCCGCAGCGGAGGAACAGGTTACCCTGCGCCAAAGAGCGTATCAGAGGCAGGTCGATCTAGCCGAACGTGGGGTGGGCACTGCAGCTGCGATTGAAACCTCGGAACTGGAAGCCGCTGCGGCGCGTGCCATCGTTCTGGCGCGCAGGCAGGTGGTGGCACAGGCAGAGGCCCGTATCGACCAGGCCGCCACCCGCCTGTCGCGCGCGCGCATCGCTCTGGCAGAGGCGAACCGTAATCTGGCCGATACCGCGCTGGTCGCGCCGTTTACGGGCACGTTGAGCGATACCACCGTGATCGAAGGCCGCCTCGTGGCTGAAAACGAAAAGCTCGCGGACCTGATCGATCCCGACGATCTGGAAGTCGCATTCAGGGTGTCCACGGCGCAATATGTGCGCCTGCTTGAAGCAGACGGCTCGCTGATCTCGACACCGGTCTCTGCGACGTTGGATGTGACCGGTGTCGATATGCAGGCGACCGGCATGCTAAGCCGTGTTGGTGCCGCTGCGGGAGAAGGGCAATCGGGCCGTCAGGTCTTTGCCCGCCTGACCGATGCGCCGGGCTTCAGGCCCGGCGATTTCGTCACCGTCAGGATCCTGGAAAAGCCGTTGGATAACGTTGTTCGATTACCTGCATCGGCACTCGGTGCGGCTGGAGACGTTCTGGTGCTCGAAGGCGAGGATCGTCTCGCGGTCCTACCGGTCACCCTCGTCCGTCGGCAAGGAGATGATGTGCTGGTGCGCGGCGACGGTCTGGAGGGGCGCGATGTGGTGAAAGCCAGAACACCTCTTCTGGGTCCCGGTGTTGCCGTGCGTCCGCTGCAGCAGAATGCAGCCGTCTCTGCCGCGCTGCCCGACATGCTGGAGTTGAGCGAGGAGCGCCGCGCCCGGCTGATGGCCTTTGTAAAGGGAAATGACCGCATGCCCCAGGAGACCAAGGACAGGGTCTTGGCACAGCTGGCGGAACGGGAAGTGCCCGCTCAGATGGTGGCCCGTATCGAAAGCCGTATGGGGGGATAGCGCGTGGTGCGGCAGATCCCTCCGGCCGCAGGCGGCGTGCTCTCCTACTTCACACGGCATCGCACGATCGCCAATCTGCTCTTTGTCCTGATGATGGTCGCCGGTCTTGTTGCTCTGCCCAACATGCGGGCGCAGTTCTTCCCGGACGCAAATCTCGAAAGCGTGACCGTGTCTGCCGATTGGTCTCAGGCGAGTGCGGATGATGTCGACAGTGCGGTTGTGCAGGTGCTGGAACCTGCGTTGATGCGTGTCGAAGGCGTCATGAGTTCCAGTGCGACCGCACGCCCCGGCGGCGCGACCATCCGGCTTGAGTTCGAGCCGAATTGGGACATGTCCCGCGCGGTCAACGACGTTCAGGACGTTGTGGATGCGATGACCGAACTGCCGGAAGACGCCGAGGAGCCGCGCGTACGCCGTGCGGTACGGCGTGATCGCGTCACCGACGTCATCATTTCGGGGCCCGTCACCCCGGAACAACTGGGCGTCTACGGCGACGAGCTGGTGACCCGCCTTTTCGCGGTTGGCGTGACGCGCACGACGTTCCGCGGGTTTGCCGCCCCCCAGATTGCCGTTGAAGTTCCCTCGGTGCAGCTGATCGCGCATGACGTGACGCTGGCGCAGATTTCCGAAGCCATTGCCGCAGAGGTTGATACCGACCCGGCGGGCAGCGTGACCGGCGTGAATGCGCGCGTGCGCACCGGGGTCGAAAAGCGTCTGCCGGAGCAGATCGCGCAGATCGTCATCCGCTCCAACCCCGACGGTTCCAAACTGCGCGTAGGCGATGTCGCACAGGTCACGCAGGAAGGGGCTGACCGCAATCGCGCGTATTTCGTCGGAGAAAACCCCGCGATTTCGATCCGGGTCGACCGGGCGGATGGCGGCAACTCCATCGCCATTCAAAGAACGGTCGAAGATACCGTTGCCGAGATGAAAGCCACGCTGCAGGACGAGATGACGGTCCAACTGATCCGCACCCGGGCCGCCGCGATCACCACGCGTCTGAACACATTGGTCAACAGCGGCCTCATCGGGCTTGGGCTGGTGGTATGCCTGCTGTTTTTGTTTCTCAATGCTCGCAGCGCCTTCTGGGTGGCGGCGGGTATTCCGGCCGCGATGATGGCGACAATCGGGCTGATGTACGCGGGGGGGCTGACGCTCAATATGATCTCGCTCTTCGGGCTGATCATTACGCTTGGCATTGTGGTTGACGATGCGATTGTTGTCGCGGAACACGCGGATCACCGCGCGCGGTACTTCGGGGAACCCCCCGTTGTCGCGGCGGAACGGGCCGCCGCACGCATGGCGCTGCCGGTTTATGCGGCGACCATGACGACGATTATTGCCTTCATGGGTCTGTTTTTGCTGGGCGGATGGTTTGGCAGCGTGGTCAAGG